>Ga0307510_10008060_pt1 | contig 12540 bp, 9 predicted proteins | sample 12_EM_MG_FD_207224 | JGI IMG/M metagenome (GOLD analysis project Ga0307510, IMG submission 207224) | Populus trichocarpa ectomycorrhiza microbial communities from riparian zone in the Pacific Northwest, United States - 12_EM | ecosystem: Host-associated > Plants > Roots > Unclassified | place... | reverse complement strand
ATCGCAGCCATACACCAGATACACTTTCCTACCTGGAAAGGTATCTGCTGACATTTCACCAGACGAAAGACATTTTCCTTGAATGCTGTACCTCGAAAGCTACCCGCGGGGAAGCAAACTGGCAGGATCGGGAGTTAGGGGAACTACGAGGCAATGAACGTGCTCATGAGATTCGCTGTACCTCTGTGGCCAAACGCCGTGGGCAGGTGGATCAAGAGAGACTTCAGAGGGGTAATCAGGGGGCGGATTTCATCCGCCGGGAAAACCACTTCAACTTCATCAAAATGCACAATCTTAGTCACTTTCCCTCCCACATACGACGTTTTGGATCCATATCAATGTATTCCAGCGAGATCCGTGAGCTAGCACATCAGGATCAAATCAAAGAGGGCTACCGCAGGTGAAACAAAAAGGAAGCTGCCCGGCAGACCTTGTCACAATATGGCCACCAGGATGCCCTAGGAATGAGGCTACAGACACTAGACGTTCTTTTGAAAGCAGAAAATGTTGTCGCAATAGAAGGCACGGAGAGGGAGACAGCGGCTGCCCACCTGAGAACTCTCAAAGGCCGGATGAAGAACATCAGCACGCTGACCGAGCTCTGCAGAACCTGCAACATCGATTATGGGGACATAATGGAGGAGATGTTACATTTTACCAAGCAGACTGTAGTGGATGACCATCCGCTGTCTTCTGACCCTACCGAACTGGGGTTACTTCCCGTAGAGCAATTTACGCAGCTTGAAATTCCGGTCGCTAACTTTCAGGAAAAGGACGTTTTCAAGATTCAACTCGCCCGCAGCACTGGAAGAATCGCTGTCCCTAGCGGTAGTTCCAGAAATGATTGGCTATGGATGCAGGCGGGCGGAGAGGACAGTTATGGAGATCTTCGGGGGCGGGGGGTTGCGCAACTGTTAGCCGTTTTCAAGATAGGAAAAGTCTTCAGCGAGGCCGCTGGTGTCCGGCGCCTAGCACTACTTCGCGTACTCGATCCCCTCAATTCTGGTAGATTCCATCTCGCAAGCGGACATATATGAGGCGCCAAGCAGCGTAGTGGTCGAGAGTTGGGAATAGTTGATTGAGGGACAGGGATTGGACAGGCGCATGTAATTCCCACCAGGGAGGGCCAATGGGTGGTAAATCCCTGCATTGATCTGCAGACGTTTAATGAGATGTAATGGATTATTCTATACAACTGGATTGTGTATAATATGCACAGGGCCGAGTTGAAGCCAGAGGCTTAAGATAGCAATTGCCACCCGGGTGCGCGGATTCAACTCAGCTGGGACAGTAGGGCGGATGCGTGAAATATGTTCAGGATTAGGCTACAGAATTGTGTATAGTACGCAGGCGGCTGAGTTGAAGCCGGACACTTAAGATGGCAATTGCCACCCGGGTGCTCGGATTGAACTTGGCCGTGAGAGAAGGGCAAATTTGTGAAATATGTTGTGGATTAGAATACTGAATAGGGTATACTATGCACGCGGCCGCGTTGAAGCCGGACGCTTGAGATGGCAATTTGCATCCAGGTACGCAGATTCAACTTGGCCACGAGGGTATAGCAGACTACCCTTAATGAAATATATTTAATTATATACTGGCTATGCTAGAAATCGAGAGGGTCAAAGCGGACGAAGGGCGGCGTCTGCGTAGTGGCACTGGCAAGGTGCGGACGTGGGTAAAAGTTCCCGAAGGGGGCCGGCAGGGTGCGGACGAGAGGAGGAGTCCCGTTGAGTGTCGGTAGGGTGTTGCAAGCATTATGGGGTGTCCCCGGAGGAATCTAGGCCGTCGGGCTCACAGAATCTCGCTGGTATACTCGAGAGACCGCAGGGAAAGAAGAGACTGAAAGTGGGTGTTCGGACGGAATCTGGCTGTGACAAGTGCGTCGGGTGGTGAGGACGGGAACAAGGGTGTTGGGAGACACCAGGTGCAGGAGGTGCAATCCTAGGACGCCCAGACGTTTAGGACGTTCAGGATGCACAGGAACGTAAAGGCGGACGTTTAGGAGGTACAGAACGAATGGGGTGGACGCACGCCGTCCGGACGCGGGCCCTATCTGTCTGGAGCAAATGGTTTTTTTGCTGATGACCTTTCATACCCTGCACTGGTACGTGTTCAATAAATGGCGGAATCGCAGAACCCTACCACACTATCACTTATAGTGGCATAGAAGAGGCTATCCAGGCCATCCAGAATAATCGGCAGAGGCTGCGGACTGGTAAAGCAAGACCCTGAGTCTGCGTTCCGCTACATACTGGTCTCACGACAGGATTCACCTGGCCTGGGATTCCAGTCGCAAAGTAGGTACTACTCCGAGTGCTTCCAACCCTTCGGACCGATGACTGCCCAATTCTTTTTCAACCTGGTCACCAAGGTCTTCCATTGCATCTTGGAGGAAGAGTTTAAGCAGCAAGGCCTTGGGGCAAGTTTCATCTACTACCGTGATGATTTTCTCATAATTCTACCCCCCAATTCCCAACTTGAGAGGTATACCACAATATTTACCAGACTAAACCATCAGGTGGGCCTTAGCATTAACCAGGCAAAAAATGAAGAAGAGACTGTTGTAAGCTTCGCAGGTATAGAATTAGAGACCAGACAGGTGGATATCTGACTCCTAACAAAGAAGCTGCTCAAAGCCAGGACTATTATACATTCATCAACGGAAAGGAGTTCAGTCTTGCTGCTTGAACTCCAAAGGATTACCGGCTATCTCAATTTTGTTTCAACTGTAGTTCGTCTGGGGCAGACATTTCTCCAAAGACTTTATAACATGGAGCTGTACTTTCCCCTGGGGAGTCGAAACTACAGGTGGCGTATTTCTAGCAAGGCCAAGAAACACTTAGCCTGGTGGGCTAAGGCACTTTCAAATTCCCCAGAGAGGTCAATCGCCTCTCAAACCTGAGAAAGAATTTCGACTTGCTCTGATGCGGCAAGTACACAAGGCCGCGGCAGTGCCTCTACCTCGCAATCACAATCCAAGCCACAACCGGGCTCTATACTCTCCATAGCCCTACCGAGCACGCTTGCCAGCAGAAAGGAACATATCAATAGGCAGGAAATGTGAGCTGTTAAGCAAGTCCTACTCTACTGGGGAAGGGAATCGACAGGTAAAATGGCAGTTAAGCATACCGACAACTGGGCAGTCTCCTACAGGTTAGCCAACAGGACGATAACTTGAGCTTCAATCAACCTACTAGGGCTGTGCTTGCTGCTTGCAGCACATTTCGACTTAGAGCTCTAGTGGCACACGATCTCCATGAAAGACAATGCCCTTGCTGATGCCCTCTCGTGCTTTGAGCATCACAGAGTTACTGACATAGCACCACAGTTGTCATACCCAGCATGCCACCTCTGGAATCGTGGGTTACGAACATACAGCCATCGCGGCTATCGGCAGCAGCAGTATACTACCTTAGGCGCAGACTTGCCCCAACCATAGAGTTCGTTACGGGGTTTTGACTCTCCAGGCCCCGCCCATACAACGCGCCTGGGGGGTTATTTTGGGGGTGATCCCCGCCCCGCACCCATCGGGGGCGAGTTCCGGCTGATTCCCTGGACTGGGCCCCGTGTGTCCCGCCCTGTTTTATTGGGGACCTGTCTGGGGAACGGGCGGGACTAGGGCCAGGGGTAGGGAACCCTAAAATAACACCCCCTGCCCCAGGCTGTTCAGCAGGGCGGGGCGGGAAATTGGGCCAAGGGCTGCGTTGTTTGGGACCCCGGAGCCTCCGTAACGAACACTACCCAACCACTATAGACAACTACGACACAACGCCATCCTGCTTCTCCCTGTTTTGTTCCCTTTCAAACTACCACCACCTCCTCGGCGGATGTTTCCCACCCCAGCTTCCTTGGCTAATAGAATCGCTTTGCTCCCGAGTGGGAACAGTTAATGTTAAAACATTAAAGCTATATCTTATAGGTATAAAATCATACCAACTTGACCTTAGAATGGACTGCACTGCATTTTCAGATGCCTGACTAGACAGAACGATTTAGATGATCAAGCGCGACCACAATGAACCCACACGCTGCGTAAGAAGCCCTCGCACCCGATCCCACCTTCTTAGTCTTCTTGGCAACCTCAGCTCAGCTGATTATTACAGCATTACTCTCTAGGCCGCATTGACCTTTCCTTTTGCAGGGTTGCTCTGAGTCGGGGAGTTTACATACTGTGAAGCAGATAGGCAACTAGGGAGCTTGTTTCCTAAATGGTTTATAACGAAAACAGCATCAATATGGCAAACAATAGCTCGTATATGGAACTGACCCTACTGGGATCCAAAGCGGAACCCTGCCGCAATGGAATTAGGCTTATAATCACCGCAAGTCGAGACGAATGATGCCATGTTGAAACCATGAAGGACCTTTAGAGAATAGACTCCCACTGACCCGACCCGGCCCCACTGTTCTGTGTTCGCAAATAAAATCAACACCCCTTAACATGGGAATATGTAGGAGTGCAACTTCACCAGCTGGCCTCTATTAGTGTTTGTTACCGGGTGGGGCGGGGCGGATTTTCACTGGTCAGACCCCGCCCTTACACGGGGCCAAGGGGTAGGTTTCGGGTAATCCCTGCCCTGCCCCCGTCCGGCGCCCACCCGCACTCATTCCCTGGACGGGGCCCTGTTTGTTACCACCTATTTTTAACGGGGACCTGTCTTGGGTATGGGTGGGGGGGGGGGCCTGAGCAGGGACAGGGGCAGGGCATGCCGAAAAAGCCACCCCGCCACAGGCCGTTGAGTGGGGTGGGGCGGGGAAAAGGGCCGGGGGCCGCGTTTTCGGGGCCCCGTCCGCCCCGTAACGAACTCTAGCCTCTATTGCCGGCCTTGGCCAAGGAACATGGAATAGCCACTCCTTTCGCAGAGGGGTTGCAACCATGGCTGTTGAGGCCAGCATGTGAGATGCAGGGATCCGAACCCCGGGCCGGTGGAACTCTGACGGTTATAAATTATATATTGAATATTCCTTCGCGGAGCGAATCGCCCTATCCAAACGCTTCCAACACAACCCGCGAGGGGACCGCTAGAGGACAGGACCAAGAGACGGCCCATTGCAGCGTGCCTTGTGATTGGAGGAAGAAGTTACCACCACACGGCAGGCTAGGCTTCATTTCAACTCGGCCACCTGGCTCAAATCGGGATACAGCGGGGGTAACAATCTCCCATGGCAAGAGCAGCGTCATAAACACGAAAGCCTCCGCCAGTGGAACGACCCAACTGGGCATCTTCATGGGGACAACAGTTTCCTTTGTCTTTCCTTTTGGCGTTGTTTATCCTGGGTCTATATTGTTTTTCTTATCCTTTCTTGACCAGCTATCTTTAATATATGATTCCCTGTCTTTGGAAAATTGGGTAACTCCGTATTCGGCTGTTTTTTTTTGGGGGGAGGGGGGGCCACGCAGAACGGGAATTCCCGAAGGCAATTGGGATAAAGTAATAATCTGGCCCAAGATCAATTACTGTTCGTGCACTATGACGTACGGCGGCGACACAAAAAAGAAGACAATTATCGTGTGACAATCCATGGATAGGCCAATGAGGTTCGTGGCTTTCTGGGCCCTTCTTGTGTCGTCAGTTTTTCAGTCGTTAACGCGGCGCTTGTGCCATGAAGGGTTAAGGGAAAAAAGGTTCGGAAGCGTGGAGCCAAGATTGGATCGCCACAACTGGCCGGGGCGAAACCCGCTGGCATATGCCGCCCCAATCATTCAGTAACCGACTTGGCAACCAAGGCAACCTTGCGCGATGACTGGATGCTGGATTGTCTCACGGAATTCTGGTTTGAGCCGCTCCTCTGGTATTCACTACGCAAATTGGTCAATTGGGGTTTGTGACGGTTTGATTATGTGGCGGCGATGGCATTGGCTGGTGCGGAACGCTCTTTGTATGATGTCTTCTATTTGTCGATCCCGGCACTCATCCCCTCCTCGTTATCTCGATTTTATGAAGTCTGCTAGCTAAGACAATATGACAGATCCACATATCGGGCGTTTAGTCTGTAAATCGACAGCACGGGCCGATGTTTTGAAAGGCACGCGGCTTCCTCTCGGCCTGGAGGCCCTGTTGAGTGCGGGTACGATACTGACGCAAACCCGCCGGAATGACATTATCCTAGCTGGGCAATTTCTACGACGTAATTTCCGACAGTCAAGGTCTTCCCCTCCCTTTCCTCATCACAACCCATCACTGACCCTTAATAGAACCTAGTATCAGAAGCCGATTTCTCCGACGACCTTTTCATCCGCATCTGCCCCCGCGCATACTGGCGCAGCAAACTACAGCTGGCGCTGACTGGAGGACAGTAGTTACAACTATGCCGGCGAGACTCAGGAGCGATACTCCATCTTGGACGAAGCCCTCTCCCTATGAAACGGCCTAGCTTCAATTTGGGATCCAAAATCAGGCAGGAGGCAGCAGATCTCCATCGCGACGCAGAAAATCATGGAATGGAAAAAGCAAACTACCACTTCCGCCAGTCAGCCCTCGCTCCACGGCTCCTAAAGTTCTACCGGAATAGTTTGGACTAGATCGTGCCCTGCGCCAACTACAAGGAAATCACCCCGGCGGTGGAAAATTACCTAGAGGATCTATCCATCTGGCGGCCGAGCTCCTTCCTTCACTAGGACACCCCAATGGCCACGGACTCCCTCTCACACAAGATCTATTTCTAGTTCAACGCGCTGGTAAATTACTTCACTAACCCCACATGCCTAAACTGTCCCCCTCCCGCTTCAATCTCCTTCCGGCCTGCAAACGCGCACCCCATAGGCAAGGACATCCTCGGTTTCTACGCATTATACTCACCCGCCTTCCTCCTGGCCCTCAACCCCCCCCTACCATGCCTCATCCTAACACGCGCACTGGGCCATGAACCTCCGGAAAATGAGCAAAGGCACCGGGGGCGGCGCCGGCCCCTTCTTCGCGATCTCCGGATTTCACCTGGATTCCACACGCTTCAACCTCCCTCACCAAGGGGGCATCGCAGACGACGGCGACTATGACGTGCTCACCGCAATCACTAGCTACTAGAGGGGTTGTGTAGGCTTCCTAGGAAACCTAACTAACCGCATCTTGGGGTGAAAGTTGAACCTAGAAAGACCCGTCAGCCGCAGCCTCGAATTCAAGCTGTAAGAACCCCCCTCCGGAAGACCAAGAGCACAACGGTTTCCGACAAAAGACCCCCCTCCCCCCAACAGGGGAGAAAATGGAATACCTACATCCGAATGGGGCATTAAAGAATATTATGAAGGTAGCTCACGAAGTGATTCCCCTCTACCATCCCCCCGAGCAGTAGCTAATTTTATTCTAGACAAACAAGTACTGAGCATGCCCCACCCGGGGCTATCCCAGATCCTGCAGAGGACTTGCCAGTATACCTCTCCACCGGAGAGGTGCGCGTCGCTGGAATCCTGCTGTAGCCGTTCATGCCGCGTAAGATGAAGGAGCTGCTGGATGGGTGGGGCATACGCGCGGATAAGCGCCTTACGATTTTCGCAATTATTGATCGGCAGCTGGCTCAATCTCTCACTGACATGGCCGCCATCAAGCTGCTGGACCTCCAATGGTTCCTTCTCGTAGGGCCTACTCTGAATGCTCTGGGACCGATCCTGGATTTCATTAACCTTAACACTGCTCGCTAATGGGTTGCGAAAGTCTGTGTCTGAATAAAGATCTGCTTGTTAGTTACTCTGAATCTCCTTGAACAACTGGGGGAATTTGGTGATATACCCTTTGTCAATGTCAATCGCCTTTTGCGAGAACTCCCATTCGTTATATCCGCTGCAAGAGTACCCCGAGACTTTTGAGTTTCTTAGCCTCGAATTTTCAGTTTAGTCGTAGGTTAAGAGAGTTATTGTCAGCGGCTGCTGTAGAACTTGATGTAGTCGTGCTAAAAACGAGCAGATTAGGCTTAAGCAGGCGGGAAAGGGCATAGGGCGGTGTGTGACGGGTAAACTGCTCGGCTTTTATAGAAATATCTTTACCAAGATTCGGCTAAGGCCTTTCCTATACACCGTTAGCATCCATCGCATGCACCTACCCGAAGCATAACTACCCACCATAGTAGATATCCACGATATCGGAATCATGTTTAACGGCTGGCAAAGGTTTACCATAGTTGAATTCTCAGAGTAAAAAGGTACGAGGACCCTCGGAAAACTCTTCTGCGAGAGGAATGACACATTTCTCACAATTAACCTCCGATGTTCACGAAAAACCTCTGCGACAACACTCTGGGCAGCGTAGTCAGTTCCAAAGTTTAGCCAGGAGACTTTACTTGCCCATAGCCCCTTCACCTGTCCAGGCACAATTCCCGCGCCACTTCTTGTAACCCGTTACCGGCTGGCCCCTCTGCTCCTGAGAGTGCGCGAGGTCGAACGACTACTCTGGGTACGCCGCTGCGGGTGGGGATTCTGCGGACCCTTGGGGATCCGGTGGAGGATGTGTGGTGGTTTAGGAAACGCACGCAGGTTGTTTTGACGCCGACGGTTTGCTTGCTAGTTTCGAGTTTCTGGGTGGCCTTAGATAGGGTTTTTAGGCCGGAGAGGCCGGTGTGACAGCCACTATTTCAATTGGTTTAGCGGCTTCGGCATAGAGGGTTATTAGTGTAGAGAACGAGCTTGAACTTAAGATGCGATACCAAGCACGACCCCGTCGCGGCGGTGAGATGACGGTGACGCTTATTAACAAACTTTAGTCCTGGATCCCTAGTTCGCTCCAGTACCCCTGCTGGCACCTCCACCCCCCGTGGGGATATCGCCACAAGCTCATATTCTGCTTGCTTTAATTAACCGTGAAATTCTGTTCTGGTATCCTATCAAGATAATAGCCGTAAAGAGAGGTTGGGGAGGACCGATTACGACAGGCGGTGGCGGCGATGGCAGAACTGTAGGTGCTCTATTTTCTCCGCTGTCAGGGGAGGGGTCTTTTGTCTGAGGCTGATGTGCTCTTAGCCTTCCGCGGGGGGTTCTCACAGGTTGAATTCGACGTTGCGCTTGACGGCTCTTTCTAGGTCTAACTTCGACCCGGGCTGGTGAGGCTTCCAAGGCCGTCTACATTGCCCTTCTTGTAGCTGATGAATACCGTGGGTATGCTGTAGTCGCCGTCATCGGTGAAGCCCCTTGGTGAGGGAGGTAGAAGCGGCGTGGCATCCGGGTCAAATTCGGTAGTCTCCAACAAGGGGCCGGCGCCGCCGCTAGTGCCCTTGCTCATTTTTCGGAGGTTCATGGCCCAGTGTGGGTGTGTTAGGATAAGACGTGGCAGGGGGAGGTTGAGGGCGAGGAGGAATGCCGGGGAGTAGATTGCGTGGAAACTGGGGATGTCCTTGCCTATCCTGTGTGTCTGTAGGCCGGAAGGAAATTGAAAGGCGTGTGAGACAGATTGAATATGTGGTTTCCGGGAAGTAATTTCTCGGTGCGCTGTGCCAGATATAAATCTTTTGTGTGAGAGGGAGTCCGTGGCCATTCGGGTGTCCTCGTAGAGGAGGGAGCTCGGGCGCCGGATGGATTGATCTTCTTGGTATTTTTCCATCGCTGCCCCGATTTTCTTGTGGTGGGCGCAGGGCACGATCTAGTCTGGGTTATTCCGGTAGAATTCTAGGAGCCGTAGAGCGAGGGTTGAGTGCCGGAAGTGGTAGTTTGCTTTTCCATTCCACAACTTTCTGCGTCCTGCCTGATTTTAGATCCACTACTGAAGCTAGGCCGTTCCATAGGTATAGGGCTTCGTCCAAGATGGAATATCATTCCTGATTCTCGCCGACATAGTTGTGACTACTGTCCTCCAGTCAGTGCCAGCTGTAATTCGCTGCGCCAGCATGCGCGGGGGAGCAGATGCGGATGAAAAAGTCGCAGGAGAAATCGGCTTCTGATACTACGTTCTATTATAAAGGGTGAGTGATGGGTTGTGATGGGGAAAGCGAGAGCGAAGAGACCTTAACTATATCAGAAATTACGTTGTAGAATTTCCTAGCAAGGATTCCGGCAGGCTTGCTGGATCATCACTCCTTGATCGTCTCTACCGGCACCTAACAGGGACTTCGGGTCGAGAGGAAGTTGCGCGCCATTCTAAACATCGGCCCGTGCCGTCGATTTATAGACTAAAACGCCCGATATGTGGGTCTGTCTTATTGTCTTAGCTAGCGGACTTCATAAAATCAAGATAACGAAGGGGGGAGGAGCACCGGGATCGACGAATAGAAAATACCATACAAAGAGCGTTCCGGCACTAGCCAATTCCATCGCCGCCACATAATCAAACCATCATAACCCCAATTGACCAATTTGCGTGGTGAATACCAGAGGAGCGGCTCAAACCAGAATTCTCTAAGAGACAATCTAGCACCCAGCCAGCGTACCCGACGTAGATAGTCAACGATGATACACGATAAGTTACCCGAGAACTCGAGTAGACTACATGCAAATATTTGCCAAACAGGGCGCTGTTTTGCTGAGCGCTCATCCGGTTGCCGAGGTTGCCGAAAGGTTGCGCAGATTTTGGGCTTGGCACAAGGAAACCTCTCAGATCGCGTCACCACCAGTAGGCTTCAGAAAGTCACGAAAAACGGCAACGGCAACGGCTGACCACGAAACTTTCACACTGCAATACAGCACAACAAAACAAGAGTTTATAAAACCAAGAATATATAGTGATACAAGAAGGGCTCTAGTCTTCTACGAACGGGTAGGGCCACCTCCTCGCTTAAGACAATTAGCTACACGCCTTGGCATACTATCAATGAAACCATAAATTCTCTCCCACGGCAATGCCTCCCATACCTTCTGTGGTAGTCCAATCAGCTCCTTCTCACTACGGGGTATTCTCCTCCTCTCCCAGGCTGCTTTCTTATAGTTGGTTTTGAATAAAAGCCAAACATTCTCGATTGGGTTGAAATCAGGTGAGTAGGAAGGCCAGTCCATCCATTCTATACCAAGGCGCTTGCGATATTTCTCCGTATAAATAGAAGTATGATAGCTGGCACCATTCTCTATAGTTTGAACAACAGCTTCGGCTCCACCAGCTTTCTTATTGAGTGGTCGAAGATGTGGAATGAGAATTTCATGGACATACTGGTGTGAATTGAAGCCCAGTCGATCTCTATCACCCTTTCGCTCATCTTCGGTCCGCCTTCGGATAGGAACAAGCGGTGCGCGGAAACCATAGGTAAAACCAGCCCAGAAGCCAACCGCCATACTCTCTCCAACAAAGGTTGGCTCAAGGTTCTTCAAATCATAGGCGGCATTGGGTCCGGGAAGTCGTCCCACTTTTCATCTATAACCCGTTCAGGTAGCAATTTGAAGATATACTTCATCGGTATAACAATGCTTCCGCCAAACTGAAATCTTCCACTTGCGCTGTAATCTACCCCATCTCTTTCTTTGTCTCCTATTGGGAGGTCCTATCCATGGCTTGCATCGAGCAAGAAAAACCCACCATTGCAGGCTGTGCAGGTAGTGGCTGAGAGTTGAAACCCCAACATCAAGTCTGGATTCAGGTAAAAGCTCTCTAGATGTTGCACGAGGATGGGCATCAGATAAGCGGGCAAGGTATCTTTTATCACGGTCATTGAGCTTTGGGGGCCTTCCAGTGCGAGGTGTTTGAGGATTAATGTCGCCATACATTTTCCAGCGCCGGTAGATTCTGTAGGCTTGGGCTCGAGAGACACCTGTTTCTGCCTCAATTTGAGGGAAACTCATGCCCAAAGAAAGAAGTTCGATTATTCGGACCCTCTCATTTAAGGTCGTTTCGCGTCGCTTTCTGGCTGCTTTATTCCACGGCATTGTGCTCGGGAGTTCTCGTGCGGGGTTGCGATTGTCTTGATGCGAAGCGCCAAGTTTTTCGTGACTTTTTGAAGCCTACTGCCACCAAGTCTCCTCTTCCAACGAACCACCAACTCCCCCAACATACCCAACAACCAACCATCACCGACAACACTAGAACATTACCTACCCTCAACTTGAGCTCTCTCTTTCCCTCTCTCCCTCAAATTGTCTCTAGAAACTTAGTATTTGATTACCCAATCATGGCCGAAGAAATATTCCGAGGCCTTCTGAATGCGTCAAGACTGCCAAACCTGACATGTTACTCTTTCATAACTTCGATCCTGAAGACTTCGCATGTGCTTTGGAAAACTTACACTATCCGAACTTTTTAGAAGAAAAAAATTAAACTTCACCCCGAGGAACATTCCTTTCGGTAACCCAACTCCTTTACTTGTCCTTGTTGTCTTTTATTCTTTATGGCTACCTAATGTTCAAAGAGTTCGTGGTTTCCTCCCGAGAGCAGATGGTGGTAACGCCTTCGATGTTACACGAGTGTGTTGGATCGTGGCTTGTTAAAAAAAATATGATGCGAGCCGCAACTGGGGGCTTATATCCGATGTTTAGAATCACACTATGGGAATGATGGCTGCTCCTGGTATGTTGTTAGACTAAGAGTGAGGTTAACGAACCTGCCAAGCAAAATCACTGTTGGCTAGTGCACTTTTATTTTATTGTTCGTTGAGCCCCCGTGAGAGTTGACGCCCCTCCTAATCCAATTGTCTCAT
>Ga0307510_10008059_pt1 | contig 12540 bp, 9 predicted proteins | sample 12_EM_MG_FD_207224 | JGI IMG/M metagenome (GOLD analysis project Ga0307510, IMG submission 207224) | Populus trichocarpa ectomycorrhiza microbial communities from riparian zone in the Pacific Northwest, United States - 12_EM | ecosystem: Host-associated > Plants > Roots > Unclassified | place... | reverse complement strand
TTATCGGGTAGTAGCCTTTTTTTGGGCACCAAAAAGGAAGTTTTTTTGGTTTTAGCATTTAAAAAATAATATAATAATAATAACACATTACGTGACATTTTTAGAAAAGTATCACACTTAAGAAAATCAAATATGATATCTATGACTCTCTCATATTATAAAAATAAACCAACACAATTTCTAATAAAGAGAGAGGAGAGAGAGAGAAAAATAAAAAATAAAGAAAAAAAATCTTGGAAACATAGCGAAGTTTTCAAGTTGGCCATGAAGGTTCAACAGGCACAATTCTCTATGTGACCCAATTTACGAAGGCACCCCAGCGGCTTCGAAGCAGGCTCAGGGTTCTTTTCCTCTGTCCATGTCTCGCATCCGAGACTTAAAAATATATTGTACTGTGATGTAAATTGTTTTTAATAATATTTTTATTTCTAATATCAATATATATTAAAATATGAAAAAACTATAAAAAAATAATTTTATATTTTCTCAAATCAAATATATTTTTAAATCATATCTATCTAAATAAAGTTATTATCGGTGCTGTAATCAATGGTCAATAGCTCATTATCAAACCAGACACACTGTCTTGAGTACACCGGCAAAATAGATATTTGCATTTAGTCAGTGCCAGCTAGTTAAAGTTGTGTGGGTCCCATATTACGTCATGTAATCATGATTATCCACAGGATTGATAGCCATTTGATCTGTGGCCAATGAATTATTCAAATCTCGCGGTCCCATTTTTCCGAGCTAGCACGGGCTCCCACTGAAACAAGACACTGCACTCGTTTTCTTTTTCCGAGAAGTAAAGGCAGGTCGCTAACTCCTGATTTATTTTTCCCCCCCTGCAAAAGTCACTCCTAAAATACGAAAAAGCCAAGAACACGGTTAATTGGTATCAGGGGTGATATTTTTTATTTGGTTTGGTTTTTATAAAAAAAAATAATTAAATTAAAATTTTTTTAAAAAACCAAAATCAGTTTAAATCAATAGGTTTAATTTTGATTCGGTTTTTTAGGATAAAAATCGGTTCAAATCGGTTTGGCTCGGTTTCTTCCCAGTTTGCCTCTGTTTTTTCCGGATTTTTTTATTTGGGTTCGGTTCGGTTTTTTCGGTTTCAGGTTTATAAAACCGAAACCGAACCAGTCAGTTTTTTAAAAATTTTAATTAGTTTAAATTTTCTTTTTACGGTTTGGTTTTTTTAATTATTTTTTTTAATTTTCTCAGTTTTTTAATTTTTTTGTTCATCCTTATTTTTTTCATAAACTTATGTTTTATACGGGAGCGATTATAGTAGTTAATTTTTAAAATATATTTTATTTAAAAAAATATTTTTTAGTTTTAATATAATATATTAAAATAATCTAAAAGGCCATTACCGGAGCGATTACAATAGTTATATATTTGAATATCTAGATCAAGGGTTCGGCCCGGTATCCGTTTAAAAGTGTGATTTAAACATTTATGATGAACATGTCAGACGTGTGTTATGAATGTACAGATCCTCCATATTCGAGAAAAAATTTAAACTATTATTTACACTTTTTTCCTTGATTTTAAACTTTTTAGTATTATAATTTAGCACTTGAATTCTAATTTTTTATACGTTGAATTCAACAGTTTTGTAATATTTATCTACTGTGGGCTTGCACGGTATAGTTATCATTTTGTCCTTCTCCACAGAAAGTTTTTGCCTTGATTGTGGGGGTTATAATGGTATTTTTCATGGGATTCAAAGATCACTTGCGAAATAATTAGGGACAATTTAGTAGTTTATAAGTTGAAAGGTATTTTAGTATTTTTAATATGTTTTTTAGTTATATTCTATATGGATTAGGGGCAAAATAGTATTCTTCAAAAATAAAAATAAAAAATTACTGGTGTATTACATCGCTTGCATCTCTTGGGCAGCACGTGTAGTGTCATGCAATGACCAATCATCCGCAAACATCCAATTAAGGTGAAGCTTGTAGGGCAGCGCGAGTTATTCAAATCACAATGGTTTGGTGGTAATTATATTTTTTTTCCCTCCTTCTATTTTCCGTATCCATTCCTTGAAACTCATGTCAGGTTAACCAAAAAAACAGGTTTGTCCTCCCATTTATCCTGTCTTTTAATTATGATTCTCTTTTTCTTATTGGTTTTTCTTTGTTTTTAATTCTTTTTTATATTCTTTTTTTTTAATTTCATCTATTTTCATTTTATTTTTTTTTTTTATATCAAATACAATACTTATTTTCTCGATTATTGTTTTTTATCCTTTTTTTCTTGAATTATTTTATTTCTTTTAATTTTCTCGTTTAGCATCTCATTTCTTCTTCTTTTTTTGAGATTGAGTCCTCATTTTATTAATTGCTCCCTTTTTCTTTTTTGTTTATCTTTCTCTTGATTTGTTTTTTCCTTCTTTCAATTAATCCCTCAACATTTTATTTTATTTGTTTTTTTATCTAATTTTGATCTTCATTATTTTAATTATTTTTTATCATTTTTTTATTTCAATTTTGTCCCTCGACATTTTATTTCATTTGTTTTTTATTCAATTTCGGTTATCATTTTTGTGATTGTTTTTTTATTTAACTTTTTTTTATTAAATCCCTCATTAGTTTTTATACCATATTTGGTCCTTGTTATTTTGATTAATGTTTTTTTTATATGGTTAAGGATTTTGTTCAAGATTTATTTTTTGTCTTTTATATAGTAATTTTTTTCTCGCAACTAGAGTTACTAGTTTCGAAAACTAAATCGATTTAATTTTAATTCTTCTTTTTTCACTTCATCATTTGATGGGTTAATAAGCTCGGGCTTTCTAATTTTTTTTTAATCTTTCCTTCCTTTATGGTTATCTCGGATCGCATATTAGTCAAGTTAACACGAGTTGCCTTATAATTTTATTTTTTTAATTTAATTTAATCATTTGGCGTTAGGCTATTGGGTCTTGAGATTTCTTATTTTTTATATTTTTTCTTTCTATGAAGTTATCACATGTCGCATGTTCATTACGTTAACCTAATGTGACCTGAGTTTTTTTTTTTCAATGCTTTTATTTATTTATTTGGATCCTTTTTTCCAGGTCATTCTTTTAAAAAAAATCTTATCCCAATCTCATGTCGTTAGTGGCGGGTTAGTGAAGTGAACTCGAGTTGACCGAGGTTTTTTTTCTTTCATGTTTTTTTTAAAACATTATCATTTTAAAATAACTTTGTTGGATCTTGAGCCTTGAGCTTTCTACCCCCACCCTCCCCCTCCTTTCTCATGGAGTTATCATGAGTCATATGTAAGTTAACTCAAATTTATTTAGGTTATTATTGTTTGAATATATTTTTTTATGTTAGTTAAGTTAACTCGAGTTTATTTAGAAAAAAATTGACCTACCTTAGAGCATCACATGTACAAAAAAAAAAAATCTAGTGCTTTCTAATCTTAATTAGTTTGGCGCAATTACACTAAATTTGTAAATTGTAATTGATAATAAACTTTGACCGTTATTTTTAACAATTTATTTCCCATGTGAAAAATATTAATTGATAGCAACACCCATATAATACTATTAACTGTAATAATGTTTTGTTTTGTGTTTTTTTTTATTAATTTATTTTTTTAATTCAACCCTTCAAACTTCAACAATCTAATTTTTTAATATATATTTTTTTTTAATTTCTTAATTTAATATTAGGTTGTGTTTGAAAATTATGCTCCATGATTATTATTTTTTATTGGGCTATATACCGACCTTATAGATTTAGTTTTTATTTTTATTTTTATTCTAGGTTGACATGAGTATTTTTTTTTCCTTTTCTTTTTTTTTATTATTTAACATTGAGTAGATTAAAAACTTGGCGGCATATATTTTTTTTTCAATTTGTTTTACATGGAGTCATCCCGGTCTCATTGATCTTTTTATCGATTTTAACTTTCAATATTAGAATTCTAAAAATGGAGCTTTGTATTTTTTTTAAAATTTGATTTATATGAAGTCTTCCCAGTCTCATGGCTTAGGTCACGACGAGGTAGCTCGGGTTGACTTTAATTATTTTTTAAGTTATTTTTTTTTCTATCATTCAACACCAAGTTGATTAAAAATCAGACTTTGTAATTTTTTTCGATTTGCTTTCCACGAGGTTATCATAATCTCGTGACTCGGATTGGCTAAGATAATTTTTTTATTTTAATATTTTTTTTCAATTTTGTATTTTAATTCTAGATTGATTAGCTTTCATAATTTATTTTAATTTTTTTATACATAGTTATCATGGTTTTATAATATAAGTTGTAGATATAATATGTTAGTCCAAGTTAATTTAATATATCTTTCTTTCAATATTTAAAAAAGACGTGGTTGAACGTGCATCACAATTTCCAAATGTGGTAACCCTCACCTCAGTCGACACGGGCTCGTGTAAAATTCTTCTTTGGGTTTCGAATTTTGATATACCGAATCGATTGTCTGTCCATTAAAAAACCTTGCGAACTTTCGCAAGCACATGCCTCTGGATCCTGAATCTCGGTACTTTAACCCCAATCAGCTCCTACGTGGTGACTTGTTTTCTCCCCAAGTACCACAGCAACACTTTTCCTCATTTAAACTGAATTATTAATTAGGGTAAAAGGGGTTTGATTAAAAAAAAGAAGAAGAAGCAAAGGACATATTCACCCCCAATGATCACCTAATTTTCAATTGAGTCCCTATTCAAAAAACAATTCCAATTGATTCTCCCCTGTCTACTTTGACACGAGACCCCTTACCCAACTAACCCTCTCCTTAAATTTTCTCTTTAATACCTCATTTGTTCAGAAGCATTGGAGGGATGATGTTTAGAGGGGGGGAGATTTGGAAGTAGGAATTGAATGTATATGCCCTTCGATTAAAAAAAATAAAGAGAAATTTTAATGGCAGACTTAATTCGTGAATACTTGATAGATACGAGGATTCAGTTGGTAATTTAAGGGACAAATTTGTCCTTCTTTATAATTATCATATTTTTTTTTTATAGATTCAATTACCACCCATTCTAACACAAAAAAAATAAAAATTACCATCCACTCGGTAACTATATTGTAATAATAATTATTTTTAAAAATATTTTTTATTTTAAAATAATAACTTTTTTTTATTTTAAATGTAAAAGCCGGGCCCAACCTTATATATATTGTCCGCTTTGAGCCTTACCGTCCTCACGAATTTGTTCTTGGTGATCATACATGGCCCCAAAACGTGTCTAACAAGTTAGCAACCGGCACTACTAATAAGGCCAGCTACCTACTCCTCACCCGCCTATGTGAGATATTACAATCCACTCCTCTTAAGGAGCCCGACGACCCCGTCGACACAACCGGACAACCAGTGAGGTCGGCTCTAATACCAAATGTAACAGTATGGCCCAACCTGCCAGATATTGTTCGCTTTGGGCCTTACCGCCCTCACACATTTATTCTTGGTGACCACGCATGACCCCAAAACGAGTCTAACAAGTTAACAATCAACACTACTAATAAAACCAACTACTAACTCCTTACCCGTCGATGTGAGATATTACATTAAAATTATTTTTTATATTAATATTTATAAATAATTTAATAACAAACATAATTTTTTTTTTTCACCAATCATAAAAATAAACATAGGGTGATAGTGATACTCTCTCGAGGAATGGTTGATATTATAATAACAATTATTTTTTAAAATATTTTTTATTTAAAAATATATTAAAATAATAAAATTTTTATATTTTAAAATTTAATTTTTATATCAATATACTAAAATAATTTAAAAACAAATATATTTTTTTCTAAACCAACCACAAAAATAAACACTGCCTTGTCTCATCTGATACTCTCTCGACGACTCTCAACCAGTAAACTAGCTGCTAAAAATTGAATTGACAAAAGGCCGCCTCGCATTTCACCTCAAAGCCATAAGGCATCCCTTTTTTACTTCTCCACTCCCCTCATTCCCCACTACCATATCCTCCTATCTGTCTCTCTTATTCTTTCTCGAGGCTGAGACAGTCAAAGCAAAGAATCTTCTCTCCTCCTCTTTCAATTTGGATCATTCTCCGCGATTCTTCAGAATTTATCTTACTGTGCATACCAGCCTATTAGGGTTTAGAAACCATCCACAGTCCGCAGCAACAACAGATATTTTCTTCTCAATTTTTGGTAAATATCTTTTGCTCTTTTCTCCTTTTTTTTCTTTCTCTTTTCTCTCTCTCGGTAATCTGATGGTAGAATGAGGTTTATCACAGTGAGCACATCAAATTCAGTAATGGAAGTCAAAATAGAGCAAAAGGACGCGTCAGATTGGTCCTACAGAGGTGAAGGTGCTGCTAATATAGTTCTCGCCTACACTGGATCATCGCCCTCTTTTGTAAGTTTCGTATAATTAGCGAAATAATGCTGGTTAAAAGTTCTAATCACTTTACTTGTATTGCAAAATCTGTGCCTAATTTTAATTTTTTTGGTTAATTATGATTTAATGCATGTTAGATTGGGAAAGTAATGAGGATAACAAAAAAAGCAAGGAACGGGTCGTCACCGAAGTGTGACTCTAACCAATCAGTATTAACAGAGGAAGAGCGGTTGTTATGGAGAGACGTGGAAGAGTTAGTTACCTCTCCTACGAAAGAAATTGCAGAGCAGATTTATACTCAGCTAGTTATGAGTCCTTTGTTAGGTTCCAAACATGTCGATGCTGGGGTATGATTTTGTGATATTTATTTCCACACTGAATATGAATGGATGGATGGATGGATGATGTAATTTAGATTTTCAATATTGGTTTTTTTTTTTTTTCTGGAATCATGATAGATGCGTGTGCCAGTAACGAGGGATTTTCTTGAGTGTGTTGAAAAGAATGTAATTAAACAACGTCCGGCTTGGCGAATTGATGTTTCAGTGGTTGATTTGGAACGTGATTTTGTGATTATCATGTCTGATCATTCTCTATTCCCTGGAGGTAATCACTGTCATTTCGAAGTGTTTTTTTTATATACAATGTGACTTTCTAGCTATGATATGTTTTATTTGTTGCATTTAGATAGAATACAGTTAGTGGCGGGGAGATTTGGTGTGACCGAAAATCCCCTGAAATCAGAAGAAAAATCAATTTGAATTGTAGCAGCAAGGACCAAAGTTTCTGTCATCTATGATTAGAAAGTGGATTGAGCTGTTTTATGTGGTTCCTGTAATCATGAATGTTTACTTTAATTTCTTAAAATGTCAGGTGTTCTTAAAGATGAACCTTGCATATCAGTTGAGATAAAGGTACTTTGTGTTTTCTGTGTTTTTTTCTCTTAGTGGTATTGGTTTATTTTCGTCTGCTCTGTGAGTGATATTTTTTCGTTCTAGGATTTATAACTTTTATTTCTTTCCATCAAGTAGCCCAAATGTGGATTTATCCCTTCATCAGAATTCATAGCTGAAAGAAATTCTGTTAAGAGGAGTGCTACTCGTTTTCAAATGCACCAAGTCTTGAAGTTGCGTGAACAGGAGGTAATTTTTCTTCCATTTATCATATTGCTTTTCTTGAGCCAAGTTTTGCACCAATGTTTCTTTTTTCAATTATTGTTATTTGTTCAGTAAATCATTCTCACTAGAATAACTTGGCTTTTTAGATATCAGAATTAAGCGAGTATGATCCTCTGGATCTGTTTTCTGGTTCCAAGGAAAGAATACATAAAGCCATCAAGGATCTGTACACCACTCCTCAGAACAATTTCCGTGTATTCTTGAATGGTTCTCTTATATTCGGGGGCTTGGGCGGTGGCATAAAGAGAACTAATGCTGTGGCTGGAAAAGCTTTTGAAGACGCACTCGAGGGCATCATCCTGGCTGAAAATGGCTTGCGCACAACGAGTTTTATACAGCTTGTTGCTGAGGCAGTTTACTGCTCTAGAGTATTGGACGGGCTTCTTGAAGTTCAAAGGCTTGATAATTTTGACATTGAAGGGGCCATTCATGCATATTACAACATTGTTTGTCAGCCTTGTGCGATATGCCAACAGTTGGATGAAGCAAGACCACCACATAGATGTTCCTCCTTGCATTCCATTCATATGGATGAGAGTTTGAAAATTGCAAAGGATTATTTGATAGCTGCTACTGCAAAGGACTGTAGTTTGATGATTAGTTTTAGACCAATGAAAGATGGAGCGTTTGGATCTCCTCATGTATACCTACAGTCAACCAACCAAAGTTTTAATTACAAGGTACACTTCAACATATTTCATGTATATTTTGATGTGCATGGTAAATATCAAATTACTTGGAGGCCTACAATATCACTATTCTGTCTCAATATTATGAAATTGGAAACAAAATGAGCACGTGCCATGTTTGGCAATTCCCACTCTAAAAGGTGCTGTAACTCAAGAACGTTTATAATTTTTGTGGTATGTTTAATATTTTCACATTCATGGCTGCATTTTGCTTCCATATTGATCGCTTTACATCTTAACTTGTAAAACATGTTAAAGTTCACTGTTTAAGTTCATCCAGCAAGGCATCTTTCCTCCCCTATGTTTTATATCTTATACAAGTTTCATTTGCCTAGGTGAATTTCATTGACTTGGATTTAAAACCTTTAAAGAAGATGGTAGACTACTATGAATTGGACAAGAAGATATTGAACTGCTTCACTCAGATGTTGGAAATGGAGCATAAAGATGGCAATGCTAGGACCATGGATGCGATTGAAACTATAAATTGAGTTTCAACAAGACTATAAAAGATCGTAAGTTTTGATTAGGCAATCTTTTGCATTGATTGTTGATGTAATGCTTGTAACTTGTAAAAGTGCAGATGGAAACTGTTAATATTTTGGTTTACGAACTCTTCCCTTTTCAGGAGATTGAATTTCCTTAAAGAATGTGAAGTGTAAACTATAGCCTACCCCAATTAGTTTGGGATTGAGGCGTTGCTGCTGCTGCTGCATTCGGAAATTCTATGCCTTTTCATACCTCTTGTCTGACCCCATAAAATGAAGTGGAGTTGGAGACAAAATTAATCAAACTTTTGCGTTTTGGCTTTGACTGCTAGCACAGTGATCGATTAATGTATGGGTAGCTTGTTTTTGACCCATTATTCGATGTGTTGTGCTGATAACCTCTGCCAAAACAAACTTTATACTCTTGGACTATTATACAATGCCCATTGAATAATCAATAAAGACATTTGTCTCTTAATTCCAATGTGTTCCGAGGAACCATGGACTGGTTATGTGTCTCTCTTCATTCGTATCATGTAGTTGGAGTGTTGAATTTCACCTCGTTAAATGTTTGAAGTGCATTGAAATTTTTTGAATATTCAAGTCTGCAAATGAATGTATGTATACGATTCAAGCTACCAATATATATACAGTGCCTGCATACAACTTCTTGACAGTGCATGTCCCCCGGTTTACATACGACCGATATAGAAATTTAGTCAATATTTTATCCTCTGTTGTTAATTAAGAGGAGTTTAATGAGGGGGGAGGGTTGAAAGGGACAAAGCACGTTCGTGGGCTCAACAGAGAAAGTGATACATCAACTACTGTACCGCCATTCCATCCCCAAGCCCACATGGGCTATAAAATTATACAGCTAGATTTAAATTTACTGAGGCATATGGCATCTGAAATAGCAGGAAGCATCACCCTTTGCTTTTCAGAATTGAGAGTTGAGGTTTAAGTTTACTTTCTCAGAACTGTTTATATCATTTTTTTCATAATCTCTTCTCTTTGCTATGCGTGTATATTCTCATTTCAGTTCCATGTCAATATTTGGATATGATGCAATTGGTAAATGTGTGATTTGGAAGCTTAATCTAACTGGTTTGGTAAATATCAACTTTCACAGAAGAATGACATTGGAAATCAGCATGCGTGTTGCCTGCAGCCGGCAAGGAAGATTTGAGCGTCGTATTTTGTTTGGCCAAGCAGAACAATCATGCGTGTTGCCTGTAGCCTGTGGCCGTTCCATGTGCTCAAGAATGAGCTGCCAAGTTGTTGAAGGCATCTGTGTGCGCATGGATCAGGAACCATCACGGCATCTTGAAGTTTGAGGGCAACAAAAAAGGACAAATGTGTGGCAGAAGTGGGGACAAGCAGTGCCCATTCATCTGACCCGGCTCTCAATAAAGCTGAACTGAGAAATTTACTGAACTGAGAACATGTAATATCAGGTTACTATAATCATCATCCTAGCTTAAAAGCTAGTTTGGCTTGCCTGTAAAAAACCATAACTTTGGATTTTCTGTAAAGTCCCCTAGCTTGGACTATTAGCATGTGGGACTATTAGCACTACACTTAAAAGTCTCACTCACACTCCACTTTTGGGGAGAGAGGTGGAGTGCCATTAGTGTTTGTAGAATGTTCATATCGGCCAGCAAAACCCTTTCTCGGAATTTTGGAAGACTCGCACTTGCATATGTTGAATCTGTGTTTGTCATTGGAATGTTTTTCCTTTTATATGGCTGGCAATATATTGCCTGAAGATCTATTGCGGTGGTACATGAAATGGAAAAATCAACTGCATTGCCGATCTGAGATTCAATTTTTCATGCGTGCTGTGTCAGGACTGAACGCAAAGGCATGTTGTAGATGAAAAGTGTCCAAGGGTTTGTAAATTCTGCAATAAATGCGTGTAGGAGGTAACAGTTGAACCAATCAAGTACCTTCTGACAAGCATTTACTTATCACCTACTTACATTTACTTCATCAAGGCCTCAGCCAAACTTCTTCCAGCGCCATGGAAGTAAATGTAATATTCAACCTTCCAATCATTGTTACATGATCGAGGTAAAATAAGTACATCAAACAATCTATTTATACCAACTCTGAATTCCTCCATAGCCTCTGTATCCATTGCATAATTTATCTTACTCTGCCAAGCCATGTCAAAGGTTGTGCTTCCTGAACTCTTAAAACACTATTATATGTGCTTTTAAGTTCATGTAAAGTTTTATCTGGTACTCTTGTATTTACTAAGCATTGTCCCGAGTCATTCTCTGCTCACACTGACACTCTGCACTACTTTTTCACCATATCTGCTGCGGCTTAAATTTTCTCTGTTATGAGTAAGAGAAAGTACGGAGGAAACTGAGTTTATTTTTCTGTGCAGAAAACTGTCGTGTCAGTGGAACTGCTCTGTTCAAAATGCAGGAAGAAGGTGATGAAGTTAATTGCAACAATAGAAGGGATAACTTCTATTGTCCTCGACCCGTCAAAGAATACGGTGACTGTAATAGGTGAAGCTGATCCAGTGAAGATCATTTGCAAGGTGAGAAAATTTAGAAAATCTGCAGCAATTACGAGCATAGGGCCTCCCAAGGAAGAGAAGAAAGATGACCCATATAAGAAAGACGTTATGAAAGACACGAAGGGCATGGTTATTCCTTATACTCCAAAGACATGTCAGAGATGCGATGTGTGGTATGTGGTTAATGATGATTTTTACAGTTATTGCACCGTTATGTAAATAAGAAAAATATTGTTGTATGGAGCGTTTAGAGGGCTTAATGTGTTTTATTTCATGTCCTATGAACCATTTATTGCTGTTCATCAACCTGATACCGTGGCTGAACCACTGCTTTATTTGTTCTACAAAATCTATGCATGTGGTTCACCGGAAACACCAATCTGCCATGTAACTAATTATGACAGAACTATCTGCTTAAATTTTTATGAATGGAGCTAGGTTGTATCCTTGTGTTCTCCCTGAAACATGAAGATAGAGAGACCGATTCCGATCCTTTTGATCCTCCAAAGTCCATAAGCAGTCAGTACGTGGTAGTTTGGATGATCTCAGTTCACAGAATTTGTATCGTAAAATGTTTACAACAGGCAGGTCAATCCTCATATTCAATATTACATTCCCACTGAATTTTATTGTGAGGCCAATGAATGAAGCTCTCGAATCGAGCACTCTGGGTTAGCCTGTTTAAAAATATAGTTGTGGTTGTTTTTTAAAGTGTTTTTTATTTATAAATATATTAAAATAATATAATTTTTTATTTTTTAAAAGTTATTTTTGATATCAGCGCATCAAAATGATTTAAAAACACCAAAAACATATTAATTTGAAGCAAAGAAAAAAAAAATTAAATATTTTTAAAAATATTTTTAAAATGCAAAAACAAATAGGATGATCCTTTTAGTGAGCTTTTGGAAACGTGGTTGTATCCGTGTTTTCAAAAAAATTTAATTTTTTTTGTTAAAAATTAATTTTTTTATATTTTGGATTATTTTGATACGGTGATCTCGAAAATAAATTTTAAAAAATAAAAAAAAATATTATTTTAATATATTTCAATATAAAATATACTTTGAAAAGTAATATATTTGCTTATTTGCTGGTAGTCTCTAAGCCTTGTCAGGAATGTGTAATATTCTGACAATGATTTATGATACATATACTGCATTAGCTACCCTTGCCTTGTCCGCAGAAGTTAGGACCTCATGGCATTAAAAAGAAGAGGGACCTTGTGTAATCTTCCTTGTTATTCAAGTATTTACCCTAGTTATTCGATATCATCGAGATGGAATCCATCCTATTAAAGAGAAAT
>Ga0307510_10008058_pt1 | contig 12540 bp, 9 predicted proteins | sample 12_EM_MG_FD_207224 | JGI IMG/M metagenome (GOLD analysis project Ga0307510, IMG submission 207224) | Populus trichocarpa ectomycorrhiza microbial communities from riparian zone in the Pacific Northwest, United States - 12_EM | ecosystem: Host-associated > Plants > Roots > Unclassified | place... | reverse complement strand
CAAAATTCGGTGCGCACGATGAACGTGTGTGAGGCCATCGCAGACGCCCTCGCGAGCGGCGTGGGAGAGAATGAATAATCCCAGTCACGTGCCCGCGATGTTTTTCTCAATCACGACGAGCTATGTCGATAGCTGTTCATGACGCTACGTACCAAACTAGGACAATCGTTACGCATGCTTTCGTTTGTTTTAAGCACGACAGTCAAATCGCTATGAAATTTATTGTGAAATCGTTCCGCCCCTGACATGCATGTAGCACCGAGATTGAGATATCTCAGTCTAGTGCTACTGATGAGTGATGACACCATCTATCGCAATACCTCCCACATGATCCCATTCGTAGATCCTCCCTGGGATTCCGACTCTGCGAAAGCAACAATAGGATTCGGAGACTCGGTCGCGCTGTTTGGTGTTGCAGCGGGGCCTGCGTGACGTTGCTCGTCGGGGAGTGCCAACATTCCTCTGCTTTCATCGCCAGAGTATGGTAACTCATCATTGACTCTACCAGGTACTTCCCGTGGTCCATCCGGAAGCGTGATCCGAGTTGGGCGTATTGATGCCAGCCGTGTGGGGGATTGTGACGATGACGTGGAAACAGGCAGCAGATTCGGAGGAGGCGAGTGAGGCGCATAGGTGGGCCTCTGATCCAGGGAAGGTGACTCTGATGAAGCAATATTGTGTTTTGGAAACTCAAGGACCCCACTTAGTGTCGGTAAGGGCAACTCAGGAGGAGCCGCTCTGCGATTGTATTGATGGGCGCTCCCACCACTTGAAGGGGTATTAGACCCCCTGCCAGTGAGTGGCTGGTGGTGCCCTGTCGCGCTGTAGTTTACTGGAGGGAAACCTAGTCCTGGGAGGCTGCGTGATTGAAGGTTGAGTCGTAGGGGCGTTCCTGGTATGTCGGAATTTCCCTGAGAGTTGCGGCCGGGTAGAAATTGATCAGTGACGCCGACAATGTGAAGTTGCTTGGATGGTTCACGTTGATGAAGCGGGAAGGGAGACCCTGCTAAAGCGTTCCTTGGTTTTGGGTGGCGCCTAACCGTGCTTGGTGCCGGCGAGGGCGATCCAGAAAGCGTTGCCTCGCCATTGTATTCATCCGACTCCAAGTCTCCATCACCCAGCCGAGAATAAGTTCTGCTGAGTGGTCGGTAGGGTTCTAGACGGAGAGCAAAATCGATGACTCTGCCAGGTACTTCCTGTGGTTCATCCGGAAGTGTGACCCGAGTTGTGGAGATCGATGCGGGCCATGTGGGGGATTGTGATGAAGTAGTGGCGCCAGGAAACGGGGGCGAAATCAAGGAATGCAGATGAGTGGGCTCCTGGTGCAGGGAGGGAGACTCCGGTGAAGGAACATTGTGTTTCCGGGACTCAAGGACCCCACTCAAACTTGAAGCCGGAGGGGGCAATCCAGGAGTCATCCTGCGACTGTATCGATTGGCGCTCCCACTACTCGATGATGAAGCATTAAGCCTCCTGCCAGTGAGTGGCCGGTGGTGTTCTGTCGCGCTGTGGTTTTCTGGGGGGGCGACTGCTTCTGGGAGGCTGCGTGCTTGAAAATTGGGTCGTAGGGGCGCTCCTGGGATGTCGGAATTTCCCTGAGAGTTGCGGCCAGGTAGAAATCGATCGGTGTCATTGACAAAGCGAGACCGCGGGGACGGCCCACGTTGATGAGGCGACAAAGGATATGCTGCTGAAGCGACGATAGGTTGTGGGCTCCTGGGTACCACACTTGGTGCCAGCAAGGGCGATTCAGGAAGTGTCGTCCGGCCTCTATATCCGTCAATGTTTCTATCACTTGATCCAGAATTTGTCCAACTAGGTGGCCGGCGGGAATCACCTAGTAAGGGGTATGAGTACATGCTGGTGACCCCGCGTTGTGAACTGAGCGGTCGGTAAGATTCTGGTAGGCTGCTGTCGGAAAAACCGTTCGCCGACGAGGGCGATTCAAAAGGTCCAGCCTCGGAATTGTATTCATCAATGCTTCTATCCCCTGATTGAGAATTAATCCGACTGAGTGGTCGATAGGGTTCTGGCCGGCCGCTGTGGGGGCTCGCGGTAATCCATTCCCAGTGTTCTGGTGGGGAATATGGCTGACCCAGGGAAGGAGAAACTTCTGAAACCACGACATGTTCTGGGGACCGGGTTACATTCGTTTGTGCGGCAAAAGGACCTGTGTGACGTTGCAGATCGGGAGGCGCTGTTACACCGTCATGCTGCACCACATGGCTCTTCGTCAGCGCAACCATGTTGTCCGACCCAGAAAGGGATACAGAGGGTGAAGAATCGATTTGCGAGTCATCTGTGCTTGCAGGTGGCTGCGGTGGGGGGGAGCTGGTAAAGGGTTATGAGGTGTACAACCGAGTAGGAGCGAGGCGTACGTGGCCAGTCCCATGTTCCAGATCAAGCTCGGCGTCGAGTGGTCAAGTTTGCAAGAGTCTTTGCCATCGACTGCGGTTGCGGCGCGGTGAGTGGTGGGCCGACCACCCGTTGGGCAAGGCCTCTCACTGGAAGGCTTCTGGATGGAGCCTCCGTAAGGCGATTGCGCCTGGATTGCCGTCATGCTGATAGCGTGATAAGGTCTTGTATCATCATCATATGTCTCATCATCGTTGGATGGCAAGCTAATGACGGGCTGGGGAGGACTGCCGGAGTGAGATGCTGTCCATGTGAAAGTATCCTCTGGCTGGGACAGGGATGGCGAGATGACGTTCCCTGGTCTGTTGGTCGCACCCGTGGGATGGTGTTTTTTCTGCCGTTTCGTTGGTGTGTTCGACGTTAGGCTGGGTGAGTGCGTTCGCTTGGGTGTCATGGTTGGTCTCTATCCCATACAGTACAGTCCTCGACCAGTCTTGACCACTCGTTAGGTACTCCTTGTGTCAGCTTGGTAATTGTCCACACTCTGGCAGTCACGGCACTAGTTTCAGAGCTTCTGGTTCTGATAACCCCGCCGATGAACGTCTCCCTTTTCAGAGCCAAGCCATTCCTTTCCTGTCCAAATGCCCCACTGCCTTCTGCCAAGTGGTGGAATCAACTTCCAAACTCATAACACGAATCCAAAGCCAGGTTGTACGCCCGGAACTCACCACGGGGGGACGTCTCGCGAGCGGGATGTTTTTGTCTTGCTCCAAGTCGAATTGTTCAAATACATGATTCGAACCAAGAGGTCCTGTTCATTGGGCTGTACTATAAATATAGATTCAAAGGAAAGAAAGCTTTGAGCTGCGCCCACCGTGGAATGTCGCCGTCGTCCGATCTCGCGTCATCGCCGTGAGTCTGAAGAGCCTCATGCCCCTCCATGACAGCGAGGATCCTGCAGTGCATTTAGGGTGTCCGCAGATACCAGACGTCAGACGGAGCTGCCGCCCCGGATGGTCACCACTGTAGTAACTTAAGTTACTGTGGGTCGACTGTGGCCCACCTCGGTGGAATCGGGATGGGGCCCGGAAACGGGGAACACCGGCGGCTCCCGCTCCGGCTTCTCCCTACGATCCACGCCCACTGTTCGGACGCCCATCCTCGAATGCCACCTTAACGGCCTTGACTCCCGCAAATTTACACTTCATCAACGGTGTCGCGACTGCGTCCTGCTGTTTCCCGGATTTACTCGAACTTGAAATCTCGTAAAGCTACCCATGCATCACCCATCACGACCATGCGCCGTTCGTCCTACCACCGCTGCGGCACGCGCACTCTCTCCTCGTCCATGTTGTTCTGCTCTGCCTCCCTGTCGCGCGGGTATTCCAAAGCAACAAATGGGCGCCAATATACCCTTTTCTACGTATGTAGCAAACTTGTTTTTCTTTTTTTTTGTGTGCGTTTATAGGCTCACAACACGTGCCTTTAGTAAACCTCCGAGTTATGTCCACCATCATGGGAGAGAGCGACCCACGATGTATTGTAGACTGGACCTTAGGACCTGTCGATAATCAAGCTGAATAAGTATGTTTGCGCTATTGGTGCATCATTCGACTATGCTGATTCTGCTCCTTAGCTGCCTTCCCAACCATTTTCCCCCTTCAATGCGAATATGTTACACGTCTCATATCTGCGCGTGCTATATGCTGTTGCTAACTCGCGTAGGCCCAAGCTTCTTCAATCCACGATCATGGGTGAGCCCTCTACCTTCCACCTGCGGGAGTCCATCCTTACAACTTTGTCCATCTTAAGTATCGTTCAGCACCCCTAACTCGTCCCGGAAACACTGGGGCGTGCTAGAACATTGGAATAAAAGCTGCAACCCCATCGCTGCCAATTAAATCCCACCCTCCTCACAGTCAGGTTCGTGCCACTCTTCAAGTCCACTTTCGTTGGGCGGTGCTGATTCTGCCAGTATCCTTGAACCGAAACTGACCATTCCCGTTTAGCTGTATTTTGATTCTCGTTCCACCAACGGCGGCGAGTCAGGCTCCACGGCGAGTCGGATTTCTCGGTGACGACTTTTTTTTCGCATCAGTTGTGTCTTCGCAGTCATCCTCCTCGTGATGTGCGTCACTCTTAATTGGGTGGTAACCCACCTCGTGCCGACACAAGTCAACACAACCCGCAGCTACGTCTGCTCACGTTTCTACCCCCATGACCCTCCCGGTGAGGACAGCGCGCTCGTGTCACATCCTGGCATCCCACCCGAGGAACGGAGAAGGAACGGAAGCAGGGCCTTTTGGTGTGCATTATCATATTGGTAGTCAACGTTACCCTAATGGCCTTCACAGCCGAAATCGTATGTTCCCTGCATACCCTCGCCGATTGATATCAATCTCTCACGGCTCGTTAGCAATATAGAAACTTAGCAAAACCGGAGACAGCACCCAAGAAGGGCCAGCCCTCGCCCTCTCTGCTTTTGTTCACCTCTGTCACGTATATTTGGATGCTCCTCGCCATGCAGTTCTTTTCATTCGCCCCGGCCTGCGCGACTTCTTCCCGTTCGACCGGACATCCTCGCTGAAGCCCGCGCGATTGGCCTGAGCATACAGACCCTTCTCTTCCGGCCGCCGTTCGTCACATTCCAAGGCTGGTGGCCTGACGGACTCACGTCATTCCTCTTCGCTAAAGACCTCTTCCTCATCTCCCAATTTGATCGGGGCGACTTAAAAGACCACTTAAGTCTGTTTGAGGTCGTTCTCGTCGGCGCGTGTTGGTTAACTATGTCACGACGGACGCCAAGACAAACTGGGCGGAAGGCTGTGTCGTTCTATATTATGATCGTAAGTTCCATTTCGATATGCTTTGCGCGTATGAAGTGACTAAGCAAAAATTAACTGTGTAGGGACTGTCGGTGTGGTATCATCCTGGTCAAAATTCGATGCGCACCATGAACGCCTGGTGAGGGCATCGCGGTGGCCCTCGCGAACAGCGTGGAAGAAATTTAATTGATCCCAGCCACATGCCGACTTGTTGTTTTCCGTTTCCTCACGACCACGGCCAGTGTTAATCTATTTGCTGAAGCACGGACAATCGTATCGCTATGAAATTTCGGTTTATTCGCTCGATTCGTGGGTAGGATCTCCCCACCGGCATATCCTGCCAGTGAGACTGAGCGTCTACTACTGTACTTCGTTCACGGCTACAGTAGTAAGTACTAGTATCAGCTGGACTCTGTTCACTTTTTCCATTTTTTTTCTGTCCATTCCTATCTGTATTTTCACGTTATAGACGAAAAACCTATGTCACATACATTTCACGACTTGTAACTACATGTGCTTCCGTACTGTAGTTCTCTAAAAATATAGTAGTTTATCTGGCGACCGAGAGCAACAGTGTCATCCCCTTCACGTGCCGGCATCTCAACTCGCGTTTGTCTTGGTCGCCGCCGCCTTCTTCTTGTTCCTCTTCCTCTTCCCTCCCCTTGCTCTCGGGGTCTCGCCTTCGGACTTTACCATACCGGGCATTCCGATCTCGTCGTTCAGCCGCGCTCCCTGTTCCGTCACGTTCTCCGACCCGCCCATGACCTTGACTAGACCCGTAATCCCGCCGTTGTGTTGGTTAGCGCAAGGTGGCTGGGGTGGTTTCTGATGCGGGGAGGAAGAGTCTGATGGAGTGCCTGTGGTGTGACTCGAGGACTTAGGCGCCTTGTCTGTGTCTGGCTTTATGTATCCATCACAAAATCGAGAAACAATCGAGTAGAGTGGTCGGTGGGGTTCTGGGCGGCAGGCGCCGCAGGAAGGGGGTCCGCACGGTCCCATGTAGGCAGGTATTCGCCTGAGTCGTGCGTGGATAGAAACTGGTGTCTTTGTCTTTGTCGGGGCGTGGGTGGTTGCAGTGTGGTCGCTGACGAAAGGGGGGGAAATTACAAATTAAATAGCCCTGACATCGCTCGCTCAGGGACATCGAGTTCCCACTGGCGTAGAACTGGCATCTCTGTTACGTGAACGAGATGGAACAGACACCAGAATCGAGGTATGCTCTACATGTGAGCCCGACCGCAGGGACTGTTGCTGCAGAGAGAACCCGCTGCATGCGCTGCTTTCGCTCCACTCAGCGACAAGTCGAGGCTGGCCTAAGCGCATCCGAGGATCAGTGGTCCCGCTGGTTGCCTGAATCTTTAAAAGCTTTGAATATTGAATGCGGGAGGAGAAAGAGATGTATTCTAAATGTGGCAGAGCGATGTCGTATTGTATCCAATGATATGTCAACATTGCCTTCGGCAACATGGTGCGCGGATAATAATAGTGATATGAAGAGGGAAAAAGAATACAGGTCCCATACGAAATGTAATATGGTATCAATTATTGAATGAAAGGGAAGGTGGGCAGCTCACAGCTGGAGGAAAAAAATAAATATTAAAAACGCATTCAATAACGAAAGTGGGATTCAAATGGTTTGAAGAAGCAGAATAATTCTCGAGACATCCAAAAAGAGGTCGGGAGAGGGAGTGTGCGCTCGAGCATGTCTTCCCAGCCGTCGTCTCGACGCGACGTGCATCGAAGATCGGTGACTTGGAGCGCTTGGGCGTTGACGGAGATGGTACTGCAGGTACAGCACATGTCTGACATGTCTGACTCGGTTGCATCGTCGGTACATCTGGCGAGGCATTGGAGATGATGGGTAGCATTTAGCGGAGCCTCAGGGGGCTGCATGGACAACATCATATCCATCGTTAGCTCGAGACACACGACGTGACAAGAGGGAGGACTTACGCGCCTCATAAGCGTAAGTTATCTGTGCGCCTGGACGTCCAACCTTTCCGGCCATTCTCAGCTTGCGACCCTGTCTGCCGAGGAGGTCGAAAGCGCGTCCCCGAGGGCGACTATATCGTGGATCGACTCATTGTTGATGTATTCCCATGGCTTCCTAGGCAGTCTGACACAGATGTTGGAGGCGACGCAAAGCAATTGACCAGGCGATAAGGCGTTTAACAAGTCAGCCCGATCTGACGGTGTGGGTAGGTGGAGGAGTGAGATGTGTAGTTCAACTGTTCAAGGACAGCAATCAAATGAGGCTGGTGGGGAGGATACGCTCCGACTGTGGCTTTCTTCAACCCGATCGCATTTTCGAACCGCGAACTGCAGTAGAAGACCGAGCTGGCAGGGATTTAGCCTCGTTGGGTCGACGGAATCGCGGATGGGAAACAGGTTCACTGCAGGTCCCGGTCTCACTCACGAGGACGGTGGTGAAGTTGTGCCACTGTTACTTCTATCATATCAATAAGGAGAGGTACTACACTGCAGTGCGATAGTACAGTACTGCAGTCCGAGTACTACTGTAGTAGCACTTGTAGTCCCAGTGCCAGTACTGTCTCTTTTTCCCGAAAAATCGAAAAATGTTTACGTGATGTAATACGCTCCGTTCACTTTCAAATTACTATTTTCTGTTCATTCCATCATCTCGCTTTCGCACCGCGGATGAAAACCTATGTCGCATACATTTCACTCTTCGAACCTGCCTTTGACTCTTACACTTGTGCGAAAACTGTACTCCTAAATCTATGTGTATCTCAACGATGAGTATCTCGACTCATGTTCGTCCCACTCCTCGTCCCCTTCTTGTTTCCCCTCTTCTTCTTCTTACTCAAATTCTTGCCCTCTCCAGGTCTCTCGCCTTGGGACTGCACTACCCCGGACCTTCCAGCTTCGCCTTCCAACCGAACCCCCTGTTCCGTTCCGTCCTTCGACCCTCTCTTAGTGTTTGGTCCCCCTGTCAACTGGTCATTGCGTTCTTTGGCGCCTCCGTCATTTGGTTGAAAATTAGTCCGGTAGTTCTGGCCTGATGGTCGGTTAAGATCTGAGAATCTATGTGGTTGGGATTTTGGCTTGCTGGGTGCTGAGGCTGAGGAAGGTTGGGGTGCTGTTGTATTTCTGTAAGTTCCGTTCTCAGGGCGAGGACCCTTGCGTGGTTGCTGATACAGGGATGGGGACTCTGATGGGGTAACTGTGTGACTTGAGGGAGGGACCAGGGGTGTTGCTACCTCTACCACCCGCAGCGGAGTTGGGTGATCGGTGGGGTTCGAAGCCCTGGACATTGGTTACGTGGTGGCTTGGAGTACTCGAGCGGAGTGGTCGGTAGGGTTCCAAGCGGCAAGCGCGGATGTACGCGGTGCTCGGATCCAAGTCCGAATCCGAATCCGAGGGCCCCATAACGTATGCTGTAGGATTTACCAGGGAGTCGGGGGCGGTGAGAGAATGCTAGTTGTCGTCAAAGCGAGGCTGCCGAATGCGGGTGCGGTGTGATTAGCCGACCACAGGGAAGAAGAGTGTTGCAATAATTAGATTCACTGTGCAGTAGACAAGACTTGTTATCGCTTGGACGCGTTGATGTTGAGTAACGTTGAGTTCCCACAATCGCCAGCTCGTGACCAGTGGCGGCGGCTTGAATCAGCAAACCGCCTTGACTCACACGACACGACACTTCACTTCACTGTCTCTGTGACGTGGTCCTCAGTCCAAATTGTGTCTCAAAACCGGACCGGTGACGATTCCCACCTTTCAACCCAGGGCATCTTTCGAAATCGAAATTGGAGTGATCAAGTCAACCGTGGTGCATTGGTTTGCACTCAACAAAGTCACGTCGATATACGCTCCTCTTCTTACCCCCTTCCCTACTTCCCAATCGACGTGAACCCAGGAAACCATTCCCGGAATCCCCGTGCCAAGTTTAACGGCGGCCAAGCGTGAAAGTGCCATGGCACCAGGCAACATACGTACAGATCTATCGCGCTGCGCTGGACGTGCCATCTTGCGAAGACTCGACCAGAGCACACGCGATTTCCATCGGGCGACGCGTTCGACGCGGCTAGCGACCATAGTTCCTAGCTGCGCGCCTTATTCCCAGTGGGGCTGTTCGATGCGCCCGCCGACGTGCATTTCTCTCTGTCTCAGTGATGCGTGTGAGCGACTGATGTGAGCCAATCTTGGTATGAGACGGGGAAGAGGTCGATTTCAACGGAGACCAAAAAGCGACCGCACACCGCGAGCCGTTGGACGACTTGAGAGGGTACTTCAATGGTACGTGGCCTTTCCGTTTTCCTCATGCATAACCTAATTAGAGATGCTCTAGACATTCCCCGCAGAGGAACTATCTGCGCAGTACGTGAAACTGTGCTTGATGGTTGAGCACGTACGGACAAGCGAGCTCTAATCTGCCTCATGAGGCAGGACGGTGTCCAGAAAGGCTGTGCCCCAGTCATTTATTGACTCTCGAAAATCTCTCTTCGGCTCTGGGAACTGCGATATCGAATTATGACATTGCCCTCCCCCCATTTAGCCCCGTTTCCAAGAAAGCGTGATCTATCGTCTACTACCGCTTCTCAGATCCCCGTTATCGAAAGCGAGGATTATATTGTAGATCCTAATCCTCACCTAGTCCCCACCAATAATATCAATCTAATTCTTACCACGTGTAGAGTCTCGGGCCGATAAGCCACGAACGCAATTGTCTCCGCTTTAAGTTCACTTACCCACCGCACTAATCAACCGACGCTACTTTTCTCTGGTTCTGACTCAACGTAAATGGGTGCGACCTCACGACGTGCGGGGCCCATCTACGAAACGACGGTGGTACGTGATCATCCCGAAAGCTCGTTTCTGGTGCTCTGGCCGGCACCACTAGCGTTGGTCATTCCCAACCTTGCTCATTTATCTTTTTAGTGATCTTGATGACTGGTGGGTACATCAGCGGCATATTTTCCTCTTATCGCACACCTTCCAAGTTTTACCTCGCACTCCGAGAAAGCGAATACAACCAACGTCCGAAAGCGCAGGCACACCGAGGGTGCAGAATTGGATAGATAGGATAGTCATTTTCCCGAAACCCGCTTGTCAGTGTAACTTGAAGATACTGCCGGGAATACAGCGTTTCACTTCCATCCTCATCCTTTCTATCAATCTCGACATTGCCGGGGCTTCTTTCAGTGCATCGTGTACCATCCGAGCTGTCATTCGCGCTCGGACTGCAGCCTTCCCTGACCCAGACTCCTGACTATACGTTTGGTTTCGACGAGGTCCTCTCAGGTAAGCCCCTCAACACTTTGCTTGACAAAGACGAGGAAGCGACCCCCAATCATTGTGTGCTCTCAATGCCTCCGGAGGTACTCTGAAATGCCAGCAACTATCGGGGATAGCTGCTCCCGCATCGTTGCTTTTCCCCGTTCTTTTTGGGTGGAACGCTATACCGCTATTACCGCCCGGTGAATGATTGGATGCTTACACCAACGTCATCGTCCTCAGAGGCCATGTCAGCATGACCATCTAACTTTGTGGGATGTACTGGACGGAATCGATCTTACAAGAGCGCATCCTTTTCATCACGCACGTTCCGTGGCTCCAAACCATAAGCAGGTCTTGATCCGCCTAGATCCCCCAACGACGGCGGGGTATTATCGCATGATGCTCTGGGACAGAAATCAAGTTTTAGAATGCCGGAAGGAAACATCGCGTAGAAAAGGGGGATAGAAGTACTGGTACAGAGAGATATCTGTGTCGGAATTTTTCTTCACATCTCAATTACATCCGGCTATGCCCAGCGTTCGACGTCATCTCATCCTGGGTGAGACCATGTGTATAAACACCTGTCGGACTCTGAGAGCTCGAACGCAGTCAAAGCCATAAGGCCACATCTTGTGTTATATGAAGGGTGATCACCCGCATTTGTTTGGTAATTCAAGTATCATCTACTGTCGAGACTTCAATCGTCATCACGATGGACTAGTATCATACATGCTCGCGCTGGCAGGTCCCAGAACGTCGAGCCGGAGAAGCCTGCTTTCATCCCCCTGTTCCAAGAAATCAATCATGTCGCGACTCTACGATGATTGGCGCCAGACGAGCACAGGCCATATTGGCGCCCATGATCGAGTCACATGCGCTGTGGACGGAAGCGTCCAAGTCCGTGACGGACTGTGGCTTCCTCGACCTCTCGTTTCGCCATCGTCTGCTGAGTCGACCATGCAGTCCAAGTTTTCTCATCTCAAGAAAAATCTACACATTTCCGTGTCATCAAAGGCCCAACAGTCAGTTTGTGAGTGTTGATAACTGGATCCTCACGTCTTGATAGACTAATTCCTCGACTCGAGCTGCGGGTAATAGCTCGAATCCTGTCCCATCGGAGCCGATCGGAGGGACAAGTAGTGTTGTGGTGGATACTATTACAACATCCCTTGCCGTTTTGAAGGAGGGAAGTGCCGTGGCCACCAGGATTCCTTACATCGGCGCCATCGCAGGCCTCCTACTTCAAGCTCTCGTGATGCAAGATGTGGGTTCCCGTTTGATCTATTCCCTTGGGCATGATTTTTTGTTGACCTATGTACGTTAGGAGGTTAAGCAGTGTGAGAAAGAATGGGGATTGGTGATGCAGAAACTGTCTGCCATTGCAAGCATCGTCATCAACGTTGGGGAGGCATGCGAAACCCATAACCTGAGACGAGAAGATCTCCCGGGCAGGTTGCAGATCATTTTGGAGTCCCTTTGCGCGTATGTGATACAATACGGTATTCTTTCGTGGTCTGACGACAGAGTAGTGAGCTACACGGTGTTGAAAGTGTGCTCAAAGAGTGCGCAGAGATCAGGGGCATCAAAAGGGTTCTTCAACGCAAGGAGATACTTCGAAGCATCAAACAACTTGACAGCACGTTATCAACCGCACTACAAAGTTTCCAGGTTAGTTCCAAGGTTTATTTCCGGCTGCTTTGTTTCAACTCATCTCTCTGGAGGCGAATGTCGCGCTGGATGTCCGCTTTGCACAAATCAACCAGGAGCGCGGGGTTCGTTCCATCCCGACCAGCATATCATGTAGTCATTAACGCAATGCCCCATTCTATAGACTGCGCCGGACCATGCTAGTCTATCGAAGACCACCGTTTGCAGGTGGGTGCATCTTGTTCGCGTTCAAGTGATTGCATATTAACACGTCTCAGGCCAATTGCACCTCCATCTACTCCCCAGACCTTTTTTGGACGCGATGCTGAACTTGCTCGGGTCATTGACATGATACTTGACACTGGGTCTCATCCAGCTCGGATTGCTATCCTAGGTCCTGCTGGATACGGGAAGACCACACTTGCACGTGCAGTGCTTAACAATATCCGCGTCCGGGAGCGCTATCGCGATGCTA
>Ga0307510_10008057_pt1 | contig 12541 bp, 4 predicted proteins | sample 12_EM_MG_FD_207224 | JGI IMG/M metagenome (GOLD analysis project Ga0307510, IMG submission 207224) | Populus trichocarpa ectomycorrhiza microbial communities from riparian zone in the Pacific Northwest, United States - 12_EM | ecosystem: Host-associated > Plants > Roots > Unclassified | place... | reverse complement strand
ACTATACGTGTCAATAAATGTTAAAAAGAATTGTTAATACTAATTAAAGATTAAGTCATCAAATTTAAAGATATATATAAATTAAAATATCTAATCTCATATAAGGAGAAACATTTTATTTTTTTTATTTAATCATATGGTAATTTTTTTTATAAGAATGGTAATAAATTAAATTCCATAAAAAAAAGTAATTTGCTAATATGATTCCTCCTTTTCTTAGTTTTTTTTGTTTGTTATTTAATAAAAATCAGAAGCAATAAAAACAAATAAAAAAATTTGACCATTTGAAATAAGAATAAGAAAGACATCTATACTTTTTTTTACTTTATTAACACACACCGTTGTTTTCAAATTATTTTACCATAATATTTATTTTTTAGACAACAGCTTATCATTACAGTAAAACCAAGTTTTGATTAAAAAATAATAATAATTTGATAAATTAAACACAAATATATAAAAATAATATAAAAATAATACATCACGGGCACGTCGATGTGGGAGACTTTTTAAAAGTGATGCTAAACTCAGCTCAACTCAATAGATTAACATGAAGATGACTCGACTCGAGTTTTAAATAAAACCGAATAGAAATTGACTTAATATGATCCAATCAACCTAACTGGTAAAAACATGATTAGGTCAAAACCTAGTTTGATTTAAGAAGAAAATTCAAAACCATGTTGTTCTAGCCCTTTCTTTCTATATACTAAGAAAACAACGTCTTGGATCAACTTAGGTTGACATGTCAAACCCACGATTCTAGTTATGAACCCAGTTAAATTTAATTGCTTTGTTTTTTAAAATATTTTTTAATTTAATAATGCTATAATGAAAATTGATATGCGCTGCGAAGCAACTAGATAAAGATTTTAAAATAAAAAGGCACCTAACCAATGCTAATAGTATTACCCAACTCTTTAAGGTTTACAATAATGATTTTGGTATCACAATTAACTCTTTTAATAAAATGAATAATACAATTTAATGTTCTAATATCTTTATATCCCGCTAGATAGCATTTAAAGGTGTTTAAGTGTAGTGAATATGAGATAAAATAATTATATGCTAGAATATAAAGGTTTTAATAGTACTAATTTGAGTATATAATCAATAATTAATGATTTCGATATGTTTTTAAACTTAGAATAGCTTGTATATCATATAGGTTTAGATTATATTTACAATTTTATAATTAGACAAGTTATATATATAACAAAAACTGGTCATTTATAGTTGTTACAATCTCATCAATGACTCAAGTAGTTAATTGATTCAGATTGGTTAAGTCAATCGATCAATCGATTCATGCAGAATTTCCAAACGTTCGTAATGAATGAACAAGCGGTCGATCAATTTATCTAATCAAGCCAAACAATCAATCAATTCATTTAACAAAGTCAAAAATCAATAAATTAATTAAATAAAAATATCTGACCCGTGATGACGTACCATATCACATTAGTTGTGAATAATATTATGTGTTTCGGTGCACATTAACTTTCATTCTTCTTTCGAAACAGCTTAATCAATATATCAACAGTTACCTTTTAATATTTATTTATAATCTTGATATAGTTTTTTAAATTATCATACTCATTATATTAAGTTGCTAAATTTGGAGTTATCACGAGACTCTCCTCCTCATCCTCCGAGCATCAGGGGCTTCTAATATTATTTTTTTCCTAGCTATTTCTTATGTACCAATAAATAAATAATAATCGATGGTCAACTCTGCTGAATATACTAAAATATGATTTAGAGATTAAGTTATCATTTTTTGAAAACAACAGGAATAAAATATAATTTAGAGGTGTTTTAAATAGAATTTGAACTATATTGTTTAAAAAAAATAATTTTTTTAGTTTGAGATAATATTTTTTTTATGTTTTTAAATATATTGATATAAAAATAATTTTTAAAAAATAAAAAAATAATATTTTAATATATTTCTAAATAAAAATAAAAAAATAAAATCTGCTGCAGTCCAAAAACATTGCGGTAATAATACTCAACAAAATAACCAGCCCAGTCAGAACGCACTCAGCTTGCTTGCTTCCATCCCCCAAACAACCAAACAAGAAAACAGAAGGAGACGTCAGATATGGAGAATCAACAAGGAGACAGCTTAATAATATCAGACCAGGTAAAGGTCAACGGAAATCTAACCCCGTTAACTCTAACAACAGAAGGAAAGCTCCAGTGGACGACGGAGAAAGGTCAACATAGTCTGACCGTGGAAAAAGAGGTGCTTGGATTCACAATTCAAGGATCCAAAATAATAATCAAAGCAGTTACAGAAAAACGAGACGGAATCTTCTGTTCCGCATCCGCAGGAGGAGGAGCTCTGGCGAGGAAGGATTTTGTTTTTGAACCGTTAAGTGATGAATCACTGCACCTTTGGTGTCAACATCTCCGTGATTACATTAATTCTTTAGGTAATTAATGAGTAACTGTCTCTTAATTAATTATTAGTTAATAATAATTAGTTAATTGATTTCGTTGTTGTTTTTGCGTGATGATAGGGAGGCCGAAGAGGTTGTTTATATTTGTCAATCCATTTGGAGGGAAGAAATCGGCTTTGAAGATATATTTTGATGTGGTTAAACCTTTGCTTGAAGATGCTGATGTCCAAATTACAGTTCAAGGTAGAAAATTATCTGTGTATTGATTATTATTGATGCCTTGTTTTTTGTTTGTGATTGATTGAGTAATGCTAGAGGTATAGCTTCTTCTTCTTTTTAAATTAAAATCGAATGGTGGTGAATGTATTGTTTCAATAAAATGAATAATGTAGCGCCTCGATTAGTGGGTTCCACGGATGAGCTCGATAGTCTGCGTTACTGGTTTGTGTTTGTGGAATGTGGCGTTACCTGGTAAAAAGTTTTGCTTTTGTTTGTGTTATTGATGATGATTATGTTGTCAGAAACTAAATATCAGCTCCATGCTAAGGAGGTTGTTCGCGCGATGGACCTTACGAAATATGATGGTATTGTTTGTGTCAGTGGAGATGGTATACTCGTTGAGGTTAGCTGGCTTATGTTTTTGTGTTATTGTTTAAAATGTGTTGTTTGCGTTTTGTTTTATTGCTAAACGGTGACCCTTTTTGTATCTGGTATGTTGTTGTGTTTTTTCTTTCTTTCTTATCAGTGCTGTACTTTTTAGTAGGTGGTAAATGGACTTTTAGAAAGAGAAGATTGGAATGCTGCAATAAAGATGCCTCTTGGAACGGTTCCTGCAGGTTTGTTGTTCTTGTTTCTTTCTTGGTGCATAATTCTTGTTTGCCATGAACTGTTCATAGATCACAGGTTCAGTTATGGTTGGTGTGCCTTGGGAACTGATTGTAAAATTTCTTTATCAATGAACTACTAAGTTGTTAAATTTTAGCGGCTCTTGGTTTGTCCTGTTAATAAATGTTACCCAGGTGTAAATTTCTAAATTGGTTGTCTGAACTATTGAGTACAAAAATTCCAAAGCTGACGCAACTCCGAGCATTCAGACTCCAGCAAAGCCTCCCTAAAAGTATAAGTCTTGTGTAATCTATACTGTACAGGCTGTATAATTTTCTCCACAACATTATTTGTAACTTTCTAGATGTTCTTTTTATGATTGTAACCTATTTTGGATCTTTTCATTCCATATTTTAAATTGCAGTTCAGGATTTTGCATTGCATAGATCAGTACCTTATTTGTGGTTTTGATAATTAACACAAATTATATCTGGATGCAGGTACAGGAAATGGCATGGTAAAGTCTACTCTGGATTCTGCTGGTGAACCATGTACAGCATCTAATGCTGTGGTTGCTATTATACGAGGTTGAACACAGCCTTTTAACTTTAAGCTTTCCATGTTTAAAATATGCAGAATTTTGCTTTTGTCATTCATTGGAGTTCATTGATCAATGAGTTTCTGTTTTATGTTTTCACTTGCTGTCAGGCCATAAGTGCTCACTGGATGTAGCTACTATCTTGCAAGGAGATACCAAATTCTTTAGTGTCTTGATGTTTGCATGGGGTATGGTTAATATTCAATTAATACTGGTTTAGAGTTGAATCATGACTTTGTTATGCTCCCAATAGTATGCTTTGGAATTTAATGCCATCTGTAATTGGCTTTTGCTTCACAACAAGCTGTAATTTAATCAATTTTACTAGCTGCTCTATTTCTTTCAGGTTTAGTGGCAGATATTGACATTGAGTCTGAGAAATACCGGTGGATGGGGAGTGCCCGTCTTGATTTCTATGTATGTTATTTTCATAGTATATATTTCCTTTCCTAGTGTTCTATCTTGTTATTTACATTTGCACTTTGATGGATATGTGCATGTGCATGTTTTTTTGTCTGCTAGTTTATTATGATTGCATTGTTTTGGGCCTAGAATTTATATTTTCAAATTAAATTAACAAATGAGTAGTTTTTTATTTGTTGTGTAAGAGCTGATCCCTTTTTTTTTATTGAAGAAAGAGACATTTTATCAGAAGAGAAGGGTAAGAGGGTTGCACAAATGGAGAATTAGTCATCTTCCAAAGAGAAACTGAAACAATCCCAAAAATCAAAACAAAAGAGCATTTCAACAAATAGCTCGATATTATTATGACAATGTTCTTGGTGGCTTTCTCTTGCCAGAAGCCTAAGAATTATCAACCTCACAATAGAATTGCTTTATTTATAATATTATCTAATAAGATGTTATGGGCTGCATCAACATGCATACCTTAGGTTATTTTTGTCTCATGTCAAATATTATTAAAGAAGAGGAAAATATATTTTATCAAGGCTAATATGTCAAGTGTAGTGAGAAATTTAATTAGTGTCGGACTTTGTTTTCCTCTCCTCCATGTGCAGGGCCTTCAACGAATGTTATGTCTGAGGCAATACAGTGGACGCATATCTTTTGTGCCTGCACCTGGCTTCGAAGCTTATGGGGAGCCGACCAGGTACAATGGTGAATTTACCAGCACACAGAGTAGTATCAATCCTGGCCAAGAGCAGCATGTTAAGGCTGAACAATACAGTTACCAGGGACCTGATGTTGACTTAACAAATCTGGAGTGGAGGACTATTAATGGACCGTTTATATCAGTCTGGCTTCATAATGTCCCTTGGGGTGGTGAAGGTACAATGGCAGCACCTGATGCCAAGGTTTGTCTATCTTGTGCTTGTCATGTGATGCATAATGTAATAGCATGCTTCCCCTCCTGTTTTCCACCTCTTGCTCTCTTTCTTATATCATAGACCAACACACAATCATCTATGTTTTAGCATTTGCATGGAGTTTAATACAACAGAATTTAGGAACTCTTTTGCTAAATGACATGAACATAAACATACTATACATGGAAATTGGAGAAATACAGGTCCTGCATTCTTATTGTGCATGGGAAACCAAATTCATATGTTGTGTATGCATGTGTTTTCTTGAATTCCAGTTATCTCACCTGTTGAATTGCGGTATGGTAGTGCTTTGTGATCATTAGAAAGCTAAGATAAAGAGATTCGTAGAAGTTTGAAAGCATCAATAAGAAATTGTCAGCCCTCAAAATGAAGTGTTAGCAAAGGAAAAAAAAAAACAGCTGCTTTCACTATGTTTTCACCTGTATCTCTTTCCATCTAAAATAGGATCATTTGTAGTAATAAGCTAAGTGGCTGTATATTCTGTGCAATTTCTTGTTTCTTCTATTCCTGGTCATTTGGGACGAGATCTACCTCTGCTTTGTTTGACATATTTTTGAGCATTATAAACCATTCCTTCTCATCTGTTTCTTTTATAGGGTCATTAAGATTACTCTCTTGTTGCGTCACATGTTTTTAGAATTGGTTTTATGGCCAATAAACGGCTTGGATGCTGCCACTTCTGTTTTTCCACTCCAGTTTTCAATCATGAATGAGCATAGTTATAGCTCTTGGTCTGCTGCTTGAACCCCATCTGCGAAGGAGTTTAAGAGAAGACAGATTTAAATGATGCTTTCTCATTGTTTGGCTGTTTGCCCTGTTCTTTAGACACAAATGACAGTTTCCCTCTCACATGCCTGGTTAATGTGCAGTTCGCAGATGGTAATTTGGACCTGATCCTCATCAAGGATTGCCCGAAGTTGGGCTTGCTAGCATTGATGACCAATTTGAGCGATGGAGGTCATGTAAAATCACCACATGTCATGTATCTCAAGGTTAGTTGACTAAAGGAGTACCATTATGTTGCGCCCGTGCTGTTTTATGCTAATTGTCAAAAAAATGGCACATTACTTTTCGTTTTCTTCTCTTGCATGACGGATGACATGTCTATAGGAGAAAATGATGTTTGCCATAAACATGCGTCATCCATCCTCATTCCAATGGGGGCAGAAGATTGTCATGTGTATTGATGCCGTCATTCTATATTTTTCTTTCACGCAACTTTTACTAGCGTACTCTACTTAATTCAGTAACCCCATACTATTCATGTGTTCTGAAACAAACTACAGGTGAAAGCATTCATTTTAGAGCCTGGTCAGCGCACCAAGGACCCGACCAGGGGAGGGATCATAGACATAGACGGTGAGGTCCTGGCCAGAGGAAATGGAACATACAAGCATGATCAGAAGACGCTGATGACATATGATAAGCTTCAAATAACAATGGATCAAGGTTTGGCCACTCTATTTTGCCCTGTACAACAATAGTTCATAGTTTAACATGGGTATCATTTCATGGCCATCTGATATTTACCACAAAGGTGCAGCTTTCTAGGGTTCGTGTATTCATTTTTTACCATAAAAGTTGCGGTTGTACTGCAATGACAAACGGTACTAAAAAAAACCCTAAATGTAGTCCTCATGCATAATTTTATTCTAAATCATTTGATCTTATCATTTTTATCTCAAATATAACAGTTAAAATACTAAAATATTAGTCTGATCTGAACGCATGTATATGACCAAAGCATCGAAATAATCAACAAAAGAGGAAAGTTTTAAGAGTTAAGCATCAAAACAAACCCCAATCTATTCTAAAGGATAAATTAACAAGAAAAGGAAGTTTTAAGTTCTAAAAATCTTAAATTCCTCACCAACTAATAGCATAATATATATCCAAAAGTATAAAATAAAGGATATTTTCGAGCTTAAGATTTTCCTGTTTTATTATCTTGACACTAAATATGTAGTATATTGATACTAATTTACTTATCTTCAATTCTTAGTTAAATAGCATGTGTAAACTACATGTAGATTGAAAGTAATCTTCTAAATCTCACTGGTAGTTGATGGATGGAGGGTTAGGTAAAATTGATAAAATCAAAAGATTTGAGACTTGATTGACAATAAAACAATACTTTATAGGCTAAATTTGAGTTCCCGAACAAAAAAATCTAAACATAATGCCCATATGACATTGGATCGTGGACTGGCTGTGATCTTTCTTGTCTGAGTGGGAGTATGGAAAAGAAGAACAGTATCCTGTACCTGCACTTTTGTGATTGAAAAGTAGTATGGCGATTGGTGAGATGAGCCACGAGATGGCCGACTTTCTTTCTTATGATTGGGATCTTTCTTGTCTGAGTGGGAGTCGAGCATTTTGTTTGCTAGTGGTTGTTGATATCTCATAGTCAGAACCTAACATATGCCGGAGATTAAGATTAATTTCACGTTTATTTTGGGATGGGTTAGTATTTTGATAATAATTATTTTTAAAATATTTTTTATTTAAAAATATATTAAAATAATATATTGTTTAATATTTTAAAATTTATTTTTGAAATCAGTATATTAAAACAATTTAAAAATACAGAAAAATAAAAGAGTTGTTTTTCAAAATAGTTTTGATTTGAAAATGCATTTAAATAATTTTTGTATTTTAAAAAATTTATTTTTAACATCGTAAAATTAAATTTATTTTTATTATTTTAATTAAATTATGATAAACATTCTTGAATCAACTTGAATCAATAGAATGTAATTGCTATGAGATCTTGATAAGTATACTATTTTAAATGTTAATGAAATTCTAACTCAGGAGGTCAGAGCAAATTAACCTTCAAAGAATTAAAATTAATATTAGTTAATTAATATGTAATTTCATTAATCAGATTATTTTCAATGGAACAGCTGGAGGTTTAATGTCATTTTAGTCCTTGAATTATTGCAATTTTGGCATATCAAATCTAGTGATCTGAAAAAACACATTCGTCTCCTTGAGCTTGTGGCTCCAAGGCAAAAATAACCCTTCTGTTGAGTTTGGGCATAATTTTTTTTTTTTAATTAATGTGGGGATAACTGATTGATTATTTATGTGTATCTCAATTAATTCTACCAAATCCTGAAACTAACAATTAAATAACCCTTTAATTATCATTAATATTACTAATCACTGGAATCGAATATGATATCGCAGTTTTTGGGCATCAAATTTTTAATTGAAGCGGCTGTGTATGACATGATGGAGCTTCGGGGGCCACACCTTGAACACGTGGCATATTTTTATTGGTACATAAGTAAATAAATAAGCAAAACACACAAAATGCCATAATGAATGATTGAAAGACATGGACATAAAAGTCCTTGCCAATAACATTTTTTATGTTGTTTTTTTTTTCATTTTGTGAACAAAATAAAAAATAAAAAGTGTTGTAATAAAAAAATAAAAATTATTTTTGATAAAAGACAAAAAATTGACATTAAACTAGCAATCCTAGAACCTAACTTTTCTTACTATGAAGTGATCGTTTGGAAATGTGGTTGTACTTGTGTTTTCAAAAAATTTTAATTTTTTTTGTAAAAGTTAATTTTTTTATATGTTTTAAATCGTTTTGATGCGCTGATCTCAAAATAATTTTTTAAAAATAAAAAAAACATCATTTTAATGCATTTCGGTACTTTGAAAAGCAACCGTAATCACACTCTCAAATAAGCTGGAAATGGATAAAGATTTCACATTTATATAGTCAAAGAAAGAGATAATAAAAAACCTAATGAATATTAAAATTCTAAGACAAGTAAATCAAGAGGTTTAAATAGAGTAAAATGATTAGAGTTTTTTTTTTTATGTAAAAACCAACGAGTTAAAAATATATTAAAATAATATTTTTAATTTTAATACATCAAAACAATTTAAAAATATTTTTATTTTTCTAAAATTTCTAAAATTATAGCTCTACCGCAATGTCAATTACCCTCTAAGTAAAGGCATGGAATGATTGCATTTCAATGAGATGCAAGACAATGGAAGGGAAAAAAGAAGAGAATGATAGAATAAAAAAAAGAGGTAGGATTAATTATTAAATTATAGATTAGTTTTAACTCTAAGTAAAGATTATGTGTTTTTTTTTTTTATAATCTTAAGTCCGCTATAGACCATAATTTGAATTGTTAAAAGGTTTTGAACCCTCTCAAATCCCTCCCCCATTTCCTTCCATGAGCAGTGAAAACCGAATAATAAATTAGGGTTCTAACCTCAGCTTTCCCTCCCTACCTCTCAAAATCTCTATCAGCAAATTAATTGTCTGTCTTCTACTAAAAAGAAATAATAATCAAATATCCTTTTGTTTGAAATATTTATTTTGCATAAAATTAGTTATAATTCCTTAAAAATATATTTTGTTTTTTGCTAAAAAAAAATCAATTTGACTTGATCATCGATAAGTTTTGATTCATTGAATATTTAAATAAATTTTTAAATAAGTGTTTGTTTGGTAGCAGTACGGTCAACCTTGCTACCAAACAAAACTTTAATGAATATGTTTATTGAATTTATATCAAATTAACTCTTTTAAATATTTAATTTAATTAATTTATAATCATCTCCCACCATTAATTTAGATAAATATCCATCTTTAGATTTCAATTATCATTTAAAACTATAATCATAATTAAACAATGATGATTTCTTAAAAAAAAAAAAAAACCCTAATCATTCAATTCGATTAGGATGATTAGCCATTGATTTTGGTTTTCACCATCATCATCCATGACCATAATAACCACATATCCACAATCAACGAAGGAATCAAAGGAGGGCATTAATAAAAGCTTCTTTCTCCATCTTCTCTAGCTCAAACCAGGAATGATGACAGGGAAGAACAAACACACTTCCCCAAGGCCAACCACACTTCATGTGCATTGATACTTCATAAACCTGGGATTCGGCTAGAACATAAGCATGTTTCGATCACGAAGAGAGTTTTTTCTTCTTCTTTTTCAAGGAACTGAAGTGCTTTTGTTGGTTCTTTTTCTCGTGAACCATACTCTATGGGCCTCAAAACTGAGAAAGAAGGAAGGAAGGCAGCCATGTCCGCTGTTCATTATCAAAACCAATGGCGTGGCCCCCCACGATAAGACAGCAAAGACTCAGTTCGAGAGAGATAATAAACGATCGATTTCCACGCCAATGTACGCGCATCATTCGACGCTAATCTTTTGTCTTCGCTCGAAAAGCAGCCGATGCCATTTTTATAAAAACTCGTTCAGCTGTCATGTCAATACGGTGATCCATTGTCTGAGACTTTTGTACGAGATAGCTTTTATATTGAATTGGATTGAAAGTGAATGACATCAAATTTTAGTTTTGACCCAATTTATCAATAATTATGTTTGTTTTTGCTTCTAGAAAACTTTTTTCAAAGTTTCTAGGTTTTTTTTATTTCAATTAATTTTTTAATAATTTCGGGTCATTTAGATGTAATAATTTAAAAATGAGTTATAAAAATAATAATAAAATATTATTTTAATGCATTTAAAAATCAAAAACTCTTTGAAAAATAACTGTTACCACAATTTCAAACACTATCTTAGTTGTTTAGGTAAAAATATGGGTAAACTCTAGTTTAATTTTTTTTTAAATATTCAAAATGACTTCGTTTTAATTTTTATAGAGAAAATTTAAAATATTGTTATTTTAAATTGACTCGAATTAATCTGTAAACAAAAAATTTAAACAATTAAACAAGATTGTTTAGTTTAGCAAACGACATACATAAGAAAATTATAGAAAGTCTAAATATCATATAAGTTTAAATCTATAATCATACAAAATAAAAACACATGGCAAACATGCTTTAAAGATATATTCAAACTTACAATTGATATTAATTCAAAGTTCTGGCATACATACTAATAATAAAAGTATATATATTTAAATTAAAACAAAAAATGATACTTGTTGAAATACTTTAAAGTATGAAATTTTTGTTGTTGTCAGTGATAAATCTTTTGTTCTTAAGGCTTTATTACTTATCATTTGTGCAATTAAAATACTTGTAATATGCCTTCCAAGATTCCAACACCACCGGCACCATCTTAGTTTATATACATTTCTAGACAAAGACTGTAAAATAAATACTACATAACTCAAATATCTTTTAGTAAGATAAATCTAAACTCTAAATTTAAAAGGAAAACCAAAGCATGAAAAGAGAAAGAAAAAATCTTTTTTCAAATGCTTTATACACCCACTTTTATAGTATATTTTAGAAGTTAAAAGGTTCAAATTAAAAAAAAAAAAAACTTTTGAAAAACACTATTAATATTCTTGGAATGAACTAGATAAAACAATGAATTGGAAGATGGATTAGAGCCAAGTCCTATTTTTTTTTTGACAGTAAATAACTTTTTAGTTCAAAATATTATTTACAATAAATATAAATTCAGGCCCGGGCCAAGCACGAGAAAAGATGACGCAAGCGTGTAATTAAAATATTATTTACCAATAATTAAAATATGAGTTTCAAGAAAATACAGTAGAGTAATTAAAATGTTCAAAACTTCGATTTACACATCTTGTTTTTTATTTAAATTAATTTTGAATTATAGTAATAAAGATAACATTTCAAGTTTAAGTTCATTTAATACATTAATCTGTTCCCCGAATTAAAACTCATAACTCTGTCATGAGCAACATGCAGGAGATCCAAACCTTAAACTGCTGTACCTTATTTTTTTCTGTACCTTATTTTTTGAGGACACAGTCAACTTACTACAATATCAATCTTAATTTCCGATGGTCATTATCATAAATACACTTTAATCGGTCGGAATGGAAACTTTTTTTTTTTTTCTGATGACGGAGGACGCGTACAAGTCCATTTCAAGAAAAAAATTCCAACCAATCAAATGAGTTCCTTTAAAAAAAATAAAAAAGTAACATTTATAACTTTTTATTTTCACAGTAACTTTTACATATCTAATTTTATAACTATTTGTTTTTGTATTTTAAAAATATTTAAAAAAAATTAATTTTTTTTACTTCAAATTAATATTTTTTAGTGTTTTTAGATCATTTTGATGCGTTGATTTTAAAAATAGTTTTTAAAAAATAAAAAAATATTATCTTGATACATTTCTAAATAAAAAACACTTTGAAAAGCAACCGCAACCACACTTTAAAACAGGCTGAATTAGGCTTGGAAATTAGTGTTTTAGAAAATTCTTATTTATTTTTCTATTTAATCTAGATTTATTATTTTAATTAGGTTTTTAGATTTTATTTGATTTAGCTTTTATTAACCATGTCGGTTTTAGCTATTATTTAAACAGTTTATGTGTTATTTCTTAGCACAAATTATTCAAGAT
>Ga0307510_10008056_pt1 | contig 12541 bp, 13 predicted proteins | sample 12_EM_MG_FD_207224 | JGI IMG/M metagenome (GOLD analysis project Ga0307510, IMG submission 207224) | Populus trichocarpa ectomycorrhiza microbial communities from riparian zone in the Pacific Northwest, United States - 12_EM | ecosystem: Host-associated > Plants > Roots > Unclassified | place... | reverse complement strand
TCCTAGCGTCTCGGCGAGGTCCCCGACGAAGATATCGTATCTCCCGACCGCCCGTTACGACTCTCCGGCGTTCAGCGTATACGGGGTCCCCTCGGCAAGATCCTGAGCTAGGGAAATCCCAGGTCCTTGACAGTCCAGCGCCGCGGGTCGACTCCACGGTGGGTCCTAGAAAATGGATGTTGTGATCCAGTGATCCATGGAACGCTGAGGTACGGACGTGCTTCCAATCGTTTCAAAAGTCCACTGCGCACCCCGCGAGCAGTGTCGCTTTCGCTGCACAACCGGCCCCAGCCAGCAGCAGCGTGCAGCGACAGAAGAGAATTGTCACACAGTGAAATGGTTAGGCGGTTGCAGACACGTTGTGTCCCCACTTTGGATCCTATCCAATACACATACTCTCGGCCTTTTTCCTCGTGCCTCACCGGTGGGGGTTGGCGACTGAATTCAGTCATTAACTAACCGCAAATAGGGCATTGTACTCATAAAGCCTTCCCACCACACCGCCAGAGTGTCGTCAGGGGATCACAAGACAGGATGCACACTGTGCCCTTACGGACGCTGGCCATTCAGTGTGAAACAGGGGATTCCATGATCATACCCCAATCGTACTCACACGGGCAGGGTGTTCACTACGTCTCTCCTATGGATTGATGTATGATTGACAGGTCGTTAGAGTACAACAGAAAGGGAAATCAACTATGTAGTGTGGGCGGTGTGCATGCGGGTGCGTGGGAGGGATGGATTACTGAATGTTCAACCGCTATAGGTGGTTACCACAGTCAACACTTCGTATCTGGCAGTGGAGAAGACAAAGGCAAGCGAGTAACTTACTGGTTTCAAGGCCTTAATGAGCAGCCATTCTTCGTTGGAGACGTCGTCCTTGAAAGAAGCCTTTGAGGGACAAGGGCAGAGGAGGAAAACGACGGCGGTCAGTAACTCATCATCGACACGGCCATCGTCGAGGGGAACCCAACGACGATCTGATAACCCCAGCGTACCTTCAGAACGTCGATACTCTGCCTCGTGATGTGGCTGTAGACCTCGTCCTTGTCGTCAAAGTGTCGCCCGTACATTTTCGCAGACTGATACACGGCATGCTCGATCTTTACCGCGACGCCACCGCCACCTTGTGACTTCTTGATAATCTAAAGAAAGAGAAGAAAGAGAGATGTATGAGATTGAGCCAAGCCAAATCGACAGGCGCTGAACTCACCTCTTGGGTCTTGTGGTTGATTTCCAGCGAAGTTCTGCGGGGGCGGGGGGATCAATAACCATAGTTTCCTCGAGACGGCAGGCCGAGGAAGGGGGAGGAAATGAAAGGGGGCGCTCACATCTTTCCCAGGGGAATAATCTCTTTCTTTTGTGTGACTGGATCGACCTTCACGACACACAAAGGCGTTCCAACCCTCAACGTCCCATCCAGAATGTCCACCCCCATGATGATCGGATCCCTCTTCGCAAACACCGCGATGATCTTCAGCCTGCACGGCCAAACCGCTTGTGGCGCCGCATCCTTCCTCTTCGCCTCCATGATCTCGTTGTTGTACGCCGTGAAAGCGTCAAACAAATGGTAGATGATATCGGCTTGAAAAGTAGAACGTTCCAGCGTTTAAGCAAAACGAGAGCACAGCGGTTCAACCTACCTTTGAACAACCTGATCCCCATCTCCTCCGCCAACCTTTCAGCCTCCCTATCCACCGTCACATCGAAACACAAGATACACGCCAGCTCCTTCGCTTTTTCCAACATCGTCGCGGCCCTCATGATGTCTTTCTTGTGTACCGGCCCGATATTGATCCCCGACACAGGGATTTTACTGACCTTCAAGAAGTCCAAAAGCGCCTCCAACGAACCAAGCGTACTCGCTTGCACGCATACACCACGACCAGATTTATCGATGGAGTTGAGCAAGGTCGTCAAGTCGGACATGACTTCGTCCATCATTTCCTCTTCGTCGTCGTCAGGGCCGACGATAAGCAATCGTGAACCGGCGATAGCCTTCTCCAGATCAGAGGCAACGACCTTGACTCCAAGAGCGGCTTTCACCTCCTTATGATGGACATAGGAGGACTGTGGGAGTCGGTTAGCCCAGACGCCCGAGGTACCCCTTGAGTCAAACCCACCTTGATACGAAGCTCGCGAAGCGGCTGTGGCGTGAGCAGAGCACGGACTTGTGTGACGATTGGCCCGTTCAAACCACAGACGACGATCTTGTCCCCCTCTCTCAAGATACCATTCGACAACACGACATCGATCGTCGTTCCAAGGCCCTCGATGACTTTAACCTCCAAAACCGTGCACTCCAACTCGGACAAGTACATCAACCTGTCGCTCATCCTCTGTTGGGTGAGGTTGACCAACAACATGATCATGTCGGGGACACCCTCGCCCGTGTGCGCCGACGTTGGCACCAAGGAGACATTCTTGGCGAAACTCTTGTTCTCGTAATACAGGACGGCATTGAGACCCTGTTCGGCAAAGGCGAGGATGGTGTTCTTGACCCGATGCTCGAACTCCCGTTGGACCGGTGGTTTCTGTTTCGCAAGGGAATCTTGGAAAGAGTTGTCAGGTGTTGCCTCCCATCCGTACATACGATCGATCTAAGGTTTATTGATTGTTTGTGGGTGCGCATGTACAGAAAGTCAGCGTCATGAATGGATGCGCGGGCGACGAGATATGATGAGGGCAGGAGCGGGAACACTGAATTAGAGGATCGGAAAACGAACCTTATTCAGGGCGACTATGAACGGCGTCTTCCTGTCCCGCAGTAACCTGAGTGACTCCAGAGTTTGGGGTTCGAGACCATGCTACGAGAATGCGCAATCAGAAAAACCTGCCTATATCACGGTGGTAGCTTCCTTACCATGATATCGACGACCAGGATGGCAATATTGCACAACGAACTGCCACGAGACCGCAAGTTGGTGAACGATTCGTGTCCAGGTGTATCGATGACAAGAAGACCGGGAATCTTGTATTCTTGTGATCCATCCTAAGGGCGGCCAACGTTCAGCCCCGCCTCCCACCACCACCGAGGCCAGTTGAAGGATACCTTGTTGAGAACAGCAGTCTTAGTCTTGATGGCGTCCACGGGGAAGTAAGTGGCTCCGATCTGTTGCGTAATACCACCAGCTTCACCCTCCTGAACGTTCGTTTGCCTGATCTGGAGGTGTGTCAGCGAACGCTCCCTCGGCAGCGAGGGCTGTCGCAGAGATCCACCTTATCCAAAAGCTTCGTCTTTCCGGTATCGACGTGCCCGAGAATACAGCAAATGGGGCTCCGGAGGTCATCCTTACTCCTGGCAGCAAGGGCAGCTTCGCGGGCTTTGGCTCTCCTCTCGGCCGCCTCGGCCTTCTTCTGAGCAGCCATCTGTTGTGTCTTGGAGAGACCTTCATCGGAGTCTTCATCGGAGTCGTCGTCAGAGTCCTCTTCTTCCTCGGACTCGGATTCCGACGATTCCGACAACGACTCCTCGACAGGTTTCTTCGCAGGCGTGGCTTTGCTGGGGGGAGTAGCCTTGGCGGGTTCTTTCGTCGGTGCGGCTGGCCAAGAGTCGTCAGATACCAGCTGGCTCAATGTAATCGGGAACACACCTTTGTTCTGAGCGGCAGGCGTGAGAGTAGGCTTCTCATCCCCGGAAGAGTCGTCCCAGTCACTTTTCACGTCTGCAGCAGGAGCAGGGGCCGTTGCAGGTTTCTCTTCTTCGCTTTCAGCGTCCCAATCGTCCTTGACATCGGCGGGCTTCTCTTCCGGGGTTGGTGGTGAGGGTTCGGGCTCTGGCTCGGGCGAAAGGGCCTTTGTCGTCAGAGATGGGGTCGATATCGGTGTTGAGTCCTTCGTCGAAGTACCGGTTTGAAGTCCCTTCTTCTTCCTGTTGCCGTAAGAGAATTTCTTTGGGGCGCCACCGGATCCTCCAGTTTGCTGCTGTTGCAGTCCCTCGATGACGACACCGGAAGCGAGGAGAGCCTGCTTTCGTATCTCTGCGGCTCGCTGCTCCTCCTTCTGCTTCTTGGTCAACAGCTTGCCCTCCTTCCTCAGTTGCTCTCGCTTGGCCTGGAGGGGGATAATTAGTGGACAAAATTAGTCGACAACACTCACTGACCTTTTCCTTCTCTTTCCTCTTCTGTTTCTCGGCCTCGCGTTGCTCTTCTTCCTCCCTGGCCTTCCTCTCCTCCTCCTCTATCCGTTTTCGCTCCTCTTCCTCCTTCCTACGAACTTCCTCTTCTAACCGCTTCCTCTCCTCCATCATCGCCTTCAACGCACTGACACCACCTGCCTTCTTCTTGGGAGCAGGTGCAGGCTCCTCCTCCTTCTTTGGCTTTTTCTTTTTCTTCTTTTTGCTGCTCGAGGCACCAGCTGCAGGACCTTCTTCATCGTCCTCTCCTTCATCGTCTGCCTTTTGTTCCGGTTGTACTGGTTTGGGTGGTTCTGAAGGGGCTGGTTCAGGAGCCTCTTCGACAACAGCGACTTTCTTTGCGGCGGCTTGAGCTTTTTTCTTCGCCTAGATAAATACGTTAGCGAGCCATCGAAAAAAGGAACGTTCACGCGGCGGAACAAAAACCTTTTCCTTCTCCTTCTTCAGCTTCTCTTTCTCCTTTTTCGATAACAGCTTCGGGCCCGTGTCCTCAGCGTCCTCGGCATCCTCTGCAAGAGCGGCCTCCTCTTGAGGTTCTTCTTCCTTGGGTTCTTCTGAAGGGGGAGCGGCTTGTTCTGGCCGTGTGTACGATCAGTATATAAATGCATCGGAAAATCAAACGCGGGTTGACCCACTTGGTTCCGGTGCATCATCGTCCTCGTCCTCGTCCTCGTCCTTTGCAGCCTTCTTCCCCTTGTCTTTTTTACCCTTCTTGGACTTGGCTTTTGTGGGACCGAACTCTTGATCAAGCAGATCGTCAGGGTCGATCTCTGCAGGCTTCTTCGGCGCGCTAATATCTCCTTTAGCGTTGACAGCTTCCGTGTCTGATCCTTCGCCAGGGGGAGGTCCGTCGGCAAAGGACACATCGACATCCCTCTTCTTCTTTTTGTCCTTTTTTTCTCCCTTTTTCTTTTGGGAGGCCTTTATGGTGGACTGTGTGGCGAGCAGTCGCGCGAGTGACGTGAGATAAGATTTATGATCGAAGTGCCAAGGTTCGCACCATTAAGCCTCCAAAGTCCTCGTCCTCCCCGTCGGGTGGGCGGCCCATGATACCCAGAGCGGCAAAGGGTGAAGAGGATTCCGTTGAATGGGAAGGGCCATCATCACCATCTGCGGCGGCAAGGGTGAGATTGTTGTTGGCGATGGATGATCCAGCCTTTTCCCTGCAGATTAATTAGATGCTGTGTGGAAACGAGATGAAGGGGAGTGGGACCAGTAATCGTCGTCGTCGGCCTTTTTTCCCTTCTTCCCCTTGTTCTTGGGCGGCATTAGAGATCTTCACGAATCCGGATGGAGGTATAGAGGTAGCAACGGACACAGCCTGCCCTGGAAACACTTGTCGTTTTTTATGCTTCGGCTCCATCACGTGCCTGACTCTACTAGACGCTAACATGTCGATGGCTCTCGCCTACGATGCCGTCCCCCGCCCCCTCTCTCACTGGCACTCTTTCTCTCTGGCTTGGCTCGGGGATGGCTTGGGTTGTGACTCTCGGGTGTCTCGACCGATTCTGTGTGTTTTCGAGAGGGAAGACGGAAAAATGGTTCCGCACCGCCCATATGTCAATCTTCTCACTGTCAATCCCACGGCACATTTGAAAAACGGGGGACATTTACGCGCAAAAGTACAAAAGGTCGAGCTGGGTCCTGTCAGCTCCTTAACGCCTTTCTTCTTTCCCTCTCATCTGCCCTCTCATCTGTCCCTGCAATGTCAGTGTCCCTTCCTCTCGTTAGAACTGTCGTCCTCGGTGAGCTTTCACCCATCCTGTCCCGACGGGTCGCAAATCTGACGGGTCCGTCTTCAGGGACGACCAACCTCTTTGCTTTAATTGTTCTTGCTCTCTCGGCGTTCACCTTATCCCAGACGGTGGTCTACTTGGGCCTTTTTTTCACCTATTCCTCCCTCGGTGTTGCCACTGCGGTCATTCACTTGGCCTCTGTGATCGCTATGTGAGTCTCATGCTTTGCGTACATCTGTCAAAAACTAACGGTGCTTTGCTCAGGATCGTCGTCGATCACATCCGTGACGACGCTTTCACGTCCAAGGTTTCCTTCCAGGTCGGATGGATGTCTTACCTGTGCATCATGTGGCTTGCCACTGGTGCTCAGACTGCCGCCACCTTCGGTGGTATCATTCGTTGCGGAGGCGACTGTGTGTGCTTTCCACCTCTCCCTCCGGATACTGGAATCTAATGATATGCTACAGTCTGTGGGGCCACTCAGGCGATCGCCGCGTTTGGTTTCTTCAACTGGATAATCCGTACGCCCGTAGCTGATACAATTGCGTTGGTCGTACTGATTTTGAGCCTTCACAGTTCTCGTATACGTCATCACGCTCATCATGGCTGCTGTCAGGGCTGGCCAAGTCGGCAGCAATGTCTGGATGACTGACGTGAAGAGACTCCAGTGGGTTCCGGGACCGGTCAGCTACGAAAAGAACAACATGAACTCGTCCTCCAACCCCATCGTTGGTACCTACCCTCCTAGTGGCAACCCCAACTACGGCGTCCCCCCCGTTGCGCCTCAACCCCAGCCTAACTACCAACAGTCCAACTATAATCAGTACGGTGGAAGGCCCCCTGTCTAAAATTGTGTACTCTTCTCTTTTGGTCCTGTCTCCGCTTGTAAACATTGTTCCTAAGTATGCGCCGAGATCGCTGTCTGTCTTGTCTCTATCAATATATATTATTTGTCTCTCCTTAGGAAAAAAAAAACAACAGTTGGGGTGAACGTGGGAAGACGGTCTTGGGCAGGCGCTGGGGTTGGAGTATCCCCAGCGGTGATGGGCGCCCAAGTTGGTGGACTGTCCGCTCCTTGTGGTTGTTCCAAAGTGGTGACACGCTCCTAGACCAGCGTCCACCACCATCCAGCACCCTTCGCCATGGACGGTCTCTTCACCTCTCTTGCAGATTCCCTCGGTGCCTCCGTAGACCAGATCAAGGTGAGCATCCGCTTTCATTCAACCACGGCGGGTGATCGACTCCCGCACACCGCCAACGCATCCAAGGCGTCTCTCTCAAACCCTCAAAGACTCGTCGATTCTGACTTGCTGTAAAATTTTGTAGCTCATCGCCTGTCTGCTCATCTCGTATCCGCTCGCAAGCGTTTTCGTTCGCGTTCCATCGGTCGGTCTCAAGCATGTCTTCAACATTTCCGTCACGCTGTTCTACCTCCTCGGGATGCTCAACATGTTCACCGCATTTTTGCAACTTTTGTTGGATATCCTCGTGACGTACTACCTGGCGAAGGGCATGGCGGACAAAAGGATGCCTTGGCTCGTTTTCATGTACGTGTTTTTTCGCCCCAAAGCCACGCGTTTACTAAACAGTGGCTTTCGTAGATTCGTGATGGGGCATCTGCTGATAAAGTACGTGCGCACTGCATCTAGGCATTGTGCGATTCCTCTAACAAGCATCCGAACAGCCATATCATCCGAGCCTTCTTTGATCTCAGTTACGAGACCATGGAAGTCACAGGTCCCCAGATGGTCCTCGTCATGAAACTCACCACGTTCGCTTGGAACGTGTACGATGGTAGGCGGCCTGCCACGGTCAGTTTCCTATTCATACTGTCGTCGCTATTATCACCATTGACCCGTGTATACAGGAACTGGATAAATGGCAACTCGAACGACGGGTGACGGACCAAAAATTCCCCTCCCTGCTTGCTTTCCTCGGATACGCTTTCTATTTCCCAGGTTTCCTCGTCGGTCCATTCCTGGAATACGCCGAGTACGACGCCCTGGTCACCGAGAAGCTGTTCAAGAGCGCGACACCGCCTAGACACCTTCACGATCCCAGCTTCGTTCCCAAAAGGCTTTTGCCGTCTGGCAGGAAACGTGTCGGGTACTTCAAGCTCGCCACCGGACTTGTGTATTTGGGACTCTTTGTCACCTTATACGGCAAATTCAGTTACGCGGAGACGTTAAAACCATGGTTCGGAAGGATCACCCTCGCGGAAAGGTGCGGCTCTTGAGGATCCACATGCCCCAACCTACGGGACTGACGGACTCGGTTTCAAGGCTTTTCTTTTTCCAGATTGCCGGGTTCTTTGAAAGAAGCAAATATTACGCCATCTGGACTCTCACCGAGGTCCGTGACAGCCATCCGTTCACTGATGATCTCTATTGAACCGTATTCTCGTCCAGGGTGCCGCCATCAATACCGGCCTCGGGTTCACCGGGTACAATGAAGAAGGCAGGACGCTTTGGGATGGAGCTGCCAATGTCCGTGTGCTCAATATCGAATTCGCCGAAAACTTCAAGATGTTACTCGATTCGTGGAACATGAAGACTAACGTTTGGTTGCGAGAGTGTGTCTACAAGAGGATCACCAAGAAGGGCGAAAAGCCCGGATTCAAGAGCAGTATGATGACTTTCGCCGTCAGCGCGATCTGGGTAAGGTTCTTTGACCGAAATGTTACAAGTTCTAGCTCCTCATTGACGTTGTGTTTCAAGCACGGTGTCTCCCCAGGATACTACCTCACGTTCTTATTTGGCGGTTTCGTCACCACCGCCGCCCGACTTGTCCGCTCCGTCGTTCGCCCGCTGTTCATTCCAGTCCCCGGGCAACCCGCTACTTCTCCGTCACTCAACAAAAGGATCTACGATTGGTCCGGAGTCATTCTGACCACTATGATCGTGAACTACGCCGCGGCTCCATTCATGCTGCTCACCGTGGAAGACAGCTTGAAATGTTTCAGCCGCGTGGAGTGGTACGGGTACAGCATCATCGGAGGATCGCTCTTCTTCTTCTATGGGGGAGGGTCAAGGGCACTTAAGAAAGCCCAGGCGAAGAGAATCAAGAATTACCAGGACAAGCTCGCGAAGGAGAAAGAAGGAGAGTCGGAGAGAGAAGAGTCGGCCGACGGAACGGCGTACGAGACCGAAGGTGGCAGCGGGACCGTTACGCCAAGCAGCAGCGGCGAAACTTACGTTATCCCGCCTATTCCATTGGTGGCAGAGGAGATAGAGAAACACCACGGACTCAAGTCGCTCTAGAGATTCCACAAACCCGATCCCAAAAACGATCCATTTCCTCTTGGTCACAATCCTTCCGGAAGATGGTGCTCTGACGCTCTGTGCTCGTGCTATAGAATGCATAGTGATATAATTGTTATCAGTTTCGCTTTCTCTTTCTTTCGTGTTGGTCCTTCGTCTTCATCTTCATTCGTGTTTTGGAACCTGGAACCATGTCTCTCTGCAGAGGTACTCGCCGACTGGGCATATAAGTCCTGTCCCACTGAAATATCATGTGCAGTATTTTTCCTTGGCTCGGTTCGCTACTAGGGTGAGAACAGAGGGGGTGTTGGACGTGGGAGGTCTCCATTTTCCGCAAACCGACGAAGCGGACTACGTAGATAGGGTCGTCATCTAACCAGATCCAGTGGCCCAGCCTTTCTGATTTTTTTATTTTATCATTTCCAAAAGTCCGATCGCCTGACGTAGATCCCGGGCTCCCGTCAGATCATATTAGTTAGAGTTCGCTCTTCCGCTTGACTCACCACGTCCCCATCCCCCCCGCAACACTCTGCCATGCAATTAACGATCCCTGATTGCTGCCTTGGAGAGTTTTGCCCCGGAATACATGTTGAGGGTCATCACAAGAGAGACGATGTACGTTCACACTGCTGTGGGGTAGAGGTCGGAGATTGTTGAGGGTATTGGACTACAGGGCACCTACTATTCAGCTGATGACGACGAGGGCAATGCTTTCCATTATCACAATACGTGCGTTTTCTCATTCCCAACTCAATGAACTTGTTGTATTGATTGTGTGCATACGCCATGATTGCAGTGACGGAAGCGCCTTCTACCGGTATCTTGACGGTAGTGAATATTACCGTCGAAAGAATGGGAACTTGACATTCAGACTTCCCGAAGAGCCTAACGAAAATGCTGAGGGGGCAGATCCTGCAGCTGCCCTCACGCCTGCAACAACGGACCGGCCTCGGAGGCCATGGTATGATTGGCCGCCACAATTGAACCTGTCTCTCAAGACAAACGGAAACTCTGTTATAATTCGTGATGCTTCCGGTTTGACGGTTACTTTCGAGCCTGCTGGAACCAATGCTGGAGTAGACCTGGTTCCAGTTTACAATAGGTCCGTCTCCTCATTCTGCGACGCGGCGAACGTTGATCAATCTAATCTCTTATCTTCCCTTCTGCAGGGACACCTCTCCAGGGGATGCACACTTGGACAGGAGTGGGCCTCGGGCGAGCCAGAGTGTGACTTTTGGAACACAAGGGTGGGGGAGGAAGCAGGCGTTGGTGGATATTATAAGCCGGGGAGATGGGGTGGTACCTGCTTGATGTATGTTGTGTCCTGACACGTACCGGCCCAGATAACTCTGAATATTCATGTACTCATGTGGCTCGTTTACTCGCGATATAACTCCGATGTCATACTCATAAGGGATAACTTTGTGGCTTCAATCGCGTTATGAGAATGATCGTTGGGAGGCGGAAAGGGGACGCCGTTCGTTCCTCAGCGCTGCCGCGTCCCTCCTTCCCATACCAACGCCGCCTTGCCCGCACTACTCTGCTGAACCCGCGCTTCGGAGTCTGGGAAACGGCGAGGTGAGTTACAGCACGTGATTGGACGCGATCACCTTTAATTGAAGACCACGCGTTATCTTCGTGTCCGCCTCTCACAACCCCCCTGCATCAACTTTGCGAGGACGAAGCGACGATGGCTGACGGAAACTCGATTACCTGGCCTGTACACAGTGAGTCGATGGTCATGTAACCTGGGAACCGACGCGCTTGAATGCTGATAATCGGGCGCGCCGAAAGTCGAGGTACGCCTCTCCAGAGACGCAACAGCCAGAAGCGATGCCATCCGTCGAGAAGTCCACGAGTTCATCGTCACATCCTTTGGTGCCGTCATCTGGCCTTCGACCGTCATCGAAGGCTGGGAGGCGTTCCCGAGACTCGCATCTTGTGTGGAAAGGATCTACGCCTCGGAATCTTCTTGCCCCGACAGATCGATTCCAATCTCCCAAGCAGACCTGCAGATTCACGTGTTCCAGCCAATCCCCGACGACACTTACGACGAATACACCGGGGGTGGCGACGGCGAAGAAGCGGTCGTCTCTGCCACCGTGTGCGAGTTGCCTAGCAGGAGTTTAGAAGGACTCTGGGAGAGCCTGATTTACGCCGATGGTGTCAAATCCAAGCTGTTGGATTATATCTATGCGACGATTTCGTTTGGCGATGCGGACGTTGATTGTACGGACCATCTTTCCCCCACCCCCGTTTTGTAGACGTGGTCGAGGGAGATGCCTGACTATATGCGTCTTATTTCGGTCTTGCAGTCAATATCGTGTCGTGGAACAGAGTGGTCCTTCTCCACGGACCTCCAGGAACGGGTAAAACCTCGTTATGCCGAGCCCTCGCTCAGAAACTTTCAATTCGACTCGCTCGAAGGTACGTAACCCAACCACCAACCACCAAAGCGCACCTTCTTGGGTCTTCGGGCCCGCGTTCGTTCCATCTTCCTATCTAGCCAGAGAGAAAAAACTTACCTATCCCATCCGCCCAGATACGACCAGGCGAAACTACTGGAGATCAACGCTCATTCTCTCTTCTCCAAGTGGTTCTCGGAGTCGGGAAAGCTTGTCCAAGGACTGTTCGCGACTCTTGGGGAGATGATCGAGGAGGAGAGTCGCTTCGTTGTGGTGTTGATAGGTAGGCGTGCCTTCCTCCGAGTTTGCCAATTCGTCGTCGGGGATCGGAGCTCAGTCGTTTCTTTAGACGAAGTAGAATCTTTGACCGCCGCACGGGCGGCTGCCTTGGCAGGAACGGAACCCTCTGACGGCCTCAGGGTCAGTCCCCTGTTCTGAGAATCAAATCTCACCGCTTAGCCGAGCACGTTTACAATCCACAGGTTGTCAACGCACTCCTAACTCAACTCGACAAACTCAAGCACAAAAAGAACGTTCTTGTCATTGCTACGAGTAACCTTCCAAAGGCGATCGGTGTGCTCACAAAATAACCCTCCACACCCTCCAATTCTTCTGATACACCTATCTTACAGACTCTGCATTCGTCGACCGGGCAGATATCGTCCAATACATCGACCTCCCGCCCAAAGAAGCAGTTTATCAAATCCTTCATTCATGCCTCCTCGAACTCATGAAGCGAAACCTCGTCCAATCGATCGTGCGTACCGGCCACTCTCCTTTCAACCCGTATCCATGAATGCGACCTGATGCGTATCGCCGCTCTTCGATTAGGAGGTTCCAGACCTTACGTTCGCAAAATACTTCCTACAAGACGAGACACCTGACACCCCGGATCGCAAATCACAGCTCGCCTTCAAATTGATGAAACTATCTCAAAAGTGCACAGTAAGCCATGCTTTCTCCCTGCCCCCGTCTTCAATCGCTAAGAAGACTTGAAAAACCCGC
>Ga0307510_10008055_pt1 | contig 12542 bp, 11 predicted proteins | sample 12_EM_MG_FD_207224 | JGI IMG/M metagenome (GOLD analysis project Ga0307510, IMG submission 207224) | Populus trichocarpa ectomycorrhiza microbial communities from riparian zone in the Pacific Northwest, United States - 12_EM | ecosystem: Host-associated > Plants > Roots > Unclassified | place... | reverse complement strand
TGGCTGCATTTCCTTGATGTCGGCGCCGGCCGCAAAGGCCTTTTCGCTGCCGGTGACCAGGATGCATCCGATGGCGTCGTCGGCCTCGAGGTCATCGACGGCGGCGGCGATCTCGCGAAACACGCCGAATGACAGCGCGTTCAGCATTTTCGGGCGGTTCAGCGTGATGATGCCGACCGCGCCCTTGCTCTCGACAATGATGAATTCGAACGTAGCCATGGTCCACCCCGATGCCTGATGTCGCGAGCAATGTGCCCGCTGCCGGGATGGGCTTCAAGAGGTCGTGCAAAACGATCCGGGCGCAATTGGCGTTACGTCCGGAGCCCGGCAGCTTACGCCATGAACATGCGCGCGGCCGACGCCATGGTCAGCAACGCGCCGAAGGCGATGAAAACCTTGCCGATCAGCGAGGTCTGGTCCCAGGTCGAGGATTCGTTGCTCGATGCCTGCACCGGCGTTGCGGGCGACGGCTTGGCCACTGCCATCGCGACGGTTTGCGTCGCCGGGTTTTGTTGCAGGGCCCGATCGACATCGTTGAGCTGATCGGAGGAAACCACCGCCGAGTCGGTAGGGCCTTGCGCCTCGGCCGGCGCCGACTTGTCGGCGGCTGCCAGCAGCATCGTGTTGGCCTTCGCTGTCATGGCGCTGGCGCTGTCGCCAGAAACGTCGGCAGACGCCAGCTGCGCGTTGGCGTTGGCGACGGAGGCCGGGATCGCGGGCGCATTGATGCCCGAGATGTCGGTGCCGTCCTGGTCGGCGGTCTTCTTTGCCTCGGTGGATTTCGACGCCAGCTTGCTGGATTTGCGCTGCGCGTAGCGTTTCCAGTAACGCGCGCTGTGACGGACGGATTTGCCCGCCGTCGCGCTGTCCGATTTCGACGTGGCGGCCGCGCTATCGCTGCTGGCTGCCACCACTGGCGAGGGCCCTGCGAAACAGACAAAGAGCCCTGTGAGCCCTGTTGCTAAAATCAATGCCGAGCGCCCGCTGGCTTTGACCATCATGTGGCAATCTCCCCATTTGCCCGCCCCCAACAGCGAAATGAGACCCCGCCCCGTGTCCACAGCGCGGCAGAAAAAGGGAATTTTCGGGCAAGAGCGGGCAAAAGCAGGGCAGCAATGTTGCACCAGCCGAACGATCCCTGCCGTATTCCCGCTGCGGGATTTCTTGAGACGATGGCTTGCGGGTGCGAGTTGGTGCGATCGATGGTATGAGCCTGCGCGACAAGGGGACCGGCTGTCCCGATTCCCGCAAGCCCGTCGCGCGGGTAGCCTACCCCGGGACGCCGATATCACGACTTCGTGATCGAGGCGTCCCGATGTAACAAATTGAAAGATCGACCGAATTGCAATGTGGGAGCGCGCGTGCGCGAACGTGAGGACGAATGGACCGGCCTGATGCGGTCGGCCATTTCAGGCGACAGTGCGGCGTATCATCGCCTGCTCAAGGCCGTCACGCCGGTGCTCCGGGCCGCGGCGCGCCGCGGGCTCGCGCGTGCAGGGCAACCGGTCGATCAATCCGAGGACATCGTGCAGGACATTTTGCTGGCGGTCCATTTGAAGCGGCACACCTGGGACGTCGACGCCCCGTTCGCGCCGTGGCTGTTTGCGATCGCCCGCAACAAGCTGATCGACGCGCTGCGCCGCCGCGGCCGGCGGATTTTCGTCAATATCGACGATTTCGCCGAGGTGCTGCCGGGTGAGGCCGTGGCCGAGACCGCGTCGGCCGGCGAGGTCGCCGCCCAGTTGCAGTCGCTGCCGGCGCGTCAGCGCGACGTGTTGCAGTCGATCGCCGTCGACAGCGCCTCGATCAAGGATACGGCCGTGAAGCTTTCCATGAGTGAAGGGGCGGTGCGGGTGGCGCTGCATCGGGGATTGACCAGCCTGACGGCGAAGCTACGGGAACAATGAGAATGGATACCGATCAACTCATTCGAACCCTCGCCCAAGACAACGCGCACCGCGCGCGGCCGGTCGGCTTTGCGCTGATGCTGGCGCTGATCGCCGCGGCGCCGGTTTCGCTGTTGATGTTCTTCACCGAACTCGGCATCCGGCCCGACGTGATGACCGCGATGCGCAATCCGTTCTTCGATCTGAAATTCGCGGTCACCCTGGCGCTGGCGATCGCCGCTATTGCCGTCAGCCTGCATTTGTCGCGCCCCGAGGCCTCGCTGCGTGGCTTCGGCTGGCTGTTGTTGATCCCGGCGGGCCTGCTGACCGCGGGGATCGGCGGCGAGATGATGATGCCGCAGCGGCTGCCGGTGATGACGCGGCTGGTCGGCAACAATTCGCGGGTCTGCATGACGGCGATACCGCTGATGTCATTGCCAATCCTGGCCGGCGCGTTGATCGGCCTGCGTCACGGGGCGCCGGCGCAGCCGGCCGTCGCCGGCGCCATCGCCGGAATGCTGTCTGCGGGACTGGCAGCGACGCTGTACGCATCGCATTGCACGGACGATTCGCCGCTGTTCGTCGCGACCTGGTACACGATCTCGATCGCCCTGGTCACGGCGATCGGCGCACTGGCGGGATCGAAATTACTCAGGTTTTAGCGGCTCACGCCACCGGGGCGTTCTGCTGCATGCGGTGGAAGCGCAGCACCTGCTGCGCGGTCGACGGCCGCAACCGTTCGTAGGTTTCCTTGCAGGCGGCGATATCGGTCGGCTCGGCGCCCGACAGTTCGTCGCGCATGTTGATGATCGCGCGCACGGTCGACCACGACAGCCCCGCCACCTTCGCCAGGATCATGACGCCCTCGGCCCGGGTTTCGATCATCATGTTCTCGGCGACCGCTACCGGCACGCTGGCGAGCGCTGCGACCGAGGCGTTGGCTTCGTCGAATTTGCCGGCCTCCGCAAACGACGCCACCTGGAATTCATCGAGCCGGCCGTCCTCGTACAGGGACTTGATCAACGCATGCGCGATCGCGGTGTTCCTGGTGATCGCCGAGGACGCGGAGCGTGCGCGCCGTGTCGCCTCCTTGACCGCGCCCGGCACCTGGGCGGCGATCTGCGGATTGGCGGCTTCCAGCCGTTGCCGCACCGTGTCGGACGCCTTGGCGAGCAGCTTCAGGTAGTGATGCCGCGGAATTGCCGGACGCATGCCGATGCAGGTTGCCAGGTTGTCGTCACCCTCGGCGCGGTTGACCAGGCGCGTAAAGCCGCGCTCGGTGAATTCGGCGCCGGGATTGTTGACGGTGCTCTGGATTACCTCGTCATTGCCGCGCTGGACCAGCACGTCGGTGACCGCGCCGCTCAATACTTTCCGGGTCGAGATCGCCATCAAATGCGCCTGGCTCTTGCTGCGCGCGTTCTCGATCAGGGTCTTGTCGTCGAGCCGCGCCGATTGCGACAGCACCGGTCCGGCGACCTCGATGATGTCGTCGAAGGCCAGCGCCCGGATCGTCATCGGCGGCGCGGTGTCGATCGGGGCGAGGCGGTTGGAAAGCAGCGTCTTGGCGGATGTTTCGATGTGGTGGATCAGGCACTGGAAGACATCGTCGAACAGCCCGACCTGTTCATCCGAATAGTCGACCGCGCCATTGATGAAGAGGTCGGTTACCCGACGCAGGGTCTCGACCCGGCGCGCGACGGTTCCGTGCGCGAGCGTGGCCTGCAACTCGTCGAGCAGGCTTATCGGGGTGGTAGCGGGCTTCGAACTCATATGACTCTGTCCTGGAGCAAAAGCCGGCGACGGATTCTCCGGCACCGGGGGGCTGAAATGGGTCGGATCAGGCGTTGGCGATGCGATTGCGTCCCTGTGCCTTGGCTACGTAAAGCGCGCTGTCGGCGCGCGCGAGGAATACGTCCGGGGGCTCTCCCGGCCTTAGCGTGGTGATGCCGGCGGAAATCGTCACCTTCATGTCAGGCGAGAATGCGCTCCAGTCGAGTTCGGCAATAATCGCGCGCAGCCGGTCGAGCGCGCGCGAGGCCTTGTCGGTGGCCATGTCGGGCAGCACCAGCAGGAATTCCTCGCCGCCATAGCGGCCGAAGCGGTCGAGGCTGCGGATGTTGGCGAACATGGTGATGGCGAATGTCCGCAGCACCTCGTCGCCGGTCGGATGGCCAAAGGTGTCGTTGATGCGCTTGAACCAATCGAGGTCGATCAGCGCGATCGAGCAGGGCGATCCGTTGCGGCCGGCACGCGCGATCTCCTCGTCCAGCATCCGCATGATGCAGCGGCGGTTGTACGAGCCGGTCAGTTCGTCGAGTTCGGCGAGTTCCTCGATCCGCTTATAGGCTTCCTTGAGCTTCAACCCGCTCTGATAGAGCGAATTCTTCATCGACCTGGAGAAGAACCCCAGGAACATGCAGCGCCCGATGGTCAGGACGAATACCAAAAGCGTCGCCAGGCGCTCGAGGTAGCTGCCAAGCGGCATCGCGATCGGCTTGTCGGTCAACAGGAACAGCACGGCCAGGCCGATCGTCATCGCCGTCCAGATCACCATGGTCTGCCCGGGCGTCGAACGCAGCGAACTGAAGCTGATCACGATGAACATCTTGCAGAGGAAGACCGCACCGATTTCCGGTGCGACATAGGTGAACGCCAGCGCGATCAGCATGCAGACGGCCGACGTCGGCGCGGTCAGATAATGATCCTTGAAGCGGTCGTTGAAGCCGAGTTCCGAGAGCGCGATTCCGAAGCAGACCGCGATCAGGCTGGTAGCGGCGTAGGCTGGGCCGATCTCGAACGAGGTCGTGCCGGCCTGCGCGTAGAGCATCATGATCGCGGCATCGATCAGGTGGCTGGCGCCGATCATGCCCAGAATCTGGCGGCGCTGCTTGGCGCGGCGCGACAAGACTGTGGCCGTCGGTCGGGTGCCAACGCTGTCCAGTTCGGCCGGATTCACGAATGACGACGCAGCGGTGCCCATGGTCTCGCCGTTGGTGGAACTCGCTAAAAAATCTAAGTGGGAAAGCCTTTAGGTTTGGTATCTTTTGGAACCGAATCTGGTCCGTTAAAATCCTGCCATTGCGCTGTTTCGCAACGGAAATCCGCCGGCTCCGCAACCGTCGGAACCATTGCGTGGCAGCACAGGCCGTAAGCAGATGCTGCCTTGCGGACCAAGCCTTGCTAAGGTCGCATCGGTCGGCGCGCATTTTTGGGAAAGTATTTCCGTATTATGATACCAATATCGGGACATCGTTCGTTCTCACCCGGGCCAGGGTTGCCCGGTGATCGCCTTCTGTGGGGTAGGTCACACATGCAATCGGGACATTGCCGTAATGTGAAGAATCTTGCCTCCGGCGTCGAACCCTGCGCCACCCCCACCCGACCAATCTTGCGAGACGGCCATTGAGTGCGACACAGGCGGCTTCAGACGACGTTCTGATCGCTCGGATCGCTCAAGGCGACCGGCTCGCCATGCAGGTGCTGTACGGAAGGCACCATGTCAGGGTGTTCCGTTTCGGGCTTCGGCTCGTACGGGACGAACAAGTCGCGGAAGATCTCATCAGCGAGGTTTTTCTCGATGTGTGGCGTCAGGCTGGCAAGTTCGAAGGCCGATCCGCCGTTACAACCTGGCTGCTGGCGATTACCCGGTTCAAGGCCCTGTCGGCACTTAGGCGCCGGAAGGACGTTGGACTGGACGATGAGACCGCGAACGCGATCGAGGATACGTCCGATGATCCGGAAGTGGTGGTGCAGAAGAAAGATACCAGTGACGCGTTGCGCAAGTGCCTGACATCACTTTCGCCAGAGCATCGGGAGATCGTCGATCTCGTCTACTACCACGAGAAGTCCGTGGAAGAAGTGGCCGAGATCGTTGGAATTCCGGAAAACACCGTCAAGACGCGCTTGTTTTATGCGCGCAAGAAATTGGCCGAACTGCTGAAGGCAGCCGGCATTGAACGAGGTTGGCCATGATGGCAGTGAGCAAGAAAATGCTGGATCAAGAACCCAGCGAAATCGAAATGCTGTTGCCATTCCATGCAGCCGGCACGCTGAACGCGCGCGATACGCGCCGCGTCGATGAAGCGCTCGCCAGCGACCCCGAACTGGCCCGGCAATACGCCGTCATCCGCGAGGAATACGCCGAGACCATCCATCTCAACGAGAGCCTGGGAGCGCCGTCCGCGCGCGCCATGCAGAAGCTGTTTGCTGCGATCGACGGAGAGCCCGCGCGCAAGCCATCGCTGTCGACCAGCCTCTCGGCGCAGATCTCGGAATTCTTCTCCAGGCTTTCGCCGCGGACGCTGGCCTGGTCGGCGAGCCTCGGCGCCGTGCTGCTGCTGTTGCAGGCCGGCGTGATCGGCGCGGTGCTGATGAACCAGACCGCTTCGTTCCAGACCGCTTCGCTGAGCGTGAACGCACCGTCGGGACAGATCACCCGCGATCTCGGCGTTGCTGCGCCGCCGCGCGCGTTGGTGCGGTTCGCGCCGGAAGCGCGTATCGCCGACATCACCGCACTGCTCGACAACTATCAGGCGTCGATCGTCGATGGCGCCAAGGGCGGCATGTTCCGGCTCCAGTTCGGCAGCCGCGCGATGAGCAAGGACGAAGTCGCAGGCCTGCTGAGCAGGCTGCAAGGTGAGAAGATCGTCAGTCTTGCGGTGGCGACACCGTAAGGTGTCCGCCGCGTGCCTGACCAAGCCGAGGTTCCATGGTCCACTTTAGCGTGAATTGGCAGGCGAAGACGCAGCGCGCGGCATTGTCGGCGTTGGCGTTGCCGTTGGCCATTCTCGGTGGTTCGGCAGTTCACGCGCAGAGCATCATGCGCACGCCAACCCTGCATATCGATTCCCGGGTCACGACCATCAATCCGACGGTGGCACCGCGCGTCAATCCCACGGTCGGGACGCGGGTCAATCCGAGTATCGCCGGCCGCCCCAGCGTCGGCGTCACCACCATCGCGCGAACGCCTCCGGTCACCGTCATGGCACGAACGCCGGGGCCACGGATCGGCGACACGACGTCAGTGATGCGAACGCCGGGCCCGCATATCGGCATTTCGCGGATCGGCATGGAATCGTCGCCTCCCTATGCGCGCTACTCGCATAACCTCTATCCGGTTTGCGAATACGCCAATCGCGGACCCGACGGCGAATGCTTCGATCGTCCTGTTGTATCGACGGGCGGCGGCGGCAACGGTGTCTCGGCCAAGAACAAGAGCGGTGGTTCGCGCAACAATTCGTCGCCGCAGGCGGCGATCAATCTGCTCACCGTCCAGAACGAACTGGTGGCTGAGATCGACAGCGCGCTGTCGCCGGCGCAAGCCGACGAACTGGCGCGGCGTCATGGCCTGGAACGGCTCGCATCGCAGGACTTTCCGCTGATCGGCGGCACCATCGGCCTGTTCCGCATCATCGACCGGCGCCCGGCGGACATCGTCCGCCGCGAATTCGCGGCTGACAGCGGCGGCGGCGTGAAGTCGGTGCAGTTCAATTTCCGCTATGTGCTGCAAGATCAGAAGCCGGAGCAGAAGAAGACCCCGACCGAGGGCGACGTCGCGCAATATGCGGTCGCCCAACTTCGCTTGCCGCAGGCGCATACGCTCGCTCGCGGCATGAACGTCACCATCGCGGTGATCGATTCAGGCATCGACGTCAAACATCCCGAGCTTGCCAATTCGGTCGCCGATAGCTTCGACGCGCTCGGCAGCAAGGAAGGTCCGCATGTCCACGGCACCGGCATCGCCGGCGCGATCGTGGCGCATGCCAAGCTGATGGGAAGCGCGCCGGAGGCGCGGCTGCTGGCGATTCGTGCCTTCGGTGCCGGCGCCAATGGCGCGGAAAGCACCTCCTATGTGATCCTGAAGGGATTGGATTATGCGACCGAGCACGGCGCGCAGATCATCAACATGAGTTTTGCCGGCCCGAAAGACCCCTTGATCGAGCGCGGCGTTGCCGCGACCGCGTCCAGGGGGATCTTGATGGTGGCCGCCGCCGGCAATGCCGGCGCCAAATCGCCGCCGCTCTATCCCGCCGCCAATCCGAACGTGATTGCGGTCAGCGGGACCGACGCGCAGGACAAGCTGTTCGCGGCGTCGAACCGCGGCAACTACATCGCGATTGCGGCACCTGGCGCCGATATCTTCCTGCCGGCACCGGATGAGAAATACCAGATCACGTCGGGCACCTCGTTTTCAGCGGCTTACGTCAGCGGTGTTGCGGCGCTGATTCTGGAGCGCAATCCTGCGTTGAAGCCGAACGATGTGCGCGCGATCCTGACGAAAACCGCCCGCGACCTCGGCGCCCCCGGACGCGACGATCTGTTCGGGGCGGGCGAGGCGGACGCTTTTGCCGCGGTCACTGCCGTGGTCGCGGCACCGTCGGTGCCGGTTGCCGCGGTTTCGGGCAAGCCGGCTTCCGAAAAAGCGCCGGCTGCCGATAACGCTTCCGTGAGCCGGGCGATGAACGACTCCGCGCCGTCGATGGCATCGGACAAATAGGCCGCAAACGACGCTAATCGCGCTGCGGCGCAGTGATTTCCGGCCGCCCGTCTCCGAACAAAGAGTTAAAAAAATCGTCCGATGCTTTGAACGTCCGGCGAGCCTGCTGCGACTAATAAATGTGGGAGCGGTTATCCCTCCCCATCGGCTATATTCGCGCGAGCGCCCATCCACCCCAAGCGCCAATATGGCTTGACCCGTCCGGTTGTCCCCCCGGACGGGTCTTTTCTTTTCAGCAGCCTTTTTTCGTTCCAAAGCCTCGTTCGCGTGGGCGTGTCCCCCGGATTGACCCAAGCCGGGTGTCGCTGCGCCGGTCTTTTCCGAACGGCCGCTTGAAGAAATCTCCGCTTCACCAGCGCAATGCCGCCATGCCGCGGCGCGGCTTGACTGTGGATATGGCGAATAACCCCGTATTCATGCGGGTTTCTCTCATCGCGAGCTGTCCCGTAGTGTCACCAGCTAGACAACGAAGAAGTTTTCCACAGAATATCCCTGTCACGTGCAGTTGATTCGTCTCGGTTGCGTCTGCGTCCGTTCCTCTCCTTACGGGCTGGTTCATGACACATCATGTAGACGGGGCACGTGGCCGCGATATCGTTGCGCGCTGGTGCAATCTTGCCGAGCAACGGCTGGAATATCTCACCGAATTGTTCGAGACCGGGCGCTGGCGGCGCTTTCACTCGGAACAGGCATTTCTCGAAAACATCCAGGAAGCCAAGGCCGCGGTGGAAACCTGGCGCAATCTGGAAATGCGCGAGGCCTCGCTCGACAATAGCGCCATCGACCTGTCCTGGCTCGGACGTAAGCGATCGAATTTGCCGCGCGGCGGTTATATGCCCGCGCCCGTTCAACGGCTTGCGCCGTTGCCGGCACAAATTCCGGCCGAGCCGCCGCGCGATGTCCCGGACGATGTTCTTTCCGCGCTGGAAAGCGTGCTGGCGGCTTCTGCCGAGGCTCCGTCTGTGGCGCCGTCCGTACCCGATGCGCCTGATCTGGACGATGTATCGCCGCCGCTCGATCTCGACGTGATCGAGCAGCGCTATCCGCTGCTGCGGAACGCGCTGTAGGACTGACGCGCTACCGCCGCACCGCGTTGGTCCCGATTACCACCTGCGCGTAGCGTTGCGCGCCGTCAGCGGACAAATCCGTCGTGATGGCGCGGGCGTGATCGAGGCCGACCACGGCCCCGCGCGGGGTTTCCGAAATCATGTTGTTGTTGACCAGCGCCGTGCCGGCGCCAGGCACCACCGAGACGCCGATGCCGACAAAAGCCTTGCGGATCACGTTGCCGGTGATGGCGATATCGCGGAGATATTTGCCCCAGCCGGCCACGATCCCGAACGAGGGGGCATTCTCGATCACGTTGCCGGTCACGGAACTGTCCGCCTCGACATAGATGCCGACGCCGGCGTCGTCATCCGGGATGGTTCCGGCCGGCCGCTTCGGCAGCAAATTGCGGATCACGTTGCCCTGCACGACGGCGATGCGGCCGCCTTCGTTGAAATTGCAGACGGAGACGCCGACGGCGGCGCCATCGACGGTGTTGTTGGCGATGACCGCGCCCTCGAACGAGAATTCCGAATAGAGCGCGACCTCGCGGACGTCGCTGACGCTGTTGCCTGATATCTGGATGTTGGAGGCCGAATTGCCGCGCACCGCCGAATAATCGCAATTGCGGATACGGTTGCCCCGCACGATCACATTGCCGGCGCGGAAGGCGTTGATGGCGTTGCCGTATTGTCCGGAGCCGCCGGGGCCGGCCTTGATGTCCTCGATGCGGTTGTCCGCCACCAGCGTGCCGTCATCTCCAATGGCGGTGCGCAGGATCTCGATGCCGTTGTCGTTGGTGCCGGTAATGGTGTTGCGCGAGACGATCAGGCCCTGCGCATCGAACGACACCAATGCGGTGGTCGCAATTTTCGTGAAGATGTTGCCGCTGATATCGCCGGAGACCTGCTCGAGCCAGATGCCGTTGCCGCCGCTGGCGGTGATTTCGCACTCGGTGATGCGGATATCGCGCCCACCGGTGCAATGGATCAGGCCGCGCCGCGTCGGCAGCGGAATGCCGCCGCCGTCGAAAATGATACCGGACAGGCCGATACCGCCGGCGCCTTCGCCCTGGAGCATCGACGCGCCGCCATTGAAGACGAATTTGGTCGCGCCGCGGACGCCGATCAGTTGCGTACCACCTTGCAGGCGAAGTAGTCCAGTGCGGTAGATTCCGGGCGGCAGCGCTAGCGGCACCTGCGCCCGCGCGGCCTCGTCGATCGCCCGCTGCAAGGCTTTGGTCTGATCGTCGGGACTGCCGGGGCGGACGCCATACTGCGTGGCGTCGCGGCCAAGCATCGAAGTGGGTTGCGCGGCACGCGCGCTGTCGGGCGACATCGCCAACGCGCCGGCAACGCCGGCGGCGGAAACGCCCATGAAATGGCGGCGCTTGACGTCCATGACTGAAGGATCCTCGCGCAATCCGGGTTGCGGCATTCGCACCGCAAAGCTAGCGCGAAAATGCGGCTGTCCATGGTGAACGCGCGGCCGGAACAGGGCGATTGTTGGGGGTAGGGTTAACCTCGGGTGCAGCAATTAACGCCCACGCTACGAAACGCGGGCCGCCTGCCGGGTCAGCGTGATCAATTCCAGCAGCATCGCCTCACCGGCGTCGACCAGCTCTTCCAGCGTCATGCGCGGGCTGCCCTTGTGCCGCGATGCGCCGGCGCGGGCGAGCGGGGGGATGTGCACGAACGCGGCCCGCCGCAGATGATCGTCGGTGCCGACCGCCTCGATGGCGCGCCAGCTCAGATAATTGCAGAGATAGCTTCCGGCATTGCGCGATGGCCGCGCATCGATGCCGGTGCCGAGTGCTGCGCGCAGCAACCGCAGCGTATGCGGGCCAAACTTCATTGCGTCCGGGCCGAGCCCGATCGACCCCTTGCGGACGCGGGTTTGCGCGGCGTCCGGCCACAACATGGTGACGGCGTTGCGCGCGCGGGTCTCGATGCGCAGATGCGCGGTGCGGCCGGCGAGGCCGAACATCAGAAGCGCCTGCGGGCGATGTTTGGCCAGCGCCTGCGGCAATTCGAGGTCGACCGCCTTATACGTCACGGGAAAGATGTGACCGCATAATTCGACATCGGAAAAGGCCGGACGGCGCAGCCGCAACAGCCGTTCCACCAGCGCCTGCGTCGGATTGTACGGCGCGCCGGGAAACGGACCGAAGCCGGTGATGAGGATACGAAGTTTTTCGCTCATCGCAGCATCTCCGCGATCTGTTCGGCGGCCACCGCCGGCGTGATGCGGCCGTCCGCCACCTCGGCCTCGGTCTTCTTCACCTTGGCGCGGATGCCTGCGTCGGCGCGCAGCCGCGCCATCATCCGCTGCTCCAGCATCGACCACATCCACTTCACCTGCTGTTCGCGCCGCCGCGCCGCAAATTCACCGGACGCATTCATCGCAGTGCGGTGGTCCAGAACCTTCTGCCACAGCGCCTCCATGCCGGTGCCGGTCAGCGCCGAATAGGTCAGGACCGGCGGGTGCCAGTGCTGCGAACGGGGGCTGAGGATATGCAGCGCGCCACGGTATTCGGCCGCCGCCAGGTTGGCGCGCTTGATGTTGTCGCCGTCAGCCTTGTTGATCGCGATCATGTCGGCGAGTTCGACCAGGCCCTTCTTGATGCCCTGCAATTCGTCGCCGGCGCCGGGCAGCATCAGTGCCAGGAAGAAGTCGGTCATGTCGCAGACCGCGGTCTCGGACTGGCCGATGCCGACGGTTTCCACCAGCACCACGTCGAAGCCGGCCGCCTCGCACAGCAACATCGCCTCGCGGGTTTTTGCCGCGACACCGCCCAGTGTGCCGGACGCCGGCGAGGGCCGGATGAAGGCCTCGTCGGAAGCCGACAACCGCGCCATCCGCGTCTTGTCGCCCAGGATCGAGCCGCCGGTACGCGCCGAGGAGGGGTCCACCGCCAGCACCGCGACCTTGTGGCCACGCGCGATCAGGAACATGCCGAGCCCGTCGATGGTGGTTGACTTGCCGACCCCGGGCGAGCCGGTGATGCCGACCCGCACCGCCTTACCGGTATCGGGCAGCAGCGCCTGCACCAGATCGCGGGCGGCGGCCTGGTGGTCGCCGCGCCGGCTCTCGATCAGGGTAATCGCGCG
>Ga0307510_10008053_pt1 | contig 12542 bp, 9 predicted proteins | sample 12_EM_MG_FD_207224 | JGI IMG/M metagenome (GOLD analysis project Ga0307510, IMG submission 207224) | Populus trichocarpa ectomycorrhiza microbial communities from riparian zone in the Pacific Northwest, United States - 12_EM | ecosystem: Host-associated > Plants > Roots > Unclassified | place... | reverse complement strand
CCTCTAATTTTTAATTATTCAAGTATTCTCATTTAAAATAAGGTGACTTATAAGGAGAGGTCGGCATATTAGACATTAATTGGACCATAAGCAGACATGACTTATCCATTCCTGCCCGTCGTGTAAGGGTGCACCGTGGATGCACGTCCGAATTCAAGAAAACCAACTAGTCTCCGGGTGGCACAGATACGACAGCGCGGTCCATAAAAATATAGGGCAGCTGCCGGCCGGTGTCTACATGCTGACTTGCCAGGAACCGTGAGTCGAGATGGACGCACCCACTTGATGGGTATAGGGCCAACCGTGGTAGGGTGGGGGCATTTTAAGTTATCTTCGGGGAGTATCTGGACAGGACAACACCGTGACCGAGTTTGAGTCCGCAGAGGGCGGACAAAACCTGCATTATGTAATGTGACAAATGTTCGGCCAGTGTTCGACCAGTGTTCGACCCCGCCGCTGCCGCTGACCTCCATATCCTCATATCGACGGCTGTAATGTGAGCAGAGTAATAGGCTGAGAGTACCTCTCGGCTGGGCTTTCAGGAACAACTTGAATAAGAAGTGATAGGAGAGAGACAGTCACGGGTACGCAAGGAAGTTAATCTGAATGGTAATAGGTTTATGAACACAGGAAAATGGCGCGAACGTGACGAGACAGTTCTGCATATCAGTTCGATTCCTCGTCTGCGCTATATCAGCATATTGCCACCAAACCAGATTTACCACTTTTGGCGCGGACTTCGAAGACCTGGCCTTGCGTACCACACGTGGACTTGAACCCTCTGCCGCTACACCATTACTGCCTCTACAGTCTTATTCTCAACAGTCATGTCCGTCCCTTCTACCGATAATCTCGACTCTGATATTTTGCGTTCTGTCATCGAGCACGTCTTCATGCCCCCGAAGCTTCCTCAGATGGGCCCGGACGAAGAGACAGTGCGGGAAACGAATGTTGCGCTGTGTAACAGTCTCATAGAAGCCGCGCACGATTTCCTCAAAGTTCTCCCATCCTCAGAAAGTCCGTTGTGGATGCACATGATCAAGATGATGGAATTAGCTCGTCGCGCTGCAAAAGCCCCATTGAAGGAGGATGATCTCCAACGCGTGTTATTGGATATGGACCTTGGAAGTACGTACAGATAGCTCGCACTTTGTCCTGTCCTTGATTCGAACATCCTCCATCAGGCGTATTTTGCATGCATATTCGGGCACAAAACGCTGCTCTCATTGTGCGCAGGCTTGCCACAGCCGACTTCGTTCAGTTCGAGGTGTTCGAAGTCCTGCCACCGATCGGCGCCGTAATGAAGGCCGAGGGAAAGCTACTGTGCTCATACCCAGGGCCTGCAATCCAGATTCCCGCAGATATGTTTACGGACGAATGGTTTCTCTCGGAGCTATCCTCTTTCCTCGTCCAAATGGATGTCGATCGCTTGAATTCAAGTCATATTTCAGACACCTTCAAGGTGTATCCCATAGTCATTGTTGACGAAAGCGTCCACCCCGGGTACATTTCGGAGTTATTAGTTGGGATTCTCAGTGGATGCGGTCGCCCTGCAGTTGTGGATCGCATCACGAAACGGATAGGAGATGAAGTACTATTGGATATTCCAGACATCCACCGCAGCCACCGCGGCCGGCCTGAGTACAAGCCGTGGCGAAGATCCCCATTATGGCTCGTCCTCAGGGTCACCCTCCAATCCTCCCTCCGTTCCAGCAATCTTTACAAGCCTTTCGTCCTCTTCTTTCATGCCCATCTTTTGCGTTGTGGTGTCCGCCAAAATTTCCCAAGCGAGTTACTCTACGTGATGAGGGCTAAAATGGCTCGGCGTCTTTCAAAATTAGGCCCCGACGTTTTACATCATGTCCATCAATTCGTTCACGATAACGCAAGGGAGACGGAGGTACTTCTTTCCAAGAGATGGACCGCATTCCAGGAAACTGAATCGATCCCGGGTCATTCGACATTGCAACTCAAGGGGCTCGATTTTGTCGCAGATTCGAACATCTCCCTTGTCAAATCATACCGGTACCTTGCGGACGCACTTCTCTCGGCCTCACAAGGCTTCAAACATAGGCGCTTTACCCCCTCCTACAGATCCCGCCTTCATAATGAACATGATTTTTCCCAGTTTACGAAAGGCGCCCTTGCAGAGGCTATTGATAAAGATCCGTACATCGCACTTGCGGATTTCGAGTTATCTGTGGAGATGCATTTGGAAACCTGGGTCGCTGCATCCACAAACAATGACAAGGCTTTGGACGTGATTACTTCGTGCATCGAGCAGTACTTTGCTGGTGCCAAAGAACTATATGAAGGCGAAGACAAATCTGAAGACAAATCAATGATGATTCTGACCATCATGGATCTTTGGGTGGCGCTGGATAGGTTCGCAATCCAGGCATGTCCCTTACTAAAGCAATACTCTCCGGAAATTCCTTCCAACTTCCTCCATTGCTTACTCCTTCATCGGTCGGCCGCCTTGAAACGTGCGCTTCATATCGAAGAGTATCTGTGTCAGCGATATAAAGAAGCTCTCCCGGCGATTTCGATATTTTCAAACAGCGTTGGTGATTCTTGTTTCGCTTTGACGTACTTTCGTACCTCCAAGAATCTTCAACTCCTCTATGACGAGATAAACACACACGCTCTTGAAAAACAAGCGGCGAAACGCGCAAAACTTGGCTATTTGAACAAAGAATGGACATTAATGCTCCGCAAGGCTTCGGAGATGGATCATAAGCAATCCAAGGACAAGTTCGGGCGTGAAACACACAGCACAAGTTGCCAGAAATGTGAATTAGAACATCGGGCCAATTCTCTGATGATTCCCGTTGGGTGCCAGTGGATACTTCCCCCTTCAACGGAGCACGCCCAACTTGTAGTATTCGAATTGTCTCCTCCCCGCGCATTTTCTATCTGGCGCGATATAACTTACATGATTATCTGCGACGTCGGCCGGGCTCAACGCCGTGCCACTGGACGGCTCTACAAGTCGCTCGAGCCCCGCATTGGAGATGTCTTGGGTTTCTTCTCTCCCCTCCGCCGTTGGGCTGCGAAGCGACGACCAAATTGCCGAGTAACAATTTGTTCAGTTACTAGAGGATCGTATTTCTCCAAGGCTGGCGACATGGTTGCGATTCCTGCGGAGGAGTCTTCACTTTTCGTTGATAATGAGCTATCGTTCCAGCTATTTGACGTCACACGTCGATACTGGGTGATGGAATCCCCTTTTTCGTGGTCTCATTCCGCAAAGCTTTGTGACCCACACATATCCATGTCAAGTCCATACTATCACGTCCGTCAATTCGTATCCAGCACTCAACACACCCCAAATGATATCATCGCCGCTCAGGCCAATTGCCCCGATGAAATCAACCTGCATGAATTCATTTCATTTTCGGGGTTGCGCAGTGGTCCACGTTTGCAGTGGTTAAACATCGCAAGGGAACTCGCATCACCTTACCTCTCGTTTAGTCGTGAGGAAGTGCATACCTTGATCACCCATGCAGCCTGGCAAGTCGGACCTTTGTTAGATGGCATTCGCGAGTGGCATGCCGATCTTAGTATTTCGAGCTTTGGAAATGCCCTCTTGCGTGAGCTGGAGACCCTTCTCGAAAAGACAAGGGCGAATTGGCAAGAGGAGGGCACAGTACGTACTATCGGTATGTCAAATTTTTCTGACCACCATTCTTGTCTCATCTGTGTCAGCTCTTATCTGCAGCCGCCTCTTGGCCTCGACAACAGACGTGGATGTTTCTCGTCGGGCGTGTTTGCTGCTGCGAGAGGCCCGAGCTGTGACATATCGATGGATAGAAGAAGTACGCATGAAGATAGACTCTACATCAGATAAAACATCGCAGACAAGGTTGCAAAATCGATTATGCATGCTTGCTGCGACATGCTTTTCGACCTTCGATGTATGTCCAGAGCACGTCCCCACCACCATTGTCAACGAGGAAGACTTTTCTATCGCCATACAATGTGCAGTCATCGTCCATGATAACACACCACGACATCCCTCGGGCGATAGCTCAGTTTATGTTTCTCGGATGCTTCGTCGCCATCATCGCCTACTACGTTACTTAGAGCCCCTTTTTAGCCAGTCTTCACGGACGGTTCTACGACTCGGACAGGCCACATTGTTGCATGCGGGCGCATTTGACCGTGCACTTGAACGAGTGCGGCTAGGCTATCGTCGGGGTAACTCATCGCATTGGCATGTGCTTCACAAACAGAATCCTCGGTGGATATTGTGTGTGACCAATGAAGGACAAAGAGTGCACTACGATCTCCTAACAGGCGAGCTGCTAATCGGCGGAAAATCATCGGGAAGGCTTCCGCAAGGGATAGTAGAGGACCCGATATACAAGAGTATATTTGGTGCGGTGAGTGGTCAAAGACAAATTTCTCTAGCCCTTTTGGGCCTTATCTGAGGGGCTTTCAGAGAATTTTCGATGTGGTTCCTGCTGACATCCCTGGAATGGACTATATGACTCGATCTACTCCATTTGGGTATCAGGTAAGACACTTTTTTCGTCGGACAACCGTCGGTGATTAAAATCAACAAAGATCCTATTCTCCTTCAATGACGGGAATATAACCATGCAAGCACGGAAACCGGACAACTCACAACTCTTGCAGCTCATTCCACAGTCCACGCTCGTCGACGATTTTCCTCAACATTTTGTTAACGATTACATTCATTGGCTCGACCTGAGCACTGGCGAGCTCGAATTCCGTCCGATTGGTTCCCCGTGGACACCTAGCCCTTCCAACTGGTGCCTCCACTTCCAAAAGCTTAGTATTCCAAAAAAGCGAAACCATCTTGCTCTTTCTCGCTATGCTACTCTCCAGAAGGCTTGTCAAGGCATTCCCCCGATACGAGTCATCGACATTCGTTCAAGTACTTTCGACAGAGTGGCCCGCCTGGTGTCACCAATAGAGGACCCGCAATACCTTATTATTACACACACCACCCAGATGCTGGAAGTTTCCCTCCCTCGGTTCCGCCTATCATTCTTCGTCAACACAAACTGGGAGCTTGAGTGTCGAAGCATGCCCGGTTACGTGGTAGACAAGGCCCAGTCATGCGGGACAATGTTTGGCCTAAGAAACAAACTTATCTTGTGTCCCAGCTCTACTAGCCCTGACGGGCCTCTAATGCAACGGCGGGTCATAATCCCGCAAGGGCATGTTTCATTCGGCTCATCTGAAGACTTCACCAACGTCTACATAGACACTGGTGTTGAAGGGCATGTTCGTTGGCATGAATATACAATTGACACTGATCTTGGATGCCTCAGAGGTAATACAAGTTTGATCGGCAAGCTATACCAATGCTATTTGCATGTGCTCACAAGTCACTGTCTTCCTGATCCATTACTCGGTCACACGGGAACGGAAGAGGCACTGTACATATTGCGAAGTGCTAGTTGCAGGTCCTTCCAAAGACTCGCCGCCGAGGAGGCAAAGATGCTGGAACTGATTGGTTTTTTGACACCAAACAGAAACTACTCCTCAAGGAATATAGCCACGGTGACGTGGAAAGGCCTTCCAGCACTATCCCAACACCACGAGTTTTTCCTAGCTGTACGCTCCCTTCATGACCATGCGCGCGCATTGGAGACTCTGTACGATAAACCTACTAATTTCGGCATTTTCGGCATTGATCGCGACCCATTGTTGTTGAATCGGGCGGCCTTCCGTAATAGGTCATACTATCCATCAGACTTTCACATCTCTGGGCAACCATCATTTCTAGGCGACGTCCAGTACCGATCAAGAGACATTTCCAATCTTGGAACCACCGAGCACGCAGTCTTCCAGACATCATGGTCGATATGGAATGGGCGGCCATCTCTTGACCACGGGCCTTCTAACCTTTGGGATCTCATGAAATCATGGGGCTCACTTGGTCCTGTGAACAGCAATATCTCGCTGCGATACAGTCGATATTGGCTTCAATTTGATGCTGCACGTGACTGGTTCGGCATCTACGACCTCTGTTGCAAGGCCGTAAATCGGAGCCTTGAAACCCTTCGAAACCTGAAAACCACGTTGTTATTTTCTCTTTCGGCTGCAGCGTACGGCCAGTCTGAGTATTCAGACATCGTTCCCATTGTGATGATCTTTGCCCTGGATGAACGTTGTCACAACCTGGGTTCCCCACAAGACAGTCACGGTTTCTATCATCTTGCGGACGGAGTCAGCCCAGAACTCACCGTTCTAGAGCTATTGATATCCAGATCTGCCCTTCCCTTATCCTCAACCCCTGCATACACCTTAAACGTGGAGGGGACGACGGAAGTCCAATTGAGGAAGGAACAGTACGATCACTACCATGCGGCAATCAGGAGCGAATCGTCAGTAGTCGCAGAGTCGATATTGTCCCAATGGTCAGAGTATCAATTTCTTGGTTTTCCTGAACAGTGGTTCAGCAAGTCCGAATGTAACGAACGCATTAAGATATACACTCTGTCAATCACTCGGAACATCCGACTTAGGAACCATGTCCTACAATTACAAGACATCCTGCAGCATTACAGCGAAGTTGTGATACCCGCCATCACACCATACGTATTTTCACCCGAATTCATTACCAGCACTCCAAACGTGCCTTCGTATTCGCTCTGCAACGTCTTATCAGCTCGTAGCAATGTCCCAACTCCACCTCCAGGTGGAGAGTCTTTTCAACTTAGTGTCATACCCTCTACCGCACCAATAGATCGCGTACCATCAACATCTGGATCACACGGCCTCCAAACCCTTATTGACGAGCTCCGGAATTCTCAACGAGCCTTGGAGCAGCTCTGTGGAAGGGAATTGGGCCATAGTAATTGCGCGCTGGTCGAACAAGATGCCTCTCAATTCGCGCGACATGCCACTTTTTCGTATGAGGTCTTGCTCGTCTATCATAACGAGTGTTCTCATATGAAAGACAAAATATTTTCCGAAATTGAGGCGACTCTGTCGCCATCTCAAATAGCAGCGAAAATTATCGGCATTGCGGGTCTCTGGCCCCGGTTCACTCCTCGATCCATACTCCGTCAACTGGCCCGAGATCGCTTCACCAGACTTCCTGATCAGTGGAAAGCTGTGATAATGCGCTACGCACTCTCGTTCCTCAAATATCAACAATCTATACGCCTGTTGGAACTGTCGTCAAGACAAAGACATGAGGAAATTCTTCGAGAAATTGAGGCCGTCTGTGACGACGGAATCCAAGAATGGACCCCTGATTGGCTGTTGATCCAGGTTAGTCCAGTGCCTTGCTAGGCCTAGAGAAGCAGCTTTTACAGACTCAACTAATCGCTGTGAGCAGATTGAAGGGAATTTCATGGCGCGTCCAGTACAGGTAGCTATTGCACGCGAAATGATTTCTCCAAGCTCAAACCGGAACATATCCCTTCAACTTAATATGGGAGAGGGCAAGTCGTCTGTTATTGTACCTCTCGTCGCTTCCACCCTTGCAAATGGGTCAAACCTTGTGAGAGTCGTGACTCCCCGGCCGCTCTCAAACCAGATGTTCCAATTACTCGTTGGCCGACTGTCAGGTCTGGCTCATCGGCCTATTTTCTATGTCCCTATCTCTCGCCACCTCAGCAAGGAATCTTTCGGTTTCCAGGTGAAAAGAATTAGGGATCTCTACGAAGATTGTGTCACCAAGGGAGGAGTTCTAGTCGTTCAACCTGGTCATATTCTTTCTCTGAAACTCATGCACATCGATATGCTCCTAAGGCAACCCAGAAACAGCCAACATGAACTAGGGAGATTACAGCACTGGCTGGCCGAGGTGTCACGCGATGTGCTTGACGAGAGCGACGAAATCCTTCATCCGCGGTATCAGCTTGTCTACGCAGCGGGAGAACAGATACCTGTCAATGGTCACCCATATCGATGGACTACAATCCAACACGTCTTCACCCGACTGCAAGTACACGCCGTGAAGTTACAAGCCAGTTTTCCGGAGACGCTTGAAATTGACACGACTTCGAGCGGATTTCCCACTGTTCGCATACTCGACTCTGCCACCTTTCGGAAGATATCATCGCTCATCATCGACGATGCTCTTGGAGGGGCACTACCTAATCTCACACTTGATGTTCTCCCATTACCGATTCTAGCAGCTTCTCGCCGCTTTATGGCTCAGACCGAAGTCTCAGATGTGGATCACACGTTGATTCACTCGTACTGCGTGGGAACGACTTTATTCAACGGGATGCTCTTACTCCGTGGGCTTCTGATGGACGGCTATGGAATTCTTGGCTATGTGCTGAAAGAACGACGCTGGAGAGTAGATTATGGCCTTGACCCAAGGAGGACTTTATTAGCTGTCCCATATCATGCCAAGGTCTGCTGTATTTTTCGAGTAATGAAAGATCGCTGACTATGATTGTAGGATGTACCAAGTCTGAGAGCCGAATTCGCTCATCCCGATGTTGCCATATCATTAACTTGTCTCAGCTATTACTATGGGGGCTTAACGAAGGATAACGTGCTTTCGTGCTTCGATTTCTTACGCAAGCTTGATAATCCGGAGATGGAATACGATCACTGGGTCGAGCTAGGTGTACAAGATCTTCCTGCGGAGCTTCGCCATCTCAAAGGCGTGAACATAGAGGACGAAACGCAAGTGGATGAGTTCCTTGTGCCGGTGTTCTCGAGGAATAAAAGAGTGGTAGATTTCTACTTATCACAACGGGTCTTCCCTCGGGCCGCCCGAGAGTTTCCGTCCAAGCTCTCAACGTCCGCTTGGGATCTGGTGGAAGACAAGAAGAATGTTACAACAGGCTTCAGTGGCACCAATGATAATCGGCACCTCTTCCCCCCTTCGATCATCCAAAAAGATCCTGATTTCCTTCTCGGCATAAATGCACTCGTTTTGCGACATCTCCTTCAGCCTGAGAACGACCATTACGAGTGCACAGAAGGAGCAAGCGGCAAGCGAGAAACCACGACTGCTTTCTTGAAACGTCTGGTCAGGCAAGATCCTGAAATCCGAGTGCTATTGGACGTAGGAGCTCAGATGCTAGAGCTTCAGAACGAAGAACTTTCACGACGCTGGCTCTCCCTTCGACCAGATGTCTCTGCTGCTATCTTCTTTAACGACTCAGACTGTCTCACGGTGGTCACTCAGGATGGAATGACAGAGCCATTCGTATCATCTCCTTTTAGCAGTCAGCTCGAGAAATGTGTGGTATACCTCGATGATGCCCATACCAGAGGGACCGATCTCAAACTTCCCCAAGGAACGCGGGCAGCCGTTACAATTGGCCCAAAGGTGACCAAAGATAAATTGGTACAAGGTACGCCCTTTGACTACCTCAAGAGAAGAAGACTGACCAGGACGGTGACGCAGGTTGTATGCGGATGCGTCAGCTAGGAAAAGGACAATCTGTGATATTTTTTGCACCTGGAGGGGTCGATCGTCATATCCGCAGCCTTATTCCAAGTCAAACAATCTCTGGGCATCGCATCGGTGTGCTGGATGTCGTTCGCTGGGCCATACACGAAACTTGTGAAGACATCTATAGATATCTCCCTCACTGGTTTCAACAGGGCCTCGACCACCATAAACGCTCCTTGGCATACGAAGCATACAGATCAGTTGGGGATTTGGAAGGTCTCTCAACTGCCTGGCTTCAGTCCGAGTCACAAACGTTGGAAGAAATGTACTGGATTGCATTGGGCACTAAGATGGATCCTGAGATTAGCAGCGTTCCGTTCCTAACGGAACGGATTCAAGGACTCAACGTACTCAACCTCGATATTATGAAGCTTGTCTATGTCCGCATGGCAGAAGAGCAAGAGCGCGAGGTGAATCAGGAAGTCGAGCTGGAGCGTCTTATAGACCACCGCCCTCGCAGGGCAGAACCAGCATCGCATACAATCGACGAGGAGATCCGTCGGTTTGTTGAAACGGGGCAACTTCCTGATTCCTCAACTCACATGTCTCCGCTCTTGGTTCCCATCAATATGGCCAAGGCATTAGATTCAACAGCCGAATGGTCTCCTCCACCACTTGCCACAATGGACTTCATCATCACCATCTCTTATCCGCGTTCTGTGGGTCTGTCAGAGTATCTCCGCCCGGTCAACTGGATCCTTTCGAGCGGGTCAGGGAAGAACAGCATTGTCGTTGTAATTAGCCCATATGAAGCAAACGAACTGCTTCCTATCATCCGCAAGAGCAACACGGTCAGGCTCCATGTATACGCACCGCGAGTCAGGTCATCTATGCGTTCCTTCTCCGATCTCACGTTCTACACTATACCTGACTCAGCGGAAACCCCGTGGTCGGCACCTGCGCACGTCAGAACGGAGTTAAACCTATTCGCAGGGCAGCTCTACTTTGACAATCGAAAGGAATATAAGAGGGTATGCGAGCTGCTTGCACTGACGATGGCACATCCAGGGGCAGAACACAGTGAAATCGATGGGTTTGTGCCACCGGAGTACCGTACAGGTGGCAGCTCTCCATTTGCGAAGAGCAGGATACCCATATTGAAGAAACTGATAGAGTTACGACAGAAGGGATCGGGTTACCATAGGACGCATATGGGACAAATTCTGAATGGCAACCGATTAAGTGAAGAGACGCTATCAAACATGGCGACTTGAGATTACTACGTATTACTAGAACGATATCATGATTACAGGTTTTAGTCATAGATTAACGACTGAATGAATGGACTGCACCTGAAAGTCTTGTAATTTTCACGCAGGCTCATGAAACGAGCAAAGGGGAGTCATTCAAGTCAAAACGCAGGTGGGCACTCGTCGTAACTGTCTAGCGCACTTCGCATATATGATGCATCGTCGACACTTTCCCGTGGATGAGTATTCCGCCGCGGTCATGAACTTCGCTGGCCGGGCCAGTTGCAAGTTACAGCGTGCATCGAAACACGGGAGCGAAGCGGAGGGAGCAGCCCAAATTGGGAAATGGTGAATGGTTGGTAGGCTGCGAAGAAATGAAAAGGAAGGAGAAAAGGAGTTGAGAGTGAGCACGGACGACGGTTCCGTGGAGTTGAGCACAGGTGTGCAGACGGCCGCTCCGCTACGAGAGGCTAGACGGGTGAGACGATGAAGAGAGATAATAAAAAATAGTTGCGAGCGAGTCGGAGCGACGGTATCGCGACAACGAAAGGGATCACGCAAGAAAGAGTAGAGCGAAATGAGTGGAATTGAGGTAAGACGCGAATGAATTGTGACGATTGTGGCGTTGCTCTCCACAGGAACAGGAGGCTTGCTTAAATACGTATAGTACCTAGTGGGACTTGTAGCGATGTAAAGTATTGCGAGAACGCGGCCGCGAGGGCAAAGGCAAGAAGGCGGTGCGGAAAGAGAAGGGGTAGTGATGTCGGTGGAGGCGGGAGGCGGGAGGCAGCGGCGGCAACGTTGGGAGTAAATGGGTGCGCTGTCGACGGGGTCGGAGCGAGACAGGAAGTATGTCACGGTATCAACGGATGGTAAGGCGATGCGAAGTTATGCGAACTTAGAGCTAACGAAGAGACTAAGAACGGGAGCGTACGAATGCCGGGCAGTGGGCCAGCGGCGACTACTAAGCGATGTCGGGTGAGCAGACAAGAAAGAGAAAGAATATGGGAAGTGAGGGAATAAATGAGAGGCGATGAGGCGGGATTTGATAGAGGAGAAGGGGTGTGGTGGTCGGTTTCACGTTGCGGTGACGGCGACGTTGGTCCGGTTAGCGAAGGCGATGGTGGTGGTTTGAGCAGAGGAGAAAGAGGGAGAAAGGAAGAAGGGAGACGGCGTCTTGAGAGTCGAATTTACAATGCGTCGAAAGCGTCGGTTCCGATTCGATTCGGAGTTGTTCCGCACGTGTAATGTGAGGTTGGCATCTCTCGCGGCGCCATTTCACTGGTACTACCAACACTGTCCAACAGAAGCCCCATAATTGTATCTGGTCCTTTGGTAGGACCATTTCTCTTATAAGGTCATATCTTATCCCCAGTTGGATGCAAGGTTGGATGGCCCCTACACCTCTATTATTGTAGTGTTTCAAGTTGAATCTGGTTACAAAAAGGTAAAGGTTCGGGTAACCAGGCAAACGTAGATGCCGATGGCTGGCGGGTACCAAGGCGTTGCAAAAGTCCAATCTCTGGTCATTTGCGCCTCACCTGCCCCCCTGCATACAATCCCATCAATTGAGGAGGAAGATAATAACATTGGGACTTGGGAGAAATCAAAACCAAATCAATCCGAATCTCTGGACATGGGGAAGGCCCGGGTTGTCCGTGTGTTTCCCGTATCCGATCAGGCGGCTTGTGCAGACTGGTCTTCACTGGCCCACATAAACGACTTATTACAGTAGTAAGGCCTTACGCGCGGGGGAGATGGCGTCCTGAAGGACAAAAACTTGAAGCGGCTATTACAACAGTGACCTTGGACCGTCGTGAAGTTCCGAGTTCTCCTTTAGAGAACGAGGTCTTTAAGACGTTTTTGCTCGCTGGGATTTGGTGTCCACCGTGCGAAAATTCCGCATAATCAATGCGGCCGTTGCCGGATTGTTTTTTGGCCGACCG
>Ga0307510_10008052_pt1 | contig 12542 bp, 10 predicted proteins | sample 12_EM_MG_FD_207224 | JGI IMG/M metagenome (GOLD analysis project Ga0307510, IMG submission 207224) | Populus trichocarpa ectomycorrhiza microbial communities from riparian zone in the Pacific Northwest, United States - 12_EM | ecosystem: Host-associated > Plants > Roots > Unclassified | place... | reverse complement strand
GGCGGGCCCGGATCATCAACGCGGACGCCGAGTTGCAGGCCTCCAAGAAACTCGCCGAGGCCGCCGAGCAGATGTCCGAACAGCCCGCCGCACTCCAACTCCGCCTGCTGCAAACGGTGGTGGCGGTCGCGGCCGAGAAGAACTCGACGCTGGTGCTCCCCTTCCCGGTGGAGCTGCTGCGCTTCCTGGAGCGCGCGGCTCCGGCTCCGGCCGCACCTGCCGCGCCCGTAGCGCCTGTTGCTCCCGCGGCGCAGGTTGCCCCTGTGGCACCGCAACCGGTGCAGGAGCAACTTCCGCCCGCCGAGCCTCAGTCGGATCCGGACTCCGAGAGGTCGATTTCAAGACAGGACTAGACCTCACCGGCTGATGAGCGTTACTCGCACGTAGTGTTTGCAGTGCGAATGGCCTGGGGTGACCGTGGACTGTCAAAGCGAGGGGGGCGTGCAACCGCGTTCCACGCACGACCTGAAGTCGACCTTGTGCGCTCCCTGTGAGATTAGGAAGAGTAGGCGCTCGTCAACCTACCTTTCGGCCGGTCGGGTCCCCATAACCTGGCGGGCCGACCCCCCACAGGAGGACACGAGTTGAAGCACCGACGCATACCCAGGCGACGGGTGGCCGTGGCAGGCGCGGGCATAGCCGCACTTGTCGTCGCGGGAGTCACCTTGCAGAGTGCGAACGCCAGCGAGACCACGCAGGCGGCCGCACCCCACACCCTCACGGCCCTGGCGGCCGGAAAGCTCGCCTCGACGCTCGGCAAGGACCTCGGCACCGGCGCGGCCGGCACGTTCTACGACGCGAAGACCAAGAGCCTCGTGGTCAACGTGCTCGACGAGAACGCCGCCGACACGGTCGAGGCGGCCGGCGCCAAGGCGAGAATCGTCGAGAACTCCCTCGCCGAGCTGACGAGCGCCCGGACGACCCTCAAGCAGGACGCGACCATCCCCGGCACCTCCTGGGCGACCGACCCCACCACCAACAAGGTCGTCGTCACCGCCGACCGCACGGTCTCCGACGCTGAGTGGACCAAGCTCACCAAGGTCGTCGACGGACTCGGCGGCAAGGCCGAACTCCAGCGCACCAAGGGGGAGTTCAAGCCCTTCATCGCGGGCGGTGACGCCATCTCCGGCTCGGGCGGGCGCTGTTCGCTCGGCTTCAACGTGGTCAAGGGCGGCGCGCCGTACTTCATCACCGCCGGGCACTGCACCGAGGCCATCTCCACCTGGTCCGACTCCAGCGGCAACGAGATCGGCACGAACGAGCAGTCCAGCTTCCCGGACAACGACTTCGGCCTGGTCAAGTACACCTCGGACGTCGCCCACCCGAGCGCGGTCGACCTCTACAACGGCTCCTCGCAGGCCATCACCCACGCCGCGGCCGCCACCGTCGGCGAGAAGGTGACCCGCAGCGGCTCGACGACCCAGGTGCACACCGGCACGGTCACCGGCCTGGACGCCACCGTGAACTACGGCAACGGCGACATCGTCAACGGCCTGATCCAGACCGACGTCTGCGCCGAGCCCGGTGACAGCGGCGGCTCGCTGTTCGACGGCGACGCGGCGATCGGCCTCACCTCCGGCGGCAGCGGCGACTGCACCTCGGGCGGCGAGACCTTCTTCCAGCCGGTCACCGAGGCGCTGTCGACCTTCGGGGCGCAGATCGGCTGAGCAGCGGTGGTACGACGCCGGTAGTACGAGGCCGGTAGTACGACGGTGAGGTCCCGCCCCCGCGCGCGAGGGGGCGGGACCTTCGCGTACGTGCTCTGTCCGCGTTCCGCGTCCGTGCGGCGGGCTCAGCGCGTGGGCCAGTACCACAGCGGTTCGTCGAGCGGGCCCTCGCGGCCCGCCACCGTCGTCTGCCCGAACTCCTTCACCAGCTCTATGGAGTTGACGTCGAGACGATGCCGTATCGCGCCCTTCTGGAGGGCGTCCGCGAGGGGTCTGGCATGGGTGACCACGACGATCTGGGTGTCCTTGGTGGCGGTGAGGATCAGCTCGGCGAGCGGCGGGATCAGGTCCGGGTGGAGGCTCGTCTCCGGCTCGTTCAGCACGAGCAGCGACGGGGGCCGGGGCGTCAGCAGCGCCGCCGCCCACAGGAGATAGCGCAGGGTGCCGTCCGACAGCTCGGCGGCGGTGAGCGCGCGCAGCAACCCATGCTGGCGCAGGGCGAGTTGGAAACGTCCGCCGAGGTCGGCGATATGGACCTGACTGCCGGGGAAGGCCGCGTCCACGGCCGAGTCCAGCGCCTCGGCGTCACCGACCTCGCGGATCGTCTGTAGGGCGGCGGCCAGATCGGAGCCGTCACCGCTGAGCACGGGCGTCCGGGTGCCGATCTGGGCGGCCCGGGCCGGCGCGTCCGCGTCGGTGCGGACATGGTCGTAGAACCGCCAGGACCTGATGAACTCCCGTACCGCCAGGACGTCGGGGGCGTGCTGGGGGTCGGCCAGTTCGCCGAGCATGCTGTCGTACGGGCGCAGGGTGCCGTGGGCGCGGGACCAGCCGCCGCCCGCGCCGCGCAGTCTGACGGCGGCTCCCGCGCGGTCGGAGAGCACGGAGGCGGGGCGCAGGACGGGGCCGCTCCAGATGGACTCGCGTTTGATCTCCGGGTCGAGGTTGAACATCGACGACACTCTGTCCGTCCCCGGGGACGGGCTGGGGTGACCGAAGTCGATCGCGTACCCGAACTCGTCGCCCGCGAAGCCCAGTTGCAGACTGACCGGGCCCGAGCGGGCCGTGCCCTGCACGGGATGGAGGCCCTCGCGCACCGCGCGGCCGATCTTCTCCGGGCCCGCCCACAGGACCGACGGCAGCCCGCCCTCCTGTGCGAGCGCGGCGACGGCGCCGCCGCGCGCGGACGCGGCGAGCAGGCGCAGCGAGCGGTACAGGCTCGACTTGCCCGTGCCGTTCGCCCCCGTGATGACGTTCAGTCGCGTCAGCGGGACGATCAGGCGGCGCAGGGAGCGGTAGTTCTCGACGGCCAGGGTGCTGATCATGCGTCCAGGGTTGCAGACGGGTCTGACAACGCCGGTCGGTCCAGGAGGTCCTCGTGCTTCCGCCGTAGCGTCGCCGCCAGCAGGGTGACCACGATCCCGGCGAGTGCCCAGGCCGACAGGACCAGCAGCGGGCCGGTCACGGCGTTGCCCTTGAAGTAGGCGATCGAGCGCGCCACCCAGGTGCCGGCGCCCGGTGGCAGCGCGGGCCCGATCGCGTTCCAGAACGGCGGCAGCAGCGGCAGCGGGAAGGCGCCGCCCGCGCTCGGGTTGCCCGCGATCACCACCAGCAGGATCGCAAGACCGATGCCCACGACCCCGAAGACACCCTGCAACCCGAGGGTCGCCGCCCCCACGGCGAACGTGATCAGCGCGCCGAGCCCCCAGAACGCCATGACACTGCCCGGCAGCGCGCCCAGGACCGGCCCGACGATCACCGCGCCGCCGAGACCGCCGACGATCGCGACCAGCGCCATCACGATCAGCCGGATCACCGCGCGGCGCGGGTTGGCGGGCCGGGCGCCGGTGCTGATCGCCAGGATCGAGGCGCACAGATAGCCGCCCACACACCAGCCGACGACCAGGTAGAAGGACGACAGCCCGTCGAAGTCCTGAGCGGAGGCCCGGGCCACGTCCACCGTCCGGACCGTGCGCTGCTCGGTCTTCTCCAGGGTGGCGGTGATGGTCTCCAGGGTGGTGGCGAGGACCGTGCCGCCGCCGGTGGCGACCAGGAGCGTGTCCTTGGTGCCGCGCGGGTCGATGACGAGAGCGCCGTCGATGTCCCGGTCCAGGATCTGCCTCCGCGCGGTCGCCGCGTCGGACACCGCGCGCGGGGCGAGCGGTGAGCCGGGCAACTGCTTCAGCCGGGCCACCGTCTGCTCGGCGGTGACCTGAGGAGCGACGACCCCGAAAGCCACGTCCCTGGGCTTCGGATTGTGCAGCGCGCCTACGTAGGAGGCGATGAAGAGCAGCTGAAGGGCGACCACACCGATGACGAGCAGGGCGGCCCTCAGGGTGACCGCGTCCTTCACCTCACCGAAGAAGGACGTACGGGACGTACCGGCACCCGGGGTCTCTGTCATGTCCCCACGGTCTCGGCGGCCAGGTCTTCACGCAGGCGGGAAGGGGCCGAATGGATGTCGCACGCGTGTTCGGAAAAGATTTTTCCTCCAACTGCTCAGCCTGGGCGGGGAGCTGACGGAGTGGTGTCTGTTTCGGCCACCGCACGCCTCCCCAAGGAATCGCTGATGTGTTCGAATGTGGGTCGCTGACCGGGGCTGATGGGGCTAGAGTAATCGAACGGGCGTGCGATGAATATATCGGGCGGATGGCCGAAAAGGGGTGGAGTGATGGAGGTGTGGCATGGCGGGCTTCGCCCATCTGCATGTCGCGTCCGGTTACTCCGCCCGCTACGGCGCATCCCATCCCGAGCAGCTCGCCCAGCGGGCGGCCGAACGGGGCGTGACGGCGCTCGCGCTCACCGACCGCGACACGGTCACCGGCGCCGTCCGGTTCGCGCGGGCCTGCGCCAAGGACGGTGTCCGGCCGATCTTCGGCATCGACCTCGCGGTGGAGGCCCTCGCGCCCCCGCCGCCCGCACAGCGCCCACGCACCCCCGCACGCGGCGGCGCGCACGTGGTCGAACCGCCGCTGCGGTTCGTGCTCCTCGCCCAGGGCCGCGCGGGCTGGGCGCGGCTGTGCCGCATCACGTCGGCGGCTCACGAGGGCGCCTTGTCCGGTACGGCGCCGGTGGTGCCGTGGGAGGCGCTGCGCGCGTACGGCGGCCCCGGACTGACCGTCCTGCTCGGGCCGCTCTCGGAGCCGGTGCGGGCGCTGTCGGTGGGCCGGGAGGACGTCGCGATGAAACTGCTGGCGCCCTGGCGGGAGATCTTCGGGAGGGGAGTCCGGTTGGAGATCGTTGCGCAGAATCGTTTCGGCACAGGTCCGGGCTCCCTCCGTCTGGCCGCCCGCACCCTGGCGCTGGCCGACCGCACCCGCACCACCGCCGTACTCTCCAACGCCGTCCGCTACGCCGACCCCGGCCAGCACCGCCTCGCCGACGTCCTGGACGCGGCACGGTTGCTGCGCCCGATCGACCGGCGCCGCCTGGACAGCGGGCAGCGCTGGCTCAAGGACGAGAAGGAGATGACGGTCGTGGCGCGGATGATCGCCGAATGCGCCGGAGCGGGCGACCGCCGGGCCCGCCGTCTGATGGCGGACACCGCGCACACGGCGGAGACGTGCGTCGTGCACCCCGCGGACCTCGGCCTCGGCAGGCGGCACTTCCCGGAACCGTCGCTGTTCGGGACCGGGCAGGGGGCGAGCGCCGCGCTGGAGGCGGGCGGTGCGGCTCGGCTGCTGCGCCTGAGGTGTGAGGAGGGCCTGGCCCGACGCGGCCTCGACCGCGACCGGGCGGCACTCGACCGGCTGGACGAGGAACTCGCCGTCATCTCCCACTGGAACTACGACGCGTACTTCCTCGCCGTCGGACAGGTCGTCGTCGACATCCGGGCCAAGGGCATCCGGGTCGCCGCCCGCGGCTCCGGCGCCGGCTCGCTGGTCTGCCACGCGCTGGACATCGCCACCGCCAACCCGCTCGACCACAGCCTGCTGTTCGAACGCTTCCTGAGCGCACGCCGCGAATCGCTGCCCGACATCGACATCGACGTGGAGTCCGCCCGCCGCCTGGAGTGCTACGACACGATCTTCGAACGCTTCGGGAAGGAGCGCGTCGCGGTCACCGCGATGCCCGAGACCTACCGGGCGCGCAGGGCGCTGCGCGACACCGGCCTCGCGCTCGGCATCGCGCCCGCGGACGTCGACCGGATCGCCAAGAGCTTCCCGCACCTGCGCGCCTCCGACATCACGAGCGCGCTCGCCGAACTGCCCGAACTACGTCAACTGGCCGCCGAGGCACACCGGTTCGGCCCTCTGTGGGAGCTCGCCGAAGGCCTCGACTCCCTGGTCCACGGCATGGCCATGCACCCCTGCGGTGTGGTCATCAGCGACGCCACCCTCCTGGACCGGCTCCCGGTCCAGCCCACCCCGCAGGGCGACTACCCGATGGCGATGGCCGCGAAGGAGGAGATCGAGGCGCTGGGCAACATCAAACTCGACGTCCTGGGCGTCCGGATGCAGTCCGCGATGGCCCACGCCGTCACCGAGATCGAACGCGCCACCGGCGACCGTATCGACCTGGATGACCCCCAACAGGTGCCGCTCGACGACGTGTTCGCCTTCAAGCTCATCCAGGAGAGCCAGACGCTGGGCCTGTTCCAACTGGAATCCCCCGGCCAGCAGGACCTGTTGTCCCGGCTCCAACCCCGCGACGTGCAGGACGTCATCGCCGACATCAGCCTCTTCCGCCCCGGCCCGGTCGCCGGCGGCATGCCCGAGCGGTACATCGCCGCGCGTCATGGCGGTACGCCGGTGTACGCGCACCGGGACCTCGAACCCGTGCTCGCCGACACCTACGGCGTGACCATCTGGCACGAGCAGATCATCGAGACGCTGCGTGTGCTGACCGGCTGCGACCGGGCCTTCGGGGAGGTCACCCGACGAGCACTCGGCGACAAGGACCAACTGCCCAGGATCAAGGACTGGTTCCACGGGAAGGCACGCGCGCGTGGCTACAGCGCGGCCGTCCGCGACGAGGTCTGGAGGACCGTCGAGGCCTTCGGGGCCTACGGCTTCTGCCGCGCCCACGCGGTCGCCTTCGCCGTACCGGCCCTACAGAGCGCCTGGTTGAAGGCGCACCATCCGGCGTTCCTGCTGGCCGGGCTGCTCGAACACGACCCCGGGATGTGGCCCAAGCGCGTCCTCGTCTCCGACGCCCGTCGCCGGGGTGTGCCGGTGCTGCCCGTCGACATCAACCGCTCCAGGGTGAAGCACACAGTGGAGATGACCGAGAAGGAGGAGTGGGGCGTGCGGCTCGCGCTGTCCGGGGTGCGCGGCATCAGCGAGGAGGAGTGCGCGCGGATCGAGGAGGGACAGCCGTACGGATCGCTGTCGGACTTCTGGCAACGGGCCCGTCCCAGCAGACCCGTCGCCGAACGCCTCGCCGAGATCGGCGCGTTGACCTGTCTGCACGACGGCCGTCTCACTCGACGCGATCTGCTGCTCCAGATCGCCGAGTTGCACCGCCAGTCCCGCAACCGGACCGCGGGAGCCGGTCAACTGCCCATGGATGCCGGTGCTGTTGGCGGAGCGGAGCCGAGCGGGTTGCCGGAGATGACCGGACGCGAGGCGCTGAGCGCCGAGTTGGGCACACTCGGCATCGACGTCTCCAGGCACCTGATGGAGCATCACCACCGGCTGCTGCGCGAGATCGGCGCCACCGACGCGACGCATCTGGCCGAACTGCGCGCGGGACAGCAGGTGTTGGTCGCCGGGGTGCGTGCTTCCACCCAGACCCCGCCGATCGCGAGCGGCAAGCGGATCATCTTCGTCACCCTGGAGGACGGCTCGGGCCTGGTCGACCTCGCCTTCTTCGAGGACTCCCACCCGGCCTGCGCGCACACCGTCTTCCACAGCGGGCTGCTCCTGGTGCGCGGCACGGTCCAGGTGCGCGGCACCCGTCGTACCGTCGTCGGCTCCATGGCCTGGGACCTGGACGAGATCGCGGGAGCCCGCCGCGACAACGGTCCCGAGGCGGCGCTCGCCCTCCTCGGCGCGGACCACCCCCCCCCCACCCCCGCCCAGCCGCAGCGCACCCTGGCCGACGGCACCGCCGGCGCGCGGTTGCATCCGTACGCCGACCTCCAGCCCGCCGGCACCCGTTCCGCCGACCTGAAGAAGTTCGGTCACCGCAGCCCGGGGAGTGCGGGATGACCGCGCGGCAGCGGCACATCGCCCACCTCCACCTGCACGCCGAGCTGACGGAGACCCGGTACGGCGATGTGATCGAGCTGGTATCCGGAATCACGCCCCACGTCCAGGCCATCCCGCCCAACGCCGTCCAACTCGACCTGACTTCGGCGCTCCGGTACTTCGACATGTCCGCCTACGACGCGGTCCAGACGGTGAAGATGAGACTGAAGGCCCACTACGGCATCGACAGCAGCGCCGGCCTCGCGGGCAACCGCATGCTGGCGGCCATGGCGGCCGACGCGTCCGCCCCGGGGGACACCACCTGTGTGCCCACGGGGGAAGTGGCCGACTGGCTGTACCCCCGGCCGGTCACCGCACTGCCCGGGATCGGCCGCGCCACGGCGGACACGCTTCACCGCTACGGCCTGCACACCATCGGCCAGCTCACCGACCTGCCTCCGGCGACCCTGCAACGGCTCCTCGGGGCAGGCCAGGCACGGCTGTTGACCGAGCGCGCCCGCGGGCACGACCCCCGCCCGATCGTGCCCGCGGAACCGGCGGCGCATCTGGCCGCCGATCTGGCCCTGAGCCGGGACTGCCTGGACCCGGCCCAACACCACCGAGCCGTCCTGGGACTTGCCGACCGGATCGGTCAACGCCTGCGCGGAGAAAGGAAGTTCGCGTGCCGGCTCACCCTCACGGTCCGGTACGCCGACCGCACCTCCACCACGCGCACCCGCGGCCTGCCAGAACCCACCGACCACTCGCCCGCCCTCGCGGCCACCGCCCTGGGCCTGTTGGCCTCCCTCGGACTGCAACGCGCCCGCGTCCGCGCCTTCGTGCTCCGCGTCGACGACCTGCGGCCGGTCGGCAGCGCCTACCGTCAGCTCTCCATGGATCCCGGCGACGCCCGCGCCCGTGCGGTCGAAGCCGCCGCGGACCGCGCCCGCCGACGCTTCGGGCAGGAGGCGGTACGCCCGGCCGCGCTGGCCGACTGACCTCTGCCGGCCACAACTGTCCATGCGCTCAGGGGCGTTGGCGGAGGTCCTGGTTCTTCCGTACCCGCCAGGCGCGCAGCAGCAGGAAGAGCCCGATCAGCGCGACCACCACGCCCAGCACCGCGTACTGGCCGTGGCCGGACATGGCCGAGCCGTTCATCGCGCCGACGCCCTGCGCGATCCAGACCGCGCCGAGCACGACGAGGACGATCCCGCCGACACCACGGACCAACATGGTCACTCCATTCCCCGCACCGGTACGTCCGCGGCGGTACCTGCCCGCGTCCACCGTTCAGCTTCGCCCCGTTCGGTGCGGCTGGGGCGGTCGAAAACCTTACGGAACGGGAACGTCGTACCGACCGGGGTGCTGGAGTGCCGAGGTGCCGGGGTGTCAGTTGTGCGCCGCGGCTCGCAGGATGAGCCTGGTGATCGCTTCCGGGTGCGTCACGAGCGACAGGTGGCCGGAGTCGACCTCGATGGTCGTGGCGTCCATGCGCCGGGCCATGAAGCGTTCGAGGCCGGGGTCGATGGTGCGGTCGTTCTTCGAGACCGCGTACCAGGACGGCTTCTGCTGCCAGGCGGCGACGCTCGTGGTGGGCGGCGCGGTCGAGAGCGGACCTTGGGCCGCGTAGAGCACGAGGGCCTCCTTCCTGGGCACGCCGTTGGCGAAGTCCTCGAGGAACGCCGACCGGCCGATCCACTTGAATCCGCCCGAGGTGACGATCCCGGCGGTGACCGGCGAGGTGGGGAACTTCGCGGCGAGCGCGGCGTAGTCCTCGCCGGCTTCCGGGGCGCGGGCGGCGACGTAGACGAGACCGGTGACGTTCGGTGCGAGTCCGGTCTCGGAGATGACGGTGCCGTCGTAGGAGTGTGCGACCAGGATCGTGGGGCCGGTCTTCGTCGCGGGCGCCGTGATCGCCGCGCTCATGTTCCACAAGGGCCGCCCTGAGAGCGGCGAACCGAGCGCCCCGATCGTCCACATGTGACCAAGGCCCCATGTCCGTACGTCAGTTGGCCCACGGTGCGACTATGCGTGTGCCGTCCGCCAGTTCCGCCTCCAGGCCGATGGTCGTGGTGACCCACGTGATCACGGTCCGGTCGGTGGGGTTCTCGGCGCCGAAGGTCGCCCCCGGGTTGATGATCAGCGTGTCACCCGCGCCGACCCGCTCGGTACGGCCGTCGAGCGTGATCACCAGCTCGCCTTCGAGGATGTGCAGGATCTCCTCGTGGTTGACGGTGTGCAGGGGGGCTTTGGTGCCGGCGGGGATCTCGCCCCGCCATGCGCACAACTCCTTGCTGCCGGTGCCGGGATGGGCGTACGAGACGAAGCGGGCGCCGTGGATCTCGTGGACGACGGCGTCGGACGGGTGGACGACGGGCATGGGTTCCTCCAGGAGTAGATAGTCAAGTTGCTTGACCATATGTCCAACATGGTCAAGCAGCTTGACCAGTTCGTCAAGGGTGTTTCAATGCCGTCGTGGAGAACTCCGAGGCCATCGCCCTGACCGCCGCTCTGCTCGCCGCCGCGGGCGACCTGACGAAGCGCATCAACGACGGGGTCGTCGCCCGTGGATTCGAGGGGCGTCCGGCGTACGGCTTCGCCTTCGCGCGCCTCGCGCCGGACGGTGCGACGGCCACCGATCTCGCCGCCCACCTCGGAATCACCAAGCAGGCCGCCAGTCAGCTCGTCGACGAACTCGTCCGCAAGGGGTACGCCGAACGGCGCCCGCACCCCGGCGACGCCCGTGCCCGGCTGGTCGTGCTCACCGAGCTGGGGTGGGCCTGCACCCGGGCGGCGGAAGAAGCGGCTCTGGAGGCCGTGCAGCCGTGGGTCGAACTGCTGGGTGAGAGTGAAGTGCGCGTGTTGTGTGACCGTTTGCGGCGTATTGCGCCCTACGGTCCCCTCAGGCCCACCTGGTGACTGGTTATCACTGGAAGTTTTTACTGACGCGTAACTTCACACTTCACCTACTCACTCGTAACTTGACGAGTGAACAGCATTCTTGTGATCCGGATCACAGGGCGTAAGGCCGTCGCAACTCCCTTGAGCCGCAAGGAGATCACACGATGCTGCCCTGGAAACGAGTGCTCAGACCCCTGACCGCACTGCTCCTGACCGCCGCGATCGCCACCCTCCCCGCCACCGCCGCCCACGCGTCGACCGCCCCGAGCACCGGCTGGAACGACTACAGCTGCAAGCCCTCCGCCGCACACCCCCGCCCCGTCGTCCTCGTGCACGGCACCTTCGCCAACAGCACCGACAACTGGCTGACCCTCGCGCCGTACCTGGAAGCCCGCGACTACTGCGTCTTCTCCCTCGACTACGGCCAGCTCCCCGGCGTCCCCCTCGTATACGGCCTCGGCCCCATCGACGAGTCGGCGGCCCAACTCCAGGTCTACGTCGACAAGGTGCTCGCCGCGACCGGCGCCGCCAAGGTCGACCTGGTCGGGCACTCGCAGGGCGGCATGATGCCCCGCTACTACCTGAAGTTCCTCGGCGGCGCCGCCAAGGTGAACACCTTCGTCGGCATCGCGCCCGACAACCACGGCACCACCCTGGACGGCCTCACCAAACTCCTGCCGTACTTCCCGGGCGCCGAGGACGCGATCTCCGCGGCCGCCCCCGGCCTCGCCGACCAGATCGCCGGCTCGGCCTTCCTCACCAAGCTGAACGCGGGCGGCGACACCGTCCCCGGCGTCCACTACACGGTCATCGCCACCAGGTACGACGAGGTGGTCACGCCGTACAGCAGCCAGTTCCTGAGCGGGTCCGACGTGCACAACGTGCTGATCCAGAACCTGTGTTCACTCGATCTCTCCGAGCACGCCCTGCTCGGGCTCACCGACCGGATCGCCTTCCACGAGGTCGCCAACGCCCTCGACCCCGCGCACGCCACCACCACCAACTGCCTGTCGGCGCTCAGTTGACCGTAGGCACACCGCGGGGCCTGTCCGACCTGAGCCGCCGGACAGGCCCCGCCCCCTGCACGGGCCGTACTAACGGCCGTGCCGTCCACCGCCGTTGGTCGCGCGGCGGCGGACCGAGGCGAACAGGGCCGCGGCGCCGAGCGCCAGGGAGGCCGCGCCGCCCACGACGAGATACGGCGAGCTGTCGTTGGCGCCGGTCTCGGCGAGGTTCTGTGAACTCCCCGCCGCCTGAGGTTCGTTGGCCGCGTCGGAGGCCTGGTCCGTCGCGGCGACCGGCTCCGCCGAGGTGCTCGCGTCCGCGTCCCCGTGGCCCTGGTGCTCGACCGTCGACTTGTGGGTACCGGCCGCGATCTGCTGGTCGGAAGGGGCGGAGGCGGTGGGCGCCGGAGTCGTGGGAGCGGCCGGGGTGGGCGTCGAACTGCCCGCCGCACCACCGCCGTTGGCGCCCGTGCCGCTTCCACCGCCGCCGAAGCTGACGTCCGAGCAGGAGTAGAACGCCTCCGGGCTGTCCGAGCGCTGCCAGATCGCGTACAGGAGCTGCTTGCCGGAGCGCTGCGGGAGGGTGCCGGAGAAGGTGTAGAAGCCGCCCGTGGCGACCGGGTCGGTGGAGGTCGCGACCGGGTGGTCCAGGTCCAGGTCCGCCCAGGCGAGCGGCTGGGCGGGGTCGTAGCCGGACTTGGTGATGTAGACCTTGAAGGTGCCCTTGTGCGGTGCGGTCACGCGGTACTTGAAGGTGTACGAGCCGCTGCTCACGCCAGTCGCCGGCCAGTCGGCGCGGGCCAGGTCGAGGCCCTTGAACTCCGCGCTGTTCGCGCTGC
>Ga0307510_10008050_pt1 | contig 12546 bp, 7 predicted proteins | sample 12_EM_MG_FD_207224 | JGI IMG/M metagenome (GOLD analysis project Ga0307510, IMG submission 207224) | Populus trichocarpa ectomycorrhiza microbial communities from riparian zone in the Pacific Northwest, United States - 12_EM | ecosystem: Host-associated > Plants > Roots > Unclassified | place... | reverse complement strand
TAGTTTAGAGGGTTTTAGTGATGTTTTGCAAGGTAGGCCAATGGTTTCTCAAACTTTGGTGTTGGATGCTGAGATGGGAGAGCTAGTAAAGGCACCTGCAAGAGTTGGGAATAAGGGGATATCTGAGGCCAAGGCTTTGGCAGCTTTGAAGAGCCATAGCGAGGCCGAGAGGAGGAGGAGGGAGAGGATCAATGCCCATCTTGATACTCTTCGCGGTCTTGTGCCCTGCACTGAAAAGGTTAGCATATGTGTTTCCTTCCTTAATTTGTTAGTTTTTGTCAAAAAAAATTTGTTGGTCAAGATCAATTGTCTTAATATGATTACACGGTGCTACTTAATTCTAAATCATTCCCTTGATTGTTGTAGCAAGTTTATTAACTTTTACCAGAATTGATTCTGAAAACTGGTTAATAGGAGGTAACATGAAGACTACTTGATTAGTTTAATTAGAGGGATTTTGGCTGGTGTTCCTGACTTTGTATCATTGATGGATTGAAAGATATAATTCCTGATTGGTCAAGATATAATTCCTGGTTGCTGACAGAAGTTAGGACATGATGAAATCTAAGGATTAAATAGAGTAATTTTTAAGGCATGATAATTGATCGGGGAGGAAGCAATCTTATGGCATCGGAAATTAAAGAAATAAAATACCAGTAGAAAGAAACACCTCAGGACCTTAATCTTATAGTAACGTTAAACAACCAAATTAGTTTGGCCTATTTAATGAAAATTCTGACTTGTCCAGAAACCAGGAAAATGTAAAAAATTGGACTCAAAACTTCCCTTTAAGTTTCCCACTATTTGCAGAGCAACTAAACCAAGGCTCATGCCAGATTGTAGAAAAACTTTGACACTGTTTTAGAAAACAGCTAAAAGAAAAGGACAATTCAATATCATGGATGATAAACTCTAAATTTAAGCAATATATAAGCATGAAGTACTGAAACAGCAGTTATAATCTTGACAAGTTTCATTGCTCCTGATAAAGCTTAAATTAGAGAGACATATTATGTTCTAATAAACCAGAAGGATCCGTACTTGTGTTGTTTGCTCGCTGTTTCATCTTCCCTTATGAAGCTCAAGGGATTTCATCAATGTTTTATAGACTTTTATATGGTGTTATCATACCTTTTACTTTCATATTAGAAAGAGTAGCTAACTTCGGTTTATGGCACATCATCTAGATTTTATTTCTCATTGAGTAGTCAACTGCATATTTTTTGTGAACAAAGTCAACTAGGGATCTTTAATCTGTCATCAAAAAGAAAAAATATGGAGGTTGAGATTAAATACTTAGATAATGCATTAGAAGGGGTATGGTTAATTAGTACTGGTTGCAACCCTTGGTTCTCATCCTTGGATACTTTTTAATAAAATAGAATTTATAACATTTTCTTTAATCCCATTCATCAAAAGAATAAGAACATTTTCTCTAATCTCAACATGGTGACCTACAAGTTACTAGAAGGATGAATAACATGTATTTCCTAAATGCATCATTACATTATAATGTCCATAGTTCTAGTTGAATCAGCTAGTTGTGTGTTGTTCTTCAATAAGCCAGGCTTGAGATTGTGAAGCCAACTTATGAGCTCTGGCCACGGGATATTAAAGGAGATAAATTCTAGCTAGTTTACTGATGGCTTGGAACCCCCCCCCTGGTCCTAATTTATCGTTCGTTTATTTGATGATCTTCTAGTATTTTAACAAGAAGAAACAAACCACATATTGATTCTAGAAAATAAGATTAATATATAGCAGAGTCAAACCTACTGTCGGCAGGATACGCCCTCAGACACACACACACACACACACACAAATATATGAACTAGTAGTTGATAAATGATAATATTAATCGGATGGTGGGACAATATGCCAGGTCCTGAATCATGGTCCCACCATGATGTTTTTTTGAGTATTCATATGTGTGATGGTTTAAGTTTTTTTTCTTTATTAGCTGCTGAGTATGATAATTTATCTCGATCATATAATACATATGATTTAATATCAAGGTCGGAAATGCCAACATGAAATAGACGTCTGGGACAAGAAAGACGCTATATTTAAAATTCTCAAGCTTCGAAATTGACAACATTAAGTATTATAGGATTTCTTTCGGTCATTGTCCTTCTCATTGTGTATTTTCTGTCATTTTCTTATGTGAAGTTGCAATTGTTGACTAAGTCAAAATAATCATTTATTTACCTCATCTTTATTGGCCTTTTTCGAACTGTTTTCTACTGAAAGTTTTGGAGGGAGTTAGCTTAGCCTATAAACTTTGATTAAAATCAAAGTAGTAGCTGAATGAATCATTGATTTTTCTTAATTAACCAAATTACTTTTGCAGGTAACATTGAAATATGAAGGCATATCTTGCTGGTATGTCACTGCTAGCATAAGCATGCTGTTGGCTGCGATCGTAGTTTCGCTTTTATTTCGTCTTAAGCCCATGTAACTTAATTAATGATCGTGGCAATTCCCATTATCGGTCCTGACTTGTATCTTTGTGTTTAAATGATAATTGTAGATGGACAAAGCCACGTTGCTTGCCGCAGTCATTAGCCAAGTCAATGAACTCAAAAGGAATGCCTTGGAATCCTGTAAAGGCCTTCTTATTCCAACAGCTGATGACGAAGTAAAAGTTGAGACATATTTTGATGGAACTAAAGAAGGAACGTTGTACTTCAAGGCATCTATCTGTTGTGACTATCGACCTGAGCTTCTATCCGATATAAGACAAGCTGTTGATGCACTTCCTTTGAAAATGGTGAACGCAGAAATATCAACCTTGGGAAACCGGTTAAAGAATGAGTTTGTATTCACCAGCAAAAGAAATAAGAATGCTGTAGATGATGCAGAGGCAATGCAGCATCTTACAAAATCTATTCACCATGCCCTAACATCTGTCTTGGAGAAAGGTTCTGCCTCACTAGAATACTCACCAAGGACAACACTTCCAAACAAGAAAAGGAGGGTGACTTTCTTTGATTCCTCGAGCTCGTCTTCTTAAGAACCAAAAATCTTGTTGTTGGTGGTGGTGTTGATGTTCATGCCCGTATTTCTTCTGGGAAGTGTTATCTGTTTGTGTGTGAGAGGTGTGCAAAATGTGGAAGACTTTCTGATAGCAATACATATTTTACACGATTGATGCCTAGGATGCTTCTGCCAAGAGTATTATGAGAGTTGGTATCATCTCTTTTTTCTTTCTTTTTTGTTGATATTTACAATTAATAGCTCCCATTGGCCACCTCAACCAGGCTTCCCTTACCTGGGACTAGCGCCGTGCTAGGTTTACACTAGCCTTTGCGTTGACGAGGTGGTATAATCTTAGTATTTGTAAGCATGGATGTTCTTTTGTAAGACTTAAAACTCTAATCATTACTGTCTTGTGTAATGTAACATAAATCAGGTCTGGGTTTGAATAATACCTCTTTTTTGTTTGCTGGCATCTGAAATTGCATAACTGTGAATTGCAATTAGGTGCAACGTAGCTTTGTGAGATTATTGCATGGTTGCATAACTCATTCATTAATTGTAGAGGACATTGCAAGCCAAATCTTTCAAATGGAAAGGATGCATCCAGCACAGATAAAGCTACATGATCAGTACTAATTTTCAGATATATCATTTATTTATTTGATGAAAAGAATGGAGTAGCTAAATACTCAAGCATATGAAATACAAATAATGAAAGATATAAAAATTGATTATTATCCTAATAAATATATTAAAAAAAAATTAGTACTTCTTTATAATAGAGATATGTACCCTCCGTACCTTCAGTTTTATGGAGAACTCTTGAGCTCCATATCCATCTATATAATATTTACAATGGAGATCGATTTCGATACTCCATACCCGCCTTTATTGAAGGTGGACTTGCAATAGAGATCCACGTAAAATTTCTTCATATCCAGTTTTTATTAAATAAAATACATAGATTATGAAAACAAATTGTATATTTATCAAACAAAATTTATAGAAGTAGTTTTTTTAAAATGAAAAAAAACTATACAACTTATTTTAGATATATATTAAAAATTAAAAATATAAATTATATATTAATTTGAATATGACACTCTATTGTGTTGGAGTATACCCTCTCTGCCTTTGCATCCAAAAACTGAGTATTTTAGCTCGTCTCCCTTTCTATATCTCCACCTCTATAAAGACAAAAGTTTCACTATATGTAGTTTAACTAGTTAGAATTTAGATTTATTCTCTAAAAATTACCAGTTCGAGTCCTATAAATTTTAAGACTACTAGAGACTTGTATGATCGTTAACTTTAAAACCTATAAAATTAATCGAGATGCACACAAGTTAGCCCGAATACTCATATTAATAAAAAAAAAACACAAATTCCTCTATTCACACGACCATTTGAATCAATGGAGATGGATATCCAGCTGGTATAATTATATTAAAAAATAATCTAAAAGAGGTAGGGAAAATACTATAGCTCCCCACATAAAGCAATTTAAATTGTTTTTTTTTTTTCAAATTATGAGTTTTCTATGATGATTTTATTGATTTTTTTATGAATAATTATATATTAGCCAGACATATAGAATTTTTAAAATAATTTGTTCATTAATATTGAATAAGAATATAATATAATTTTTTTAATTATAATTTTGATCTAATTTTTTGTTCTCATTTTTTAAGATAATTTTGGAGAGATGATTGATAATGGAAGATTGCTTTCATGATTACAATGAGTTTTTGTTTAAAAAACAATTCTTTTTTTTAAAAAAAAAATTATCAGAAGTTAAAAAAAATGTGTAAACAATTTTTTTAAGTTTTTTATTCAAAATATATTTTTTTCCTTTTTATTTCAAATCATTATAGGTTTTTGGAATTTGTTTTTGATAATTGTTCTATTTTATTCAATGAACTCTTTTGGTAATAAAAAATAAATTTTATTTTCAAAACAAAACAAAAAATTTACATGAATAGGAAAAGACAAGTTTGATGAAAAAATCTATTTTTCTTTGATAATTTTATTTTTAGTATTTTCTAAAAATTTCTAGTTTTATAATTATTTAATTAAATAAAAAATAGATTCTAGAAAAACAAAGTAGTGAAACCCTAGGAGGAGCATGACTTAGATCATGGGTTGTGGGAATTAAGCAAGTTTGACCCGAGTCAATTCAAAACATCATTTAATTTTTCTTCTATTTCTTACAAAAAATCATTGAATCAACATTGTTTTTTGTTTCTTGAAAAAAGTCTGACTGGGTTTAGCCAGGTCAATCAAGTTGCACATGCACTCACCAAGTTGGATGGCCCACATTGTATCAATTTCTATCTAATTTATTAAGAAACTCAATCTAATCTAGAAATCATAGTTATTAAACCTGGATTGACCCGGCGGGTTGACCCGGGACCAAGTGGCTGGACCGATCGGGGTAAAATAAAAGACCGGCAAGAGTAAAAAAATAATCAAACCCGATTGACCTGCCGGGTCTACTCGTGACCCTAGCGACCTAGCAAAACCCGGTAGAGTCTAGGTTTTTTTTCCTAATCAGAGACGTTTCTTTTTTCATATTTTTTAGTTGGTTACCTTTTCAAAGTTTATTATATAAATACTAGAAGAATGTTTTATTTGTTTAATATGGAATTTGAAACCTTTTAGTATAAATATTCTGTGTTCACAAAAAAAAATTATTTTTTCAATGTGGGATTTGAAGCTCTTTAGTATATATACTTTATGTTAAAAAAATTATGATTTTTTAATCTGGAATAAAAAAAACTTTTTTGATTTAAATACTTCAACTTAAAATAATAACATAATATTTTTTTAATATGAGATAAAAAAACTTTTGAAATAATATTTTAAACTTTATTATTTATAATATGTATAGATTATATTCATATGAATTGTTTTTTAATTTTTTTATATAAAATATTAAAATTTTTAATTTTTTTTTTAATTTTTTTAAATTAATTCAAGTTGATTTAGATTAATTCGTGTAATCAATAATCTAGCATTTTAGCTGGGAGGATGGAGTTTAATAACTATACTAAAAAAAAAAAAATCAATGAGTCACTCTGTTGACCCACAAAACTAGTTAAGTGTAAAGGCATTATCAAAAAAATAAATAAATAAATAAAATTCCCGGCAGTGGCGCACACGCAACTGAATAGTCATCCCCTAATTCTTGTTGCATTGTTATCGTTGGTTTGGGTCACCTATTTTTGCCGAATGGGATGTGGTAAACACATTTGCTTGAATAAATAACTATAATAAATATAAATGAAAATAAAAAAGCAAACAACGAGAATGTTTTGTTAAAAGCAAAGAATTCTTTTTTTTTTAAAAAAAAAAAAACAGGATGGGTCGGACCTAGTTTGCAGGTCTGGAATTTGTAGTGAACAGCAAATCACAACTTATTTGTTTGTTTTTAGGTTTGATTATATTTTAAAAAAATTAAAAATAATAATAATTATTATTTTTTGGATTATTTGAATTTATTGATATAAAAAATAAATCTTTAAAATAAAAAATATTATTTTAATATATTTTAAAATAAAAAACATTTTAAAAAAACCTTACCCAGTTACCCGCATTCTCGATTTCATAATATGTTATCAGACCCGACGTGGAACAGTAAATACTAAAAAGAAGAGTAAATATTTATTTAGCCCTTCTATTTTATTGAAATAATTATTTAATCCCTGTATTTTTATATTCATGGTTAAATAAGTCTTATGTAATTAGTTATCATTTAAAATTTAATTTTGCACCCAAAAACAACTTACAATCTAATTGTACCCTTAATTCTTAGCCAAAATCTCCAACCTTACCAGAAAAAAGCAGGTTTAAGAAGTGATTTACTTTGGACATTTTGAAAAAGAGATAACAGTGACCTCCGCATAAGGGACTAACTTGTGATGTGTTCAGACAAACAAGGACTAGATAAAGAACAGGAAGAACTAAATAATAATTGAGAAAATATTAATGAAGTGAAAGTCTAAAAACAGAAGGGAAAAGGATTTCTCTCGTCGCGGAAGATCCAGTTTCAATTCCAAACACGAACTGAAACAAAGTCCTTCTTCTTCTTCTTCGTTATTCGCTTGTTGTCTTGTCTCCATGATGTTTTTTAATTACTTTAATTAAAAACCAAAAGCGAAAACACTCTCAAAGTCAGGAAGGCTGCTTTTCTCTTTGCGTCAAAGAGTTCAACAAACAAGTTGAAGAATATATAAACATAAAGAGTTTGCTTACAATCAATCAATCTGTCAAATCTTAATCAGAATTCAAAGGTAGAAGAGTGCGTTATGGCTCAAGAGGAAAAGAGTGGGAGTGGATGCGGATCTTCATCTTCTACTATCCTCCAATTCGTACCCTTTAATAGCTTAGCTGACGAAGGTTTCTGGCACAGATTGTCTTCTTTGAAGCTCAACAAATATGGCATCGATGATTCTCCTATACCCATCACCGGTAATATCTTTTTTTAATTCTTTTGGGTTTTCTTTAAGCATTCAAATTGTTAATGATGAGAACTCCGAAATTGATTGATGTGTAATCATATATTGAAACTATATTAATCAAGCTTTTTGAAAAAAAGAAAAGGAGTTAACAGTTAAGAGGCTGGATTTTGAATAGGAGGCAGGTGTGGATTTTGTGACTAGTCATATGTTGATACAGACGATCTTTATTCATGTAAACTAGGATTTGGACTGGTCTTGTTTCAGGGTTTTATGCGCCTTGCTCACATTCTCAAGTATCCAATCACCTGAGACTTCTCGCTGAATCTTTGCCGACTGATGAAAATGACCAGTCTTCAATGCCAGCAATTAGTCGCGGTAACAGGAACAGATGCGCTGTACCCGGGACTCTTTACAATACAAATACATTGGAGGCCTTCCATGCCCTGGATAAAAAGAGCTTGCTAAAGGAGGAAGCAAACAAGGTATTTCATTCAGATTGATCTTGGATGAGCAATTTTAGCATTGCAGTGATGAATTGACTTTATTGTAAGTTGAGAGAAAATGTGATTTAACTGCTTGTTTGTTCAAGTGAAGAGGGTATTTGGTTCAAATTGGTCTAATTCTTGAACTGTAAACATGGCCATCTCCCATCAGTGATTTCCATTTTGTGAAAGAATATGTGATGATTTCTTGCCATCTCCCATCAGTGATTTCCATTTTGTGAAAGAATATGTGATGATTTCTTGAGATAAAGATGTCACATGAAAATTCTGTTTTGTGAATAACTAGATTTGGGAAGACATTCATAATGGGAGAGCAGTGGAGGACAGTGCGGTGCTTTCAAGGTTCCTTCTTATATCCTTCGCAGACCTAAAAAAATGGAGCTTTCATTACTGGTTTGCTTTCCCTGCCTTGGTGCTTGATCCTCCTGCGACATTGGTTGAATCAAAGCGTGCTTCAGAATGGTTCACCTCAGAAGAGGTGCATATAATATGATAACTGTTGGGAATTCAGTGGTGATCCATTATAATAGCTGTCATTTATCTGTTTAGCAATACTAAAATGATATGTGTAATGTGTAGGTAAAATCCGTATCTGTGGCTTGTAATGACTGGCGTAACTCAAGCTTAACCGCAGGTAAAATCATCTCTTTTCTTTCAGTTCACATGTCATTTGGTCAATGAGATAACCTTAACTCCTTGATCATGCAAATCTGCTGCAGATGTTCCATTCTTTTTTATCAGTATTGCTTCCAATTCCCATGCTACTATCCGGCATCTAAAGGATTGGGAAGCCTGCCAGGCTGATAATCAAAAGGTCCATCTCCAAACTCTTCCAGTTCCTTGGAAAAATGAATATCATGTATCTATAAATAGGGCAATTCTTGTATATTTATCTGTTTATATGCTCCTGGGGTAAAGTAATGAGATGTGATTGTAAATGCCTCTCTCTTAAAGCTAATTTGCCTGCTATCATCAGGTGCTATTTGGTTTTTATGACCCATGTCATGAAAAAGATCCTGGTTGGCCTCTTCGCAACTTCCTAGCACTGATTTCTTCAAGATGGAATCTGAAGAGTGTCCACTTTTTATGCTTCAGAGAGAGTCGTGGTTTTATGGATATGGAGTCTTCCCTTGTCATTGAAGCCTTAATAACAGCTCCACAAGGTAGACCAGCTGAAATTGGCTAACACAGCTCTAGTCCAATTGCTGTTTTGACTTCCTACAGCATGCATATATGGTGAATCTCTAACTTGCAAGAAATATCTGTTTTCAGGATTGAATGATCGTCAACTTGTACCTAATGCAGTTGGATGGGAAAAAAACAAAAATAAATACGTATCCAGATGTATTAACCTTGCTACATCCATGGACCCAACTAGGTATTTGTCCCCATTTCTCCTCCTTGTTCATGGTAGTATCACCCCATTTATCTTATCATTTCAAATGTTCTTTACAGGTTGGCCGTATCTGCTGCAGATTTGAATTTAAAACTAATGAGATGGCGTGCCTTGCCATCCCTTAACTTAGATGAGTTATCTTCTGTGAAGTGTCTTCTCATAGGAGCGGGCACGCTTGGATGCCAGGTTGCTCGCATGCTTATGGTGAGTGTGATATGAAGATTCGATTTATTGTTGACAGTCTATATGTTGGTTCTCAAAGATTATGTATATTGCAGGCTTGGGGTGTCCGAAAAATTACACTACTTGACAATGGAAGAGTGGCTATGTCTAATCCATTGAGGCAGTCCCTGTACACATTGGATGACTGCCTCGATGGAGGTGATTTTAAAGCCATGGCAGCCGCTAAAAGCTTGAAGCGTATTTTTCCAGCTGTGGTAATTAATTTTACTTTTAATAGCTATGTACACAAGGCTTAGCTCAAAATGAATGTTGATCCTTTTCTTTTCTTTTCTTTCTTTTTCATTTTTTCTCATCATGAACATTAATCCTTGCTAATAGTTCATCTCTTGTTTTCCTTTTTTTTTCCTCAGGAAGCAAAGGGTGAAGTGATGGCTATACCAATGCCTGGTCATCCAGTGACTAACCAAGAAGAGAAGGGTGTGGTTGATGATTGTAGCCGTCTGTATGATCTGGTTGATTCCCATGATGCAGTTTTCTTGTTGACTGATACAAGAGAGAGCCGATGGCTCCCAACCCTTCTATGTGCAAGTGCTAACAAGGTGTCTTCTTAATCTGATCTGTGTACCTAATACAGTTCTTGTGATGTTTTCAGTCTTTTCTTTCACCAGGCTTATGTTGAATTGATCTGGAGGATCAATTAACTTGATTTCAACTCATTGGATTGGCCATCTATTATTAATTCATATGGATGTTTGCTTTTATTTATTTATTTATTTATTAAATTATCCTTCTGCAGATTACTATAACTGCAGCTCTTGGGTTTGATAGCTTCTTGGTAATGCGGCATGGCCCTGGTCCTTTTAGCTCTGCTCATGCTAACACTTCATCTGTTGATATGGAAAACCTTGCTCAAACTGACAAAGGAGGGAAGAGACTGGGCTGTTACTTCTGCAATGATGTGGTTGCACCTACAGATGTAATTTACTAGAATGCAATTGATCTGATGTATTAATTGTTTTTTAATCAAGTTCAGAATTAATTCATGTTCTCTTTGTGCAGTCAACTGCCAATCGAACTTTAGACCAACAGTGCACTGTTACACGTCCAGGGCTTGCTCCTATTGCTTCATCTCTTGCTGTAGAGCTTTTTGTCAGCATCTTGCATCATCCTGATGGGTAAGTCTGGAAAACTAGTCAATGAAGCTCGTAGTCTACAAATATTTATGTCTATGGCATCCTCATATTAAGAATTTATTAAGAAATTCCATTTCTTTTGCTTTCATTTGTGAGCAGGATGTTTGCTGAAGGTGATATCACAAACTCCACTAGTAGCAGTGGTGGCAGTGAGCCACCTCTTGGTATATTGCCCCACCAGATTCGGGGTTCTCTCTTTCATTTTTCGCAAATGACCCTTGTAGGCCACTCCTCTAATAGTTGCACTGCTTGTTGCAGCACTGTAAGTTTTTGCTGATACAAGAAGATTTTTCAATTAATTTCACGTGCCTGCTTCATCATCTCTTACAATCTTACTTCTAGTGTTCATACAAGTGGCAGTTTAGTGGGTAAATAAGATGATAATGCTCTTGTTGCTTAGGCAGTCCAAACAATTAGGGAATTTAAGAATAGGGTTTCACCAGATGCCTTTCTGACCCCCCGCCCCCCCTGAAATTCCCTTTTGTTAACTTATCTTCTCTTCATATAGGGTTTTCTTAGCCTGAACCCCTTAATTTTAAGTGTTTGTTTGCAGCTCATGTGGCCTCCCTTGGTCCTTTTAGAGGCACTTTGTTATTGAGACTGATCATTGACAGAGTTTCTTTTAGGAGCTGCAGAAAAGATAGCATTCATACGCATATACCTTCTATCAAATTTGGGATGACAGTTGCAATATATATATATCCTTTCTTTTGCTGTCGACATGTTCTTCATTTGTTGTTCTTTGTTCTCTAGTTCTTTCATTACATTATAACTGCAATTTAACTTATGATCAAACAATATGCTCAGGTTGTATCAGAATATCGGAAAAAAGGAATCGAATTCCTGCTTCAAGCAATTAATCATCCTACTTATTTGGAGGATCTCACCGGACTCACAGAATTGAAGGAGTCGGCTAACTCGTTTAAATTGGACTGGGATGATGAGACAGATGACTTCGATGATGATGATGATTGTGTTGAAATATAATTATCTTTCCACATTTTCTAATTGTTCTCATATCAATTGTACAAATGAAAGCAAATCAGTGACATTCTTTTCTTCTCCATTATGTTTGATCTACCTCAGAGATCAAGATCACCAGCATGAAATACTGCTTGTTAATTAACGACATAAATGCTGATGCCCACGAGCAACCAAAAAAAAAAAAAACAACCTACTGGTTTGAGTTGACGAAGGAGCTGGTTGTGTTCTAAGGCTTAAATGAATCTGGTACATGTGACTCTGAAGTTTGAAGAACATGTCTTTGTTAGAATCTGGTATATATAATGAACTCAATTATATATATATATATATACACACAGTAAAGCTAGAAAGAGAAATTGAGATAAGTATGGCTTTTCTTTGTTAGAAAGGCAGGATTTTTTTTCCAGTTATGTAGATGATGTGAGAAGGCAAGAACTAGGCTCATTTTAATTGTCCTTCGGAGTTGTGTCAAGATTTGGAGTGTTGTGTTTTTTTTAAAGTGTTTGAACTCAGCACGTTGAAGAGTCCGTTTCTAGAAACGTGGTTGATATCTCGTCCTTTCAAATTTTAAATTGTTTTTGTTTTTGCTAATTTTTTTTTTTATGTTTTTAGATTGTTTTAATTTGTTAATTTTAAAAATAATTTTTAAAAAATAAAAAAATATTAATTATTACAACTGTTATCACAATTCCAGACAAGCGAAGTTAAAAATGTGTCTTTTGGTGGCTTTCGAGTTCCTATTGAAACTTGCCAATTGAGATAGAGGTAGTGTCCAGTGTGATTGGACAGTGTGCTTAATAATATTGATTGGAGTTGATTAAACTTGAGAGTATTGGATAAATAATTGT
>Ga0307510_10008048_pt1 | contig 12547 bp, 12 predicted proteins | sample 12_EM_MG_FD_207224 | JGI IMG/M metagenome (GOLD analysis project Ga0307510, IMG submission 207224) | Populus trichocarpa ectomycorrhiza microbial communities from riparian zone in the Pacific Northwest, United States - 12_EM | ecosystem: Host-associated > Plants > Roots > Unclassified | place... | reverse complement strand
ACAAATACTGTTGCTATCTGACATTATATGATACTTTGCCAAATGAATCATATCACACCATATCACACCAGTTTTCATCAGAAACATCTGGCATTCTTTGATGCTATGCAACCACAATACACTCTGGCTCCCTTTGACCACATCCGCCATATCCATTGGTCCACTACATCCACCAGGTCCATGGTCCACCACATCTGCCGCGTCCAAATCACCCAACATGTCCACCGCATCCACCACGCCCCAAACCTTCGCCATGTCTGTCGCATCTGCTATGTCGAACATGTTCCCTGCAAGGGGCGTTACGTCCGACAACTTTACATCCTCCTTTCTCTTCAACCACCATCATCTAAGAATCCCGCTTGCATATTCTCTGTACCACAGGAATCTCGCGACTCTTACTGCTGGTTGTTTGCTCTAACGTCGAATATACAACCTTTTGCCCACTATCCCCAAGCCCTTTCCTGAGTTGTCGTCGTTCTCTAGCCCCCTCACCCCCCTCCTGGCCTCCCTTCCTTCCCCATCCTTGATGGAGACCTTTATCCCCAACGTCCAAGCTCCCCCCGTCCCTATCCCCTTCGGCCAGCTCACCGTCGCTGTCGCCAAAAGCCTCACCCCCTCTCACCCCATCGCCATTGCCGATCCTATCCTCCTCTCCGACTTTCCTGACACTCCCCAGGGCGTCGTGGCCTATACTGCCCTCCAACGCATCTCTGAAATCCTCTCCCACGGCTTCCTTCACCCTTCCAACGATCAAGTCTCTGAGGCCACTCCCTCCAGAGAACTATGGCTTTCCACCACCTCTCAAATCCTTGTTCACCTTCACAATAGCATCCGCCGCACCCATGGTGTCACCCCGCTCCTGAATGTTTTTCGTGACCTCTCTTCTACTGAATCCGACTCCTTCTCCCTTCTAGCCCGCACTATTTCATCTCTCGCCTCTTTCTTTGATAACCGCTTTGAAAACCTTGTTACTGACCCAGATGATCCCGACGTTGAGACATGGGAAGTCTGTCTCCGTTGCCTCGAAGAATGCCAATACCCCGTCACCCACGCAGCCTGGCAATCCGTCCTCATGTCCTGCACGCAGAACATACACGCGGCCCACCGCACCATCATCAATGACAAACTCCGCTCACTCACCCTTGAAACCGATCAATGGATCGACGATCGTCGTAACCTCATCCATGATGCTTTCATAGAAGCCGTTACTTCTGATGATTTCTCTTCTCTTCACGACGCTACTAACTCCGACCCCCGCCTCGAGGCGTGGGCTACTCGCACTGCTGCCTCGTTCACTGACACTGCCAAACAGTTCATTGCGCAAGAAGTTATCGCCACCACGGTCTCCCCCATTCTCATCGAATCCCTTCAAGCGGCCAAAGTCAAGGTCGACACCGAAGGCTCCAAATACCTCACCGCCTACATCTGCGATGAATGTGCCAAGGCTGAAGCTGCTGCCAATCGCGATGCGCTCGCCTTCTACAATGACACCCTCCAAACCCTCAAAGCCGAGGCCCTCGAGCGCTCCGAATGCGACATAGCCAAATTCAAACACGACCTTAAGATCCGCCACGAAGAACGCAAGGCTGCACTCCTTGCCGACTTTGACAAGCGTGCCCCCAAACTTTCTTCTTCTTCATCCATTTCTACTTCTGCTGTCCGTTCTTCACGCCGTAAAACTCGTGTTGAACGGTCAAGCTCCGTTTCCCGACCCTCTCCGGGTCCTTTACGTTCCTCTTCCATTTCTCGATCGCGATCCCTTGCCCCGTCTCCTGACTCTGTTGTTCTGGGCCGGTCCCCAGACCAACTTACCCCACGTGCCTCCCCCGTTTGTGACCTTCCACCCACTCGGGCTAACACCGAACAGCCGGTCCTCACCCTACGCGCTCCTCCTATGGACGTGTCAGTTGGACCTCCTTCCAATTCCTTTGAGTCCGCTATGATGCATGTTGACACTACGACGCTCACGGCGTACGAGTTTCCTTGCGCTCCTTCTGCTTTCGAGCCCCAAGGGCCTCTGAATACGCAGGCCGCTCCTCTCGCTCCCATTCTGTCTGATACTTCCTTTTCTTCTTCCATTGACCCCAATACCTCGGTGATCGAGTCCCTCATCTGAGGGATGTCCGAGAACTTTTTAGCTAAATTACAGGAGTCTTCCTTCGCTGCCCAATCCCAGTTCTCCAAGCTCTCCCAATGGCTCCAGAAACTGGAACAACCTCCTCCAGCCATGCCCACCGGTGCTTACGGCCAAGCCACTCCTCTTGATGACATCCCTACATGGTACTATTCCGATAGCCACATGGAAGATGGTATCAAGCCTCAGGGCCTCGACTCATACCTCCGTAACCTCTATTTTCACCGCTTATATCTTCCTCCCTCTCATGTTCCCACTGACTTTCAACGCGATTATATCCTAACCCTTCCAGGCTTGTTCCAAACTTTCTGTAGTTGGTTCCATATTTCGCCTCATCGACACCTCAACGAATTTGACATTGTTCCCTTCTGGGACTTTGTCGACGAATACAAAGACATTGAGGCTCAAGGCTGCGACCCCCTCCTCTCTGACTCCGACGCCCTCTGCGGCGGTCCCACCGGGTCACCTGATCGTCCTGAATGCCCTGTCCCCCACCCTCTAGATCCCAACCCTCCCCCAGCCGCATCCATCCGTCTCTTCCCTCCTTGTGCCCTGTCTCTTCCTCCTATCACTACTCTTAATCCCCCTTCCGCTCCTCTTCGTGCCCCCGTAAGCGACCACGCTCGGGGCTGGGCTAGACCTAGCGTCGCCCAAGAGGATGCTGCTCCCCCTGCTGACCTTCCCATCACCCATCCCCCAGACCCTGCTGCCCCTCCCCCTAACACTCCCTGGAACATCATGGGCAAGGGTGGTAGCAAACCTAGGTCCTTCGCGGCCGCTGCTGCCCCTCGTCATACTGCCCCTGCAGTTGTCTCTCCTATCCAGACTGCCCCTCGTCCCAGGGACCTGTCCACTTCACAGTTACAGAACATGTCTCGCGACCAACTCCTGCGAGCATATGAATCTTGCTTCCGACTTACTATCACCTCCCGAAATGTAAGTAAGCTTGCCCTCCAGCAAGCGTATAAACGTGCCCTCGAATCCGAGGCCGCTCTCCATACCGCCCCGGCCCAACCGGCCAAATCTACTAACCCCTGCCCTCGCGTGCGTCCTATCACCACTACAGAATTCACTGTCACACGCGATCCTTCCACGCGTGCCCTCCAAGGTCTGCAAGGGGACCCAGCGGCAATTGTCCGCTCTCTTCAGACAAGCATCCGCCAGGCCTTCCCGGGCGGCCCCCCCCCCTTTAACCTTCTTGGCGGATGGTGGAGCTCTCAGCTCTTGTCGAACTTCGTTCTCACCTTTTCAGGACAACCGTCTAACGACAACATCAAGCGTTACAGCGCTGTTCTATGTTCACCTTTTGGCCCCGGCGCCACTATCCTCCCTCAACGCGGCTACACCCATGTTAGCATCAACTTTGTCCCGATCACATATGATGATCAAGGTAATCGCCCCACGTCGGAAATTCTTTCCCGTGAGATTGAGGCCAACGCGGCCTTCCACGGGGCGATCATTGTTTCTCCGCCTAAATGGCTTTGAGCGTCCTTCACTGATAACCAAACTCACTCTTCCGTCATAATCTCTTTTCTAGATCCGGACGGGTCGCGCCTTGCGCGGATTACTAAGAACCCCGTCTTCATGTTTGGCACTCCATGCGAAGCCAAACTTTTTACCTCACTTCCTCTTATTCATCAGTGTGACTGATGCCACCGTCTTGGTCACTCGATCAGCTACTGCCACATGTCTCCCAACGTTATCATTTGCGCCATTTGCGGCGGCCGTCACGCCACCCGTGACCATGCAGGCTTCTGTAAGGGCCATGCTACCCATATTAATCTTAACTGCAATTGTCCCCTTACATGCACTAACTGTGTCGGGGCCAAGCTTCCCGGCAAAGGCCACTTCTCACGAGACTCCTCATGCCCTCTCCGTAAGAAGTTCCGCCGCGAGACGAATCGCACTGGCGCTTCTTCGGAAGAAGAACTTGACCGCCCCATGATCGTTGACCCGCCTATTCTTCATACCAATGTTCCATCCTCTCAACCCACTGACGACGAACAGATCGTTTTCCGCCCAGCCGCCGCCTTGACTTCGCCTCCCCCCCAGGAGCGCGTCATCCCGGCTGGTTTAGCTGCCATCATTGCTGATATGAAACGTTTCGATCCCATCACTGACCCTTCTTATTTCCGATCACTCCCGATCGATGAACTCCTCTCTCTTTCTGAATACGGCCGAGCCAAAGCCTTCTCCCTCGGCATCGAAAGCATTCCAGACCTTGTCCAGTCCATGACTAATGCCTGAACGCCCGTTACAGATCATGTTGGTTAATCTGAATCGACAGAGTCACTTGACTCATTCCCTTCTCCAAACCTCTACTGCTGACATCATCCTCATTCAGGAACCTTGGGTCAGAACAGTTGCTACTGCACGTTCTGACACCGATCCTCTTGGCTCCGCCGTTCCTGGCGCGACCAATAATAACATGTGGGACTGTTTCTTGCCCCAGTTTACTGACCCTGACTCTGTTCGTGTCGCCGCTTTTGTCCGCTACGACATTGCACGCACCTTTACTATTCACAATGATACTTCTCATCCCCTTGCTTCACTCGAGTCTATGGTTCTTACCTTCTCATTTGAGGACGAAATTTTACGTATTCTAAACGTCTACCACCGCGTTCCTAATGAACCCCGTACGCACAATTTACTTCATTTACTCTCCAATGATCTGGACCCTACCATACCTACTTTAGTTCTTGGCGACTTTAACACTCATTCTCATATATGGTCATTCCCCCACTCTACTATTTCTTCCTGGGCCACAGAGCTTGTCGACTGGTTTGACAACCAGGGACTGGAGCTCCTCAACCCACCCCGCGTCGCGACATGGGAGAGTGGCCGTGACGATCACCACCCTTCAGTGCTCAATCTAGCCCTTCTCAACGAAGCAGCAGCAATCTCCGGACAGATTTCCGATCTGCAGATCTCCTTTCAGGAGTCCCTTTCCTCAGACCATGCGGCTCTCCGCCTCCTCTGGTACCCCGCCGAATCCATTGCCATCGCGCCTCCCCCCACCCTCACCGGTTACAAGGTTGACGATCTCTACATGGATTCTGGGCTCAAAATCTTTGGCCCCCTCCCCACCCTGCCTATCACCGACATCGCTTCCCTTGACCATGCCGCTTACCAACTACATGTGGACATTGATCACGCCTCCTCTTGTGTCTTTTCTTGACGCAAAGCTCCTGACCCTCGAGGCGTCCGATGGTGGAACCCTGATTGTGACGCCGCACTCTCCGGAGTCTACGCAAATTTGGGTCAACCAAAGAAAGTCGCTATAAAAAACCTTCATCGCATCATCGCACGTTCCAAACGGGAATGGGCACACGACTTCCTCCATCACACGACTTCTGAAAACTTGTGGGAAGCAGCAGCCTGGCGCAAAGGCCGCTCAATCAAACGCATACCTCCGCTCCTCGTCGCCCCCCTCCGACTTTCCGACAATGTCGCAGAAATGATGGAAGCGTTTAAGGAACGTTTCTTTCTCACCAATCATCCTGAGGTCAACCCCTTCCAGGACGAAGGCCCTCCGCCTCTTCCCCCCCGCTCTCTGCCTCCCATCTCTGCTGATGAAATCACCGCAGCCCTCTCAACGACGTCCAATAAATCTGCTCCTGGTCTCAGCGGCATTAATTATCAACTCTTCAAGTGGGCCTTCTGTTCGAGACCCGACCGTTTCGTCGACCTCTTCAATGCGGCTATCTCCCTTGGTCATCATCTGTGGTCCACCGCCCTCGTCGTCGTCATCCCCAAACCCGCCAAACCCGACTACAGCCTACCCAAGGCATATCGCCCTATCTCCCTCTTGGAATGCTGCGGCAAGCTCCTTGAGAAGATCATCGCTAAAAGAGTCCTACATGATATCCACAACCACGACATCCTCCCACCCACCCAGTTCGGATCCCGCGATTATCATTGCGCCGTTGATGCCACTTTATGTCTAGTCCACAATGCGCAGGCTGCCGTCCGGGCCGGCTTTGTCGCATCTGTCATTCTATTTGACATTCAGGGCTTCTTCGACAATATTAATATCACGCGAGTTGTTCAGATCTTCTGTAACCATGGCTTCCCACCATCCCTTTGCGACTGGGTTCAGTCCTTCTTATCTGACCGCCACGTCCAACTCTCTTTCAACGGAATGAAATCCGACCCCATCCTTCTTGACCATGGCACTCCCCAAGGTTCCCCCCTTTCCCCTATTTTATCAGCTATCTATACTTCCCCTCTCCTCTGATTCATCAATGATAATTGGGCCCACTGTGGCCTCAACATGTACGTTGATGATGGTGCTATTTTTTCCAACGCCAAAAATCATCTCGCCTCTACTCAAAACGCCGCGCGTGGTCTGCAGGAGATCACGGCTTGGTTAGGACGGAACGGGTTAAAGTGTGACACAGATAAGACTGAGTTCATCTCTTTTGCCCCCCCTCGTGCCGCTGAACGTCTCGTCGGCTGCCTCATCACGTCTATCCACCCCCAGACATCCAGCTCCAGTTCCTACACTGTTGAGCGGTCCACCATCATCCGCTACCTTGGTGTCTTCATTCACCATCGGTTCGATTGGACACATCACGTGACCATCATGGCTAACTGAGCCCGCTCCACTGTTCGCGCCCTCAGCATTCTCGGGAACTCTGTTCGAGGTCTCGACTATGCCAACTGGCACCGCGTCTTCCACTCCCTTGTCCTTCCTGTCCTCACGTATGGCTTCCCACTATACTCCACGCAACCTCGTATCAAAGGACTTTTGGACATCCTCCAAGTGGCCCAGAACGACGCAGTTCGTAAGATGAGCGGGGCTTTTAAAACGACCCCGATAGTCCCCTTACATTACCTTATGGCCATTCCCCCTATCCCTCTTACCATTTCCAAACTCACTTCCGTCTTCCGTCTTCGCATACAACGACTTCCCCCTTCTACCCTTATCCATACCATCACTACTTATAATCCCGCCGCAGACTGGCATCTATCTCTTCATCCCTCTACTTGTCTTTCTCGACTACTTCCTGACTCCTTCCCCCCCTTCCTCTACCCATCTCCTACTTACGAGAGTTTCTGGACTCATCCCCAGGTTCGCGACAACACCGTCATTGCATTAAGTCGCGAATCCAAGGAGGCAACTAAAACAATTATACAACAACCACCTTACGATACATTTCATCTCTTTATTCGCATACTAACTATCCCTTCTCCTCCTTTCGCAGCATCTTTCCTGCTCTTCAAAGGGCAGACCTTAGTGCATCACAGTGCGACTAGGGATGCAGATCGCCTCTGTGCACTCCTCATGGCCCTTTGTAATGGCCTTACGTACGCTTCCTTATCTAATCATATTCGGATCTTTCTCCCAGACTTATCTCTCAAACCTTATCTTTTTCGCTCTCATAAACATTCTTACCTTAATCTTTCTCACGCATTTCAATCGGCTCTTTCCGCTTTTCTCTCGATAGATCCCTTGCATCACGTTGACCTTTTTAGGTACTCCATCAAGTGGTCTGGTCTCCTGGGCATGGCTACGATCGATTCTCTATCGGAGGAGCAACAAACCATCATATTCCTGCTTCCTCCCCCATCTCTCCTTAACCCTAAAGCCCGTCTCCTACAAATGATGCAAGACCAGTTCGACCTTCTTCGTCGTGATTCCTGCATCTGGCAATCTATCATCCGCCCTGACGGCAAACCACCCCCTTTCATCCAAGGTGCGATCTCTTGGAAAGATCGACGCACCTTCTCTTCCGCTGTACAACTTGCCTTCGACCACGCATTCACTATCACTTACTCTGACATCTTTCGTGCTAACGCTGGCGACAACCCATACTGCCCTGAACATGGGACCCCTCAACCACCCTCCCCTTCTTCACCCGCATTGGAACAACTCCGTTTCGATCGCCTCATGGCCCAATTACACGACCCTTGGGCCTTCCGCCCACCTTCCCTTTCACCCTCCCCCCCCTCTTCCTGAGCATCTCTTCCCCATCCTCAGCGGCTTAGTCCGAGTCGACGGAGTCGGTCACAGCGGCTTAGTCCGGGTGCCCATTATCGGAACACAACACAACACGTCCTGTTCGAATGCTCCCCTTTATCTTCCCCTCGCCACCGCTTCTTTGGAAGCTGTCCCTTTGACGCTTATGTCTTTGGCACATTTGATGGCGGTGTTTCTCTTGGCAACTTCCAACGCACCACCAATCGTCTTCTACGCCCCCTGCCCCCTAGACCGGACCCTCCTTGATTGGTAAGTGCCGAGTCGACAGCCTGGCTCTGTCCCTTATAGACCCTTCACACTTTCACCTTACACCTTTTTCTTACCGCCTTCTATATCTTCATCTTATAACTGATAGTCTACGATGATTACCACTCCGCACATGTATCTTATCTCTTGTAGCATGTCTGATGGCCTCAGGCTAAGGACAATAAACAAAAATTCAAAAATTCAAAAATTCAAAAAAAAAAGGGGCGTTACGTCACCAGTTTTTTAGCATTCTGAAAACAAATAGTTAGTATTGCAACAGTACAACAGATCAACACTGTCACATACAAGTTGCTTTGCCCAGTCTTTATACACCTGGAAAAAATTAGCTTGCGAAGGTCTCCTACAACAGAATGAATGCTACCTGTAACATGCCCTTCTCCTGCTGAATAGAATCCCAGAAAATGTTGAAGTCTTGCATCGTCCCTTTTGGGTTTGTCTCTTTCCAATCGCGTGCTGCCTCCCACCTAAATAGCATGATAAAGGAGATCCATGCTTAGTAACTTGGAGGACTTACTTGGGGGAAATAATGTTGGGAGGAGTCCACAATCCCCTCCCTCCTTTCGAAACCTTCCCAACAGACTTCTTTGTAACAGTCTGGGATATGGCGCCATGTGTTGTTTTGACATGGTTCACATTCTTGGGGGTATCTCGCTGCCTGCAGACGCTGATGGAAACGGGATTGTCAGTAAAGGAACGGACCAGAGAAAGTAGTATACCTATCAATAGCCTCTATGATGCATCCGAGCTTTCCATCAAGAAGGCCCTCATTGACTTTGTGATCACAAACGAGGTGCTCCAAAAGTTGGACTAACCCGATAAGACCGAATTTACCTTGTGTGATGAGGGGATAGATGTTGGAGATGTTGTGCAAGATGAGGACGTTCAGTCTCTGGTCCCATGTTTCCCAGACATCTGCATCGGCTGTGATGTCCTTCGTGAGCTCTGTGGAATCACAGCAAAATCCTGCCAGTGGGCCGGTCTTCTTCGCTGTGGGGACTGATTTCGGTAGGCCTTCGACCTTCTTGCGGAGTGTCTTCAGTATGCCAAAGGGTGGGGCACCCCGTACAGGTGTGGCGGATGAAGAAGTTATCGCTGAAACAGTCGTGAGGGTTGACGGCACTGAGGAGGGGCCAGGAACGGGTAGGGAGGGGAGATGAAGAGGTCGGGAGGAGGGGCCAGGAGCGGGTTGAGAGTGTGATACAGAGTCTATAGATATTGATAAGTGTCGTGAGTTGGTTATGGGGCACTGTCATACCATTGTTGAGATTGATATCTAACAGCGTTGTGTCGATAGAGAACCCATCCCTACAAAAGCTATTAGATATTTCTCCACAGACCAGAAACCCTTACAGAGGATTCTTCGATGTCTATATAACAATTAGTACATGGTGAAGGATAATAATATGATGCAAACCTTTGAGCTAAGCATAGCATTTTTGACTTGAGTCCTGGGCTAAAAAAGCCAATTAAAAGCAATTGAGATGTCAGCGGAATTCGTAGCAAGAAGATGAGGAAAACGATAAGCATATCACTTACGATAGGTAAACCCTGCATCTCCCATTTTTTGGATTGACACACTCTTTCTAATGATTGAGTGAACGTCAGCAGCTAATTGATGCACCTTTTGAGACCAGCCTATGGTACGAATAAAGGTCATTCCTGTCTTCACTTTCTTTGGTGGAGGTGCATCAAGCAATCTGTCAGCTTCGCCATGAGGTTCCGCAGGATCTGGGGACTCCTTTTGCTTGCGCTTGCCACCATCATTCAAGTTGCAAGTACCAGGAGGTGTCTCCTTAGATTGCCTAGCCAATAAGGACTGCTTCCAGCTGTGGTAGTTCCTCTTCCACAACACATCAACCTTCCATCGCCAAGAACAGAGGTGTAGAAAAGGAAACTTTTCTTCAATTGTATCACAGAACTTGTTGCGAAGAGTAGCACCCACAGACAACCAGTTCTTGGGGGGGCGATTGGGGTCAATGTTGTCATTCCAGAAGGCCCGGAGCTCAGCATACAGCCGCTCCTTCTGGCAATAACTGATAATGCTGCCATTTTCATCTTCAAGGAAAGCCAGAACACCTCTTTCTTTCTTTGTGATACCCTCAGGCTCATTGTCATTGGATTCGCTATCGCTGTCACTGGAATCAGTGTCATGAACCTTGATTACAGAAACTTGAACTGCATCATTCTGTCGCCTCTCCCAGTGTTTTACATTTGGATAGTCGGACTTGTTGAGGGTTATTGGGGACTTGGGGGTAGGTCGACTTCCATTACTCAGGCTGGAATTAGAGCGGCGTGGTTTGGTATTCAGAGCAGTAATCAGCTGTGATCTATATGCAGGTTTTAAGTATGATATATGCACATTAGATCAACGAATGGCGCACTATAAGTTATCAACTCGATCACACAATGTGAGGTTCTCCTTCTCCTGCTTCAAGTAGGCTGGATTGCCTGCTGCATGCAAGGTGGCATCTGATAACAAATAAACTAGTGCGAGTTGTTCCAGTGAAAGGCGATTCGAATCCAAAGCGGAACACATTTGCTAGAGAGTGACTTTAGAGATAGTATATGCGCGATAAAAGTGCTGCCTACGCTGTATGGTACATTCATTTGGTCAAAGGTTTCTTGTTGAGTCCGAGCCTGTGAGGTACATCCACAGAAAACGGTCACTGAGGTTCAGTCTAGAGTAGAATATGGGTGAAAATGACCCCACAGAGAGATAAGGGCTTGTTGAAAATCTTGTGCCATGAATGGGAGGATGTGCTGCATTGTTCTGCGGCCAAGGGTGGACTGCACAAGAGCCGAGTTGCGATAGATCAGAAATGTCCTGTGTATCATAGCCCCCAGAAGTTTGGAAGTCCAGAGTTGTTGACATTTGCTCATTGTCGTTATTGATGTTTGTGGGGTGAGAGGAAAGTGTTTGCAATTATGTGGATCTGTCTGTGCTATGACAAGGACACACAGAACAATTGCCTTAGTGTTGTCAGCTCGCTGCGATTCAGACTGTAGTTCCGGAGTTACTGTGACTTGCAGCCCGTTGACCGAGACGCGTCTTGTCTCAACGCAATGGGATTACCAGATTTGGACTAATGGCTGCTATAGATAATGGACACATACACATATGCACGTTTCTTTGTCTTGCGCTATGCCTCTCTTTACTACTACACCTAGTTTGTGTCTGTGACTTGCTAGTATACACCTCCAGACACTGTATTGTACGCTTTTACATATATATACTTTACTCTAAGGACTGGAATATATGGTTTTTCCTGACGATCTTCCATGCACGTCCTTTCTCAACATCTAAGTTTCATCACAATTTGATATGAAACCTATTCCTCCTCATCAGTGTCATCTGAATCACCCTTCCTAATCAACGCAGCACTCAGTTTCTCAACCGCAAAGTACTGCTGGCCTTCTAAGTAATTTGTCCCTTGCTGAGTGTACGTGAAGGGGACCATCCCAACGACATCTGTAATCCATTTGGCATCGACAATCCAAATGCCATTTTCACCGAGATATGTGCACAGGTGAAGCATTCCATATGACTCTTTAAGCACATGAGGATCTGGATCCGCAAACATTTTGACGGCCACAAGGGTATATCAGGAGTCATTCTTTGTGACAAGAAAAAAGTACAGGACCTCTGCAAAATGCGAGGCTCCTTGAAAGCTCAGCTAGATAAAATGGTCAGTTTATCCTCTCTGTGAAAAGTCGTGGACCCACTTTCACATTTCTTGCTATCCGAACCTTCTCAGCAGGCCATTTCTTCTTGTGCCACCAAGATTGTGTAACTTGCCCATTTGGTAGAAGAAGCCTTGTGAATCTGTCAACGCTAAGAGAATCTCCATGTTTAATTCTCCAGTGATGCAAGTCTGAAAATGTCTGAAAAGCCTCAAGAGTCGTCACATCCATTTCATGATGCTTGCGAGGTCCCAAGAGAAGATAGTTGTTCCCAATGTCACAGGTGCTAGCAGGTAGCTTTCCTGTGGTATGCAAGAGGTCCGGAGTGAGGGCATAGAGAGCATTCACATGCACGTGCTCAATTGTTCTTTGACTGAGATTTGCATATGGATCAGAATGGAGCCGGATTTCTTCACCAAGATTTCCAATGGTTCGCTCCATGGTCCACTGAGATAGTTCGGTGAGAGAGCCAATGCAAAAGT
>Ga0307510_10008047_pt1 | contig 12548 bp, 5 predicted proteins | sample 12_EM_MG_FD_207224 | JGI IMG/M metagenome (GOLD analysis project Ga0307510, IMG submission 207224) | Populus trichocarpa ectomycorrhiza microbial communities from riparian zone in the Pacific Northwest, United States - 12_EM | ecosystem: Host-associated > Plants > Roots > Unclassified | place... | reverse complement strand
TGTGTGTGTGTGAGCGCGCACGCGTATAAGTCTGGATATAAATCTGTTTTATTGTAATTTACATGGATCTAATTCTAGTGTGATGTCGTCTTGGTTGCAGATTTAGCTTGGGTCCAAGATATTGATGATTGAGATGGTGCAGTCTTTTGTTCCAAGGAGCGCGTGAGCAATACAGAAAGTTAGAATGTTGCTTTGGAGACTTGAGAATGTGATTCAAGTCTGAAGATACAAGCATAAACCTCATAGTGAAAAAGTTAGAAAGTCATTCCCTGCACCATGCAAGGAAATTGTGCAGGCTCATTCATACTGATTTTTTGTCTTTTGCTTTTTTGCTCCATTTTTTGGCTCATAATTTTGTATATCTCTTACAGTATCGCAGAAGGCAGGAAGTTATAGGTTCCAGGTTGTACGAGTCGTAGTTGTACTCGAACTAATTTGTATAAATCTCTATATAATCATCATTCTATTGCTGATAAAGAAATCCTTCTGTGTTCATGTTGATATTATCCTCAATTATGCCGCTTTCTAATTGGATAGGTTTTAGCACCAGTGTTGAAATCCTTCTGTGTTCATGTTGATATTATCCTCAATTATGCCGCTTTCTAATTGGATAGGTTTTAGCACTAGTGTTGTGTTTAATGAATAGAGGGACACAAATCAGAAAATGAATTTCCGGCATCGTTGGATGTGAGGAGCTCCTTGTGGTGCCACGAAACTTCGTTAAATTAAAAGCCCCCACTAATTAGTTATTATGGAAAGCAGGATGTCTGGATAAATTAGAAGGGGGTCATCTTCATGCGAGTGCGGCCGTGATGTGGTGGGTTGCTCTTTTCCATCTGCAAAGCACAGGCAAGAGCTTAATTTCGATCCTTTTTTCTCTTTAGGTCAACCTGTAACTACATTCTAAGCATGTTATACGTTCAATCGTTTCTACCAAAACATACAGATGATGTTTGTGTACGCACCAATGCATCAATTTTTATCTTTTAATTTGATTTGCTTGCTTTCTCTTTTCAAAGTTTAATGTAAGACTTCTCACCTAAATTCATTTTTACTGCCGTTGATTAAAATAAGGGTAATTTTGGATAGCATGTTAGGAAAAGAAAGGGTTAACTCGGCAGTATGGTCTATGTGAATTGTACCAGCCTGCATCAAGGTTCAGGCGCCATAAAACTTGAATATTACCATTTTTGGTCCAAGGTTTTGTAGTTCAGACGGAAAGCACAATAAAAATCAGCACAGTCCACTCAAAAAACACGCACACGCACATAAAATTTATTCATCTCTTAGTACTGGAGAAACCATTCAGGTCAGCACACAAATGGAGCTTCAACATGATGGTCGCTGCAGTAGAGGCCAGGTCGCTGAGTGAAACCCTGCTTCTTCAGAATCTTCCTGGCCCTCAAAACAAGCTCCTGGTTAGAAATGTCACCATCCGCCTCCCCAAGTATAGTCTGGATGGCATTGCTAAGAGCTCCATATGCTTCGGCTGAATTTCCTCCTGGACTGGCATCGGCAGAAGTTTGGTCTGTTTGGCAGCCACTGATCAAAATCCCACCATCTGGTAGTGCACGCTTAGTTGCTCCAGCATAAACTTCTTGCTTGCTACCCACCTCAGTCTCGAGGGCAGGCTGTGCATACCCCTCGTTCTGCTCCAGTTTTTGTTTGAGAAATTCCTGGGCAAGATTCCCAACCATTCCAAAGAGTCCACCACCTCCACTTTCCCCATCACCAAGTTGGAGTTTATCCATGATAACCTTCATGAACTTCTTCACCTTAGGGCTTGCATCTTCTCCAAAGACATCAAAAAGGGCTGGCCTCAGCTTCCCAACATCAATGTCATCTTTACCAGTCTTTTGCTTGAGTATTTCTATGAGAGTTGAGAGAGGCAGAGATCTACTTTTCACGTACTCTCGCTCACCATAGTCTCCTTCAACGGCTCTGTCATCAAAATCTTCCTCCTTGACATGCCGGCTGGGGTGCAATCCAGAAGGAATGTGAACTCCACGAGATTCAAATGCATCTTTCACGGTCTGTTTCAAGAAACTTTTAAATCCAAACCCAGAAGACCCCTCCTTCTCTTCCTCTTCCTCCTCCTCCTCTTGACGCCTTGTGCTCTCCCCTATCTGCTCTTTAGTCTCATCAATGAGACCACCACTATGGCATGAATCAGATACAACTGTTATGCGGCAACCTTGTGGGATCTGATCCACAAAATCTCTGAAATCATCATCTGTTCACAAACATCCGAGTTCGAAGTTAGAATGGAATTTGCTTAAGCAACATTTATGACGAATCATTCTAGGAACTACGCAGTCAAGGGAAACAAATAATTCCGTAAAATCATTTCCATTTCCAAACAAGTCGAGTTTTTATCAATTAGATTAATAACAACCAATACAAGAGAATGATAAAAACAAAATGAATGATAAAAACCCCTTGGCTCTGATGTTTTAATTATTTGCTTGAATAATTCATGGTTCATGCTCTTCATCCATCAGTAATACTTTTTGCCAATGAATTGATTCTCTTTGAACAAATGCATGGACCATCAAGCAGGCTCCAAACTATTTCAGAGCGCAAAACTGGATTGTGTCCTATAAATACCCTGGCATGCGAACTTGTAATGTGATGTATGATCATCGTGCCAAGAAACAATAAAATAAACCTGTATTTATCAAAAACCTCATGACTAAAGATCCAACAATTTGTTTTTGCAATAACAAAGACTCTGCATCTCTCTTGTTAGAATAAAGAGACTACACAAATTATCTCTTCAACAATCCTAATAGCTTTGAGCAATAACAGCTCCACCACAACAGATTAAATTATTGAAAATGCAAAGGTCCAAGAGAGTTAACAAATCAAGATTCAAAATTGACAGTCTCAAGCACAGAGATCAAGAGTCAAGACGTTCCACTGACAAAAAAAAAAAAAAAAACCAATAAACAAAACTAATGGTATTTTCTTAGAAAACCACATACAGTAGCGCGGCTCCTTAGAATCAATTTCCCAGGGATCCAACCAAACAAAGAATAAAGGTGCTTTTCCCCCCTTCAAATTTCCTATCCACAAAAAGATCTAAAACAATCCACCATGATCGCAATTAAAAAAAAGAAAGAACCCCCAGAAACAAATAAGATCAATCACAAACTGCTGTTGATCAGATTACTGAAAGAAACTAAATCGGATCACATCAATCAAAACCAATCTTTCGAGAGAGAGAGAGAGAGAGAGGAACCACAAAAGACAAGAGAAGATAAAGACATTACCGGTGATAAGATTCATATCACAAGGGACAATGCACTCATCGTAACCAGTATCATCATCCTCTCCAGTTTCAGCAGGCAACCTTGTCCCATGTCCGCTATAGTGGACAAACAACATGTCTCCAGGCTCGGCAGAGCGAACCAGATCCTTCAGCGCCTGGCGCACGTTTCTCCCAGTTGGTTGTGTGTAAGAATCATCCGTGTCTATCAAGATAGTTACGTTATCTTCAGAAAAACCATAACGATCAACAAGACACTGGTACATCCTCTTGACATCATTTATGCAGCCTTTGAGCTCAGCTTTTGTTCCTGGGTAGTTGCAGCCTATCAACAATGCCTTCTTTGTCATGGTTCTGTTGCTGGCAACGATCAACTCAGTCAGTCTCAATTGGATTTGGGATCTTCTGATCCTTGGAGAGTACTTTCTGTTCCTTTTAATTCTGACGTTTTGGACTGTGAGAAAAGTGGGATCGTCAAAGAAATGGTAATGATGAGTTGTCAGGACTCAGGAGGATTTATTTATTTATTTATTTATTTTGGAGAAAAGGTTAAAGTACAAATTAAGCGTAAAAAGGTTCTGAAAAAAAGAAGAAAAGAGGAAGATAAGATGGGTGAGTTGGATTCAATGGAATTAAAGAGGATGGGCCCTTAAAATAGTGATTGGAATGTAAAAGTTATTATTTTTTAAAATATATTTTTTATTTAAAAAATATTTTTAACATAATATATAAAACAATCTAAAAATATAAAAAATTATTATTTTATAAAAATTATTTTTTATAAAATACTACATGATACGCAATGACAAACAACACAAAAAAAAAAAAGAATTAATCATCTTCCCTTGTAAATAAAATCCAACCACTGTGCTTGTAATTTTATCTTCCAGCCAATAGAAGGCAAAATTCTATATCTGATTTAAATTTTTTATTTAAACGCAAAAAAAAAAAAAAAATAAAGATAATTACATTAATTAGTATAATATTATTCTATAAATATTAATAAAATAAATAAATAAATAAATATTTATTTATTTATAATAAATACTACATTACGAGAGCTTTGCTAAATAATATAGTTAAAAAAAGTTTAAGAAATTATAGAACAACATATAGATATATAACTTTGTAATTGTAGTGATTTTAACTTTATTATAGAATAAATTATTTATGATTTAATTCGAGATCTACTATTATTGAACACCCATCCATCGGGTGGGCCTTGACCTTAAAAAATTGACAAGTCAGTTAGTGGGTGTCATGAACCATTGCCTGAAAGTCAGCCAAATATTTTTCAGTTTGTCTGTAGAGTAATAAAGGTTGTATTTTTTTTTAGATGTTTTTTTATTATTTAAATATATATTTAAATAATTATTGTATATATATATTTTAGTATATTAAAACAATTTAAAAATATAAAAAATTAACTTGAAATAAAAACAATTAAATTTTTTCACAAATATAATTAGAATGCAATACTGATTTAAAATGTCAGGAATCTCACATTATTGGTATGCGCAATCAAACCAAGTCTTTCTTACATTTAAGAGTTTGTGTTGAATAATATCTCTTATTAAGAATAGACATTTGGTGATCCATCCACTATCTTCTATTTACAGAGAGGTCAAATAATGTCCAAAATTATAGAAAAATTCACGCCCGAATCATTTATTCATTAAAAAACCTTTTTTTTTAATGTAAAACCCTGAGCAAAATCATTAATAAGCAAATAGCATTTAATAACAAATCAATCTTGAAATACCAAAGTTAACAATGGAGTGGTTGGATCTTGGAAGGATGATGGAGTGAAGTTGCTGTACGATGACAAGGGAGTTCTTGTGAGTTGAGTCCCGTTTTGACGTGCACTCGAGCCGTATCAGCCATTTATCAGTTATTACAGTGAATCCCTGTTTTCCAGCTAACTCCGAACTCCCAGGGGATCAAAACATGAGTGGGGAGGAAGGAGCGTGGCATCTATTGTAACTTGCAGTAACTGGAATCCAAGATTACAATTCACGAGGGGTGAGAGTAATTATTGATCGAAATATAATTAAGATAATTATCGATCATCATATACACTACTACTTCAAGATGCGAGACAAACAAGGCCGAGTATAAGTTTATTTAAATAAAACCAGAATCATTAATTGTCAAGAAATAAGAACAAAATGTCATGGAAAAACCGCAATGGAATGGACATCCATCAAGGGTTGTAACTGCGCCGAGCTGGACAGACATTGATCCGTAGCAGATTTACTTAACCGCGTCGTGGTGGATTGCCCTTTTTGCTAGGTGCGGGATTAACATAATTACAGTCCAGTCTGATTTCGCTTTCATTCGGAGCAGTATAGACAAGAATGTTTCCAAGATTCACCATTGACGCTGCAAACTGATTAAAGAAAAGGTCAGGCTGCTGATCTGTGAATGCTGAAACGAATGGCGCAGTTCTTGGATCCGAGTAGAGTTCTTGATCTGTTGACAACAACCCCTTTTTCTTGCCAAGGTTGTTGTAGTACTCCACGTCAAAAGTCTTTGGAGTTGTTCTATCTAGATTGACCAAGTTAGAACTCCATTTGCAACTTCCTGTCAAGTTCCTCAAGTATTGTCTGTCAAGGGTAGGATCAGGCCTGCCAGTTCCCTTATAGTTAGCGAGTCTGTGCATGAATGAATAGCAACTGCTCCTTCCAATTGTGTGTGAACCTGAGAGAACAACCAAATCAAGAATGCTCAATCCTCTTTCCTGGAAGAAATCAATCAGAGCTGTGACATTTTCGCGGCCCTGAGGAACAAGGTCAGCCTCTTTGGCAATGGAAGTTTTTCCATCTTTACGCCCAAATGGGACTTCCCAGAATGGACCTCCAAGCAGAAGAGTGGCATCTCTAGCCGCAGCTGTGAGAATGTCCGCGCATGAGACAGTTTTTGGACACTTCCTCTCAAGCTCTGCTTTAATTTCATCAATCACTTGGAAACCTCTCAGTGTCTTGCTAGCATAAGCTCTCCTTTCACTATTTCGATGGTTCAACAAGATAGAAGCATCACATCCCTGCATTGCATGTTGTCAATATTTTTTGTCTCATAAGACTTATACGAGACTAGCAATTCTATCATTAATAAAATCAGTTAAAAGAAAAGGAAAAAACCAATTAATGACCATCATTTGGTGCATAAAAGATGCCAAAACCTGAGACCTTTTCTCAGGTTGAGAATACTAGCTAGTGCAATGGTCGTGAAGGATATATATTAGAGGTGCAAGATTTTTGGTCATCATTTAGTGCTTACCCTAATAGCGCAATCATGGAAGTGCAAGCGAATGATGCTAGCTGCCAAGGTGTAATCCTTTAGAAACCAAGCTTTCATTTTTCGGTGAATTATTTCTTCAGCAGCAGGACAAGTTTTTTGATAGTAGCTAAGAGACAGGAAATCTTGAGGAGACAAGATCGACGGTGCTCCCAGAGGCTTAACTAAATCTTTGACAGGGTTCTGTGGCAATATGGCTGACACCATGTACAACTCAAACTGAACAAGGAGGAGAAAGGTGCAAAACCACCACTTCATGTTGCTTTTTTGATCTCTTGTCAGCACTGGTATGTCACACTGACAAAAACTGTTCGAGTATTTACTGATTGTGTTCTCCGCCTTGTTTTATACTTGATTCATTGTGGATTTTTATGTGTTGTAAAGAGAGAAATACGTGAGGAGCACTCTCTAATTCACAATTTTTATGACTTGCAAACATGTACTCCAAGTGGGGGCTCTCAGGACAGCGTTACACGCTATATTCCAGAGTTAAATATTAAGGTCACTTGGACACTCGACAGCCCAGAAGAAATCTATGCTGTAAAGAGTGAAATATGGAATTGGGAACTGCAGGATGATCGTTCAGCTACAACTCTTTAATTTAAAAGATAAAATCAACTGTTTCAATATATTTCGTTATGATTTAGGGAGGAAAATAAAAAGAAACGGACTTGGTTTAGATCTAGAAGGAATACAATTATTACGAGGGCCTTGAATTCAAAACATAAAGTCCATCAATAGGTCATTAGTTAATTAGGCTCTGTTTCTTTATTGGAAATTATTTTTTTTAGAAAGTAAATTTTAGAAAAATAAATTTCAGAAAAATAAATTATTTTCTGATATTTGATAGTATAATAAAAAGTAAATTGAAAAATATTTTCCAGTGTTTGGTTATGTTATGGAAAATGAGCTGGAAAATAACTTATTAATATTTTATTTTTTTCAAGTTTATTAAAATAATGAGGAACAAATCTTACAAATTAAAAAGTTGAATGAGAATAAAATTAAAAAAAAATATAATTTCATAAATTATTTCAAATAAAATAAATAATAATCAAAATAATAGAGATCAAATCTAAAAAAAAAATGAAAGATAAAGAAATTAAAATAATAATAATTAATATTCATAAATTATTTTAAATAAAATAAGTAACAATCAAAAGAATGAGGATCAAATTTGATAGATAAAAAATTTCAATAAAAAAATGATAAGGGAAAAACAAATAACAATTATAAAAATAAAGACAAAAGTTAATATAAAAATTAAATTTTAAAAGATGAAATTGAAAAATAAATATTCAAAACAAAATATATATATATATATATATATATATATATAGCAATCAAAAGTTTGAGGACCAAATTTGATATAATCAGCAAATAATATGACATTTCTAATTTTTTCATAATTTTCAGAAAGTGTTTTTCCCCTAAATTTTTCAGGAAAACACTTTCCTAGAAACCAAGCCAAATTTTTTTTGATTAGAAATTATTTTTCGTTAACCAACTTTTTTAATAGCAAACAAACATAGTAAAATTTAAGAAAAACAAACATATCTTTAATTAACTAAGTAACTACTGATCTAAAAACAAATAGCTCAGGATCGACGTATAGATTGCCAACCCTTCAACTCTATAGAAATTAATAAGGTCTATACCGGCCGTAATATTTTAAAAAATTCATGATTATGCTGCATCTAAACTTTTTTTTTTTTTTATCACATTTCAGAATAAAAATAAATCCAATAAAAATAGCGCAGAAAACTCGGGATCTAATATTGGCTATATTTGGCATGGCCCTGGTTGGAGGGGGAAGCGTTGACCTTGCTGGGTCAAGTCATGCAAATGCCACTCGGCAAATTTGGGCCCTTAATAAAGACATTCTATCCAGCTCAGAAAGGAGCACTGGACACGATCAAAATGAAGGAAATTTTGTGTGACGTCCACGAAGAAAAAACTTCAAAAAAAAATATATATATATAGTTATTTACAAAATTAATTGACCTTCTGATTCAGCTTAAACTTTTACTAGAACAAAACAAGTCACAGCATATTTACATTCATATTCCCAATCACACGACAGCACAAAATCTTGAAACAAGCCAAAAAAAAGAAAAAATCCACACTATCCCGGAAGATATGAGACCACGCAGCGCTAACCACAACAAGCACAAGATTTAAGCCTTGCAGCAAACAAAACGACCTAATCCCCTGGAAACATGTTTTTCACCATCATCTCCAGAGATTTCTACGGCCTTGTTTTTAGGCTTCGTTTTCAGTTCATCTTTAGGCACTGTCACCACAAGAACCCCATCATGCATTGACGCCTTAATCTCATCAAGTTTAGCATTTTCGGGCAACCGAAACCTCCTTGAAAACCCACCACGTGACCTCTCTTTGCAGTGCCACTTCTCTCCTTTCTCCTCGGCTTCTTCTTTTCTCTCTGCAGTACTTATTTGAAGCACTGTCCCCTCATGAACTTCAATCTTCACGTCCTCTTTTGTAAGGCCGGGAAGATCGATCTCGAATACATGGGCGTGAGGAGTTTCCTTCCAGTCCATTTGGGTCTCTGAGTTTTCGATCAAGAAACCCCGAAATGGATCAAACAAGCTGTTTTGGTTCAAGAGAGAGTGAAGGAGAGACATTTTCTGGTTTTTTTTTTATATATATCTGGCTGTGCTGGAAAGATTTTTTGGCTTAGGAATGTTAGAACGAAGAGTTAGCTAAAGACTTCAGTTGTTTTGTTATGCTTGTTTGTTTAAGTATTGCTATTGAAGGTATTTATATTGGATCATGTGGCAGAGACTGGCGAGTTCTTGAAGTTTCTGGTGATAGATTTTGCAAATTATAAGGATTTTGACTCCCAAGGATCATAACGTCGGAAGAGATAATCACACTCCATTTGGTAGTCAACACAAGAGAAGTTTCTGGGGGAACCTAGAAATGGACATAATAAAAGTTTCGATGTCAAAAAAGTTGTTTAGCTGTGCAATTAATTAATCACAGACATGGAATTTATTAGAAGATTGTAGAACATGCCCCGCGAGAAAACGATGATTTGACAGTGTTCATCAGCAGTTTAATTTAATATTTTATTTAAAAATATTAAATTAATAATTTTTATGTATTTTTTAATAATCTTATTTTTCTAATCTCAAAAATATAAAAAAATACTTTTTAAAAAAATTATAATATAATTTGGATTCTCTTCTCAAAAAATTAAATATTGTATAGTTCTTATCTAAATACAGTTTGGTGTCAACTCACGTACTGGATCAATTCACAAGCCCATTTTCCGTTATTATGTCCAAAAATAGCAAACTATAAGAGCGTGTTTGACAGTGTGGTTGTGGGTGCTTTTCAAATAATTTTTCGCGCCAAAATGCATGCCAATGATGTTTTTTCATTTTTTAAAAATTATTTTTGACATCAGCACATCAAAACGATCCAAAACGTACAAACCATATTAAATTTTAATAAAAAAAAAAAATTTAAATTTTTTGGGAACGCAGCCACAGCCGCGTTCCCAAACGTTCCCTAAAACCCGTACAAAATTACATTAATCACCCAAAACTCACCTTCAAGTTCAAGTGAACATTACAAAAAACCCCTTTTATATCCAAAATATCCTTCATGTTTTTTAATCTCCCCCCTAACATTAAGGGTGTTTTGGGTATAAAAGAGGAATTTTTATAATATTTCTAGACTCTTAGATGGTCATTATAATCTTATAATACCTTAAAGAATTATTAATTTACCTTATTCAAAATAAAATTTCAATTGTGGTTGTATTTGGACTGTGTTGTCAAAGTTCAAAAATATATTTGGATCAAACTGTAATATTATATTTAAGCTGATTTAATCCACTTAATTTAAATACCTTTTACAATTAATTTAATTTAATAAAACGTGAGATGCACATAGATATTAATCTTCGACATATCCTCTCTCTGATCAGTCTGTATTTCTTTTTGTAAAAAATATAAAAAATCAGAATTTATTGGGAAGGAAGCTTTTCTACCTTTAGTTGGTCCTAAATTTGTTTTGGTCGGCGTCGAGTAAAAATCTAAGCAAGACACTTCCCTTTAATAATTGTGTTCGTGATAGTTTGTGTAAGAGGTTCAGTAATTTCAATTTTTTCAGCTATGATTTATTAGAGAAGGACTTCCTTTTATTTAACCCAAGACCCTTCAAATTTTCTAGTAAAAAAAAACATATTAATTCAATTCTTTTTTATATATTTTATTATTATTTTGATATACTAATGTTAAAAATTATTTTTTAAAAAATATATATTTTTAATTAAAAAAACACATATAATAAAGTACACATAAAATAAAAAAAACACTTGTCATAGTCTGCCTTCATTAATCTTGAAAGGTATAGCTCAATTATTTGTTTGTTTTTTAAAGATTACTAGTTCGAGTTCCACAAATCTCAGGGCCACTGGAGGCTTACATAGTCGTTAACTTCAGGACCCGTAGGATTAGTCGAGGTGCACCAAGCTAACCCGGACATTCATGTTAAAAAAAAAAAAATGAAAAAAAAACCTGAAAATGAAGGGCAACTCTCAATCTTATCTGCTCAATCATATAATAAAACATTTATTGAGTTATGAGTAGGAAGACAAGGGCATCTTCCTGCACATTTCCTCATCAATATTGCTCGGGGGATGTCCAAATCCCACCCTACACTAACTTGTTAATTTGTTTGCCGATTCATTTTGTCTTCCTATCAAAGTCACAAGCAAGTTTCTTTTGAGGCCAGAAGTTTTTTGGTTCTTGTCCGTAGCATTCCGACCACTGTTCATCGAATTTACAAACTAAGTAGTTCGCATTTAATTCACTTGAACCCGTACAATTCTTTCGGGACCTAGATAATTCAGAAACATTATAAAGCTAAGGAATTGCTAGCAATATTAGCAGAGAATCTTAAGAGTTTTTAGTGAGAAGACTATAGCCGTTGACTTCAGGCAATCATACTGCATAAGCTCGGTGAATCATCAGAATTTATAACACAAACTGTAGCATATACCATGAAAGATTCCATCATAACTTCAATCTGTAAGAGACCTCCTTGGCAATCTTTACATTCTAAATATATATTTTTTTTTATAAAGATGTGCACATTTATTGAATCGAGAAAAGGTAAATGCCAAAATTACAGCCAAAGGCCGAGAAAGGGGAGGGGTGCCCCATCATGGACTCGGGGCAAAAGAGAGCGACGCGAAAGGAAGCCGGCGAAAAAAAGAGAACCCATAAAACTGCAGAATCGGAAGGCCAAACCACAAAGCTGCTGAATGCGAAACCCACCCCATGGCAACACAAAAGCTCAACAAATTAAAGAGAAGACAACTTATTTCTGTCGATACAATCATTCCCCGTCGGCTTTACAAGTCAATTTGATAACTCGTCTGTGGGAAATTTGTTTTTTTTTTTACCAAATTGTTTTGGTTCTTAAAAAAATTGAAAGGCTGGGCCGCGATCTAGAGTTCTATATCTATGGATACAATTCTACAAAGATAAAAAGAAATAAAAAAACCAAGAAATTAATATAAATAAAGGTTACAGCTTTTTAAACCCGGCCCGGTCCAAGACCCGGGTTCCGGGTTTTGACCGGGTCACCGGGTCGTCCGGGTCAATCTCTATTTAAAAAAAATCAAAACGGTGTTGTTTTAGTAAAAAAATTAAAAGTCAATGGGTTGTAACTGAGTTTTTGACCGTGTTTTGTCGGGTCAGCCGGATCACACCAAACCATAATTTTTTTTATTTTTTATCAACTCGACTCAATTCTAGTTCTGGATCAATCCATCAGTCCGAGTCGAGTTTCATAACTAAGTTAAAGCATTCTAAAATATATCTTTCTAACGGAGAATACAACGTTCGGAATCGCATGTGCTCAGCAAAGAGCTTCACGCACGACTGAACAACACAGTCAATATATATATATATATATATATATATATATATATATATATATATAT
>Ga0307510_10008046_pt1 | contig 12548 bp, 17 predicted proteins | sample 12_EM_MG_FD_207224 | JGI IMG/M metagenome (GOLD analysis project Ga0307510, IMG submission 207224) | Populus trichocarpa ectomycorrhiza microbial communities from riparian zone in the Pacific Northwest, United States - 12_EM | ecosystem: Host-associated > Plants > Roots > Unclassified | place... | reverse complement strand
GTCAACTTCAACGATTCACCGATCCCTAACTGTCACTTTGAATTGCGAACACCCACTTCCATGTGAAATCGCAGGACCATCACCTCGGAGGCGGTGGACGAGGGCGCGCGTGGGTCCTTGTTCGCTGAAATCGCTGGTAAGGTGGCTTCGAGGCCCTCGGGAGATTAGCTGGTGGCGAGGGGGCGGTGAGGGGCTTATTTGGGGGCGATCAGGCAAGTGGAGTGGACTCTTTCAGGAGGGCAGAGGGGAGTGATGTGTTGCGAGGGAGGGTGATAGTACGGGGATGGGGAGGTTTACCGGGTTCAGGGCTAGTCATCAGTGGCAAGTAGTTGTGAGTTGCTTGGTTTAGTGGACAGGGGTGAAGGAGGGGGATGCGTTCGTCGTCGCAGATCTCACAGCCACCAGGCGGTTGAGTGTGAGCTGACAGGGATTAGTAGACTCATGTATTTATTGAGTGGAAGGAATCCGTTGTTAATAACAGGGACTGAGTACTGAGCTATTGTGTTATGCTGGTGATATACAGTAGGGACATGATAGTGTGATAGGGTAATGTAGGTATACCTGGTCGTTAATCGTTGCCTGTCTCCCGACTCACCCGTGCTCGCTACCGCGACGCCTCTCCTCTGGCCCACATGGCCCAAGGGCAAACCCGGCCACACTCGGGAACTTCCATTTTGATAGTGAAGTGAGGAACGATTTGGGAGTGGTACCACTGTAGAGCTGGAGGTTAGTCCAAGGTCGTGAGTTCAAAAAGGAAGGGAAAGAGAAAAGAAGGCCGCGATCGCGAGAATCCGGGATCGCGCAAGGAGGAATCATGAAGGGCGTAGGAAACTGGAGGCGAGAGCATGTAAACGCAAGGGATGATCTACGATTGCCCGCTTGAACGAGGCCAGGCGGGGAAGATTGTGTACATGTATGCTAGGCGCAAGTCGAGAAGAGGGGGAAGGCCCGGGAAGGCGAAAAGCGAAGACAAATGCGGTCGCGCGGCGACGATGACGAAGGAAATTTTACTGAATTGTTCCCAGGTGCGAGAAATCTTGCGCGAGGGTGAGGAGGAAGTCACGACGTTCGTCAGTAAAGGCTAAGGTACAAGCGAATGGAGCCGGATGGTCTGAAAACAAGACGTACAATAAGAGCTTGATTAGTCCTGTGTACAGTAAGAGTTGTTCTAGACACAGACACGGTCCAGACCTGCGAGGGAAAAGCAGTTGGTCGTGTGGCGACTCCGGTAGATGAAGACAAGGCATGTGAGGAACGAGTGCGGGTGAAGAAGGTGACAAGAAGCCGTGTCTCGGAGGCGGGCGGAACCGAAGAGAACGTCACGTGGTCGAGATTGCTCGATTCCCGATCCTGAGACTACCATACCACACCACTTTTGCTTTTTGCATTGTGTGGCAGGGAAGGAAAAGGAGGGTGTCAATCGGGTGTGAATAACAAAACAGTGTAAAAGCAGGCCTACGTCGCTTCCCAGTACAGGTAAGACGCCTCAGCGCCAGTATTCTTGTCGACAAGTGTGCCGCTGGCTCCGCCGCGACTGCCCAGGTGAGGGATTGCGCGGTTTGGTGTTCATCGAACGGGATGGAGGTCTGTGGCAGGTCGACGTGAGTATCAACTCGACTCGACTGTGACATCTGGAAGGCTGAATGGCGGGTATAGATAGGTGACGGGCACTGGCAGGTCGAGTCATGACAAAGCGAGTCCGCGTCGCATCACCGGATTGTTCGGGGACGGCTCTCTGGCTCCCTGAGGGTGCCACGGGATAAGGTCGTGGTGGAGGTGGTGGAGGTACTGTAGAGGCGGTGATGACGCTGCCCCATTTCCAACCCCTGATCCCTTATAATCAGGCAGGTCCGAGGAGTCGCATCCGCACTCATTCGAGGTTGGCATTTCTGAAGGGGAAGCAGTAACAAATAAATGAACGGTCTCCGTCAATGGCTGCCGATGCATCGAATCGTCCAAGAGCCCACTGGGAAACGCACCAGATTCGAGAGAAATGGTCAGGGAATGAACAATGGCGCTGACCGTCGGACATCTTTCCTCACAGAATTCGACCTAATCGTGGTTAGAATAATTGGGGATCACGGATAGGAGGACGAAATTCTTGATGAGAACACCCTGCAGGTCTCGAAAGTTGCTCTGTGCGACGGCTAGGATGCTCTGTGCCAGCGACGCGATCCGACCATCGAACAAAGCGGTGATTGAGGATAGGACGACTCACTTGATACCGAGTACAGTGGTCACAACACGGCAACGCTCCCTCCCGGTGAAACTTCAGAACGAGAAGAGACAACGGTAGTGATTTGATGGGTTAAGGGCAAGTTAGGGTTAAGGTTATGAAACAGCGATATGATTCAGTCAGCGGCACGACGGCGCGGAACATGGATCGCTGGGCGCTTTTGTCGCTTGTTCCCGGCTTCCTCCTTTCATAAGTCTGACAAGACCACAAGGCGTCCTCCAGAAAATTTCGTTTTTTTTTCAATCTGCACACTTTGTATTGGGTGTATTGTGATCACTGTTCGTGGTGGTTCACAACCTCTAATACCCTGGGAACGGTCTGTTGTTGAGGTGCAGAATACACCCGACAGGCAGTGCCGCGTTCAAGGGTGATAAATGAATTTTTTTTTTTTGGTTGTGTTCATGCCTTCCATGTAGTACTGTACGTGGCAACCGAACATATACATGCTTCTTCTCCCGCCCCACCCAAGAACTCATCACATGCCACGCAACCGTGAGAGAAACAAGCCGAGTTGTTTATCGATCAATCCTAGATAGAGGAGGAGATGGTGTCATTCCAGGTCAAGATCCTTCCGTTGGTGCTTCGCTTTGACGGACCCACACTCGGAGCACAAACAAGTGGATCCCTGACGGCCTCATTCCTGAGTTTTGGCAGGTCGACTGGTTCTGAAACGCTCCTGGCAAACAATTGCAAGCTTGGGTGGCGACTACTGTAGTAGGAGAATGTCAGTGATAGTTGGCCCCAGGTGGGTCATCCACAGCCAGCGATTATTACTGGGCGACAGCACGATGCCGCGCCCTCCTGAGGATTTACTCAGGTGGGGGAAATAATTTATACAAACTTCCTCACCCATTGGTGAGTTCATGATGTTTGCCTCCATGCCTGGACGACGCGAATCACGAATATGGCCCCTCCCCCCACTTGGGTGCGTGACCAGGCCCGGGTTTGAAGGCATGATTTAGGCGCTCAACCCATGGCCCGTTTCCGAGCCGCCGACTACCAGATTCCTCAAGTATGGCAGGGCGGGATCACTCTCTAGTAGATGGATGATACCTCGAAAGGAACAATGGGGCACACCGCAAGTAGGTTGCTAAGCGGACACGTGGTAGCACATAGGAGCCAAGGACTTCGTTGTGGCATGTTGAGGAAAGAAGTTCGACCAAGTCAATTTTGCCCACAGGCGCAACTAAGACGTCCGCAGCCACACGGTTGACCAGTCCCGACTCCCGAATCCATCCTGCACTTCCTTCCTATCCTTCCTCAGCCTTATCTTTGTCAGCAGTACACTGCAGCTTTTCTTTCTTTCCTTCAACAGTCCATTTTATCATGTCTCGCCACCCAGAGGTCTGTCATTACTTTATTCCGTGTATTTCTGTCCATTCATTTCGTTTTCTAGCCAAACGAGTCCCGTAGAGCACTACAGTACAATGACGGATACCCGTCCTATTCAACGACGAATCCATATGATAAACAGAAGTTACAGAACTACGCCCAAGATCCTTTCTCACATCCCCAAGATGACCAACTACGTCCTCTTTCGACGGGATACCCACCACACGGCCAAGAACACCGATCGGGCTATCCACCCGTGGGCCACGATCCTTACGCAGCGCCATACTGCCCATCTCACTCACCAGATCACCACGAAACACACGCCACGACCTCTTATTATCCTCATCCTTTTTCACGTGCTGTCTCCACTCCACCACACCGCCACCGGCTCCATCTCAGCAGTAGCACGTTGCTTTCGCGCCTGGCACGCCTAACAGCAGTTCCGGCCTCAACGTCCATCCCCCACCTTCTTCAGATATTAAACCCCCACAACAGCGTTTCAACTGTCTGAAGATCCGCATCATGACCTTGGAGATGAAGGAGACATACCCCTCCCGTAAGTCCCGTTCGCCCGTTCCGAAGAGTCTCTGTGGATGCCTAGTCAGTATAGCGCTCTCCCAGAAGAACAGGCAGCCAACCATGTCCGCTACGGTCGCACGCCGCAACGTGTGCCACGTAGGTACAAGACTCTGAATTGCGTCGAATGCGTCTACTGTCCAACTTGTCTTAGCATGAGCTTGGCTGACCCCTTCCGCTCCTACGTACTTGTCCAGACTCTTCCGCGACAACCTTGTGCTCGACACGGCAGTCCCAATAAAGTTGCTTGACCACTGCGTTCATAAAAGATGAGCGCGAGTTTACTCACATGCGTTCCGCCGCGACCGGTGACCCGAACGACTTCAAAGATAGTAGTTTCACCCTCCGTCAGGTGCATTATGACCCGCCGCGTTGAAGGGGGCTATTCATCGTCATGACCATATTCAACGAGGATGATGACCTATCTAGTACGAGGGCGATGCGTGGCATCACGAAGAACATTGGTTATTTGTGTAAGCGGGATCGTGGCAAGACCGGGAGTAAAGACGGTTAAAGAAAGTGGTGGTTTGCACCGTTAGCGACGGTCGTCAGAAGATCAACTCGCGTACGCTTAGCGTCATCGCGGCCATAGGCGCGTATGAGGAAGGCATTGCGGCTAACGTCGTCAGCGGCAAGCCCGTGGCGGCACATACGGGTATACTACTCAGAGTGCGTATTACCGACACTTGTTTTTACCAGCCGTCTTACGTCCTCTGTAGTCTCTGTTACCCCATCAAACAAGATTGAAGGTGGAGAAAGGGATTGTCCCCGTGCAGATCATCTTTTGCTCGAAGGAGAACATCCATAAGAAGATCAATTCGCACCCGCTGGTTCTTCAACGCGTTTGGACCGATTCTTCAACCTAACGTTTGCGTCCTTTTGGATGTCGATATTATACCTGGCCTTAGCTCGATTTATCATCTCTGGAATGTTTTTGACATCAACTCAAATGCCGGGGGTCCCTGGGGAGAAATTGCCGTGGCCAAAAAGCAGATATGGGAAGGAGTTCCTAAATCCTCTAGGTTTGTCTCTTGAACAGCTTCGTAATAGTGCTTCATTTTTGACTTCGTGCTTGACAACACAGAGGCTGCGCAGAACTTCGAGTACAAGATGTCTAACATCCTTCACAAACCTTTGTATGTCTTGTCGGACTCCTTGCCTGTCTGTCTCACTCCTCTGCAGAGAATCGGTGTTTGGTTACATCACTGTGCTCTCAGGGGCTTTCAGCGCGTGTCGGTATGTCGTGCCACAGAACGATGTTTGTGGTGAGGGGCCTACGGGAGTATTTCCTCGTGGAACAATGGTACGCCATGCTCTGTTTTGTAGAGTGTCTTACTGGATGGCCGTAGTACGGTGCGGGCGCGGACATTTTCACGGCAAAAATGTACCTGGCGGAGAATCGTGTAGGTGGGAAATGTGATGTGAATGTGGTGGACCTTCGTTTTTTATACAACGCGTCTGTAGATCCTATGCTGGGGACTGGTGTTGAGGCCTTGAGGCGCGGCGGAGCATGGTATCTTCACTATGTCAAGTCGGCGTACGCCTATCCGGACATACCGGATCAGGTACGGGTTGGTCCGTCTTGGAATGAATTGGCAATCTGATGTTCCTCTGATGTTCCCGAATTGGTCTCGCAACGTTGCAGATGGCTCAATGCTTCGCTGCGAGATACAGCACTGTCGAGTTCCATTACATATATCGGTCTTCGCACAGCTTCGCGCGCAAATTCTTGATTCACGTCGAACTCGTCTATCAAGCCTTCAACGTTCAGCTCCTTTCGTCCTTGGTCTCAGCTCGTGCTACAGCCTGAGAAAACAGTCCGAGGGTGCAAACATCGGGTCGATTTTAGCAGTCACCGTATGTATAGCTATTTTAGGGACTATTCAAGCTCATCCCCAGACGTACAACACAAAGATGGAAACACGAAGAGGGGAAGGAAAGAGCAACTAACAAAGAAGATGCATAAGGGTGAATTCTGTGAATTGCTGAGTGGAATATGGTTTGGGGGATAGCAGAAACAGTCGATTGACCGCAATATGAGTGTCGGAAGATATGAATCGGGAACAAGCCTTATCCACACCCTTCTCAGCCCGGCCATATGGACGATATGACGTGGGAAGAAAAGTGCAGGCATACTCCAATATGAGAACTGTGGCTATTTTAGAAGTTAGAAGGGACAGATGCAGACAATAGAAGTGTACCAATCATAGCGTGGTTTGCGTCATTGCTAGATATGCAAATACGAGGCTGAACGCCATTAATAAAATCAAGATAGAACTGAAAATAATGACAGTACATCAGAGTAAAACGATGTCAGTTTGTTGACTATGAACTGCAGTCCCGAGAAAAGCATGAGAAGACGGATAAAAGGAAAATATAACAGGAAAACTCACGTTCTACAAGCACAGAGAGCACGGAACACGTTAGCAGAAAGAAAGAAAGCGATGAAGGAGGACTCACAAACTGAAGAGTACCGAGGGAGGGACCTGTCAGGACACGGAAAGAAAGCGAGCTTGGGAGGGGCACTCACTCTCTGCGGAGCACAAAGAGAGGGACTTATCAGGGCACAGAAACAAAGCGAGCTCATGAGGGGCACTCACATCCTGGAGAGAACAGAGGGAGGGAGTTTTCAGGACACAGAAAGAAAGTGACCAAGCAAGGCACTCACTGGCTGGAGATCGCAGAGGGAGGGACTTGTCAGGACGCGGAAAGAAAGCGACCGAGTGAGGGGCACTCACTATCTAGAGACCGCAGAGGGACTTGTCAGGACACAGAAAGAAAGGGACCAAGCGAGAGGCACTCACTTCCTGGAGACCGCAGAGGGAGGGACTTGTCAGGACATGGAAAAAATGTGACAAGGGGCACTCACATTCTGGAGATCATAGAGGGAGGAACTTGTTATGACACGGAAAGAAAGTGAACGGGCAAGGGGAACTCACTGGCTGGAGACCGCAGAGGGAGGGACTTCAGGACATGCAAAGAAAGTGACCGAGTCAGGGGCACTCACTCTCTGGAGACCGCAAAGGGAGGGACTTGTCAGGACATGGAATAAAAGGGACTGAGCAAGGGGCACTCACGGACTGGAGAATCTAGAGGGAGGGACTTGTCAGGACACAGAAAGAAAGCAACTGAGTAAGGGGGCACCCACTCCCTGGAGACCGCAGAGGGAGGGACTTGTCAGGACATGGAAAGAAAGCAACCAAGCAAGGGGAACTCACATTCTGGAGACCGCAGAGGGAGGGACTTGTCAGGACATGGGAAAAATGCGACTGAGCAAGGGGTGCTCACATTCTGGAGACCGCAAAGGGAGGGACTTTTCAGGGCATGGAATGAAAGTGACCGAGCAAAGGGCACTCACATCTGTGTAACCCTAGAGGGAGGGACTTGTCAGGACATGTAAAGAAAGCGACCAAGCAAGGGGCACCCACTTCCTGGAGACAGTAGAGGGAGGGACTTGTCAGGACATGGCAAGAAAGCGACCGAGCAAGGGACACTCACTTTCTGGAAACCGCAGAAGCAAGGCAAAGTCAGGACATGTAAAGAATGTGAAAGAGGGTAATAGTTGAGATCACGCTTGGAATATAGATTAGCAAGGACAGACTCACAAAATTCTGAGGAGTGCTGGTCTTTCAGTAAGGGGTAATTCACGACGGGTAGTACAACTTACCCAGATTGACGGAAAAGCCATCATGCACATCTTTATTACAGTTTCTGTACTCTCAGTCCCCGTCTTGAGAAAATGATGGGACCTGTGATGGGACTATACACCTTCATCGTTATCTCGCTATACGTGAGAGCTCACCGTATAATAGCTAACCGTATGTTGAGCTCGAGGTTATCGCGCCACTTAGCCAACAGCATATTGGCGAGTACGCCCCCACTGAGTGCATTGGCAGTCACTTCAAGAAGATCAGTACACTGTTGATCATCCTTATGCATTCCTACAGAAATCAAGATGGGTGGGAATTGACTAAAAAAATACTCACTCTCCAAACGAACAAATGGTGGGGGCCCGCTAAGGCTGGCCAAGTAACGTCGATTGAACACACTTTCCACCTCGGTGTCAAAGTCAGTCCCTGCGTCACAACCTTCATCCTGCAACTTCATCTTGATGTCGTCCTTGAACTGATCAAATTTTGTGAAAACCGCTATTACAGGGACTTGAAAAATCACGTGTCAATTCAACTCATAAAACATCAGTTCAGCTTAGACATGCCATTTTTATCTGGGCAAATATCCGCGAAATGCTTTAAATCGAGTGAAGGCCAGCCATTGTCCATTGGAATGCAATACCTGAGAAGAAACGTTCTATACCTATGACTGTAGACATGCTAAAGTACTAACCATATTGCATGCAACCTATTGTTCAATTTCTTCTCCTGCGACATGCGAGTGACAAATTTTTGGACAGCCTTCAACTCGTCCTCACTGCCGGCCTCAAATCCGCGGGAGTCATAGAAAACATATCCCCTTTGGTTCCTGAAGATGAGTCGATCCTCAATGTCGTGGCAGCCACGCTGTCAGCGGGATGTCGCTGACAAAAATATGACCATCCAACCTCTATAGTTGGGCTCCTAGGGCCGAGCTTAACCCAGATACTCCATGAGATCGAAAGTGCCATCGGGAGCGAGCACGTACCCAACGGCGACCCCACCAACCAGCCCTGTGGATCTCTGGACTCTCTGTTGTGTCGCACAGTTTCTGCAAAATTGAAGTCTTCCCCGCATTTGCTCTCCCAATGATGAGCACTCTGAAATGGACATTCATGTGCCAGGGCTGACCGGGCGCTCTCGGTCTCGGAACCGGAGCCGGAGATGGAGGTGGAGCCGGAGCCGGAGCTGGGGCTGAAACTGGAGCTAGGGCCATATCCAGGTGACGGCGATGAGTACTCTGCTCTGCAGCACCCATGGTTGTGAGAAGAAAGACTGGGCAAGGTGTTGATCATACGTTTGAATCTGGAGCTTGTTGTTATACCCACAGTACAAATATCAGCTCATCCAGCTGACTACCGTACTAGTGTGCATATCGGGACATGCCACCGCATGCCGTTTCATTTCACGGATCTTGCAGGCGCCCGCGCAACTGCGCAAAAAGCGGCGCGATAAGAACGAGAAGTGTTGAGAGTGTCATTGACGCGTCATCACGCGTCATTAGTCGGTCTGACTTGGTCAACTTCAACGATTCACTGTGACTTTGAATTGCGAACACCCACTTCCATGTGAAATCGCAGGACCATCACCTCGGAGGCGGTGGACGGGGGCGCGCGTGGGTACTTGTTCACTGCAATCGATGGTAAGGTGGCTCCGAGGCCCTCGGGAGATTAGCTGGTGGCTAGGGGGCGGTGAGGGCACGAGGGGCTTATTTGGGGGCGATCAGGCAAGTGGAGTGGACTCTTTCAGGAGGGCTCCGAGGGCAGAGTGATGTGTTGCGAGGGAGGGTGATAGTACGGGGATGCGGAGATTTACCGGGTTCAGGGCTAGTCAGCAGTGGCAAGTAGTTGTGAGTTGCTTGGTTTAGTGGACAGGGGTGAAGGAGGGGGATGCGTTCGTCGTCGCAGATCTCACAGCCACCAGGCGGTTGGGGGTGAGCTTACAGGGATTAGTAGACTCATGTATTTATTGAGTGGAAGGAATCCATTATTAATAACAGGGACTGAGTACTGAGCTATTGTGTTATGCTGGCGATGTTCAGTAAGGACATGATAGAGTGGTAGGTAATGTAGGTCTACCTGGTCGTTAATCGTTGCCTGTCTCCCGACTCACCCGTGTTCGCTACCGCGACGCCTCTCCTATGGCCCACATGGCCCAAGGGCAAATTCGGCCACACTCGGGAACTTCCATTTTGATAGTGAAGTGAGGAACGTGTTGGGAGTGGTACCACTGTAGCGCTGGAGGTTAGTCCAAGCTCGTGAGTTCAAAAAGGAAGGGAAAGATAAAAGAAGGCCGCGATCGCGAGAATCCGGGATCGCGCAAGGAGAAATCATGAAGGTCGCCCGCACTCGCTCCTCACATGCCTTGTCTTCATCTTCCGGAGTCGCCACACGACCAACCGCTTTTCCCCCGCAGTTCTGGACCGTGTCCGTGTCTAGAACGACTCTTACTGTACACAGGACTAATCAAGCTCTTATCGTACGTCTTGTTTTCAGACCATCCGGCTCCATTCGCTTTTACCTTAGCCTTTACTGACGAACGTCGTGACTTCCTCCTCACCCTCGCGCAAGATGTCCCCCACCTGGGAACAATTCAGTAAAATTTCCTTCGTCATCGTCGCCGCGCGACCGCATTTGCCTTCGCTTTTTGCCTTCCCGGGCCTTCCCCCTCTTCTCGACTTGCGTCTAGCATACATGCACACAATCTTCCCCGCCTGGCCTCGTTCAAGCGGGCAATCATAGATCATCCCTTACGTTTACATCCTCTCGCCTCCAGTTACCGGAGTGAATGGCATAATAGGGGAAGGAGATGCACCACATATTCGATCCGTTATCTCTTCTCTATCTGAAATTTCATGGAAGGAACATTGCCGTGTTTCGTGACCACTGTACTCGTTATGAAGTGAGTCGTCCTACCCTCAATTACCCCTTTGTCCGATGGTCTTATCGCGTTTCTGGCACAGAGCATCCTAGCCGTCGCAAAGCGCAACTTCCGATCCCTGCAGGGCGTCCCTGTCGAGGACATCGTCCTCCTATCAACCATCCCGAACTACCCAGAACAGGATCAGGTCGAACTCTCGAAGGAAATCTGGTCGACGGTCAGCACCGTCGTACACTCCGTGACCATTGCCCTCGAATCTGGTGCGTCCCCTAGTGTGCTCTTGAATGACAGTGCTGTTGTGGCAGCAACCATTGATAGGGACTGTTTCGTCTCGTTTTGCTACTTCCCACAGAAATGCAAGGCTCAAACAAGCAGCCTCGCTCATCAGACCTGCCCGAGTATAGGGAATCAAGGGTTTCAACGACTACTGGCACCAGAAGAACCCCTCCCGCGCCGTTATTTCCCCATCAGCCGACTGGCACTAGCAGCCAGCCTCCGCCGACACGCCGCGATTCCTGGCGACCTCCCCCGAGCTGGACTACACTATCCAGCGATGCCGCCGATGAGGAACCAGAGCTGATGATGATCCGAAAACCCGTCATCTATCTATACCCACCATCGATCCTTCCGGATGTCACCGTGGAGTTGCTGCTCACGTCGACCTGGAGTTTTTCGGCAGTATATCCTCCGCCGCAGACCTCCATCCTGTCCGGTGAACGCCAAACCGCGCAATCCCTCACATGGACGATTGCGGCAGAACCCAGCGGCACGCTGGTCGACAAGGCTACTGGCGCAGAGGTATCTTACCTGTACTGGGAGGCGACGTAGGCTTGTTTTAACACCATTTTGTTATTCTGGCCATGATTGACACCCTCTTTTTCCTTCCCCACCACACGACTTTCCAGCGCAAACTCGAATCTCATGACTCCGGACACGTCTCGCGCAGGCACCCCTGTCGGTGACTTGGAGGCCTTTGATCCAGCTCGCCCATCTGTGAGCCCGGGCGATTCGGTCCTTCTTCCGATAGGCAAAGTCGCAGGTTACCTAGACACGGCCTTGAAAGCGCTCGCGCTACACACCGAGGCCCGTACCTCTTTCATAACGTACGCGTTCTCTCTCCATCCTATCCCATAAATCTCACCGTGATGTCTTCTCTCCTCTTTCCATTGTTTCTCTTTTCTCGAAATTCTGTGCTGGGGCCGGGGTTCGTCAGATATTGGCTACCAGATCTGCTCAAGCACGAATACGTCGCGCTACGTTTCCTCGCTCAGGCGTCGTACGAACAAGCAGCGAAGATGCGCGTCTCACCCGCGCCCGACGTCGTCACTCGCGTCTTCATGCTCTTCCGCGGCGTCGCACCGGGAGACGTGGGACTTTGGGAGCAGGCGGCAGCGCGAGTCGCCGCGGAGGATGGTGCGACGTTCTGGACGAATGTCGTTGGCATCGATTCAGCGCGTGCGGCCGATCGCAGTTTGTTCCGGGTTTTGGAATGGGGTGGTATAGAAGTCAAGTGATCGCTATTTTGTCTGCGTTTGTTGGCAGTGCCCGGATTAGACAGGTACTACGATAAAGTTGTGTGATAAGGACTCGAACAATGGGGGACTGTGGTGTAATGAACAATGTATCTACTTTTCCTTTATATCCCAGAGCGGCAATCCTTCTGGTAATTAAGAAAGTGGGGTCAGAGGCACCTCCACCATACATACCAGGGATGAAGACGGCCATAGATCGTTCGTTGCATGTAAGCTACAGTACTACAGTACAATACTGCTGTGCTGTACAGGAATTTCTGACGTTCCTCGTGCCTGAGTATTGTATTGTAAATTAATGAAATGACGACCAGTGTTTGTTCTGACTCCCCATGAGCATGTCAC
>Ga0307510_10008045_pt1 | contig 12550 bp, 9 predicted proteins | sample 12_EM_MG_FD_207224 | JGI IMG/M metagenome (GOLD analysis project Ga0307510, IMG submission 207224) | Populus trichocarpa ectomycorrhiza microbial communities from riparian zone in the Pacific Northwest, United States - 12_EM | ecosystem: Host-associated > Plants > Roots > Unclassified | place... | reverse complement strand
TAGCAGAAAATGATATTTCTATAATCATTAAAGAGAGAGGAAAGGCACAACCGAGTAGAGTTTATATGGGAGATGAACTAAAGAAAGTAAAAGAAGATATTACATTACAAAACTAGCAAATCTATAAAAGTATATAAAACCTTATAGTCTCTTAAAGATACATTGCCTCATGTAAAGACCAATTTTTTTTATTCATGGAATAAAGCAATCATGTTCTGAACAACAAAATTAATTTGAAAAATGAGCTAATAAAACTAATAAAAGAAGTTAAGTCTTAGACTAGTAATCTAGAATCTGCCTTTTTAAATATGAAAATCAATAGAGAATGGATTGTCAACGGCGTCAAATGATATTTCTATGGTAGAAGGTGAAAAGAGGATTGTTGAACATAATATCTATATGCTTAAATCTAAGTTGAACACATGAATGAATGAGTTAGCTAGAATCAGTTGCAACTTAAAAAAAAGATCTATAGAGCTTGTGCATCACATTAGTGATCATCAAAATTGTTAATAAAAATTAAAAGCATGTTATCCATTGTTAGATAACATTTTGGGAAGCAATATAAAAGCTTGAAAAATATTAATTTTGTTCTCAGGAACCTAATTTATTGACACAAATCTGGGAAGCACTGAAAAGTTATCATACTATAAAAGAAGATTTATAAACGACAAGACCTATCCATATGACCTTGACAATGATGTGAAAAGTGATATTGATATCGTTCAAGTGAATGAAACAAATGTTGATGACATTTCCATGTATTTTAAGAAAATTGTTGAAGAATTTCAGTGAAAAAACAAAAGTCTTATAAAAGTTTTTTAGGGTTTCTGGATTTTCATAGATGAGTTGATTGAAACATTATTGAGAAAGTTAAGGAAACCAAGGATGCTAAAATTTTATTTTGAGTACAAAGGTCTATAAAAGAAAAGATGACTGTATAAATAAAAGCACAAGAAAACCATAGCAAAATTAGAACAAAATCATAAAAGTTTTCTATCTGTATGTACCAATATCACAAGAGAATTGCAGTTTATAGTTAAAACCAAGCTACTATAGCTAAGCTTTATTCATGAGCTTGAAAAATGGAACTATAATTTGATTTTAAAAATAAATTAAGAAGGTGCAAACATCATATAGAATCAATAAAGGCTTAATGATAGAGAATATGCTAAGATAGTGAAAAATGTATCATTAGTTGCAACAAGAACTCAAACTCTATTTAAATAGTTTGAGAGTACAAGTAATGTAGCAGTTACAATAACAAACAGGCTTGTAAAATAAAGTACAGAAAGCATGATAGCTTCAGAAAAAGCCATTGAAGAAAGCTTTGTAGTCTGAAACAGGGTTTAAGAGTTAGACATTAAAGATGATCTTTACAAAATTCATGTAAAAAGTTGAGACTTCAGATAATAGGTTAACAGGTTTTAGATGTAAAGTTTAAAGGCAAGAAAAGTAAAACTGGCATCTTTACAAGGTAATCTATTAGTGAAAGATCAAAAGGCTAAATAACCTATTATATCTGTTTCTAAATATTTTTTATTTTAAAATATATTAAAATAATGTTGAAATTTATTTTTAACATTAACACATTAACATAATTTTAAAAAATAAAATAAATAATTAATTTTTTTAATTATTTTTTAAAAACACTTCTAAACATAGTTTTAAGACCCGACCCGGTTTAAGGTCCGGGTTTCGGGTTTTGACCGGGTCACGGGGTCGGCCGGGCCAGTTCTTTTTTTTAAATCAAAACGACGTCGTTTTAGTAAAAAACAAGTCAACGGGTTTTGCCGGGTCAACCGGGTCACACCGAGTTTTTTCTTCCCCCGTTTTTTCTTTAACCCGGCCCGGTTCCATCCCCGGGTCGGCCGGGTCCCGGGTCGACCCGCCAGGTCGGGTTTAAACATAAAATAAACAATTAATTTTTTAATTATTTTTTAAAAACACTTCTAAACATAGTTTTAAGACCCGGCCCGGTCTAAGGTCCGGGTTTCGGGTTTTGACCGGGTCAATTCTTTTTTTTTTAAAATCAAAACGGCGTCGTTTTAGTAAAAAAAACAAGTCAACGGGTTTGCAATCGGGTTTTGCCAGGGCAGCTGGGTCACATCGGGTTTTTTCTTCCCCCGTTTTTTCTTCAACCCGACCCGGTTCCATCCCCGGGTCGGTCGGGTCCCAGGTCGACTCGCCGGGCTGGGTTTAAACATAAAATAAATAAATAATTTTTTTAATTATTTTTTAAAAACACTTCTAAACATAGTTTTAAGACCTGACCCGGTCTAAGATCCGGGTTTCAAAACTATGCTTCTAAATCATAAAAACCACCCATTTTATACGTTACCTCGGACTCCACAATATTTGGAAAGGTAACACGAATCCCTGTATACTTTGTAGAAAATGACATCCAAGTCCCTGATTAAATTACTCGGGATTTAGATGGAGGCAATTTGACCCCAACAAAAGCAGAAGCCCTCAGCTACTTCCACAAAACCCTAATAGCAAACGCCAATAAATGGAATTCGACGAGATCGAGTATCTGGAGAAAACCGTAGAGGAAGCGGAAGATCGAGACGATTCGAAGAAGAGGAACAGCAGCAGCAGCAGCAAAAAGAGAGATGGAACCGAGAGAAGTTACAGGAAGCGAGAGGTCGATGATGAGGATGTCGACAACGATGAGAACCGAAAAGTGAAGAAATCGAAAGCTGAGGACGAGAAAGGTCGCGATCACCACCGGAGAGACCGAGATTTAGATAGAGATAGAGATAGAAGTAGTAGAGAGAAGGATAGAGACAGAGAGAGAAGTGGCCATAGGGAGAAAGAGAAGGAGAGAGAGAGGAGAGAGAAAGAGAAGGAGAGGGAAAGGATAGAGAGGGAGAGAGAGGAGGAGAGAGACCGGAGAGAGCGAAGCAGGAGCCGGTCAAGGAGGCATGAAAGCGATTCTCGCGAGAGGGAAAGAGAGAAAGAGATTGATACAAGAGAAAGCAGGTGATAAATTTTTTATATTGTTTCCAGTTTAGATTTTGGAATTCAATGCCATTACTTCTAATCATTCCGTTTTTCCTTTTTAATATCTTCAGCTGAATACAAACAATGAACTCATTGTGTATATAGTTCCAAGCGTAATCTCTACTAAAAACTTTGTTCACTCGAAGTGTTAATTAATGCTAAAGTCCTTTAGAAATTGAGTTTAGAAGTTTATGGGCGAAGCAAATACCTTCTAACTAGGATTTGTTTTTGAGTTGGATTGTTAACTGATATTATTGTCCCCTGCGAACCCAAGGCTAAATGATTTCTCTAGGTTTTTGATGAAGAAATTGCTGTTTCTTAAAGTATTTTTATGAGATTTCTATTCTTACCCATTTGCATTCCATTTGAAAAGGGGTGTGAATTGAATTAGGGACATTGTATAATATGAAAAATGAAATAGCGTTAATTTTTTAATGAAGCTAGAGATTGGCCGTTGCTATGTTTTGAATGATCTTGTTGTATGTGTCTAAGTATGCATTGCTAACTTTGAAAGAGTAAAATGTTTAATTGGTGATTGCACAAAAATTCGAAACAACATTTGCTATCCTTGTTAGAAATAATGTGGCAAAAAGGTTGACAGCGGTGTCACTATTGCTCCTTGTCTATGATACCATACAGTTGGTTAGACATTTGGATTTTTCTAACAGCTTAATACTGGTTCTTTTTTTTCAGTCATAAGAATGTCTATGCCTGTTAATTAATCTCATGAATTTTCATCTTTTGTGAAAATTGAAACTTTAAAAGTGTTTTGGTTGGCAGGAGATTTAAAGATAAGAAAGAAGGTGTGGAGCCTGAAGCAGATCCAGAAAGGGACCAACGAACTGTTTTTGTGTACCAGGTTGATGGTTTGCACTGCTGTTTTTTTCTCCATTTTTAAATGATTATTAGTCATAGAATCATAGATTATATGTGGTTCCATTGTTTTCTCACATTGGTGTTGCTTTGTTGTTATGAATTTTTTGTTTTATGACAGATGCCTTTAAAAGTGACAGAGAGAGATGTTTATGAATTCTTCTCAAAAGCGGGCAAGGTTAGTGACCTTTGGTTTGTTTTTTATATTTATAATGCAAAAATAGTTGTATGTTTCTGGATTTTATAAATTTTGTATCAAAGCTCATTGTGGTCTTTCCAGGTTTTGTTATGAACTTCTCTTTTTATTTCAACCTGTGCGTGTGAGAATTATTATGATTTGTTGCATGAGAAACTGCTGAGGACATGAATGTATGTTACTGAAATACCGTTGCTTTATTCTTCCTCAGTTACAAGTAGTGTAATGACTTTCTTTTGTCTCATTTTAGATATGCGATATTAGTTAAAATGTTCAAATGCATTGAGCAATTTAGCTTGGTATTAAGAAACAGTGTCATCCCATATGCCGCTGTTTTTTTGGAAATTCAAACGTGATGCTCTAGAATCATCTTAATGGCAGATTCTATTCTTCTGCAATGATATATAATTCAAAATGGATGCAGCACTCCCTATTCAACTTCTTCCTCTTTCATTCCAACAATGTCTTCCTCAGTAATTGGACCCTTGATATTTTAGTTACCACTAGTTTACATGCCCGCCCTCCACTACGTTTCAGATCTATTTTTTTTTTTAAACGTAACAAAAAATACATCCAGGTTGTAGAGAACTTTTTGATATTGTTATTAAACCCGGCCCAACGGGTGAACTTTAAAACCTCTCAATTCGAATCTTTGCCAAACCCGAGTTTAAAATTAAATCGTGTGAGTTGCCCTGATGTGATACAATTAACTTGGTCGGTCCAAAGTCGACCTAACTGGCTGGTAAAAAAAGTCTTGAGGATGAAATTGTCAGAAAAAAACCTCCTGGCAACTTCTTGCCTAGCTTGGGTTTAAAATTAAAATGTGTCGGATTTGCTTAACGTGACTCAGTCGACTTGCTAAGTCCAAAAACAATTTGGGTGGACTTGGCCGGCCCAAAGACAACTTGGGCGACCATTAAAAGAAGTTTGAGGACAAATTTAGAAAAAAATGATGAAATTGATAAAAAAACCCTTTTGACTCCACTTCTTGTCTGACTTGAGTTTGAAATTAAATCGTGTAAGAGTTGTCCAATGTGATCTATTTGATTTGGCTGGTTTAAAAACAACCTGGATGATTGTTAAAAAAAGTATGAGGATGAAATTGAGAAAAAAAAGTTGAAATTGAAATAAAAAAGGGATGGAAAAATGGGGTGACTGAATTGAAAAAAAAGAGCTTCTTTGTTGATATGAACAATGAAGCTCCATAAAGAATCTCACTTTTTTTAGTATAAAAGGTAATGCTTTCTCCATCAAACACAACACCAACATCTATATTTACCTTGTGGGGTACAAAAGTAGCGTAGACAAGATTGTTAATCCTTGTAATGCAATGCATCTTGATAGGTTTTTTTTTATGTAGTTTGAAGTGTCTGAAATATTTTTGCCCACTGCAAATCCACTCTGTTTTTTACAATTTGATTTGAAATTAATTTTCCTTGATTTTTCAGGTGAGGGATGTTCGATTGATAATGGATAGAAATTCAAGGCGGTCAAAAGGAGTTGGGTATGTGCCTTTTTGTATGAACAACAAGATACTTGTGCACTTGTATTCTTCTAAAGTAACTCTTAGCATATTGATTCCAAGAATCAACTTTAACTATATTCTTAAATGCACTAGCAATGCGATAATGATGAGGGATGATGGGAATACATTGCACTCATGTTTAATCAATTCTTGCAGCGCACTCAAGGTAGATGACATAAACCTAATTTTGTTTTAGTTTTCTGATTTTCTTTTGCTAAGTGTTCTGTAAGTAAAGAGACTTGATTACGAGGCATGGATAATTAGTTGTAGTGTTCAATATTGGTGCTCCCATTCTGGTCTAGTGTTGATCCTTTACGTCAGCATAGTTTGGTTTTGGCAGCCATTTTGCTTAAGAACTTAGGGTAACCAGAATCTGGTTTTCTAAAACCATCTAAATTTTTTATCAATTGAGCCTTAAATTGGTTTGAGCATTGAGTGAGGTTCATTTGTTTGTGATTTTTGGGCTTTTCTACACAAAACACGTCAAAATGGGGATTGTTGCTAACCTTTTTAATTGTATTTATATTTGTTCATTTTGTTTTGGTTTCCTATTATTATTCCGATGAGCTAACATATTCTATGACATGAGACATCTGATTCATGGAAAGAAATTCAGCTTAAGCTAACATATTCTTTTCTACTCATGTTTAATCCCCTTGTTTTTTTTTTTTTATTATTTTGAATTTCATCTTTTTTCTCTCTCAATTTCATCCTCAAACTTTTTTAACAATCATCCGGGTTGATTGACCAAGTCAACTGAATCACATTGGGGCAACTCTCACACGATTTATTTTTAAACCTGGGTTAAGCAAGAAGTCGGTTCAAGAAGTATTTTCTATCAATGCCTTTTTTTTTCAATTCTTCAGACTTTTTTTACCGGTTTGCTTGGTTGTCTTCGGACTGACGAAATTGATCGGGTCAGGGCAACTCCCACACAATTTAATTTTAAACTTGGGTTAGGCAAGAAGTTAGGTCAATAGTCTTTTAATGTCAATTTTATACTTTTTTTTTTTATCAATTTCATTCTTAGATTTTCTACCCGTCGGTTAGGATGCCTTTGAATCGGCCAAGTTGACTGAGTCACATCGATGCAACTCGTTGAACTTTAAACTCGGGTTATGTAAGGAGTCGGATTGGGGGATTTTAAGATTGTCCCGCTCAGCTAGGTTTAATAAAAATGCTAAATAATTCTTTACAACCTGGATAGTTTTTGTTATGTTCAAAAGATTTTGATCCAACCCCACAACGTAACACGGGCATGTAAACTAATTTTTCCCTACATCTCTTTGCTATACGCTTTGGAATTTTGATTTCTTTGTCTCTTATTTTCTGACAAGTTAATTTACTGCACTGGTGTAACTGCAGGTATGTTGAATTCTATGATGCAATGTCTGTGCCGATGGCAATAGCTCTTTCAGGTCAACTCCTTTTTGGGCAACCTGTAATGGTCAAGCCTTCTGAGGCTGAAAAGAATCTGGTTCAGTCTAGTGCTTCTAGTGGGGGCACAAGTGGTGTTGCTGGACCATTTGGACCTGTTGACAGAAAACTATATGTTGGAAATTTGCATTTTAACATGACCGAAATGCAGCTTAGACAGGTAATAAGATTGGAGAGTTCATTTGGTTTATCAATCATTGAGAGAGACTAGTTTACCTTTTGTTTTTGAAACTTTCAATTTTCTTTCTTAACGAGGATAAGCTGCAAGTAACAGAAGAATTATGTACAGACTAGTTCACCTGTGCTAAATTGGCAAAGAACTTTAGGATGCTTGTAGAAGATCTGTATGTATCAGTGTCAGAAGCCTTTGGTCAACAATTCCTTACTGCATAGACTTGGACATTACAGATTCATGAACCGTGGGAGGACATTTTAGCCTTAATATTTGATGTTGCTGATGGAAGTGTTACTTGTTATCCTCCCATGGATGTTGAATCAACAGTCAATGACTCCAGTAGCTTTTATGGTTTTTTTTGTGTGTAAATTTTGATGTGTAAAGGTCTGTGTGATACCTTATTAGCTTTGAAGAGACAGATAGAAGTTTTTAATAATATTTAGATGAGCAAGTTCCCTTCACTAGTACTTCCAAATACTAAAACTTTCATCCTGTTTCTCTTACATAATGTCTTGTCTTTCTTCTCTGTATTACTCTCAGCTTTTTGAACCATTCGGTACTGTGGAGCTTGTACAACTGCCTCTTGACCTTGAGACAGGACAATGCAAAGGTTTCGGATTTGTTCAAGTCGGTGATAACTTCTTGTTAATTGCAAAATTTTTCTGTACTATTTAATCTTCTGAATTTGTTGATTGATTAATTCATCCACTCTTCTACAGTTCACTCAACTTGAAAATGCAAAGGCTGCACAAAGTGCTTTGAATGGAAAATTGGAGATTGCTGGTCGAACAATTAAGGTATGCCTAACATACCAGGTTGCTCTTCATATGTTGTACATGCAAAAGTGCATGTTGTTGCCAGGAAACTATTTGTCTTTGCTGATTTAGCTGTAAATGACAATTGATAATGCTAATCTTATTCCTTAGGAAAGGTCTGTGATGAATTGTTTGTGTACATATAGGTTTCATCTGTTACAGAACATGGTGGGCAGCAAGATACTGGAGCAAAATCTGCAGACTTCGATGATGACGATGGTGGTGGATTGGTGAGCTAAATGTTGCCATTCATTATATGAGTGAACTTGCATGATCAGTGGCTGAGCCACTTTATTTATTTATTTGTTTGTTTATTTATTTATTTATTATTATCACTATTTTTTTATTGGGAGGGGGAGGGGGGGGGGGGTTCATAATCCACCATAATTTGTCAAGAATGACAATGTACATTAATTTTTATGAATCCAAAACAATTTTTGTAAATCATACAATGAAAAAAAATGTATTTGAATATATTAGTGTATAATCACATTGCCCAGAATAATTTACTACAAGAAGGAAGGATTCAAATGAAAAGAGGTGGGGGAAAAAGAGAAACAAGGTTCTGTGAATGAAGGGAATAGGAAAAAGACCAAAGGACCTGATGTGCTGTTTGTTTCACTAATGGAATCATTGAAGATTTATATAGATCTTCATTGTTAGAAATCATGGCTGGTTTGCTTTGTTAATTGGCTTCTGTTCCTGAGCTTTATGTTGATTGTCCAGGGGGAATTTTGTTGGCATGCCACTAGAGGTGATGATCTTATATTGAAGTAATTGACTATTTTTCTCGTGATACTCTTTGCTAATGTCTTGTTTAAATATTGACACTTTGAGACAAGAATTTACAAGTTTTACCAATATGGATAGTGTGTCTATATATATATATATATATATATATATATATTTTGATAATTGTGTTATAAAAATCAGCGACTTAATTAATTCAGATTTTTTGTATCAAAAGTAACCTCAAATTTTGTTGTCAATAAGTAAATTGAATTGTCATCCTTGTCCTGGAAGGACATTTAAATAGCTTTTGAGTTCCGCATGAGTTTGGAATTCCCACATCAGTTAGGAATAAGAAGTATGAGGTGTTTATATATAAGATGACCCCAAATGAGTTATGATTAGAGCTGGTATGATATATGGGATAGGGCAGTTGCTCTGTCTGTACAGTTAGTTACATACTAGCATTGAGATGAATCAAATTTGGTCAATGTTGTGAGTGGTGGATGTTGAGATAGACTGTTAAACTTACCTTACTGATTTGGAATGGCTTTGTTACCGCTTAATGAATGGCTTTCATAGGGTTGTGACCCTTGCAATAAAAAAATTTAATTGTTTTCCTTGAATATTTCGCAACTCTATATCTTGGATTGTTAGGTTTTCTTAGATCCACATGTTCATTTTTTCAAAAGAAATTAACTTGTTGGTAACTTTGCTGCTAATATTTTCGCATGAATGTTAGATTGAGGTTTTGTCCTTGTCATTAATGCATTTATGAGCCAGGGGTCATCTAATTACAAAAATTTTGAACATGTAATGAGGTGTAGATTTCTCATGAATACAATGATGTTTGTTGATTCAACTTCAAAGTGGAAGTATTGTTACTTTAGGGTAAAAGTATTTAAAATTGTAGATCATGCTGACAACAGGCTGGCAACTTTTGACACTGCAACTTTGAATGTGGATGAGAGCATTTCATTATATTCACAAAGATTTGAGATAATTTGTATCCGAGTCTCTGCTTTTATTTCCTATTTTTCTCCCATAAAAAAATGTCAAATGAACTATCTAGAAAAGTTTATAACTTCCGAATTGACAATGGGAAAACTCATTACAGCATCTGGAGACTGTAGTTTTTACTAAGATTTTGAGACACTAAGGTAAATGAACATGCTGCTGCCAATTTCAAAATTTTGCATACTGGGAAAATTGATTCTCCAGCAACAAAACTTGATGATTTATTTATTGATTAGTTGAGGTTAGAGTTCTTGATATTATTGTTTGAGGGTATGGGACCAACTTGCATCAGCAAGAGTGTCAATAGTTGCACTGTTTCTTTTGCTTACATTTTTAATTTCTCCAATTCATCTGATGTAATGATTTCACTTTTCCCATTCAGGCCTTGAATGCTCAATCAAGAGCATTGCTTATGCAGAAGCTGGATCGCACTGGTATTGCTACAAGGTTTGCTTATCTTACCTTGTGTTTTCTTTTCCCTATATAAATATCAATTCCTTGACCTTAAATCTAGCCCCGTTTCCAGTATTGCAGGCTCTCTCGGAGTACCTTTGCTAAATGGTTCAGCTTCGAATCAACAAGCCATTAGCTTGCCGATAATTGGGCAAACTGCTATTGGAGCAGCAGCACTTCCAGCACCAGTTTTATCTTCCCCTGCCTATGAACCTATTGGGCAACCCAGCGAGTGTCTAATGTTAAAGAATATGTTTGATCCAGCCACTGAGGTTGTTTTTTTTTTTTTTTTTCCTGGTTCTCCATTGGGAAGTACTGATTCTCTTGAAAATGTTGCAGACAGAACCAGATTTTGATTTGGACATTAAAGAGGATGTAGAAGAAGAATGTTCAAAGTATGGTCAGGTGGAACATATTTTTGTGGACAAGTAAGTATATAGCTCATGGAACTTTATCCATATAGGTTCTTATAAGTGCTCTAATGGAAGATTAACAACATAGATGTTTTAGGAAAATTAAATATTTTATTTTGTTGCTTTTGTTTTCTGCAAATCTTGTTATTTTTGGTTATTGTGACATCTAGGAGACTAGAGTTAATTAGGAGTTTTATTTTGTTTAGAACCATGTTCTTTTCACTGCTCTGTTTTATTGTTCTGTTGGCACTTATGTAAGGATATTAATATACCTTTTGAATGATTATTGTCTTAGGCCTGATTGCTCTTGATTTCCTGTCAAAATTCTGGTGACATGGAATTGTTATTGAGATGTTTTACATGCTCCCCCACCCGAATTCTAATTGCAGGGCACTACAAATAGAGTGTAGTGCTAATTCAAAATCACAACCAAGTGAAGTTTCTGAACTTCACCTTATCTGAAGCTATTTTTAAGAATAAAGAATGAATATGGCCTTTCAATGGTCTGATACTGTTGTGTTGTCACATATACCCAATCCATTAACCCTGTCAAAATGCCATCTTTGTGGGCATTTCTATTTTAATGCCATTTCAAAAGCTGATGCCACTTTTAAGAGCCATTACTTGGTGCAATGCTAAAACTTATAGGCTTGCAACTACAGGGGTGCTTCTTTGAGTCGGGATGCCATTCATTTTCTTTCTCAACTGTTTTATTTTACCTGTAGGAACAGTACTGGTTGTGTTTATCTACGGTTTGGCAGCATCGAAGCAGCCGCTGGAGCTCAGCGTGCAATGCATATGAGGTGGTTTGCACGCAGGTTAATTTTAGCAGTTTTCATGGTAACAATTTTCAACTTTCCATGATTTTCTTGATTGTGTCTCCATGTTCTAGCAATTCTTTACTCAAGTTGAATGATTTTGAAAATGCGTGATACTCAGCTGTGTTGTCTTTTCATCTTTGTCATCGTGTTCATGCTGCTTTTAGTTTGCAGCAACATGTTATTCCATTCTCTGAAAGAATTTATACTTGTGTGCAGCCGACCCGTGAATATGAAGCAAGATTTCAAATTGGAGCTTGAATGATGGGCGCAGGGAAGGAATCTCTTGTAACAGTTTTCAGCATAGTAGTCTCAACATCCTTCTTTCCTGGGATGATAATTTATGCATCCTCGTTTGTATACGAAGCTCACATGATAATCTCTAATGAGTTCCCCAGCTGACTGTATTCTTAATTTTCTTCTCTGTTTTAGGTTTTGTTTCTTTCCGTTGGTGCATTGTTGTGTCGGTATCTTAAGCTTTTGACCCCCACGAAGTAGTATTAGCTTGATTTGGATACTCATGTTCGCTGGATGAAATAAAATATACTCGTGTCGGTTGGGCAGGCTTGTTCCAGTTCAGTATCTCTGGGTTCCACCACCTTGTTTGTTCCATGATCTTAGGGTCAGGTAAATGTGAGATGTTTGTTTATTTTTCATTAATTATGGAAATGTGAAATGATTATTTTGTCAACATCTCTGCCTTGTGTTTGTATGAAAAGCTTCTTGAATGGAGATGATGACAGCAGAACATTTGTTGATGATGATAAACTGTTCGTTCTACAAGTTATTTAAGCATACGAATCCTGTGTGTTGACTTTAATCCTTCGCCGTGTCTGGCCTGCCTAGTTTACCATGCGGTGTTATGAACAGTAGAATATGGCATCGGTTAACACAATTTGCTGATAACTGCATGCAATTCATGGGGAAATCTGTATTTGTTGGTGATTTGTAACCTCCAACAAGTAGAGTTGATGAGAAATTTCGACAAGGTAAATCCTTCTCTGGCTTTGGAATTCTAAAGTTCATAAAAATAAATGGTTTCAGCTTTGGGATTCAGAAGTTCAAATTATTTTTTTATTACTTTGGAACATGT
>Ga0307510_10008043_pt1 | contig 12553 bp, 12 predicted proteins | sample 12_EM_MG_FD_207224 | JGI IMG/M metagenome (GOLD analysis project Ga0307510, IMG submission 207224) | Populus trichocarpa ectomycorrhiza microbial communities from riparian zone in the Pacific Northwest, United States - 12_EM | ecosystem: Host-associated > Plants > Roots > Unclassified | place... | reverse complement strand
AAAACAGGTGCCTGGTTCCCACTTTCTTCCTATTCATCCTCCCCACGCCCACAAGCCGGAGAGATTGAACATGATGGAGAAGGAGAGCATAACAGTACCGCACGGGAAGGTTTCTTTCTACTTGAGCGCCAGTAACCGGAACGGTGCAACAACCATAAGCCGTAGTTGCAACAAAGACACAATATCAATGTCGCCCCGTCCCAATCTTTAATTTGCGCCCAAGCAATGAGTTGTCAATCAATCAATCAATCAATCAACAGCAAAACGAGACAAGAGCATACTGTATAGTACAATGCAGTGTAAAAGACAAGACAGGCTCAGTCAGCCCTCCGGACAAACAGGAAATGGTTGGCGAAAGTAGAGAAAAGAGAAAGTGATACGGTACTGCCGCTGCTGTTCTGCGGAACCAATAAAACGGCCGTGCGGCATTGACGCGTGGTAGGTCAGCCATAACAGGGGGGAATGTGGTACTGTGCCTACCTGCTACCGGCACTCATCATAACATTATTATGGTGGGTGGGAGAAACCTTAAAGCAGAACACCGACTGTTTCGATATGACATTCGTCTGACTTAGTAATATACGCGAATTTCTCACATGTCTGGTTAGAAGAAGTGTCCATCTTCTTTCCCGGTAAATTACCGTACGAGTACTCGAGTAACCCCCCCTCTCACAGCGGTGGGACCAGTACCGGAGCTAATAACCGGAGTGCTGAGTTTATGATCTTCCCACACCAAATCTTCAAACCCTAGCCCCCCCTCCCGAATTTCCGAATCTCTCGCTTGTTAATAATCTGTCTTATCAAAGAGTAATAGAGAAAACTAGGATAAAAGTTGCTATTGAGGTGCCTTAGCAGTTTGAAGTTCCAGTACTCGAGTACTCCCCTCTTTAGATCTGAAATACCCCGGCTAAAAGAACTCCCCACCACAAACGAATCGAGAAAAAAATTTAAAAAGGGGAGATGAAAAAAATGCACGATTGTCCATTATCTCCTGTCAAGTTTTCGTCTCTTCACCTCCTCACCCCCTGCGTCTCGGCTTGCAGCTATCGTGTTTCTGAACCAAACAAACATCCGAGTGGCCCGGGTCCATACTTGTCCTGCATATTTTATATTATGTTGGTTAGAGAGTGACCACGAGAGACCAGCACTCGTAAGGCAAAAGGCCGGTGGTTTTGGTGCGAAAATTTAGCGAGAAACCGGGAAATCCCATAGATCTTGAGGATTCTGTCACTATATCAGGGGATTCCCAAGTTGTTTTTGCCACTTATTCTTCGCACTGCCTGAATAAGCAACGCTGTTCAAGTGCTTCAAAAGGTACGAAGGGGGGTCGGCGCCCCCGGAATCCAAAACTAAGTTACCATCATGATAGATGGATAATGGAGGGCGCACGGGAAAATGCGGTATATTTTTCTTTCTTGCAAATGAGACGTTGCGTTCGACTCGTATTGTAGATGTGGTGATCCGTGAAGCATTGTAACCGCTGCAATACAGGGCTCGTAGCAGATGTTTTTGCCCTAAGGTGGTAAAGTTTAGGGAAGCCCATTGGGGAGACCAGAGGTTGGTTATCTATTCTACTTCTTAAAGTATATATATATACTGTATATATATATATTTAATGGGAACTTTCTCTTGCCTCTTCTCACCCTTCCTCGGGGTGGGGTGGCTCTGATCGGAGTGATGACCGGAACATAAATCTGCCGATTTATTCACGCCTCCCAAAGAAATTAAAAAAAAACCCCTTTCTGTACCAATATCATTGTGGTCTGAATTTGGTACACCTGGACGGAACTATCTGGCCCAGGGCCAAGACCTACTTCAGGTAGAAACATTATACTAATGGTCTCTGGTTTGAAGTTTAATATTATCCTGGTGTTGGATGGTCTTAGTCTACGCTCCCCTGAATCGTTATAGCACCCGAAATAGAAGCCCTTGATACGATAGGCGTGGTGATACAGAGAAGCTGGGAACCTTCAGGCGCAATGCCGTCGGGGGTGGCTCTAAGGAGTCAACGGGGACTCACAGTAAAACTGAGTACGCCCCTGGGCTTAACTGTTGGTTGGAATGCTGTCGCACTACGACACCCGGACCAACAAGCACACTTTATCGCGCCGCGCCAGTACCACAGTACTTTTCGGTAGGCCTACGAAGCCACTACGCCCCGATAGTCTACTTGTACTAGTACCGGCACTCGAGTGCATGTAGAAAGTACGAGTGGTAAAATCGGGCGATGTAGTCGAAATGCAGTGTGGTGTTCGACCGGTATATCGGTATCATACTCGGATTCGTTCAGGTACTTTAAGGACACAAGACGAAGCCTGCGAGGTGGTGAGACAACACCTGGATTCCGGCACCGACACCGCCTGGGAAAATCAGAAATATTTGGAAATCTTGGCATTTTTTGGTCCGAACTGGGCTAAGACTTCCGGATACTTTTGATTTTCGCAAGCACTGCGCTGCGTTATGATCTTAGTGCGCTAGCCCTGACTGGGTGTTTCCGGTATTGGAGGGTTGAAGATAAGGGTCTTTGGGTGGCTACGGGTACCGGTAGGTGAGCAACCCGATTGATAATCGGGCTTTGGGGTCTCTCGCGCACTAGTAGGGTGGATGTGGGCGTGAGTCTAGGCCCATCGGGGCCAATTGCTTTGCATCTCTACTCGTAAAATAGAGCATGAATGCACCTCTGCTCAATTGTCTTGTCGATTCGCCCCAAGCTAGGCTAACATTCCGAATGGATAGGTCGACCATCCCCTGGGATAGTTTACCTTCTCGGTGAGGAGAAAAGAGTGCCCAATCACCACACCAGTTCATCTCGAAGAAATGAATCTGAGTAAAGCCACACGGCCGAGTGCAAATTGGTGATGTAGCCTTGATATCCTATGACTCCCTCGCCTATCCTTGAGAGATATAAATCCCGAGTAACCCATACAGTATCCCCAATTGGTGGAACAGTTTTCTGGCATTGCTTCAAAACTTTATAATCGAATACATAAAACTTGAGGTGCATTATTCCTACGGAGCTTGACCCTTGAACAGGTGCGGTATTCGTGAATCGAAGAAGCCGGTGGTGGATAACCTCAGCGGCCCTGTAAGCACCGTGCGTTAGACCGCTAAACTACCGGACCGTATCAGCAATTTTAAAGCCCCCGATTGCCAAAATGAACTAGAGGCCTCTTTGGGAGATGGAAAATGCTTCATGGCGATTAGAAGATTAAACTGCGAAAAACGTGACAGTATGACAGATGGTTCCGGTTCCTGCAGGAAAAGAATCGCCGGATCTTAGGACGGTATGTTTGCCGACCAGGCCAATTAGATTGGCCAATCCCGGGTAAGCAAGGAATAATCGGATTGTCCGGAATTTAGGCCAGGGTGGGTGGTGCTTGGGTGTTCACAAAGTATTTAGACGCTTAGCGCCGAGATAAGTATTAATAATCCCAAGGTGTCCGAATACTTTTCAAATGGCCAGCGCGGTAGCAGCATTCCAGATAATAAATAGCTTAAATATCGAATTTATCATCCAGGGAACCTCCAAAAACGACGTTAGGCTAATTCCTCCGATTTCAGCGTTCACGTTTCAGCTGGGTGGAGAAAGCGGTGGCTCGGCTGGATGATCTCCCTGGGGTCGGTTAGAAATAAGTTTTTCACCATCTCCCGCGAGCTTCTCAGAGTTCGAGAGAGAACTCTAAAATCGCAGCGATAAATTTGAGGCTTAATAATCTTGCCGAACATTGCCCATATCGTAAGTTATTTCAAGTACTCGAGCACAGCAGTCGACACAAGTTGGATTGAAAGTGCCGACCGGGAATGTGCTTTGCCGTTTGGGTGCAAATTACTGGTGGTACGTTCCAGAGCTTATGAAGTATGCACTTAGCGGCCGGTTGTCTTGGGAAGTCCAAAGTCCTGACGCGCAGGTGCATTACGTCCTACCGTATCGGGCACGATCTCCCCAAGGTGGAGATAAATACGGTAGGGTTGTGCACAAGTACCGGTACGAGTACACGAGTGCGTAGACGGATGCTAATACCGGTACTCCCGGGTGTCTGTGGCGAATGTGAATTCGACCGGGATTGTGAATTTCCTAAAAATAGTTATGTATGAGGGCTCGTAGTTGTGCCATAATGTGCCTCCAGACAAGCTCCTTCGTTGACACCAAGTGCTTGTGGCCGCCTACTCACGAGAGGCTCCTCGGCTGGGTGGATAGATAGGCAAACAGTGCGGGTATGCCCAGTGACCCCGATCTGAGTAGCACGGTAACAATATATCGGCCATTTTTCGATACAGCAGGTTTGGAACCTCAGCTGAAGCCGTAATTCGTCAGTGGTTACGCCCGTTAACTGCCAGATTGGATGCGACTCGCTGGCGAACAGGGATGAGAGATGGTCTCACGCCAACGGCTGCAACACCTTCCATTGGATGGCCCTGGTTTGGGCGATGATGACACGAGCTTGGCAATGTAATGTAAATTAGAGGATAGGAGCAGAGCTGAGGATCCCGGGTCAGATCCGCGAAAAAGACGCCACGGTCGCGTCGACCCTCAACCCAATCCCCTTTATCAGTGTTTCTCTCGCGGCCCCGGACGATGGTGGATGGGGCCAGTTTTGGGGGAGATTTTGTATAGTAAAGCTATCCTCCGAAATGTGCTACCGGCACGGTAGCTGGCGCGGTAGTGGAGGAAACTCAGAAAAGGTGCGATTCCCGTCCTTTGGTTGTGGCTTGCAGAAGTGTTGTAGGGATTGGTTGGTTGGCGTGTTCACATTTGAGATGACGTCTTGCCCCGTCGCTTTATCAATAAAAAAGCTTCCTCATGCCATTTGTCCAGCGCACACCTCACTGGAACCCTCTGCGTGCGAGTGTTACCGCCTCGCAGCCCGCAGAGTTACTCAAGCAAGTCCTCAATTAGTTTTCTTGGGAGTTGAGGGAGATTGTGAATTGGTTGACGAGAAAGGCGGGTCGGAGAGACACAGCGATTTCTTGGTATCAAACCTTGGTGTTTCTGCTAAGTGCGATTGTATGGACATGTGTTTGAATGTGGCTGATCTCTGAGCGAGAGAGATATTGTACGGTACTCGTACTAGTCGATGCGGTATGCCAGTTACTATGGCTCCTTTGTGGCCATGATATGCGCGGTGAAAAGATAGGGTAAAAATTGCAGGAAATCTCTGTATCCCAATTTTGGTTGGTTCTCCTGCCCCCAAATTGCTCGGACAATCTCGACTCAGCAATCCATAATTGAAAGACCCCCGTTGTTCTGGGTGTTTTGGTGCAGCCCAGCGCCCGACGGACAAGTGCCTACAAGAACACCTCCTCTGGTTGTTTGTTTTGTTTTCCAAAGGAAGGATTCCTTCGCACACACAAACGACCATATTTCCCCAGCTATCTTCGCCTGAGTGCATCGTATTTGGTGGGCAGATGGTTTTCTAAACCCCAGAGCTAATCCAGGCGATTCAGTGAACGGTATGCTACTGGTATCCTTTCCCTAGAGCCAGTTCTTCCTTGCCCATCATAATACCAGTATCATATGCGTATGACATGATACAGGTACTCCAACGACAGGGTAAGGTCTGGTCTGAACATTCTCTCACGCCCCGTTCAATCTCTGTTCGCCTTCCGCTGAATGGGGTGTGGTTCGACTTGGCTTGTTTACCTTACCAATGCCGGGTACGGAACAATTGCTCCACTCTACCGCTACTAATGCGGAAGCCGTGATGCCAGTATTAGCGCACGATAGATAATCAGTAAACTTTGTTTGGCCCTTTAATTAATATCGATACTCGAGGAGACCAAAGTACTAATTTCTCGCTATTCTGCCTGCCTTTTCTCTCTCTCTCGTGTTGTCAAATGTATAGATTAAAATATTAATAGGGTATCATAGATGCAACCAAGATATCAGGGTGTGACTCCAACTGTGTTGACCGGATTGGCAGAATTTCCTATCCACTCACTCCCGGTATCTGGGTTCTGTTCTTGTCGCGCTTTTTCCTTTCAACGGCACGGAAACTGCTGCGCCCAGAGAAGGCCAAGTGAGAAAAGGGAAGAAGAAGAAGAAAAAAAGAAGAAAAAAAGAAAGGAAAAGTGGGAAAAAAGGTGAAGTGGGTCGCGATTGGACAGCCATGTATTACTGGTATTACTGCAGCTGGTTCCGCCATTAATATTATTATTTGATCCTCCACCCCACCACCTCTTTGTCGTCGTCGTCGTCCTCCTCCTCCTCACCATTGGGCTGTCGTAGACATCCACAGACCTTTTGCAACTCCTCATTTCTTGCGTCTTGCCTACACTCGCGCACTACCGGTACCCTGCCTAATCTTCACCCTCCTCCGCTCTCATCCCTCTCCTGCTGCCATCTCCATCGAATATCCAGCAATTAAGAGCTGGTCCATTCTCTTGAGCGGTACCATCCCTCATAATTACTGCACCATTGGGTTTGTAGCTTGAGACAACTCTCCGGCTTGCTGCTGCCCCGTTTTCACTCTGGCGGCTTATCGACAGTGAAACGGCCGAACCAACAGGGCTCTGCCCCTACCTCCGCCCCGTCAAACTCTCCACGCTCTCTCCTTCTCACCCGCTCACCTTCGTTCCCCGGTCTACTTGCTTACAGAGAGCCTCTCCTTCCCACATTCATTCTATTCTCCTCGCTCACCACTCCTGCATCGGGTCCCTTGTTTATTCTACGCTTTCTGTGCCGTAGCATAGCAGTCTGGTCCCCTGGCGAGTCCCAGCATTCCTTTGGAACCATAGAAAAGGCAACCCTTCCATTCAACTGGATTCCTAACCTCTAATAAGCATTTCCCCTAACGGTGCCAACCTCTTCCCACATTATTTTCACTCCATCTCATCATCAACAACAATACTCATGGCACCTGCCGCGCCTCGTTTGCGAATACTCTCAGGTGGGTCGCATGTCCCGTTATCGGGAGTGGACTGGATAGGGTTTTGCTAACGAACTATTAGTGGGTTCTAATCCCGTATCTGCATTTCTTTCGTGGAGGTTACAGGCCACGCACGCCTGCGATGTCACATTAGTATGGAAGTCGGGATTTGATTCTGTGTCTCAATATGGGATCACCTTCAAGTTTGTCTGCTTGCGTACGGGAAGTATTCGTACGACTTGCTGACATCTTCCTAGATCAAACAAATATGGCAACGAGAGGTTTAAGCTACATTCTGGTGGGCACAAACTCTGGATCCTTTGATTGATGGCCGGGTACTGATTCCTTAAACCAGTTGTCCGGACTCCCGAAGAAGCTGCTGCTGCGCCTGCAGGATTTGACTATGTTATATTGTGTGTCAAAGCATTGCCAGACGTCTATGACCTAGGAAGCATAATCGAATCTGTTGTTACGCCACAACACACTTGCATAGTTGTCAATACCACATCTTGTTTGGGAGTAGAGGCCTACCTAGAATCCCGCTATCCTACAAACATTGTGCTATCGCTTGTAGCTGGAGCAAATATTAACCAACTTGGCCCGAGCGAGTTTGAGCACGTAAATAATTCAGAGGTCTGGTTGGGATCGACAAACCAGAATGCAGGCATCCCAATGAGCATCCAAATGGATATGGCAGAAGCCCTGGCGTTGACTCTTGCCTCCGGTCAAGTTGAATGCCATGTCTCTACAAATATCAGACAAGAGCAGTGGGAAAGAATGATAGGGTAAACTCTCGGGATACCATGCCCACTTGAAGAAGAAAACATTACTAACAATTAAATAGGCCGATAGCATTCCAACCACTCAGTGTCTTACTGGAGACACCGGTTCACAGTCAATTGATGGAGAAAACTGGTGCCAAAAAGCTAATTTCAGATATAATCGATGAGCTCATGGAGATTGCGAAAACACAAGAGTGCTCCTTCCCACAAGATTTTAAACAACGGATAATCGATGCCCAATCACAAGCAACGCAACACTCAATGTTCTATCAAGATTTTGTTGCCCGAAGGCCAATGGAAATTGAATCGTATCTGGGCTCGCCGATCAAATTTGCCCAACTGGCAGGCGTGAAAGCTAGTTGCTGTCAGTCATTGTATACGATGCTTCACCATGCACAGACAGTTGCCCAATCGAAGCCTCCCGTATCACCATCAGCACCAACTACGCAACCCACACCGAGGCAAATGCGTGGGCCTCCAGGGCCTCCACCTGGGCAACACCCGAATGGAACAATGCTGAACAATCGCCGACCTCCGCTATCCAGAGGCGGCCCCGGACCTGACCATCAAATGGGAGCTAGGCGTGGACCCCCACCTCCTCAGTTCAATGGCCCACCGCCTAATGGGCCACCAAATGGCCTGCACCCCAATGGCTACCCTCGAAGAAATGGGTCATATTCGCCGAGGCCGCCCTCCGCAACACCCTCCCGAAGGAACTCTATAGATGAGGAGGTAACGTTAGAGGAGTTTGGGCACATAGCCTTGTACGGAGATATGGTGGGCGATGAAATGGGTAATGTGTATGCTGGGGGTATTGGAGGGGGATACAATGGAGGCGACATTGCTCTTCGAGAGCGGGAGCTGGCGTTGAGACAGCGAGAACTGGCCCTACGGGAGCAGGAGCTTGGGCTTCGGCAGATGGGCAAGCACGTTCGGGGAAAGAGCCGCTCAAAGAGCGTATATGACGATGATGCTGACGACGACGATATGTATGTCGAAGCACCACCACCAATGCCTCCTATTGACCCAGACAATTTTGACATGATGAGCGTTACTTCGCGACGAACCAGAAGACTACCTAGCGCGAGCAATCTCAAAGGACACGATCCGGAGCTTACGATGCAACCAGGACGTGCTAGGCATCCGATGGCTCCCCATAGGCCCGGCCCCAGAAGCAGGGCCAGTTCGAGGCTTATGAACGACATTCCGAGCCTGCACGAACCGATCACGAGCAATCCCTTGATTGGCTATTCGTCAGATCGATATGGTCACGTGGATCGGAAAACGTTATCTGATAATTCACGAGCGAATTCCTTGACAGCTCAACGCGAAGATTTACGTGATATTCCGGGTTTGAGGGGTGGCCCTTATCCACCGATGGCCCCGCCGCAACAGCCGGTCCGCCGAACAAGCATGTCACCTGGCGGACCGCCTGGAGCGCCTAATGGTCACGGACCTCGGCCTGGATACCCTCAAGACCAGCGAGGTTATAGGGGGGCACCAAATGGCCACCCCCCTAATGGTTATGGAACTAACGGTTATCAACAAAATGGCCATGTTCCGAATGGTCCAATGAGACAGCCTGTTTCAAGATATCTCGAAGGCCAAGGACTTCCGCATCAAGCTGAACAGATCTCTAACGGGGTAAGCCAAATCAATCCGTTAAAAGGTCCGCCAAGTAACCGCGATCGAAGTACGACGGGTAGTGCTAGCGCTAGTGCGAGTAACGACAGCGGCAGCAGTGGCGCTGAACACTCAGCCTCCAGCAGTTCGAGTAGTCTTGGGCGAAGAATAGAGACGACAGTTCGATAGATTTTTCTGGGATATGCAGTGAAGCTTAGTTGGCATATTCAAAAAGAAAAAAAGTTCAGCACGTCTATATTCAAAAGTTCGGGTACGGGAAAAAAAGAGTCCCTGCGGATTGCATGTTTTACCCCTTAGGTCTGGTTTTTTTGTTATCGCTTTTTCCCCCTGGTCATATCTCCTGCCCACTCCCCCCCCCCCTTTTCCCCCAATTTAAATATGTTCCCTGTCTGCGCCTCCTTAGGATTGAGGCAATGGGGAAATTGAAAGGTATTGGTGTGGACAGGATCACAGCGAATCCGCATCAGCAGTTTCCGTACATAGGTTTTTCAGCTTTCTTGTCTACTTTATATCTTCTGGGTCAGGTGTAATATCATGGTTTCATTCAGGGTCATATCTTGTGAATCTTATAATTTTATTCGGCTAAACGTTGTCCCGCTCGCTATGTACCCCTCTCTCAACCTCTTGGGCTCAACTATCTCCTTTGTCCTTCTTTCCCTTCATTAAGTGCCGATGGCAAGTATTTGGATCTCTTTTTCTTTTTCTCTTTTCCCTGTTCTCGCGTGGGGTTCGGTTTGGTTGGGGTTTTTGTGCGAAGGGAGGCGATAGATGGGTGGGGAGCACAAAAAAAAAGATGCCTGGCGCAAATCGAAGCCTATTACGATTTATGTTTGCTTTGTGTTTGGGGGCAGTGAATAGCCGTTGGGGGGAGGGCTGGAAGCGCATACACCCGTTGGACGTTATTTCTTTTGTTTCCTTATTCCGTCGATCATCGGTTTTTAAAATTGCCCGTTATCCCCTAAGTGCTCAGGCATCATCCAGCCTCTTTTCCTTTTCTCCTAATCTTTTCAAGCACATACTTGGGCTCACCTGCGCCCTATCTATCACCTTCCTGCCCTCAAATGGCTTCGTTTAGTATCTACTCTCTTAATACCCCTTTGTCGAGGAAAATCGGCTCCGGTATAATGTGTGGCTTTGAAATGGGAGGTTCCTCTTTGTTCTCGTTTCTTATTTTCCTCCCCTCAAAAAAGCCGCCCGGAGGAGTATCCTTTATAATGGTCTTGTTCTTTTTTCGAATTCTCCTCCTATCTTGCTGGTTTTGGGAGCTGGGGGACTGATCTGTATATATATTATATCTGTGTGGCTGTGGGAATTTTAGGTGGGAATTGTTGCTTTTGCGATTAGTTATCCAGATGATGATGCACTTGTTATGCCGTAATGACTTTTTGATATTGGGTGGATTAGGAATGGTGATACTTATGATATACATCCTCATCTCGCAGGATTGCCTCCAGTATCCTCCTCCTTTTCCTTCCCCTCCCCCGCAATATTGTATTCCCCCCCCCGCATCCCCCCACCTTCATCTCTTCCCTTCCCGTGCGCTACACTCCCTACAGGAAACCTCTTCAAACACCCACACCCCCAACACCTAACAATCAGCACATCTGCCCACGCCTTCCTCCCACCCCTACTCAAATTCTCTACCCTATGCTCACAGCTCACCCCGGGTACGAGCACCGCGTCGCAGCGCCTACACCAAGTGCGCTTTATCGATGGGTCGAATCTGATGACGGCCTTTTTTGCAACTGTGCGCGCGGTGGATACTAGGTTTCTAGAGAGGTTTGCGGAGCCGGAGGTAAGCAGGAGATGCGCGGATTGGTGGAGATAGTTCAGGCGGGCAAAGAGGTGAGGATGAGGGTGTCGGGGGGCAGGTGAGTTGGTTGTGGTGGTAGCAGAGTTGGTGGATTTTTTGCGGGCCATTGGAGGGGCTGTATGTGCAGAAGAGGAGGAGAGGGGGGTGGGGCGCTTGGTGTGGTTGTGACGTTTGATGGTAATGAGTGAGGCTGGGAATGACTGGACCGAGATGGAAAAGGAGGTTGAAAGTGTTCTTTTGCGACCACCGGCGCTTGCGCTTGATTTAGACCCCTCCCCCACTACCGGTACGAGTACGGGATAGTAACCGTAACCTACCCCCTTTCGGAGTATTTATACTTGGAAAACAGAGCAAACAAAAACTTACAATACATCCTCGTTCGTAAAAAAGAATCTTGAACTCGCCAACCTAGCCCTAACAGGCGGTTACAAAGTACCATACAGCACTTAGCCCCGTAAATAATTCCGATATCATACAAATAACATCCAAAATAACAACATTATTGATCTCTACAAATAACCAGAGACCCCCCCCCTTCCAACAACCCCAAAATATATCCACCTGAGACCGACCGAAACCGCATCCCCGGTTCATACCGCCTCACTCGCCCCCTCCCCTCCCCCGCAGCACAAGCCCACTTCCCCCCGGCATGATAGCTTATCTCTCGCACATGTGTACCCATACCCGTACAGGTACAGCCGCCACCGCAACATCCCGACCGGTGAATGCCTTTTTTTTCCACTCAAGCCTCCGCGATCACTAACTAGATCTATGGCGTTTCCCCGTTAGACTTACTTGTGCTGACTCGAGCACAGGACATCTGTTGGGCTGAGCACGCCCATAAGCATGATTTGAGTGGATGGAGATCTCCGGTGGAAAAATACTACAAGTGGTACGGGGTGAGGGGGGGCCGGAGGACGCCTTCGGTCGGTCGGTTCACGGAACTTGCCTGTTTGTTGTTTTGCTGGGATGCGGGTGGTCATGTATTATCACTCGAATTTATGTAAAATTTATGTATTATGATAATAATAATAATATTATTATATGGGTTGTTAGTGTGCGGTGTCTTTCTCCTCTCGGATTCTTCTTTCGGGCTTTCTATCGCACCTCTATTCAAGCTAGGTATGATAGCAGTTTTCTCTTTTGTTGTTCTCCTTGTTCTTCCTATATATCTTTGTTCTTCTTGATTCCTCCTTGGCGGTGTGGAGGGATTCGGAGGGGAATTGCAGGTCTGCGCTACCTTGCTGAATACATAGCTGGGCTATAGCTTCCATCGATAATCGTGACTGTTCGCTATTATCACTCTCCTATCCGAAGTATCACTCATTATTACATACTGTTAGTTAAGTGACCTTCGGAAACTGAGAAGTAGCGATTGGGCATCCTGGTACGTGGGGTTGGAGGTACCCCTTCTACCGGTAGTATATTCTGTCTATTGTATATATGTA
>Ga0307510_10008042_pt1 | contig 12553 bp, 11 predicted proteins | sample 12_EM_MG_FD_207224 | JGI IMG/M metagenome (GOLD analysis project Ga0307510, IMG submission 207224) | Populus trichocarpa ectomycorrhiza microbial communities from riparian zone in the Pacific Northwest, United States - 12_EM | ecosystem: Host-associated > Plants > Roots > Unclassified | place... | reverse complement strand
CTTGAGATAGCCCTTCGGCGGCGGCAGCACCGCGGTCGAGCCGGGCACCGGCTCGACGATGACGGCGGCGATCGTCTCGGCGCCGTGCAGCGCGACGAGGCGCTCGAGATCGTCGGCGAGCTCGGCGCCATGCTCGGGCTGATCCTTGGCGAAGGCGTTGCGGGTGAGATCATGGGTGTGGCGGATGTGATCGACGCCCGGCAGCAGCGTCGCGAACGCGCGGCGGTTGGCGACCATGCCGCCGACCGAGGTGCCGCCGAAGCCGACGCCATGATAGCCGCGCTCGCGGCCGATCAGGCGGGTGCGGCTCGCCTGGCCGTTGGCACGGTGATAGGCCAGCGCGATCTTCAACGCGGTGTCGACCGACTCGGAGCCGGAGTTGGTGAAGAAGATGCGGTCGAGGCCCTTCGGCGCGATCTCGGCGAGACGCTCGGCGAAGTCGAACGCCAGCGGATGGCCCATCTGGAACGACGGCGCGAAGTCCAGCGTCATCAGCTGCCGCTCGACCGCGGCGGCGATCTGCTTGCGGCCGTGGCCGGCATTGACGCACCAGAGGCCGGCGGAGCCGTCGATCACCTTGCGGCCGTCGACGGTGGTGTAGTGCATGCCCTCGGCCGAGGAGAACAGGCGCGGCGCCTTCTTGAACTGCCGGTTGGCCGTGAACGGCATCCAGAACGAATCGGTCTTGATGGTGTTCGGAATCTGATGAAGGGTCACGGGCCACGCTCCTTTGCTGACCTGATAGCAGAGCCACGGCTTCGAAAGGGCAACAAGTCCTTTTCTGCGCTGCCGCAACCCATTGATTTAACTAGGGCTGCTGGTCCATATTTGCCCGATCCGCAACACTTGCAACAGAGATTTGGGCATGAGCGTCGACATCGGTGGACGGCTGCGATTCATCCGGGCCCGCCAGAAGCTGTCGCAGCGGGAGCTCGCCAAGCGTGCCGGCGTCACCAATTCGACGATCTCGCTGATCGAATCCAACCAGATGAACCCATCGGTCGGCGCGCTCAAGCGCATCCTCGACGGCATCCCGATGGGGCTCGCCGAGTTCTTCGCGCTGGAGCCGGAGACGCGACGCAAGATCTTCTACCGCTCGGAAGAGCTGACCGAGGTCGGCAAGAAGCCGATCTCGTATCGGCAAATAGGCGACAATCTGTTCGGCCGCAACCTGCAGATATTGAAGGAGCGCTACGAGCCCGGCAGCGACACCGGGCGCGTGCACCTCGTCCATGACGGCGAGGAAGGCGGCATCGTGATCTCAGGCAAGCTCGAGGTCACCGTCGAGGACGAGCGCCGTATCCTCAATCCCGGCGATGCCTATTATTTCGAGAGCCGCCGCCCGCATCGCTTCCGCTGTGTCGGCGGCAAGCCGTGCGAAGTGATCTCGGCCTGCACGCCGCCGACGTTTTGACGCCCGTCGAAATTATCCGGGATATTACGGATTTCCCCGGTGTCTTACGGAGCTTGAGTCATCTCAATTTCCGCGCGCCAAACCTCTATATGTTGCGAACCGTCGCCGAGAGACATTCCGGCGCCGCTTCGTAACTGGGCTCGCAGATGAAGATTACACTCGCCAATGCAGAGGCTGCGCTCGATGAAGTGCAGCGCGACACGGACAAGCTCCATTCGCAGGAGCTGCGCAAGGTGATCGCCGAATACATCGAGACGCAGCGACAGGCGCTGAAGGCCCTCCGCAAGAAGCTGCACTGACGGCTTCGCCGCGCGCTGATGTCAGATCGCTCCAAGGCCTCCTGAACCGGGACGACGCAACACGCGACCAAGATCCAGGACGTCCTGTTTCGCGGAGCATCACCATGACCGGCCGCATCGGCCTCGCGGCGCGCCTGATCGGCGCGGTGCTGCTGCTCTGCATCGCGACCGCGGCGCAGGCCGACAAGCGCGTGGCGCTGGTGATCGGCAACTCCGCGTATCAAGCCGTCCCCAGACTGCCGAATCCTGCCGGCGATGCCAAATTGATGGCGGACGCGCTGCTCTCCCTTGGCTTCTTCGTCGTCGGCGGCGGCGCCCAAACCGACCTCGACAAACCGAGCTTCGACCGCGCGCTGCAGGCCTTCGAAAAGGAACTAATCGGCGCCGACGTCGCGTTGTTCTATTTTGCCGGCCATGGCGTCGAGACGCACGGCCTGAATTATATCGTGCCCGTCGACGCCCACCCGGCGGACGAGGGCGACGTGCTCGTGCAGGCGATTGGTCTCGCCTCCGTGCTTGGCCGGATGGAAAAGTCCGGCGCCAAAATCAACCTGATGATGCTGGACGCCTGCCGCAACAATCCGTTTGCCGGTCATGGCATTCGTGCCGGCACCGGCGGACTGGCCCAGATGCAGGCGCCGCCGGGGACGCTGATTTCGTTCGCAACGCAGCCGCGCAGCGTCGCGCTTGACGGCGACGACGGTCACAGCCCCTATACGCGCGCCCTCGCCGACACCATCCGCCATCAGGGCTATGGATTGTTCAGGACCTTCAATGAGGTCGGCCTTGCCGTCGAGAAGGCCACAAGCGGTCAGCAACTGCCTTGGGTCGCGTCTTCGCCGATATCGAGCAGCTTCTATTTCGCTGGAAGGGTCGTTCCGCCCGCAACTACTCCGGTATCGCCCGATTCAGCCGCGCGGCCCTCCGACGCGGCGTTGCGCCGCGATCTCGTCACCGATTGCGACCGCCTGGCCGCACAGCCCTATGACGCCGGCCACGCGCCGGAACTGCCGGGCGTGGAACTTGTGAACATGAACGTGGCGGCAGCGACCGCCGCCTGCAACGAGGCCATGCAAACCTACCCCGAGATCGCACGATTTGTATTCGAGGCCGGCCGCATAGCCAACGCTCGCAAAGACTACGCTGAGGCGCGCCGGCTGTTCGACAAGGCCGACGCCGCGGGCTATCCGCTGGCGCCACACAATATCGGCACGCTTTACGAGGGCGGCAACGGCGTGCAGGTCAACAATGCGGAAGCCGCCCGCTGGTACAAGAAATCGGCGGCGCTCGGTGAGCCGATCGCAATGATCGACCTCGCGTGGCTTTATCAGGAGGGCGCAGGCGTTGCCAGGAACTGTGCGGAAGCGGTCAGGCTGAACGAGGCTGCCATTGCCGCCGGCGTTCCGGCAGCCATGAACAATCTCGGCCTGCTCTACCTCAATGGCAAATGCGTAGGCCGCGACTATGCCGAGGCACGGCGCCTGTTCGAACAGGGTGTCGCGCTCCATGACGCCTCCAGCATCAACAGCCTCGGGACGATGTACTATGCCGGCCGCGGCATGCAGCGCGACGTGCGACATGCGCGGGATCTCTTCAGGAGGGCGGCGGCCATGGGCGATCCGGAAGCGAGGCAGAACCTCCACGGGCTATAGCAGCGCCGGCACGCCACAGAAAACGAAAGCCGGCGCTGCCCGTATCAACGCTGCGTCAGCAATTCCTCGATCTTGATCGGGAAGCGACGCACTCGCACACCGGTCGCGTGCCACACGGCATTGGCGACCGCACCCGCGCTGCCGGTGATGCCGATCTCGCCGACACCCTTGATGCCGAGCGCATTCACATGCGGATCGTGCTCCTCGACCGTGATCACGTCGAGTGGCGGCACGTCGGCATTCACGGGGATGTGGTACTCGCCGAGATTGGCATTCATGATCCGCCCGCTGCGACGATCGGTGATGGCCTCCTCGTGCAGCGCGAAGGACATGCCCCAGATCATGCCGCCGAACAGCTGGCTCTGCACCATCCGCGGGTTGACGACGCGCCCGGCCGCGAAGGCGCCGACCATGCGCGTGACACGGATCTGGCCGAGTTCGGGATCGACCTTCACCTCCGCGAACACCGCGCCATGGGCGTGCATGGCGTACTCTTCCATCGCCGCAGGGTTCGGCGCGCCGGTGCCGCGGGCTTCAACTTCCGCGACGCCTGCACGCGCGAGGATCTCCGGATAGCTTTCGCCGCGGCTCTCGTCGTCGCGCCGAATCAGCTTGCCGTCTCGGGCGATGACGCCGGCGTTGCCGGCACCGAACAGTGGCGAACGCTCGTCATTCGTGGCGAGATCGGCGAGCTTTGCGATCACCGCGGCACCAGCGCTGTGGATCGCGGCACCCGCGGTCGCGGTGTGCGCGGAGCCGCCGGCGATGCCGGCATCGGGCAGGTCAGACGTGCCGGCCCTGAACTCGACGCGGTCGATATCGAGACCGAGTTCATCGGCCGCGATTTGAGCCAGCGCCGTCCAGGCACCCTGCCCCATGTCATGCGCGCCGATCTCCATCGCCCCGGAGCCGTCGCGGCGGATCACCGCGCGCGCTTCTGCCTGGAACATCAGCGCCGGGAAGGTCGCGGTGCCCATGCCCCAGCCGATCAGGAGGCCGGCATCGTCGCGCATCTGCCGGGGCTGGAGCGAGCGCTTCGCCCAACCGAACCGCGCGGCCCCTTGCTCGTAGCAGGCGCGCAGCGCCTTCGACGAGAACGGCTTGCCCGTAATCGGCTCGACCTCGGCGTAGTTCTTCAGGCGGAAGGCAAGCGGATCGATGCCGCACGCCCAGGCCATCTCGTCGATGGCGCTTTCAAGCGCGATCGAGCCGGTTGCCTCGCCGGGCGCACGCATGAACAGCGGCGTGCCGGTGTTGACGCGCACGGCGTCGTGCGAGGTGCGGATCGCTGGCGCCGCGTAGAGCGTGTGCGAGGCGTCGGCCGCGGGCTCGTAGAAGTCATCAAAGGTGCTCGACACGGTCCGGGCGTGATGATCGAGCGCAGTCAGGCGCCCTTCACCGTCGGTGCCGATGCGCAACCGCTGCCGCGTCGGCGCGCGATGGCCGACCGGGCCATACATCTGCTCGCGGCGCAGCACGAGCTTGACCGGCTTGCCGACCAGCTTTGCGGCCATGAGGCCGAGCACCGGCGGCCCCGCCATCAGGCCCTTGGAGCCGAATCCACCGCCGAGGAAGGGACTGCGGATGTGGATCTTGTCCGGTGCAATGCCGAACAGCTCGGCGATGCGCCCCAGCGACAGCATCAGGCCCTGGGTCGGCATGTCCACCGACAGCCTGTCGCCGTCCCACGACGCGACGATTGCATGCGGCTCCATAGCGTTGTGATATTGCGGCGGCGTCTCGTAGATCGCATCGATCTGCTTCTCGGCAGCGGCAAGGCCGGCCTCGACATCGCCGATATGATTTTCCGTGGGGTTACCGACGCCGACGACCGGCGGCACGAAACTCTCGCCGGCATCGAGGCCAACGAGCGCTGGCAGTACTTCATAGCGCGGCGCCAGCAGCACCGCGCCTTCGGTTGCCGCCTCCAGCGTCTCGGCGATCACAACCGCGATCGGCTGGTTGGCGTAGCGCACCTCGTTGCTCTGCAACACCTCCATCCGGAACACGAAAGGATTGGTCTTGATCTCCGGATCGATTGCGAGCTGAGGCTTGTGGTCTGACGTCATGACGTCAACGACGCCGGCATGACGCTTGGCAGCAGCGACATCGAGCGAAGTTACTCGGCCGCGTGCGATGCTGGAGACCGCCAGCACCGCAAACAACATGCCGGGCGGATGGTTGTCAGCGGCGTAGGTCGCCTGCCCCTTGACCTTGAGGACGCCGTCGCGGCGGGTCAGCGGCTGGCCGATGCTCGAGCCGTGCCGCAGATGGGCGGGAGCGCTGGTAAGATTGAGCTCAGACATGGATGGCTCCGGACGTCGAGGCAAAGGGAGAGGCCGGCAGCGCCGGCAGGCGCACGGGCGTGCCGGCGGCGGCAAGCGTCAGCGCGCGCACGACGATGCGGCGTGCGAGTTCGATCTTGAAGGCGTTATCGCCGGACGGCTTTGCGTCGGCGAGTGCGCGCCAGGCGGCTTCCTGGAAAGCGTCCGCCGTCGGTGCGACGCCTTTGAGCACGTCTTCCGCGATGCGGGCACGCCAAGGCTTTGCCGCGACGCCGCCGAGTGCGAGCCGCGCTTCCCTGATCTTGCCGTTCTCGATCTGCAACGCAGCGGCAGCCGAGACGACGGCGAAGGCGTAGGAGGTACGCTCGCGAACCTTGAGGTAGCGCGCATTCGCGGCAAAGCCGCGCGCCGCCGGCGGCAGGCGCACTGCGACGATAAGGTCGCCGGGTTCGAGCGCCGTGTCACGCTCGGGTGTATCGCCCGGCAGGCGGTGTAGCGCGTCAAGCGCGATCTCGCGCCGGCCGTTCTTGCCTTCGATCTCGACGATGGCGTCGAGCGCGATCAGTGGTACGCAGAAGTCGGACGGATTGGTCGCGATGCAGCTCTCGCTCCAGCCCAGCACGGCATGGGTGCGGTTCTCGCCGTCGCGGGCGTCGCAACCGGTGCCGGCCTCGCGCTTGTTGCAACGGCTGGCGGTGTCGTAGAAATACGCGCAGCGCGTCCGCTGCAGCAGATTGCCGCCGACAGTGGCGGCGTTGCGCAGTTGCGCGGAGGCGCCGGAGAGAAGCGCTTCGGCGACGGCCGGATAGGATTTTGCAAAGCCCGCGTCATGCGCAAGATCGGCGTTGCTGACCAGCGCGCCGATACGCAACGCCCCATCAGCGAGAGTTTCGATCTGATCGAGTCCGTCGAGATGCGTGACGTCGACCAGGCGATCCGGACGGCTGACGCCGCCCTTCATCAGATCGAGCAGATTGGTGCCGGCGGCGAGATAGACGGCGCCGGGCTGAGCGGCCGCGGCAACGGCCTCGGCGACCGTCGCTGGCCTGACATAATCGAACTGTTTCATGCGGAGCGCCTCTGATTGGATTCATCCACGCCGGCCTGCGCTTCGAGCACGGCATCGACGATGCCGGCATAGGCGCCGCAGCGGCAAAGATTGCCGCTCATGCATTCGCGGATGCGCTCGGGATCGTTGCCGGCCTGGGCTTCACGCATCATGCCGATCGCGCTCATGATCTGGCCGGGCGTGCAGAAGCCGCATTGAAAACCGTCATGGGCGATGAAGGCGGCTTGCACCGGGTGAAGCTGGTCGCCGCGCGCAACGCCCTCGATGGTGAGGATGTCGGCGCCGTCATGGCTGACGGCGAGGGCGAGGCAGGAATTGATGCGCTTGCCGTCGACAAGAATGGTGCAGGCGCCGCATTGGCCGCGGTCGCATCCCTTCTTGGTACCGGTGAGATGGAGGCGCTCACGCAGGAGATCGAGCAGCGTGACGCGGGGATCGTCGAGGACGAAGTCGCGCCGCGCACCGTTCACGGTGAGGCTGATGGAGTGGTTCATATAAGGCTCCGATCAGATATGGGCATGAGTGATCGCGCAGCGCGCCACCTCCGTGGCCGCCGTCGACATGCGCTGGCCAGGCGGAACCCGGCCAACATCCCAACGAAGATACGGAGGCACCCTCCGCTTAACAAGGGCCGCCAAAAAATATTTGGAATTCGTCAAAAGCCCATGCGCAGACAACGCGGTGCAGCCCTGCAAGGGTTCAATCTAACCAATTCGTGATCTACATTGTTCGCATGGACGACCACACCGACCAGATTCGGAAGCCCCGCGCCGATGCCGTACGCAATCGCGAGCGCGTGCTCGAGGCGGCAAAGGTCGTCTTCAATGCAGGCGGTCCTGAGGCAAGCCTGGAAGCGGTCGCCAAACGCGCCGCCGTCGGCATCGGCACGCTCTACCGGCATTTCCCTACGCGAGAGGATTTGTTCGAGGCGGTGTACCGGCGCGAGGTCGAGCAGCTCAGCGAGCTCGCGGAGCAGTTGCGAAGCGCGAAGGACCCAGTCGATGCCTTGCGACGCTGGCTTCGCTCCAACGTCGAATTCGTTGCCACAAAAAAAGGCATGTCGGCCGCGCTGGCGCTGACGTTCCAAAGCTCCTCGGAACTCGCGGCGTTCTCGATGGACCGGCTGACCAAGGCGATCGGCTCGCTGCTCGACCGCGCGGTCGCAGCCGGCGAAATGCGTGGCGATGTCAGCCCGGAGGATCTGCTGCGGGCACTCGTCGGCATGTGTTACATGCACGACCAGCCCGGCTGGCAATCCTCGGTGCTGCGGATGCTCGACGTGTTTGTGGACGGGCTGCGGGTGCAGCCAGCCGCGAAGGCCAAGGCGCGTGCCGCCAAACCGGCGAAGCCGGCGGTGAAACGGAAGCGATAGCGCGCCCGTATTTCCCTAAAGCCATGCTAGGATCAGCATCGCCGGGATTTCAACGCGGAGCCTGTCATGCGCATCGCCGCTTTGCTCGTCGCTATCAGCGTTATCTTCAGCTCAGTCTCCGCATGCGCCGACGACGTCACCGCGGCGCAGGGCGTCATCCGCGCCCAGGAACAGGCGTTTGCGCGTAACGATGCGAGCGCGGCCTATTCCCACGCCGCGCCGGCGATCAGGGAGATTTTTCCCGCGCCCGATATCTTCATGTCGATGGTGCAGAACGGCTACGCGCCGGTCTATCGTCACAAGAGTTTCGAGTTTGGCGAGAGCAACAGCGAGGGCAACCGGGTCGCGCAGCGCGTCCACATTGTCGACGCCAATGGCGAGGCCTGGGAAGCGCTCTACACGCTGGAGCAGCAGGGCGACGGCAGCTACAAGATCACCGGCTGCTCGCTGCTGAAGGCCGGACAGGCGGTCTAGGTCGCAAAACCCGGCCCTGCCTTCGTCGCGCTCATCCGCGACCGGATCAGCAGTGTCAGGACGATGGCGACGTTGACGGCATTCCACGCCACGCCGTTCGCGAACGCCGCGGCATAGGAGCCTGTCGCGTCGAAGATCACGCCCGACACCCAGCCACCGAAGGACATGCCGAACACCGAGGCGAAGATCACGATGCCGACGCGGGTCGCGGCCTGGCTGGCCGGCATCGCCTCGCGCACGATGATGGCGTAGCTCGGCACGATGCCGCCCTGGAACAGACCGAACATCGCAGAGATCAGATAGAGCGAAGCGAGACTGTCGAAGAACAAGTAGAAGAACAGTGCGAAGCCCTGTGCCAGCGATCCGATCAAGAGGGTCGGAATGCCGCCGATCTTGTCGGCGAGATAGCCCGAGCCGATGCGGCTGACGATGCCGCAGGCCATCATCAGTGACAGCATCTCGGCCCCGCGCGCCACGCCATAACCGAGATCGCCGCAATAGGCGACGATGTGCACCTGCGGCATCGCCATGGCGACACAGCAGGAGATGCTGGCGATCGAGAGCAGCACGGTCAGCGTGTTGGTCGACAGCTTGAGATCGACCCGCGGCGGCGCGGCATTGGCGTGATTGCGAACCTTGTCGTCGCCGATCTGCGCGCGCAGGACCAGCACCAGGATCGACATCAAGGCCACGCAGACAAGGCCGATACCGATATGGGTGTAGCGCCAGCCGATCGTCTGCATTCCCTCGTTCACGAGCGGCGGCCAGATCGTGCCGGCGACATAGTTGCCACTGGCGACAATGGTCACGGCCAGGCCACGATAGCGCTCGAACCAGTGCGATGCCTCCGCCATCAGCGGCGCGAAAGTCGCCGACGTCCCGAGCCCGATCAGGAAATACGCCGCCACGAACTGCCAGAGTTGACCCGACAGACCCGCAAGCACATTGGCGACGCCGAGAAAGACGATGCTGATCGCCATCGCCGGCACGATGCCGAAGCGGTCGGTGATCTTGCCGGCGATCACGCCGCCGAGGCCGAATCCGAACATCATGAGCGTGAAGGCCAGCGACACCGCGCCGCGCGTGGCGGCGAACTCGGTCTGAACCGCGGGGATCATGACGACGATCGCCCACATGCCGACGCCGCCGATCGAGCCGATCAGCAGCGCGAACAGGAGTCGCACCCAGGCCTGACGCGAATCAGGGGTGAACGAGGCCGGTTTCTGTCCTGGATGATTTGGTGCGTGCACGGCGCGGACCATGTTCGCTGATCGCCGCGCGGTCAAGCATCGTGCCGCGATATTGGGCATGCGCGGTGCACTGCGGTAAGAAGGAGCTTGGCGAAATCGCGCTTTGCCATTAGTTTGCAATCTGCGTGTGCAACATTGCCGCGCGAGGAGCCTGTCGGCGGAATGCTGTTGCGATTGACGCGATCGATGCGGATCAAGGTGGGACGGATCGTCGCCCTCGCCTATCTGTTCTGCGTGCTCGCACCGGCCGCGGCGCTGGCCTGGGGCAGCGGTCCCGCACCGTGCCTCAACGACGCGCTCCTCGCCGACCTCGTGCCGGTGCGTCACCAGATGCAGGCCGGCCACGTGCATGGTGACGCGTCGCATGACCATTCCGGACCGCATGCGCATCACCAGACCGCCGCACAGGACGCACCGGTTCAGCATCATCATGACGGCAAGGGCAAAGCCGGCCCCTGCTGCGCGATGATGTGCGTCAGCGCACTGCCGGCCGATCTGCCTGCTGTCGCCAAGCCGGTTCAGCCGATCTCCGCCTGCGCGCCGGATATCGTTGTGAGCCTGCGCAGCGAGGCGCCGCCCCTGCTCTACCGCCCTCCCATCGTCTGATCTGATTCAACGACGTCAGGCCGAGCGCGCGTCTGCGCGCGCGAACCTGTGGTCTCTACACAGATCAGGGATGATTCATGCTTACGCTTCTCGGGGCGAGCTTCGCCGCCGCATCTTCGGCGCGTGGACGATACGCGCTATTAAACCGGTCACTGCTGGCTGCGATTGCGCTGGGGTTGTCCGGCTGCATGCCGGCAACGACACAGATGGTCGTCGCGGATCCTGCCGATCCCGCGGCCAAGGTCGCACGCGCGAGCTATCGGTCGACCATCGCGCCTTACAGCAGCCTGCGGCCGGCGACACCGGCGCCATGGCGCGACCGCAACGACGCCGTCACGCCGCGGCCGAAGCAAGACCGGTAGGAGCGCGCCATGACATACCATTTGGCGCGGGGCCTGCTCGTCCTCGCCGCGCTCAGCGTTTCCGGCTGCGCCGCTTTCTCGCCCGACAGCGGTATGACGACGGTCTCGGAACTGACGAGCCAGAGCATCAACAAGGACGTCGCCTTCGTGCGAACGCCTGAGGGAGCGAGCGTAGTCGATGCGCGCGTTCGCCAGTTGCTGTCGCGGACGCTGACCGCCGACACCGCCGTGCAGATCGCACTGCTCGACAACAAGGGGCTGCAAGCCGCCTATAATGAGCTGGCGCTGGCCGAGACCGATCTGGTCGAGCAGAGCCTGCCGCCCAATCCCGTGTTCTCGATCTCGCGAATCTCGGGCAATGGCGCCAGCGAGATCGAGCGCCAGGTGGTCGGCGACATCCTCGCGCTGGCCACCCTGCCGTTCCGCTCCGACATCGCCCGCGACCGCTTCCGCCAGGCCCAATTGCGCGCAGCGCTCGCGACGTTGCGACTCGCCGCCGAGGTGCGCCGCGCTTATGTCGGCGCAGTTGCCGGCAACGAGATGGTGGCACTGCTCACGGATGCGAAGGCGACGGCGGAATCGACCGCGCAACTCGCGGTCAAGCTCGGCGAGACCGGCTCGCTCAACAAGCTCGACCAGGCCCGCGAGCAGGTGTTTTACGCCGAGACCACCGCCGACCTCGCCACCGCGCGGCAGGCGGCAACGAGCGCGCGCGAAAGGCTGGCGCGGCTGATGGGGCTTTGGGACGGCGGCCTCGATTTCCGTCTGCCCAACCAGTTGCCGCCGCTGCCGCGCCGGCCGCAGGCCCTCCCCTCGATCGAGGCCGACGCGGTGGCCCACCGCATCGACCTGCAGATCGCGCGGCTGGAGCTGACGGCGCTGGCCAAGTCCTTGAACCTCACCGAGGCGACGCGCTTCGTGACGCTGCTCGACCTCGCCGGCATCTCCCGCCGCACCCAGGATCCGGAAGGCGCACCATTCCGCGAGCGCGGCTTCGACGTGCAGTTCCAGATTCCGATCTTCGACGGCGGCGAGGTCCGGGTACGGCAGGCGGCGGAGACCTACAATCTCGCCTTCAACCGCCTGTCCGAGCGCGCCGTCAATGTGCGCTCCGAGGCGCGCGATGCTTATCGCGTCTATCGCTCGACCTACGACATCGCCAGCCACTATCAGCGCGAGATCCTGCCGCTGCGAAAAATCATCACCGAGGAGATGCAGCTGCGCTTCTCCAGCATGCAGGTCGATATCTTCGCGCTGCTGACCGAGGCGCGGCAACGCCTGGCCTCGCTGCGCGGCGCCATCGACGCCAGGCAAAAATTCTTCCTCGCCCAGTCCGAGCTGCAGACCGCTGTCAACGGCGGCGGCGCGCCCGCGTCTGGCAACGACAATTCAACCAATATCGCCGCGGCAGCGCCTGCCGATGGCGGCCACTGAGATGGAGGCCAGCATGTTTTCCCGCCGAGGATTTTTGGGCACCGCCGCGCTTGCCAGCGCATCGGCCATCAGCGGCCACGCGCAGGCCGCGTCCATTCCGGAAGCGGCCACCATGGACAAGGTGGTGATGCAGCCGCCGCTGCATCCCACCAGCGGCCCCGATTATCGTCCCGTGGTGACGCTGAACGGCTGGTCCCTGCCGTTCCGCATGAACGGCGACTGGAAGGAATTCCATCTCGTCGCCGAGCCCGTGGTGCGCGAATTCGCCGAAGGCATGAAGGTGAATTTGTGGGGCTACAACGGCCAGACGCCGGGCCCGACGATCGAAGCCGTCGA
>Ga0307510_10008041_pt1 | contig 12553 bp, 11 predicted proteins | sample 12_EM_MG_FD_207224 | JGI IMG/M metagenome (GOLD analysis project Ga0307510, IMG submission 207224) | Populus trichocarpa ectomycorrhiza microbial communities from riparian zone in the Pacific Northwest, United States - 12_EM | ecosystem: Host-associated > Plants > Roots > Unclassified | place... | reverse complement strand
GGACCTCGTCCGCGCGCATGACGTTCGTCAGCGGCAGCGGGTGGGAGGTCGGCGGTACGTCTTGGTCGGCGACCTCGCTGACGCGGGCGACCGCGCCGATGATGTCGTCCAGCTGTCCCGCGAAGTGCTCGAGCTCTTCGGGCTTCAGCTCCAGACGCGCCAGCCGGGCGAGGTGGGCGACCTCCTCGCGCGTGATGCCAGGCATGCAGCGTTCCTCTGGGGTGAGTGTGTGTGGTTTGGCGCCAATCCTATGGGGCGGGGGCCCTCAGCCGTTAAACGGTTTCGCCGGGACCCCGGTCCGGGGCGCCGCGTCAGACGAGGAACAGTAGGACGGCACTGATGAGCACGACGACCGCCGTGGCGAAGTGGATCCCGTACGCCACGGCCTTCTTGCCCCCGTTGCGCAGCACTATCAGGGTGTCGCCGAGCGGCACGAGCGCCACGCAGAGCATGAACCAGGCCTCGGCATCCACCCCGGCGAAGACCAGCACCGCAAGGCCCACCAGGCCCAGCGTGCCGTCCCTGAGGCCCTTGATCGTGAGGTAGGCGCCGGCGTCACCGGCGGGATCGGCCGGGACTCCGTAACCGGCGGCGGCGGGGCCGGGCTGGAACAGGAACCGGTAGCCGAGGAACAGGCAGAACAGGTCGAGCACGATCGCCAGGGTGTACGCGGTGATGGTCATGCCACTTCTCCTCACGACTGTTTTCTAGCAGCGCTAGCTCTTGGAGCGAAGCTAGCAGAGCGCCGACAGGAAGGCTAGCGATGCTAGAATCCGGGTCATGACGATTCAGACGCGTCGTGAGCGCGAGCGGGCGGAGCGGGAGCGGCTGATCGTCTCGGCCGCGCGGGAACTGGCCGAGACGGAGGGCTGGGACGCGGTGACGACCCGGCGCCTGGCGGCCGAGATCGAGTACAGCCAGCCCGTGCTCTACAGCCACTTCAAGGACAAGGGCGCCATCATGGCGGCGGTCGCGGTGGAGGGCTGCGCCGTACTGGCCGCCGAGTTGCGTACGGCGCGCACGGCGGCGAAGGGCGCGCGCGGGGCGCTGAGCGCGGTCGGCGAGACGTACACGTCGTTCGCGCGCCGCCGCCCGGCCCTCTACGACGCGATGTTCACGCACATCGTCGACCTGCCGTTCGCCACCCCGGAGGCGCCGGCGCCCTTGCAGGCGGCCTTCGGCGAGATCTTCCAGGCGGTCGAGCCCATCGCGGCCGAGGGCGACGACCCGGGCCTGCTCACGGAGACTTACTGGGCGGGCCTGCACGGCTTGGTGACGCTGATGCGCAGCGGACGGCTACCGGAGAAGGCCCACGAGCAGCGGCTTGCGCTGTTGATCGCCCACTTCACAGCAGGCGCGAGGTGAACCCCCCTAGGGGCGCGGGGCTGTGTCGATTTGCGGCTCCGCCGCGTGGGCGCGACAAGCCACGACGGACCGGCAGTCGCGAACGAACAGAAGCCCCCACCCCCATGGGCGCAGCGACGTCAGCCGATCCGCCCCGGATCATCTGCCGCAGCCGCAGGCAACGCGGCGCGCGGCCGCTGCCAACCCCGCGAACCCCTCGCCCGAAGCCACGCAGTCATGTCCTCCGGCGGCATAGCGGCAGCAACCAACCACCCCTGAACCGCATCACACCCCAGATCCCGCAACCGCTCCCACGTCTCGTCGTCCTCAACCCCCTCAGCCACGACGAGCAACCCCAGGGAATGCGCGAGATCCACCGTGCACCGCACGATCTCCGCGTCCTCCGTGTCCACCGCGAGCCGCGCCACGAACGACCGGTCGATCTTCAACTCGCTGACCGGCAGCCGCCGTAGATGCACCAGGGACGAGTACCCCGTGCCGAAGTCGTCGAGAGACATCTTCACGCCGTGGCCGGTCAGCCCGTTGAGGGTGTCGGCGGCGCGCTGGGGGTCCTCCAGGAGGACGTGTTCCGTGATCTCCAGTTGGAGCGAGCCCGGCGGGACGCCGTGGCGGGCGAGGCGCGCGGCGACCGAGCCCGCGAAGCCGGGGGTGTGGACGTCGCGCGGGGAGACGTTGACCGCGACCGGTACGAACAGGCCCTGGGCGCGCCATCTGGCGACCTGGGCGAGCGCCGTGTCGAGCACGTACTCCGTGAGATGGGGCATCAGCCCGGACGACTCGGCGATCGCTATGAACTCGTCCGGCGGCACCTTCCCGCGCTCCGGGTGCACCCACCGCACCAGCGCCTCCAGGCCGGCGACCTGGCCGTCGAAGCGGACCTTGGGCTGGTAGTGCAGCTGCACCTCGTGCGCGTCGAGGGCGCGGCGCAGATCGCCCAACAGGCCGAGCCGGTCCGGGGTGTTGGAGTCCCGCTTGGACTCGTAGACCTCGACGCCCGTACGGTCCCGCTTCGCCTGGTACATCGCGACGTCCGCCCGGCGCAGCAGTCCCTCGGCGTCGAGGGCGTGGTCGGGGAAGACGGCGACGCCAGCGCTGGCCTCCAGGACGAGGGTGAGCCCGTCGAGGTCGAGCGGGGAGCTGAGCGCGGCGACGAGGTTGCGGGCGACCCGGGTCGCGGACGTGGTGGAGTCGGCGACGGGCAGCAGGACGGCGAACTCGTCACCGCCGAGCCGCGCGGCCTCCGCCCCGCGCGGCAGCGCCACCCGCAGCCGGTCGGCTATCTGCAACAGCAGCCTGTCTCCGGCGAGATGACCCAATGTGTCGTTGACCGATCGGAACCGGTCGAGGTCGATCAGCATGAGCGCGGCTTTGGCGCCGATGCGCTCGGCGTCGTCCAGCGCGGTCCAGATGCGTTCCAGGAGCCACTGCCGGTTGGGCAGCCCGGTCAGCGGGTCGCGCAGCTGCTCCTCCGCTCTGGCCCGAGCCATCCACAAGGTGGAGTCGAGGGCGATGAGCGGGATCGCGAACAGGGGCAGCAGTACCGGCTGGGCCACGGCGACCACGCAGATGAGGGGTGCGATGCCGAGCAGGGCTACGGCTACCAGCCCCTGTCTGAGCAGCGCGGTGCGAGCGACGGTGGGCAGTCCGCCGTGGCGCGGGGCGTGCAGGTACCAGAGCAGGGTGCGGGTCACGGCGAGATAGGCGACGGCGACCAGGACCACTTCGGGAGCGGTGTAGACCGTCCAGGTGTCGGGGTTCCAGGGCTTCTCGACGGACGGCACCCGTCCGAAGGCGCCCAGCACGAGTGCGCCGGCGGCTATGCCGAGGATGTCCACCGCGCCGTGCAGCACGCCCTGGCGCCAGCGGTTGCGCCGGGCTATGCCGACCAGGACGACGACGGTGAGGCTGACCATGCCGGCGGCGACCCAGCCGTAGAGCAGCAGGACGCCGAGGGTGAGGGCGGCGCCCGAGCCGGTGCCGCCCCACCAGCGGGCGCGGCCCAGGGCGACGAGGTGGCCGACGATGATGCCGGTCAGGACGGCCAGCGACCAGCCGACCGTGCCGGACGGGAAGAGCGCGTGGTCGCCGGTGAACGCCCGGAAGAAGCCGGCGCCGAGGACGAACCCGGCCGCGATCACGACCGCCGTGGGCAGGGCGGGCCAGGTCAGGTGGCGTTCGCCGTCGCCGCCCGGCAGCCCTGAGGCGGGGTCGGCGGAGAGTGGTGCGGAGTGGCGGGCATCGGGTGTGGAGTACTGTCCGGTGGCGCGCGGCTGGGCGCCTGGACGCTCCACGGGTCGCGCTCCCCAACGGCTCTCCCGCCAGGCGCCGGTGAGCCGGCGCAGCGGTGAGTCCGGGGGGGCGCTCTCGGTCGGTTCCATTCCCGTCCCTCTCACAGCCGGCGGTGCCCACGCCACGCGGTCCGATGCCCGACTTCCGTCAACGGCACCGCGTTTGGAAAACCCCTCCCCCTGCTCACCAAGAGCAGGGGGTTGCCCCAACCGCAGCTGGGCACGGCAGGTGCACACCTCAACAGTAGGCCGCAGAAGGCTTCCACGGGCAGCGGTCGTAGACGGTTGCCCGAATGCGACCCGGCCACCCGTATGCATCTGGTATGCGCCGATCGGGTGGCCTTCAACCGCTGCTCCTCGCTACTCCTCGACCGGAAGCGCGACTTCGGCGGCAGCCTCGGGGCCCTGTTCCAGCAGGACGGTGAAGCCGTCCTCGTTCAGAACAGGCACCTTGACCTGCATCGCCTTGTCGTACTTCGAACCAGGATTGTCACCTACGACGACGAAAGACGTCTTCTTCGAAACAGAACCGGTCACTTTCGCTCCCCGGCTCTGTAGGGCGTCCTTCGCCCCGTCCCGTGTGAAGTGCTCGAGTGTGCCGGTGACGACCACGGTCAGCCCTTCGAGGGGACGCGGTCCCTCGTCCTCACCGGAAGCCTCCTCCTCCATGCGGACACCGGCGGCCCGCCACTTGCGGAGGATCTCCTGGTGCCAGTCCTCGGCGAACCACTCCTTGAGCGAGGCGGCGATGATCGGGCCGACGCCCTCGGTGTTCGCCAGCTCCACCTCGTCGGCCTGCTCGATCCGCTCGATCGATCGGAACTCGCGGGCCAGTGCCTCGGCCGCGACCGGGCCGACATGACGGATCGACAGGCCGGTGAGGATGCGGGCGAGGGGGCGGTCCTTGGCGGCGGCGATGGTCTCCAGCATCGCGAGGGCGTTCTTCTTGGGCTCGCCCTGCTGGTTGGCGAAGACCGTCGCGATCTTCTCCTCGCCGGTCTTCGGGTCGCGCTTGGGCAGCCCGCTGTCCTGGTCGAGGACGTACGCCTTGATGGGCAGCAGCTGCTCGATGGTGAGGCCGAACAGGTCGCCCTCGTCCCGCAGCGGCGGGTCCGCCGGCTCCAGCGGCTTGGTGAGGGCGGCCGCCGAGACGTAACCGAAGTGGTCGATGTCCAGCGCCTTGCGGCCCGCGAGGTAGAAGAGCCGCTCCCTCAACTGGGCAGGGCAGGCACGGGCGTTGGGGCACCGCAGGTCGATGTCGCCCTCCTTCATCGGCCGCAGTGGCGTACCGCACTCGGGGCACTCGGCCGGCATCACGAACTCCCGCTCGCTGCCGTCGCGCAGGTCGGCGACCGGGCCGAGGATCTCCGGGATGACGTCACCGGCCTTGCGCAGCACCACCGTGTCGCCGATGAGGACGCCCTTGGCCTTGACGACCTCCTGGTTGTGCAGCGTCGCGAACTCGACCTCCGAGCCTGCCACCGTCACCGGCTCGACCTGGGCGTACGGCGTGACCCGGCCCGTACGGCCCACGCCCACGCGGATGTTGACGAGCTTGGTGTTGACCTCCTCGGGCGCGTACTTCCACGCGATCGCCCAGCGCGGGGCGCGGGAGGTGGAGCCGAGCCGTCCCTGGAGGGGGATCTCGTCGAGCTTGACGACGACGCCGTCGATCTCGTGCGCCACGGAGTGGCGGTTCTCGCCGTAGTACCTGATGAACTCCCGTACGCCGTCGAGGTCGTCGACGACCTTGTTGTGCGCGGAGGTGGGCAGGCCCCAGGTCTTGAGGAGGTCGTAGGCCTCGGAGAGGCGGGTGAGGGCGTCGAAGCCCTCCAGGGCGCCGATGCCGTGGACGACCATGTGCAGGGGGCGGGTGGCGGTGACGCGCGGGTCCTTCTGGCGCAGTGAACCGGCCGCCGCGTTACGGGGGTTGGCGAAGGGCTTGTCGCCCGCCTCCACCAGGCGGGCGTTGAGCTCCTCGAACTTCTCCATCGGGAAGTAGACCTCGCCGCGGATCTCCACGAGGTCGGGCACGCGGTCGCCGGTGAGGCGGTCCGGGATCTCCGCGATCGTGCGGACGTTGGGCGTGATGTCCTCGCCCGTACGACCGTCACCGCGGGTCGCCGCGCGCGTGAGGCGGCCGTGCTCATACGTCAGGTTGACGGCGAGGCCGTCGACCTTCAGCTCGCACAGGAAGTGGTGCTCCGAGGTGCCGACGTCCTTGTGGACGCGCTCGGCCCAGGCCGCCAGCTCCAGGTCGTCGAAGGCGTTGTCCAGGGAGAGCATGCGGGAGCGGTGGACGACGGAGGTGAACTCCGTCTCGTACGCCCCCGCGACCTTCTGCGTCGGGGAGTCCGGCGTGCGCAGCTCGGGATACTCCTCCTCCAACGCCTCCAGGGAACGCAGGAGTTTGTCGAAATCCGCGTCGCTGACGACCGGGGCGTCGTTCACGTAGTACCGGAAGCGGTGCTCCTCGATCTGCTCAGCGAGCTGCGCGTGCTTCTCCCGTGCCTCTGCGGGCACCGCCGTCTCCGCTTGCCTGTCGCCGGCCACCGTGTTGTCCTTCCGTCACTCAGGGTTGTCCGCGAGGGATCTCGCCGCCCGGACGCAGTGGGCGAGAACATGGCGCGCGTACTCGGGAGAAGCCCCCGCGAGTCCGCACGACGGGGTGATCGTGACCGCCTCCGCGAGAAGTCCCGGTCGCAGCCCCAGCCTGCGCCACAGCGTCCTGACACCCATGACGCTACCGGCAGGGTCTGACAATGCGGTGTCCGTGCCCGGCACGACACCGGCGAAGAGCCGGGTGCCGGCCTCGACCGCCTCGCCGATCACGTCGTCGTCACGCTCGGTGAGGAGGGAGAAGTCGAAGGACACCCCCGCCGCGCCCGCCCGGCGTAGCAGGGCGAACGGCACGTCCGGTGCGCAGGAGTGGACGACGACCGGGCCGTTCTCGTGCACCCCGACGACCTGGCGGAGCGTGTCCTCGACGAGTTGACGGTCGACGGCGCGGTGCGTGCGGTAGCCGCTGGCGGACCTGACCTGTCCGCGCAGGACGGCGATGAGGGACGGTTCGTCGAGCTGGAGCACGATCTGGGCGCCGGGGACGCGGCGTTGGACGTCGGCGAGGTGATTGCGCAGGCCCTCGGCGAGCGAGCCGGCGAGGTCACGGCAGGCTCCGAGGTCGGAGAGCACGGACTCGCCGTTCCTCAACTCCAGGCTGGCGGCGAGGGTCCAGGGGCCCACGGCCTGCACCTTGAGCGGCCCCTCGTACCCCTGGGTGAACTCCTCGAACGCGTCGAGGTCCTCCCCCAGCCACGCCCACGCCCGCTTCGTGTCCCGCCCCGGCCGGTCCCCGATCCGCCAACCGCTGGGCTCCACACGCGCGTACACCTCGACGAGCAGCCCGGCGGTCCGGCCGATCATGTCCGCGCCGGGTCCCCGGGCGGGCAGTTCGGGCAGGAACGGGAAGTCCTCGAAGGCGCCGGTCGCGGTCTTCGCGGCCTCACGGGCGTCGGTGCCGGGCAGGGAACCGATGCCGGTGGCCGCGCCGAAGCTGAACGTAGGTTTGTTGCTCACCCGGGCAGCCTACGGAACCCTTCGGCTGGGGTGACGCCCCTGGGGACTGGGGCGGAGCCCCAGGGGGCGACCTCAGCGGCCCGGCCGCACCGTCAGGTCGTTCACCTCCGCGTCCCCCGGCAGATCGATCGCCATGAGGATCGTCGTCGCGACCGACTCGGGGTCGATCCACTGGGAGGGGTCGTACTGCTTGCCCTCCTGCTGGTGGACCTTGGCCTGCATGGGGCTGGCGGTGCGGCCCGGGTAGACCGAGGTGACGCGGACGCCGTTGGGGTGCTCCTCGTGGCGCAGGGAGTCGGCCAGGGCCTTCAGGCCGTGCTTGGAGGCGGCGTACGCGGACCAGTCGGCGCTCGCCCGCAGGCCCGCGCCGGAGTTCACGAAGAGGACGTGGCCGCCGGACAACCGGAGTTGGGGCAGGAAGTGGCGGGTCAGTTCGGCGGGGGCGATCAGGTTGACGTTGAGCTGGTGGCGCCAGGTCTTCGGGGTCAGCTCGCCCACCGGGCCCAGGTCGACGACCCCGGCGATGTGCAGGAGCGTGTCCACCCGGTCGGGCAGGCTCTGGTGCGAGAACGCCCAGCTGAGCTTGTCCGGGTCCGCCAGGTCGCCCACCAGGGTGCTCGCCCCTGGGTACTCCGCCGCCAGTTCCTTCGCGCGGCCCGCGTCGCGCGCGTGGAGCACGAGGTCGTCCCCGCGCGCGTGCAGCCGGCGGGCGACGGCCGCGCCGATGCCGGAACCGGCCCCGGTGATCACATGTGTAGCCATGCCCGCCATGCTCGCATCAGCGGGTACCGAGCGACTCCTCCAGGTAGGCCAGCGCACCCACCGGCTCCTCCGCGAAGAACACCAGGTCGGTGAGCGGGACGGGCAGGAACCCCTCGTCCTCCATGCGCCGGAACTGGGTCTTCAGGCCGTCGTAGAAGCCCGCGGTGTTCAGCAGCACCACCGGTTTGTCGGTGTGGCCGTGCTTCTTCAGCTCCAGGATCTCGGTCGCCTCGTCGAGGGTCCCGGTGCCGCCCACCATGATCACGACGGCGTCGGACTTCTCCAGGAGCAGCTTCTTGCGTTCGGCGAGGTCGGAAGCGATCACCATCTCGTCCGCGCCCTCCCGTGCCGACGCCGCCAGGAAGGTCACCGAGACGCCCACCAGCCGTCCGCCGGCCGCCTGTACGCCGTCGGCGACCACCTTCATCAGCCCGGCCTCCGAACCGCCCCACACGAGCGTGTGCCCGCCCTTGCCGAGCAGTTCCGCGAACTCCCGCGCGGGGCGCGTGTAGCGCTCGTCCAGATCGGCGGCGGAGAGAAAGACACAGATCTTCATGTCGTCACCGTACGCGGGAAGAACCAGGGGTCCGCGAGTGCTTTTCCGGTATGGCCCAAGGACACACGATCACGATCGAGCAGGGCGACCAGCATGTCCGCGTCGTCCACGGCGACCAGGCACTGGCGGAGAGCGACCGCCCCCTGATCCTGAAGGAGACCGGCTCCCCCGTGCGGTACTACCTTCCCCCGGAGGACGTGCGCCTCGACCTCCTGACCCCCTCCGAGACCCACACCCACTGCCCCTTCAAGGGCGACGCGTCCTACTGGTCGCTCCCCGACGCGGCCGACCTGGTGTGGGCCTACCCCGACCCCAAGCCCGACGTCGCGCAGATCAAGGACCACCTCTGCTTCTACGAAGTAGAAGTGTCGTAACCGATTAGTCGGAGTTCCTTCGGCAGTCTTCACCTCCATGGAGAAGAAGACTGTTTCGCGCGACGGCACCGCCATCGCGTACGAGCGCATCGGTGCGGGTCCGCCCGTCGTCCTGGTCGGTGGCGCGATGACGACGGGCGACGGGCTCCTGCCGCTCGCCGCGCAACTCGCGCACCGGTTCGGGGCGGTCCCCTACGACCGCAGGGGCCGGGGCGCGAGCGGCGACACGGCGCCCTTCGCGGTGGCCCGGGAGGTCGAGGACCTCGCGGCGCTGATCGACGCCGTGGGCGGCAGCGCCGCGCTCTACGGCCACTCCTCGGGCGCCGCCCTGGTCCTGCACGCGGCGGCGAGCGGCCTGCCCGTCACCCAAGTCGCCCTCTACGAGCCGCCGTTCGCCCTCGACGCGTCCGGCGCCAAGGAGCGCGCCGAGTACACCGAACGCCTCACGGAACTCCTCGCCGAGGGCCGCCACGGCGACGCCGTCGCGCTGTTCATGGCACTCACCGGCGCACCCCCGGAGATGATCGACGGCGCCCGCAACTCCCCCATGTGGCCCGGCATGGAGGCCATCGCACCCACCCTCGCCTACGACGACGCGGCCATGGGCGACGGCCTGGTACCGGCGGAGCGGCTGGCGTCCCTGTCCGTCCCGGTGCTCACCATCGCGGGCGGCGCGAGCGCCGAGTGGATGCGGGAGGCCGCGCAAGCGGTGGCGGACGCGGCGCCGGACGGGACGTACCGCACTCTGGACGGTCAGACCCACATGGTGGACCCGACCGTTCTGGCGCCGCTGCTCACGGAGTTCTTCACCGACTAGCCGCGAACGAGCCCGGTGTCAGCCGAGCCCGGTATCAGCCGGGTCAGGCCATCGCCGTCGCCGCGCGCGTGGTCGTCGCGATCGTCGCCGACCCCACCACGCGCGTGTCGTCGTAGAGCACGATCGCCTGCCCGGGGGCCACGCCCCGTACCGGCTCGGTGAACGTCACCTCCAGGGTGCCGTCGACGAGTTCGGCGGTGACCTCGGTCTCGCCGCCGTGGGCGCGGAGCTGGGCGGTGTAGGTACCGGGGCCGGAGGGTGCCGTGCCGCACCAGCGGGGCTTGACGGCCGTGAGGCCGCTGACGTCCAGGGAGGCGGCCGGGCCGACCGTCACCGTGTTGTCCACCGGGGAGATGTCCAGGACGTAGCGCGGCTTGCCGTCGGCGGCCGGGGTGCCGATGCGCAGGCCCTTGCGCTGGCCGATGGTGAAGCCGTACGCGCCCTCGTGCGAGCCGATGACGGAGCCGGACTCGTCGACGATGTCGCCCTCGGCCTTGCCGAGGCGGCCCGCGAGGAAGCCCTGGGTGTCGCCGTCGGCGATGAAGCAGATGTCGTGCGAGTCGGGCTTCTTGGCGACGGCGAGGCCGCGGCGCTCGGCCTCCGCGCGGATCTCGTCCTTCGTCGTGACGGTGTCGCCGAGCGGGAACAGCGCGTGCGCGAGCTGCCGCTCGTCCAGGACACCGAGGACGTACGACTGGTCCTTCGCCATGTCGGACGCGCGGTGCAGTTCGCGGCTGCCGTCCTCGTTCACCATCACCTGGGCGTAGTGGCCGGTGCAGACCGCGTCGAAGCCGAGCGCGAGGGCCTTGTCGAGGAGGGCGGCGAACTTGATCTTCTCGTTGCAGCGCAGACAGGGGTTCGGGGTGCGTCCGGCCTCGTACTCGGCGACGAAGTCCTCGACGACGTCCTCGCGGAAACGGTCGGCGAGGTCCCAGACGTAGAAGGGGATGCCGATGACGTCGGCGGCGCGGCGGGCGTCCCGGGAGTCCTCGATGGTGCAACAGCCACGCGCGCCCGTGCGGAACGATTGCGGGTTCGCGGAGAGCGCGAGGTGGACGCCGGTCACGTCGTGGCCGGCTTCGGCGGCGCGGGCGGCGGCGACGGCGGAATCGACTCCGCCGGACATGGCGGCGAGTACGCGAAGGGGGCGGGGGCGCGGCGAGGTCTCAGTCATAACCCTTCCAGGGTACGGGGCATCGGGAACCGGGACCCGCGAGTATCCGTTGACGATCACATGGGGGAGACACAGAGCGATCAGAGCCATCAGGACAGTCATGACGACGCTCGGGACGATCGGGCGGGGAAGCCGCCTGGCGGCGCGGACAGGTCGCCGGGTTCCACCGGCCGGCGGCCCGGGCGGCGGGCGCTGCTGATCGGCGGCGCCGTGGCCGCCGTAGGGACTGCCGTGGTGGCTCGGGACGAGTTGTCGCGGTTGTGGTGGCGGATGCCGGGGGTGGAGAAGCCGCGGACTCCGGGGGCGGTCGATTTCCGGGGGGCCACGTGGGTGGCGGCGTCCTCGGCGAACTACCGGCGGGCCGACCGGCCGGACGACTACGCGATAGACCGCGTGGTCATCCATGTCACGCAGGGAAGTTACGACAGCGCGGTGAAGGCCTTCCAGGACCCCGGGCACCAGGCGGCCGCGCACTACATCGTCCGCGAGGGTGGGGGCATCACGCAGATGATCCGCGAGCTGGACGTGGCGTTCCACGCGGGGAACCGGGAGTACAACGAACACAGCGTCGGCATCGAGCACGAGGGCTTCGTGGAGCGGAAGTCGTCGTTCACGGCCGCGATGTACACGAGTTCCGCGCGGCTGACGGCTCAGATATGCAAGCGCTACGGCATCCCCGTGGACCGGGAGCACGTCATCGGACACGTGGAGGTGCCGGGAACCGATCACACGGATCCCGGGCGGTACTGGGACTGGGACCGGTACATGACACTCGTAAGGCGGGCACACCGGACACAAGCGTGACTCGCGTCACATGGCGCTTTGGCTATGAGTCGTTTCAGTCACGGCGGTGTCCGATGCGTCCCCCGCTCCGGATGTGACCTGGGGCACGCCAACTCGGCTTTCCCTCAAGGGGAGTTGGGGAGCGATCGCGCACGCATACCTTTCATAGATTGCTCTGCTGACTACTAACTGCCCCCCAGTCTTTACACAGCCCTTAGGTCAAATCTCTGGCCCCATGACACACACCAGCGAGCCCGCGTCCGAACAGAACAGAGACGCGAAGGGCAACCACCGCAAATCCACGGCCGAGAAGCGCGAGCACGGCAAGGACCTCGCGCTGCGGGGCAAGGGTCTGCACCGGCGCAAGTTCCTCGGCGGCATGGCCGGGACCGGGATCGCGGCGGTCGCCGCGGCCGGGGGTGCCTTCTCCCTGCTGAACGGCGCGGCGAAGAACAAGGCGTCCGCGGCGGACGCCACCCTCACCATCCCCGACCTCCTGGAGGGCACCACCACCGACGGCGTCACCACGTTCACGCTGGAGGCCAAGACCGGCACCCACGAGGTGATCTCGGGCGTCACCAGCAGCACGATGGGCTACAACCAGGACTTCCTGGGCCCGACGCTGAAGTGGACGAACGGCGACGTGGTCCTTCTCAACATCACCAACGACATCGGTGAGGACACCACGGTCCACTTCCACGGCGCCCATGTGCCGCCGAAGATGGACGGCGGCCCGCAGGTGGCCTTCGCCGACGGCACGACCTGGTCGCCCACGTTCACGGTCAAGGACCCGGCCACCACGCTCTGGTACCACCCGCACGCCCTGGGCACCACCGCCAAGCAGGCCGTGCACGGCCT
>Ga0307510_10008040_pt1 | contig 12553 bp, 2 predicted proteins | sample 12_EM_MG_FD_207224 | JGI IMG/M metagenome (GOLD analysis project Ga0307510, IMG submission 207224) | Populus trichocarpa ectomycorrhiza microbial communities from riparian zone in the Pacific Northwest, United States - 12_EM | ecosystem: Host-associated > Plants > Roots > Unclassified | place... | reverse complement strand
AAAGGAAAGAAAGAAAAAAAAGAGAGAGGAGGAGAAGAAACGTTTGAGATCTGCATCACATAGAGAGGAAGCTTTGCTGCTAAACATTGACAGAAACTTTCGTCTGTCAAAACTAGTGAGACCTGCAGAAATGAGGGAGATCTGCAACATATAGAGAAGAAGCTTTGTTGCTGAACCTTGACAGAAACGATAGTTTGGGTTTGTATTTCATCTTCTGCAGCCAAAACTAGTGAGACTTGCAGGTATAAGTCTCAACTTTCTCCTCCTTTGCCGCATATAAATCTGATTGTTTTTTTATGTTTTAAAAACCTGTTTTGTCTTTTGGCTTTGCACTTTCATTTTCTATATTTTTGACAATACAATGAATGCTTGTCTTCTGTTTCCTTCCGTGGCTTTGAGCTTAGACGGTTATTTTTGTTAGAGTTTGCGGGTTCCTATTATTTTTTTTCTTTTTCTCTGGTTCATGAGGAACCGTGGGGGGCTGTTAGGTCTTCATTATCAGCTCACTCTTCTGTTCGGGTGTTTTCCCTGCTTTATAATCTTGGATTACATTTGAAGTAATCTTTCGGGCAGGTCTAGGGGGGATACGTTTTCCTCTTTGCTTTTGAATGACAACATTTGTGTGTGTTTACTGTTCAAGTGAATTATACTTCATTTGAACAATGACTAAGTTTGGTTTTGGGGTTTAAGTTGATAGATCGAATTTTATTTGAGGGGAGTAGCTTCGAAGGGCCATCTTTTTTTTTTTTTGAATTGTTCAATTTTTTTTTTCTCTTGCAAAATTTGAAGAATATATATATGAGCACGATTTGTCGTCTTTAATTGTGATTAACTGTGATGCTTGGGTTTTCCGAAAAAATATAGAAATGTTTTCTTATATGCTGCATACGGCCAATACCCTAACATATTTGAACATTCCTTTAATAATAAAAAAAAAACTATTTGAAGTTTCGAAAATGTATTTTAGCAAGGATTTCTTAAACACAAAAATTATTTTCTTGCATTCTGAATTTTACAACATGTTTATAAAACTTCAAAAGGTGTTGGTCAATATTCCAAAAAATACAAAATCTTATTTTTGGGGAATTCTACTTTATTCACCATTTATATTTGGATAAAGAAATTCCAAAGGGATTAATATCCAAAATATTATTGGGAATAACTTGTTATTATTCACTGTTAATGTTTGGATAAAACAAAACCAAGTGGTAAATATCCAAAATATTTTTCTAGAAATAATAAGTCATCACACATCCTTAAAAGAAGCCTCGATTATAATTGAGGACATTTCAATTTTTTACTTCACGGTTTACAAGCCGTGAAAGTATGAAACACTAAGGTAAAAATAGGCTTTTAAAGCGCTCTGAATTTTCTTAGATTTTTAATTTTTTATTCCTCTTCCTTACGATTTACGAGTCACAAATACTTGAAATACTAAGAGAAAAATGAGTTTTTAAGCACATTGAATCTCCTTAGATTTCTATCTTAGCTATCTTGTAATTCATAGGTTATAAATTTAGTTTAAATGAAACACAGATTTTAAGAGATCTGCATCGGTTCTTCTTGACACTCTGTAGACTTATCTAAATGTATGATCTATATTGGCCAAGGGTTGCTTTTAGACTTTGAATCCAAGTCCATTCATCATAGAAAACCTATCCTAGGAAAACTGATTAGAGAACACCAACACCATAATAATTATAAGGCAAACCAAACACCAAGTAGCTTACCTTAGGTAGGGCGAACTAGGGATGCTAAAACCTTCTCTTTAGGTAACCAGTCCCTTGCCTTAGAATCTCTGAAAGACCAGTTAGGTTTTCTAGTGACCATAAAACTAGGTGACAACTCCTTTATTCACAAAACAAAGACCCCAACAATCGATTCCCCGCTCTGGGAAGGGTTGTTGAGACGTCGAGCTTTGGCGAGGGTGGGATATAGGTCAGAAAAAAAGTTTACTATAAATACTTTTTTAGGAAAAAATGTTAATATTGATCACGCGTTTAATGGAATCAGGGTTGATATAAAAGGTATGTGAGATTAAAGTAGACCTAATACCATTAGAATTACATGATTTTGATGTCATCCTTGTGATGGATTAGTTGGGTACAAATAGAGCTCAGATGGACTGTTTTGCGAAAACAATAACTCTCAAAGGACCAGATGATGAGAGAGTAATATTTAGAGGGGAAAGGCAGGTTGTACCGAATTGTGTTATATCGGTTATGATTGTTAGGACAATGATGAAAAAAAAGGAGTATCTAGCGTATGTGATGGATGTGGAGAAAGAAACTATTGATGTAATTCCTGGTATGTGATGGATTACCTCTGAAAAGGGAAGTGGAAGTCTCTATTGATGTAGTACCTGATATGTCTCCTATAATCCAGTCTCTATTGGTGGTTAATAAGATTTAGTTAATTTTTTCATTTTTATTTTGAATCTTAGAATTATTATTTCAGAAAAAGCACTTTTTCCAATCGCATAGAGCTAATTAAAAAAATACACTAAAATCTTACCATAGAATAAATAAATAAATGTTTTGACTTACCAATATATTATTTCAACATAGTAATTTGACATATATCAATTGATATCTATTTGCGATAATCAAATGATAACCACACGATATTTGCTAGAATCATCAAACCCTTGCCCTGTAAAGAACTAGTAAACACGGGAAAAAAAATTCTTTAACTTTTAGCTCAATGAAAAAATAATAATTATAATACGATAAGAATCAAGACGCTAATTTAATTATAGTGTTTAGTAATGCTAATTTAATAGCTTGGAAGCAAGACCTATGTGCTGGATAATCAGTTAATCTATTTGTTATAGTAGTATGATCCATTCTCCTTAATCAAAGTGACTAGTAGCCTGTACTTGGTGTTTGGTGAGCCAAGGTGGCTAGTACCTGCTCCTTAATAATCAAGGTGATTGGTACTTGTGCCTCGTAGGCTAAGGTTGTTGGTAGGTTATACATGGTAGGTCAATGTGGTTAGCACATGTAAAAGGTCTCATTTTGTAGATTTTAGGACTCTTAAATGCTTAAGTAAGTATTTTTTTAGAAAGAGAAAGTGTAATGATATTTTAGAAGGATAAACTCTGAAAAAATATACGCTAAAAAATTAAGAATGAAGAGATTGTAAACCTTGACATTTGAAGGATTCATGATGTATATATAACCCATGAATCTTGTTCTTTTGTGAAGAAAAGAAACTGAAAATCAATTTCCTCATGTTAGTATCTATTAGGGATAAATATCTCTTATACATAATTAACAAGGGATAAAAATCTTTTACATTTCATTGACGAGGGATAAATATCTGTTACACGTCATTAATATTGATGGGAAAATGACAAGTCATTGAAAGACTTTTATACACATAGGAGTGTTGAGAGATGAGTTTCATTGACTTCAACATTTTATGTTAAGGTTCACAGGAATAAACAAATGAAGTCTTGTGGTCCAATATGGAACCTAAAAAGATCGTTAGTTCTTTATCCATTTGAGCTTGACATGATACGAAGCCTATGAATATTAAATCTAGCAGCTTGTTTAGCCCTTATATATTTGGTGCTGAGCATAAAAATATTAGATCTGATAGATATATTTGAGTTCAACGCATAACCGAACCCAAAAAATATCGTATTATCACCCTACTTTTAACTCTTTTTAACATAAATTTAGACAAAAATATTATATTCAAATCATGCTATCCATCAATTAACTAACAAGTACCTTTGAAATTTGTATTTTCAAGCACGGTAAGCACTAAAATGACCGCTTTATTTTTCAAAATAAAGATGATGAATATAAGGTTGCCAATGCCATCTCTAAATCACAATAAATGCTCATTGTTGGCTCTAACCCATCACTAAATCTAAGATTTCTTTATGATAATAACTAAATCCATTTTTTATTTATAAAAAATCTAAGATTCCTTTCAGCTACGTGAGGAAATGTTTTTTTTTTCCAAATTCAGTGATAAGATACACCAATGATTAGTATTTTTTGGAATTACTTAATCTAAGATTTCTTTATTGATCTATGACGGAATCTAAGATTTGGACCACCGAAAAATCTCTTTATATTTTGCATAATATTGTTTTGACTAATAACAACACAATCATTCTAGACTTATAATTCATTCGAACAACTATTATATATCTTAATTACTCCATTATTGTAATTTATTCGAACAACTATAATTATATAATATAATATGTATATTATATAATTTACGGTACATTTATTAATTTATTGGTATATTTATTAGTTTATGTGCTATTTATAATTTTATAAAGTTAAATTTGATATTATACGACTTTAGAAGGTTTAAGTTTTAAAGAGTGTTTAGCATTGCAGCTAAAATACTATTTGTCAATTTAATTTGTTAATTTTTTGTATTTTTAAATTATTTCGATGTACTGATATTAAAAATAAATTTTAAAAAATAAAAAAATATTATTTTAATATAATTTTAAATTAAAAATACTTTAAAAAATAATATCAACCATCAGCTTTTTGCTATAAATTATAATTTTTATAACTAAAATTTTAAAAAAGAGCTTTCACGGGAATCCAGCAAAAATATAATATATATTCATTAATTAAATACTTCTAAATTTATTACAGGAAAACTGATGGGGATTAAAAAACAAATGTCACCGTAAAAAAACAAATTCGAGCCTAAACGGCCCTTGGTTACCACCATTGGGGGATGAAAGCTGGTGCCGCAGCTGTATGGCACGCGTACATGAGAAGCGTGAGCGAGAGTTGGATAAAAAAGACGTGCATTACATATTCAAGTGGATTGCAGATACGGGATAGCGAAAGGTCTGACGCGAATAGAATGCTGTTCATCCATGCGATTTGAACGTACATTTCACGACCTAATGTACCGCGTGGAAGTTATTCTCTTCGCAGGGATCGAATCATTTTTGGCTGCATATATTCTAAATTAACAGCCACGTACTCGCTCAGTTAGTGGTCAAGAATTCACGTGACACCGTCATTCAGAGTCTACAAGAGGATCTGTGAATTGTAACCAATACGAAGGAATGCATGGTGACACGTGGATGAAAGCAAGAGATAGTAGAGATATTTACACTCGAGACGGCATTTGATATTTTGTTCCGTTATGGCAAGTGATTGGATGTTGAAATTTTCAGCAGAGAGCAAATCACCGCTAGTTTTAGCGGCGAGTAACTGAACATTAAGGTAGTTTTTCTTAAAACAATTAATTTTTTAATATTTTTAAATTATTTTAATACAATAATATAAAAAATAATAATTTTTTAAAAATATATTTTTAATTTATTTCAATTTCAATCTCAAACATGAACTAAAATAACAGAGATGAGAGCAGTGGTTTTCTTATCTCAAATTTTGTCATTCCACCATAATTTTTTTTTAACCCGAGGTGTCCGGACTAGCTTACGCGCACCACGACTAATTCCCGGATCTACTGAACACCCTGCAAACCCAGTAAACAGGTAAAGCATCGCGGAAATGACAAACATGCATACAAAGATTCGAACCTAAAATGCAGAGATAAGAAATTTATGCGAGGACAGCTAGGCCACGAAACTGGGTGCATTCCACCATAATTTTTATTTTATTTGCTGGGTAAATTATCATCACCCACGATAAAAGGTCTGATTTTCTATTTTTCAGCGTGCAATCAAAGGTCTACTTATTTTTACACGACGACCTTTTCTTTTTCAAGAAATGACAAATCTAAGTTTGGTTTGGACAAATTATTATCTAAATACTAAAAGAAATTGGAGTTTTCTTATGATATTTTACCTGCAACATTTTAATATATGCTTTTAATCATTTTATAATAAATTCATATCATGACTCGGTCGGTTAGCACTTGTGACATAAATCACGAGTTCTTAAGAGTTGGGGCGCTTTTCTTAAAAAATAAGACTGTCTGCCCTCTTAATTAAAAAAATAATAAAGCAAAGCCAGCGTGGAGGCTTGTCCTGTTGCTAAATTTTTCTCCCCCCTCCTTCTATAAAAATTCACCGATTCACTTATTATTTGATTTTTTTACCATTCTTAAATAAATATTATTATATTTGTTTTGGATTTTAATGATTTTCTTAATTATCATATATTTAATTTAAAAATAATAAAAATAAAAACAAATTGTTCATAAAAAATTGATTGAAATCGAGTTTTTATTCCTAAAATAGTTAAATAGATTTTAAACATGATTTTATCATGTTTATTTTTGATATTTTTTATTAACTTGCTTTAATATCATAAAATATATATTTTAAATAGAAATAATAATTTTAGTTAAAAATATTGTGTAAGCTAAGAAAGATAAAAAATATGTTACACGAAAATTTATCTTTATGAAAAAAAAAATCAAAACCACTGTATATTAATGTCTAATTATAATAACAAAGAATTTTATGAGACATTTTTTTTTTGTTTCAAAAAAACCGGGTCTCCCCGCAATAAAGGCGAGTTTGTTAATGCATTTGCACTTCATTTGAAATTGACCGTCAAAAAGGCATCAAATTAACAATTTTCAAGTGATTTTAGATAAATGATATATTAATTTCAAAATTGAAAAAAAAAAAAACACCTCAAAAAGGTTGCAAGAAAATAGTTTTATTTTTTCTAACATGTTGGTTGCTTTAGCTTGAAATCTCATTGGAGAGTAATCTAGTCTCTTCCATAAAAAAAATGATCCACATATAACAAAATTGATTTAAAAATATAAACTCACACCTATCATCTTTAAAATTTAATTGGTTTAAAATGAAAAATTTGCTTGTTGAAAAAAGAAAACAATTAATAGTTAGTTTGCATGGGTAAATAAATATAGATATGAAATCAAACAAGTATTTGATCAATTTAGTCACTAATAAAGTGTTGGTCTAGCGGTTAAAGTACTGTTATATCCATGCAAGAGTAAGAATACAAGTTCGATCTCCAAGAAGCGTATTTATTGGGAGGGGCATCCACGAACCTCGAACATGACTAATCTCGTCCTTTAAAAGAGTATGAGGATACCCGGGAAAAAAAAACAAGTATTTAGTCAAGTTCCTGTATAATCAAAACTAGTCGATATGAATCGGATTGAGTTGGAGCATTATACAAAGTTGCAAGATAATATTTAAACTTTATTTGTTAATTTTTTTTAAACTTTTTGGACGTTGAATTAAAATAACAAAATTAAGAACTTTCGATATTGAATTTGATTCCTAGATGTCTAATGAACACAGAGCGCCGCGCCTGCAAGGAAGGAAATCATGAAGACACGAACCATGCCAGGGGGAGGCCGCTATACACGTGGAAGGCCATGGAGGATGGACGAGGGGCGCCATTTGCCAAAGGAATCCGTAAACATAATTCGAGACTTCCTTTGACCGTTAATTGGATGCTCATTGACAGTTCATTAAGACAGGCTTTGCGTGTGATTATCTGCACGTGTGGCGACATTATAAATCCCTTTTTGCCTTGTAAATATCTTCACTCCAGAGTCCAGAATACAAAGGCGCCGAATAAATGCAGCATTCAAGCTGAGCACTTACCAAGTTTTGGTTAAATAAATCACAAACTCAGTTGATTTTGCTACGTTCTTTTAGTTTTTTTTTCTAATTCACATGATATTTCTCGAATCAATTATCGTAAATATTTATTTTTATAATTTTAAGCAAATTGGTTCTACACATTATCGTAAATATTTATTTTTTTTAAAAGTGCAAGATAAATAATTTCATCAGATCATTAGTGTTCTGGGTGAAACGTCAAGCACTGCCTTTTTTCCGTTTGGTTACTCATTTTTTCGTACGGGGCTCATAGGGCTCCACACTCAAAATAATGACGAGAGAGATGATTAAAAAAATTATTTTTAAAATTAATATATTAAAATGATCCAAAATATATAAAAAATTAATTTTAAATAAATAAAATTTAATTTTTTTGGAAACATGGGTGCACCACGTTTCCAAACGCAAGATTTGTTTTTTTCCTTTTAATTCTATTATTTAATGTTAATTTTTTATTGAATTTTATTATTAAGTTCATTATTAATTAATTTTTATATTTATTATTATATAATAAAATTTTAAAAAATAATTCAACCTAATTGAGTTAATAATCCGGATGGCAAATTTAGGTTGACTAAAATCAATTTGATTTATTTTTTTTCTTTTGATTTTCTTAGATCTATCCAGTCGAGAAAGTCATGTCGAAATAATTCTCACACAATTTAATTTAAAACTCGAGCAAAATAAAGATTTTTATCAAGATTTTTCAAGTTTGAACTATTACATCAAGTTTAATAATAATATAAATATTCTTTCATAGTCTGGATATTAATTTTTTACATTCCAAATTTTTTTTGTTATCAATCACAGTGATAGTGCTAGCAATAACCTGGTAATATTTGGATCCAATACATGAAGCTATTTACTGCATATAAAAAAGAATTAGAATAAGAAAAAAGTATAGTGAATGACTGCCGGTACATATAATCAGTATAGATTATTCCTCCAGGCTTAAATATTTTTAACCATATTTTTGAAATTCAGTCCAGCAGGTTGACCTGAGACTGAAACCGATACATGTTGAAGAAAAAATAGGAAAAGAAAAAACCTGGTGTAACCTGGCGGATTGACCCGGCGACCTGGTCAAAAACCCGGTTGCAACCTGTTGATTTTTTTTTTTTACTAAAACGATATCATTTTAATTTTAAAAAAATTTGATCCGAACAAGTCGGTCAAAACTCGAAATCCAGAGGTTGAAGGAGACGGGGTCAAAAATCTATATTTTTAACCTCATTCTTTGTACACACGCGCGCGCATTGGGATCAAGAAGGTTGGATTGTTACAGTGGTGCTGTGCTCAATTAGAAAATTCAACACTTAATTCACAGGATGAGACAATTAGCCATGTGAACATGCTAAAGGTTGCCGCTTTGGAGGGCCCAAAGAGACGCGTTTATCACCTTTATTTCTTTCTTTGAGGTTGCTTACAGTTCAGAAAATCCTCCACTACCAGTAGCTCATCTGCAAGGATCAAAAAGAAAAGAAAAGAAAAGAAAAGAAAAGACTGAAGGGATTGCCTCAGATATCCGAGCCAGTTTATATATATTTTAAATAATTTTTCAGGATTTTAAAATTAATAATCAAGTAAATTTTTAATGACCTTAAAATTTGTGATACTCGAATCAGTAATCTCTGAGTAACAAATTCAAAGCTTGGCTCATTTTTTTCTATGCATTGCTCAGTTTTTGCACCAGCTATAAGAATGGCTGTCCAATCTTACGTAGAATCTAATTTGCCAAGACAGAAAAAGCTTATCATGATGTAGGAATTCCATTAACTTGTCCGCCTACGAGGGTGGAGATCATGGTACCATGCTCATAGTTTCCTTAGACCATACTTTGAACATTGGCCATTGTTATAGTTGCATGTTCCGCCTCATTTCTATTATTAGTCTACTCTTGTCTGTTCTTTTGTGGTCTTGATGTGAATAGAAAAACAAAAAAGTAGGTTAAGAACCAAAGTAGTTTTAAACAAAAAACGGCTAAATTATTGTTCATGGGGATCGAGGATAGGCCACCATCTACATTTGTCAATGGACTAGGGTAATGTTTTTCAAAATTCAAACCCACTTTTGCAATAGGATGCGATCCTAAACGTCAAACCTAGATGTTAATCTTTTCATAAAAAAATCCCACTACACCCTCTTTTTTCTCTCCAGCCCCACCTCTCCTTGGCTTGAAACCATTTGACTCGATACTTACGACTCAAAAAGGTGCTTTCCACTTCCATTTGTTCATGGTGATAGGGTGAAAGTAGCTAGTCTCTAGTGCCCACCAAAACATCTATGGAGGTGGGAAGATATAAATTTAACCACAGAAAAGTAGTACATCATTTAGTATCATTTTCTAATTCATTAATTAATATTATACAATGCAATGTAATTTATCGTTGAATTAGCTTTTGTTTTGTGGGGCTCGATTTTTGACTAGCTTCCGGATTGGGAGATGCCCAACTTACTAGGTTTTGATTGACTATACATGAACAAACATGGCATCACATAGATGAAAATGTGCTTGTATTTAGAATAATAGGTGCTGTATCAGCAATACATGTAGCTTTGAATTCATTACTGTACATCCCCAAATCATTCATGTATACTCGTCCAATTATTAAGGTGTATATATATATATATGGAATTCTCCGGTAACAATGAAAAGGGAAGGATGCATGCTGAGTCCATGACGACAACAGAATAGCTGAAAACTCATGCTTTATTTTTCACAAGATATTAGGTAGCAACCCTCGCGTTGCTTCGAAATATTTACTTTTTCTATCAATTAGAAACTCACAGAAAAGTAATTTTATAAGCACGATGTTGTATGAAGGAAAAGACAAAGGCGTGCATCATGTAAAGAAAACAAAATTGAAATCTGTTCATATGTTTAATTGCACTAGGAAACATCTATCTAATACGACGGGGGGTTGCTATAGTTATGCTATTTTAGTCTAAGCAGTCCAAGTGTAAAAGGAAACTAAAAGCAATTATTTGAAAATTAAATAAAATAATTTTTTTTTTGAATGACTATATATTTCTTAACACTCCCTAAGTTGAAGAGTGGATGTTAAGATCGCCCAACTTGCACGTCATGGTTGATTGAGAATGCTTCCTTTTCTATTTGCTTTGTAAAAATATCCGTGAAATGATCATTTGCTGAATAAACATATTGTATTCTTGTATCTTATCATGAATAAAATGACAGTTCATTTCTATATATCTAGTTTTGTTATGAAAAACAGGATTGGCAACTATGTGTAAAGCTGTTGTGTTATCACAATACAACAATGTTTGCTTCGGATGCAATATTCACAAGTCCAATAGCAACGAGTGTAACCAAGATAATTCATAGCATGTACCTGTCATGGCTCTGTATTCGGCTTTTGCTGAAGAGAGAGACACAATTTTCTACCTTTTTATCCGCTAAGAAATAAGGGTAGAACCTAAGAAGATATAATAGTCTGTAGTGGATCTTCATGATGTTGGACATCCACCCCAATCTGAGTCAGAAAAAGCTCTCAAAGACAAATTATTCTGAGTAGGAAAAAATAAACCTTGTCCTGGTATGCTTTTCAAGTAATGCATCACACGCAAAACAACTTCCATGTGTGGTTTACGTGGTGCATGCATGAATTTGCTTAATATATGAACCGAATAGGTAACGTTTGGATGGGTAATAGTTAAGTAAATTAGATGACCAACCAATCATCTATATTGGGAAGGATTTTTAAGCAGATCACCTGATTCTGAGAGCTTCAAGTCTGCTTTATTGGAAAATTTACCAGCTTGACACATAGAATACCACAGTCCTTCAAAAGGTTGGGCCTTGCGACATGTGAATAATGAGTAGTCCGCATTGGCTTGAACAAAACCAGTTGCTTCACTACCAGAAAATCGATAAATACAAACGAAAATACCGAGGGAATATTTTCGTTGATAAATTGCCGACGGATTTTACCGACAAAAATATTCCCTCGGTATTTACCGAGGGAATAATAGTGGAAAAAAATTTAAACAAAGAAAAAAAAATGATGACGTGCCATTTTTACCAACGGAATTATCGACAGACTAAATTTCATCGGTAAAATCATTGGTAAACTGTGAACACTATTCATCATGTCAATTACAAAGAGAATCACCGACGGAAACTTCCGTCGGTATTTTATAGAGAGCTCTGGAACTATTCACTTCCTAATTGCACTGTTAATTATTGTTTTTTACAGACAAAATCACCGATGAATTGAAAAGCCGTCAGTGTTATTTGGCGGTTTTCTAAAAAATTTAGCTTAAATTAAAAATTTAAATTAAATATTACAGACGGAATCACCGACGGATTGAAAAGTCGTCGGTGATATTTGACGATTTCTGAAATTTTTTGATTAAATTCAAAATTTAAATTAAATATTATATACGGAATCACCGACGGAATGATTAAAAATATTAATATTTAATTATCCGTCAGTAAAACCGTCGGTAAAACGCCTTAATAAAAAGCCTAGAATCCCTAATTTCATAACAGACTCGTCTCCTTTCTTCTTCTTCTTCTTCTCTTCTGTCCTCAACTCCTTGACTTCTCCTCTATGCTCAGATATGTCTTCTTCTTCTTTTTCTCCTCTCCTCACCTCACCTCCTTCTCTTCTCCTCCATGCTCAGGTATGTCTTCTTCTCCTTTCTTATTTTTTCTTCTTAGTTTTTTTTAATTAGTATACTTTATGAATTTTTTTTTTCTTCCTAGCTTCACTTGCAACTACATTAAGGTAAAAAAAAATTCTTCTTTTTTCGTGTTTTTTTCACTATATTTGTTTTTTATTTTATTTTTAATTGTTTTTGTTCTTAATAATTGTATGAATGTTGTTGTAGGATTTTTTTTTTCATATGAGATCAATTTTTAGTTGATTTATTTATAGGATTTTTAAATTTTTTTCATATGAATTTTTTTAGTTGAATTTATTTTTTCATGTTATTTATTTGTTGCAAATTTTTTTG
>Ga0307510_10008039_pt1 | contig 12554 bp, 15 predicted proteins | sample 12_EM_MG_FD_207224 | JGI IMG/M metagenome (GOLD analysis project Ga0307510, IMG submission 207224) | Populus trichocarpa ectomycorrhiza microbial communities from riparian zone in the Pacific Northwest, United States - 12_EM | ecosystem: Host-associated > Plants > Roots > Unclassified | place... | reverse complement strand
CTGGATCTCGGCATGTTCTCCGACCCGGCGGCGGAATGGGTCTCCAAGACCATTGCGGTCGAAATCGCGGTTAGCGCGACGAGAGAATAGTTGCCGCGCGATTGAGAATTGCCTCCAGAGCGGACTGGATATCATTCCCTACCGTGTTGGGCAGGACATAGAGACTCTCACGGTCATGCATGCACACCAGCGGTGGCCTTCAGTGCTTTAGGTGTTGAATTCCATATGAAATACAGCCAGTTTGCCATTTCGCGATAAGGCACAATCAGTTCGAAATAGTGAAGCACTTCACAGGCCTGTTTCCGCCTGGCAAGGTCAGCGTCAAGCGGAAAGACGGGTCAGGTCGCCGCAGAATTCAACACCCAGGTGTTCCTGGCGATGTCGTCATGAGTATTCTCAGCGGTAGTGGAGACCGTGCGGAAGGGAGGGCAGGGAGGCTGACCGGTCGTGCCGCTCAACCAACGACGAGCGACCTGCGCTGGGTCACCCAGACGACCATCGCCAACGCGATCAGGACTCCGCCGCCCGTGACGACAGCAACCCAGCCGCCGCGTTCCCATAAGGCGCCTGCCATCATCGACCCCACCGCGCCGCCGATGAAGTTACAGGTGACGAAGGCCGTGTTCAGGCGGCTGCGCGCGCCAGGATCGACGGCGAACAGTCTCGATTGATTGAGAACGTTGGTGGCCTGGATTGCGACGTCCAGCAGCAGGACAGCGACAAGCACTGGAATGATATGCGTTGAACCAAAGCCCGCGATCACGAGAGAGATCAGCGCCAGCGCAAGAGCGGCGCCCGTACCTTCGACCGACCAGCCCCGATCATGGAGCCAGCCGGCGCGGCGGGCTGCAAGCGCGCCCGCAAGACCGACAAGGCCGACCAGACCGATCTGACTGACGGAGTAGCCGAAAGGCGGCGAACTGAGAAGGAAGGTCAGGCCGGTCCAGAATAGCGTGAAGACGGCAAATGCGCAGGCACCGATGACGAGCGTCATTTGCACGGGCCGATGTTGACGCACGACCGAAAAGACCGAGGCCAACAATTTGCCATAGGAAACGGCGGGCCTCGGCTTCTCCGCCGGCAGAGCCCGGGAGAGAAGGACCGCAAGCAGAATGATGAACAGGGCGGCCGCAACGTAGATCGCCCGCCAACCGAAGGCATGCGCGAGAAAGCCGCTGATCGTGCGTGACAGCAGGATACCGGTGATCAGCCCCGAGACGATCGTTCCGACCACGCGGCCGCGCTGGTCGGGCTCGGCGAGATCGCCGGCGAGAGGTGTGAGAAGTTGTCCAGCGACGGTGGTCAATCCAACGGCTGCAAGCGCGGCGAGCAGAGCCGCGAAACTCGGTGCGAGCGCGCAGGCGACAAGCGCCACCGCAGAACAGATCATGATGGCCGGGATCAAGCGCCGCCTGTTCATCGTATCGCCAAGCGGGACGACGAGCAGAATGCCAAGCGCATAACCCATCTGTGTGACAGTAATCAGTGTGCCGGCGGCGGCGATCGAAACACCGAGCGAACCGGCGATATCAGACAGCAAGGGCTGGGCCCAGTAGAGATTGCCGACCGCCGCTCCACCGGAAGTCGCAAACAATAGTGTAAGCGCTGGCGACATTCCGCCGGACGTTGGAGTTTTAGAGTGCGCGCGCGACATGGGGCGTCCCTTGAACGGAAATCGAGATGCGCCGATCTTGCAGGCCCACCTCATGTTTTTTCTCAGCAATTACGTCATTGACCTGCGATCAAGATCGGGTGTCAGCTTGCGGGACCTTCGACGATATAGACGCGCGACGTAGCCGATTTGTGCCGGATCGGTTTGAGTTTTTCATATTCGGGCGAGTTGTACCAAGCCTTTGCCATGTCCATGCTGTCAAAAGCGATCACCACCATGCGCCCGTCGAAGCCCGCGCCTTCGAGTGAGACGACATTTCCGCCACCCCTGACAATGAAGCGCCCTCCGAATGGCTTGAATGTCGATTCCACCTGGGTGCTGTATGGCTTGATCCCCTCCGGATCAGTCACTTGGAACTCTGAGATGTAGTAGGCAGGCTTCACACCGGGAGCCGGCTCCTGGGCCCAGGACGCTGACATCGTGGGAAAGGTGGCGGCGCCAAGCGCAATCAAGAGCGTTGCAATGCGAACTTTCTTCATCTTGGGTTCCTTGCGCTTAAAGGGAGGTGGATCGACGTTACCTTGGCTGTCACTGCTGCTTCGCGCTGAGCTGGAAATTGTCCGTTTCGAATAGCTTCCGATCGAGGATCATGTCCTTGGTGGTGGCGACATAGGTCCTGAAATGCGCAGAGTTCCGGTGAGCCTCGTAAGCAGCGTTGTCGGCATACATCTCGAAGAAGCGAAGATGGTTTGGCTTGCCCTTGATCGAAACGGCATAGAGCGCCAGCACTCCCGGCTCCACCCGGATCGACGTCTCCATCTCGACTTTGACGGCGGCCGAATAGGCTTCCATTTGGGCCGGATCGATTTCCAGCTCGGCGATGCGGACCACGGGAGTGCTCGTATCCTGAGCCTTCGCCGAATGGCCAGCCAGCGTCAGCACAACCAAGGCAAAGACGACGAAAATCTGCTTGATATCCATGGAAGGTTCCTCAGCCGATCACGATCGGTTTGCAAAGACATCCTTGACGACCGGCATGGCTGAGAACACACATGGCCAGCCGCTATAAAAGGCGAGCTGGGTCAGCGCTTCGGACGCCTGTTCCTGCGTCAGGCCGTTATCCATCGCGCGGCCGAGGTGGTAGGTGACCTGTGCGACCTGACCATTCGCGACCAGGGCCGCGACGGTGACGAGGCTGCGATCCCGCGGCGCCAGACCGGGACGAAGCCAGAGGTTTTTAAACAGGATCTCTGCGGTGTAGTGCACGACACCGGGGGATACGTCGCCGAAATTGGCCTGGACGCCAGTCGCGCGTTTTGTTTCCACCTCCTCGTTCAAGGGAAGAAGCTGCGGTGACGCCTCGGGCAACTGATCGGCACTGATGCCACGTTCGGTGAAAATATCCTTGACGATCTCGACAGCGAAGAAGGCATTGGACCATCCGGTGTAGAAGGCGAGATGCGTCACGATTTCGGAGACCTCCGCAGCCGAGACGCCACTGTCGAGTGCCTTGTTGACGTAATGCCGCAAGCCGATCGTCTGGTTGCGCGCGATGAGTGCTGCCACGGTCACGATGCTGCGGTCTCTTGCCGACAGCCCGGAGCGGCTCCAGAGATCGCCAATGACCGTGTTCTGGGTATAGGCGGCCAAGGCCGGTGAAACGCTGCGTAGATCGTCAAGTGACAGTGCGGGATGTTTGTCGGTTGGTGTGGCCATGATGTTGATCCAATCGGTTCAAGAATTGATGGGTGTCACTTTGATCGTCGCGGCGCGGGCGCGCGCACCGATCATCGGGCTGAGGTAACGGCTCTTGGCGTATTTCGCGCGGTAAGCATCGTCGACACGGTCGTTGATTGGCCCTTCGGCAGGCTCGAATTCGACATCCTTGGTCATGCCAGCGACCGACATGCGGCCGGCTTTCTGCGTGACCGCGGCCTGGTACCAGCGCGATGCTTGCCCGTTATATCCTCTTACGTAGAGCTCGCCATCGACAACCACCGACCAAATCCATGTCGGCGTGCCATAGGTGACGCCGTCTTCGCGAAACGCGGAGATATGCAGATCATCCGATACGGCGATCTTGCCGAGCTCCTGATCTGACCAAGCCATGAGAAAATGCCTTTCATTGATTTTAAGGATAGAGGCGGTCAATATCGACAGACATCACACCGGGTGTCGCCGATGGGTGGCACCGTCCCCCACGGGATGTTGAAGCCGAGGCCAAATGACATCCGGGCTTTTGCGGAGAGCCTCAAGGGGAAGAGGGGACCGAGTTCGAAGCGCTGCCTACAGTCAGACCCTCCCAATTCTGGTGCGCAAACTTCAGTTTCTCGCCGTTGTCGAGAGATAGCCCTTCGACGAACAGCCTGGCGTCATTTCCTGGACGATATTGGTAGGGATAGTCAGTGGAGAACAAGATCCGATCGATGCCGACCGCATCAACGGCCTGGCGCAGATAGGCCTCGTTATACATGCCGCTTGGGGTCAGATAGAGGTTGTTGCGCACGTAGTGAATGAAGGGATGCTTCAATCCCGACACGCGATCGAGCATCACAAGGCGCTCAAGATAAAAGATGACAAGCTCGCCCCAGTGGCCAAGGATCACCTGTAGGTTGGGGTGCCGGTCGAAGACGCCGGCCAGAACGATGCGAACGAACTGCATGCCGGCTTCATAATGCCAACCAAGTCCGAACGTCGAAAGCGCAAGGTCGACCGGTGCGCCGAAGCCTGAGTAATAGGCTTCGCGAACACTCGATTGAGGGATTTGGGGGTGAATGAGCAGCGGGACACCGAGTTCGGCGGCGACGGCAAATGTCGGCCCGAAGATCGGATGATCCATACTTTTTTCTTCCACCCGGCCATACAGGATGGCTCCTTTACACCCGAGGTGCTCTACGCTTCGCTGCAATTCCCTCGCAGCAGCATCAGCGTCCGCAGATGGCAGCACCGACAGTGCCTGGAAGCGCGATGGATGGGTCGCGACGGCCTCGGCGAGCATGTCGTTCGTACGACGCGCGAGATCGACGCCGTGATCACCAAGATTGTTGAGACCGGGCGTCGTGAGAGAGAGCACCTGCACATCGACCCCGGTCTCATCCATGAGCGCCAGCCGCTTTTCGCCGAGATCCGCGAGGCGTTCTTCGATCACGCCACGGTTCAGCCCTAAGGTTCCGTCGTCGGCGCCAGGGGTCGTGCTCCAGGCGTTTTTCACATCATTTGGCAGCACATGCTCTTCTATGGCGATAATCTTCATAGTCGGCTCCAATTGCTTTCGACGCCATTTTGTCAGGCGCGCGACGTTGGGGCGGCGATGAGCGAGCAATGCCGCCCCAACTATATGAGAACTCGGCCGATCAGCTTACGGCTGTGAGCTTATCGACGATCGCTTTGCCGACGCCATGTGCCGATGCTGGATTTTGGCCTGTGATCAGGCGACCATCGGTGACGACATTCTCTGACCAGTTCGGCGCCGGCTGGTGTAGCGCGCCGCGGTCCTTGAGGGTTGATGCCAGCAGATAGGGCACAACCTTGTCGTATTTGACCTCCGCCTCCTCTGCATCGGTGAAGGCAGCAAGCTTCTTGCTGGCCACGAGATAGCTGCCGTCGGACAGCTTCGCGTTCACCAAGGCCGCCGGGCCATGGCAGACCGCGGAAACGATGCCGCCGGCTTCCCATATTTCGCGGATGACCGTCTGCACGGCCGGGTCGTCGGCGAAATCCCACATCGTGCCATGGCCCCCGGCAAAGAACACCGCCGAGTACCGTGCCGGATCGAGGTCCGCGAGAACCAGCGAGTGGGCGAGCGCGTCGCGAAACGCCTTGTCCTTCCAGAAGCGGTCGTTGACCGGATCGGAAAGGTCGAAAAAGTCGATCGGCGGATGTCCGCCGCGAATGGAGGCGATTTCCACCGGGATACCCGCAGCCTCGAACACTTCGAGCGGATGGGTGAGCTCCACCATTGCAAAACCGGTCGGCTCGCCGGTGTCGCCGCGGATCGGGTGGCTGGTGACCACGCAAAGGATGGGCTTGATGTTATCTGCCATTGTCTTGGCTCCTCATGATTTGAGCGAGGCCATGTCGATGACGAAGCGATATTTGACGTCGCTCTTCAACATGCGCTCGTAGGCTTCGTTGATCTGTTGGATGGGGATAATCTCGACGTCGGAAACGATGCCGTGCTGACCACAGAAATCCAGCATCTGCTGGGTCTCTGGCACGCCGCCGATGAATGACCCGGAGATCGCTCGACGACCTTGCACAACAGAACCCGCCCTGACCGGAGTAGCCAAGGGCCCCATATAGCCCACGAGGACAAGCACACCCTCGAGCGCAAGGGTGGTCATGTAAGGATTGACGTCGTGATCGTAGGGAACGGTATCGATGATGACGTCGAATCGCCCTGCCACCGCCTTCATTTGCTCGGGGTCTCCCGAAAGCACGACATGATCGGCACCGAGACTGAAAGCGTCTTCTTCCTTGCCGGCTGAACGGGTGAACAGTGTGACATCTGCGCCGAGCGCCTTGGCAAGCTTCAACGCCATGTGGCCGAGACCGCCCAGACCGATCACCGCGACCTTGCTGTTCTCTCCCACTTTCCAGCGATGAAGCGGAGACCAGGTCGTAATGCCTGCACACAGAAGCGGTGCTGCGCCCGCCGGATCCAGCCCCTCCGGCAGCTGTAATACAAACTTGTCGCGCACGGTGATGGAATCGGAGTAGCCGCCGAGGGTGACGCTGCCGTCACGCCGATCGATGCTGTTGTAGGTGAACGTCGCGCCCTCGACACAGTCCTGCTCCCAGCCCTTCAGACATGGTTTGCAGTTCTGGCAGGAATCGACCATGCAGCCGACGCCGACCATGTCCCCTGTCTTGAAACGAGATACGTCCGTTCCGACCTCGCTCACCCGGCCGACGATCTCGTGGCCAGGAACGATCGGATAGGTCGTGAAACCGCCGTGGTTCCTGGCCAAGTGCAGGTCGGTGTGGCAGACACCGCAATAGAGAATATCGATGGCAACCTCGTCCCGTCCCGGAGTACGCCGTTCGAAGGCGAAGCGCTCCAGCGGAGCAGTGGCCGATTGGGCGGCAAAGCCAAGTGCATTCATGGTGGTTCTCCATTCGTGCCTGTTCTGCAGGCGTGATTGCCCAGGTCATGCCAAGGCAGCGTGACCTGGGCTAAAGGTGCGAGCTGGAATCAGACATTGCCGGGTGCGAAAAGAGGTTCCCAGTGGAAGGGGCCGAGCGGGATGACCTCCCAACCGATGAGGCCGGCCTTGGCGAGTGGGAAGTCGGCAAGCACCGCCTTGGCTGCCTCAACGGACTCGGCTTCCGCGATGATCGCGACTCCTGGACGGTCCTGTCGGAAATAAATGTCGCGGATGACGCCATCCTTGTACATCTTCCAGGAGTGCCGGACTTCTTCCAACATGTGCGGCTGGTATTTCTCGAGGCTGGCGCCGGGCTGGGGAATATCAAGGCAAAGCAGTTTCATCTCAAGGATCCTTTTGCGTGTTACGCGGATTGGGTGGGTGTAAATCGCCGCGTGACCTCGGCCACGCGACGGCCTAGATAGCGCGCGGTCCGAAGGTCGCACTCTGGCGGCGCTACATCCGGTGCCTGGTCAATGTTGGCGTGGGTCATCACCCCGAGCCAGCTCCCAAGTCGATTGAGATCGTCCGGGCGCGATGTGCTGCTGTTGTTTCCTGGCATCAGGTCGAGACCGACCCAGATCATGCCGTGCTGGGCGGCGAATAGCGCCATGGAGACAAGCGAGTTCAGCTTGTCTCCATGCTGCGCGCCGGAATTGGTGAAGCCGGCGCTGATCTTGTTGCGCCATTTGAGCTCAGTCCAGGCGGCCTTGGTGGACTCCTCGAAGAACTGCTTGAGCCGGGCGCTGATCATCCCATTGTAAGTCGGTGAGCCGAAGACGATCGCATCGCTCTTCTCGAGAGCTTCCCAGTCGATCGGCCCATCGGCGACGGGGATCAGCTCTGCCTGAACATTGTCCACGTCTCTGGCACCTTCGGCGACTGCCTGGGCAACACGCGCCGTGTGTCCATATCCACTGTCAAATACGATCGAAACCAGCAATTGTCCGTCCTTTTGATGATGAATGCCCGCGCTCTGACGCGATCGCCGATCTTGGGCGATTCAAAACTCGTTTACCGACAGAGGTTTCTATCGTAGAATTTACGTCAGCAGTGGCGATAGTTTTTCCGTTATATGCTTCCCCACATTCTACATCAGAGGCAGAAATGGTTGGTTCAAAGTCGGTTCGCGATAGATTTGACGGTATCGAAGTGTTCGTCGAGGCGGTCGAGGCCGGCGGTTTCGCCAAAGCAGCAGACCGGCTGTCGCTGACACGCTCGGCAGTCGGCAAATCGATCGCGCGACTGGAGGAACGGCTCGGCGTCCGCCTTTTTCAACGGACGACGAAAATGCAGTGCCTCACCGAAGACGGTCAGCAATATTATGAGCGGTGTCTGCGTGCCATTGAAGAACTGCGTGCAGGAGAAGCGATGTTGGAGACCGGCCGTCAAGAAGTCGCCGGTCGGCTCAGGGTGTCGGCTTCGGTCCTATTCGGGCGCTATTGCGTCGCCCCTATCTTGCGATCCTATGCTCGTCAACATCCCCGACTTGAACTCGAACTGAGTTTCAGCGACCGCCAGATCGACCTGATCGCCGATGGCTTTGATTTGGCGATACGTAACGGTGCGCTGGGTCATTCATCAGCCTTACGCGGACGCCGGTTGGGCAGCCAGCGCAAAGTCCTGTGTGCGTCGCCAAGCTATATTGCGACAAGAGGCGAGCCTAGTTCGATCAAGGACCTTACCAATCACGACCTGCTGGCCTACTGGAGAGGCGATCATGGGTTGGCTTGGCAATTACCCGACCAAACAGGCACACTCACAGACGTTGCGGTAACCGCGCGACTGCGTTTCGACGATCTCGAGGTGATCGCGGACGCCGCCGTCGAAGGCATGGGGCTTTGTTGGCTGCCTTACTGGCTTCTTCGCGATCGGATACGGCAGGGTGAGTTGGTCGAGCTTTGGGCAGATCGCCCGAGCGCCTCAATGGAATTCTACGCTGTCTGGCCAGCAGCCCAGCATCTGCCGCTTCGCTCCAGGTTGGCAATCGATGTGCTCGCCGCCGAACTTCCCAAAAGCTTTGAAGGCTAGGACTGAACTGCGGGCCATTGCCCCAAGCGTAGGTCAACATCGCCATGAAGCACACGGCGCAGAAGACGCCGAGGCGCAACGGCCGGTCTGTGTTGATCGGTTGGCACAAGCAGCGTGTCAAGAATGCGAGATATGCCGCGGGAAACGGTAAACACGACCCAATTGTACATTCCCGCAACGTCTGATAAAAAATTCTCGTCGAAAGAGTGCTGACCGGATGGTAGCCCGGTCGCCGTCTTAGCGGACGGCAACTCTTCCCCTCGGGGGTATCCGCGACACCTGGACCGGCTTGCCGGTTGCAAAGGTGTGTCCGCCGATAACCCCAAGTCATAGTGGGCGCACCTTCTCAATTCGTTAGAAGGATGTACGACTTTGAAACTTACAGGAAACACAATACTCATCACTGGCGGCGCAAGGGGCATCGGCTTCGCGCTCGCGCGGCGCTTTTCCGAGAACGGCAATCAGGTCATTATCTGCGGCAGAAGCCAATCCGCGCTGGAGAAGGCGAAAGCCGAGGTGCCGGCAATAGTGACGCGCATTTGCGACGTAGCAGACACAGATAGCCGCCGCGCGATGATCGAATGGCTGAAAGCCGAATACCCGACCCTGAATGTGGTCATAAACAATGCAGGTATTCAGGCGCGGCGTGACTTCACAGGCGATCCGGCGATTGCAACACTTGACCAGGAAGTTGCGATCAATTTCACGGCCCCCATCCATCTGATCGCAGAGCTGCTACCGACACTGAGACAGCAGGGGCAGGGGTTTATCATCAACGTCAGCTCCGGTCTGGCCTTCTCGCCGATGGCGGATGTTCCTGTCTACTGCGCGACAAAGGCCGCGATACACTCCTTCACGCTCAGCCTCCGCCACCAATTAAAATCGACAGGCATCCGGGTGGTGGAAGTCGCCCCACCAATTGTCGACACCGGGCTCGGTGGCAATACCCGTAGCGGAGGCACAGCCAATCAAATGATGGTGACCCCGGAAGAGTTTGCCATCGAGGCATTTGCACAGCTCGAAGCGGACAAGGACGAAGTCTTGGTCGGTGTTTCCGCCAAGACACGCGAGCTAGGCGAAGCCATGTTCGAGCGCATGAACAGCCGCGTCTAAAGAATTGCGGATTGCCGCGATCGTCGCGGCAATCCTCTCAAGCTCTGCAAGAGTATGGTGCCAGAAACTGTCACGTAGATGTGCATAGTGGTTTGGACCAGAGCTAGATTCTCCATCAAGTTTGCTGGGTTTGCCGCGATCTCGACGCGAAGGATGCTGGCGCAGGTAGGTCACGCGGCGGCAAATAGATTGCGCTAGTTGCTCGATCAGGCCCTAGCATCACAAGTGTCGGAGCGCCTACCTAACTCCGAAAAAGGAAAACATATGAAAGCTGTTAAATTCAACGAATATGGTGGCCCCGATGTCCTGCGGGTCGTTGAGGTGGAGGCACCACACGCAGGCCCCGGTCAGGTGCGCATTGCGGTGCGGGCCGCAGGGGTTAATCCGATCGACTGGAAGCTGCGGGCAGGAGGTTAGCGCTGCGGGGAGGGTGACCGGCAAGCTCGTCATCACAGTGGGCTGACCCGACCTTCGGCCCGCATAATGGTTGCACCTGCGGGCCGAAAGGCTCAATTTTTCTGGCTGCTTGCTGGCTACCGATCGATACGACGGGAAAAACGACAGTTGCAGCGAAAAATCCTCATTTTCTAAGGATCTAAAACCATGTCTAGCGTCGAGCCACTCGACCCGTCATTCCCGTTAACCCGCCAGATGGAAGTCGATGCCGCCCCCATCGTGCTGGTCAATCTCTGCACCATGGCGCCTGAAGACGAAGCGGCGTTCTTGGTCGCCTGGGCCGCTGATGCCGCCTTCATGAAGAGCCAGCCCGGCTTTATCTCGACGCAGCTTCACCGCGCGCTAGGAGACAGCCCAACCTACCTCAACTATGCGGTCTTTGAATCTGCAGCGGCGTGGCGCGCGGCCTTCAGGCATCCCGATTTTCGGGAGGCGACCAAGGCGCATCCGGCGTCGGCGGTCTTTCGTCCTCATCTCTTTCAGAAGGTCGCTGTGCCGAACTTGTGCACCGCGTAGCGGGGAGCCGACTCCCGAGTTCCATGCTTGGAGATGCAAAGCGCTCATTGCCCACGGCAACGTAGAAAGCTTGTTTGGGCTTTGATGCAACGCAAAGCCTCCTCCTTGATTAGCGCGATCGGTGACCGATTGCGGCAAACCCAAACTACCATCCCAAGTGGGCCAGCCGCATCAACCTCGGCTTGCCCAACCATGCGGCCAATTCGAACAGGCGCTGGTGACTCGGCGCTTATCTGTACCTTCTTGCAGCCGACCATGCGGCTCGGGAACTTTGCGTTTGATCGTTCTGAAAGAATGGTGACAGAAACTGTCCCCATGCTGGTTTATGTACGTTTGCAATTGCAGAGAGACATCGAACCCTCTCTCGTACAACGCCAGAAAGGATCTGAAAGCATGTCCAGACTTGAATCAATCGACGCTTCTTCAGTCGCTTGCCAGAAGGCGGCGCGACCTCGCCTCTTTGACAAAGCAACCGTTTTCGAATTTGCTTGGCCTGAGGCACTCTGATGAAAAGAATTCAATATAGCAGGTATGGCGGCCCGGAGTTGATGCGGGTCGAGGATTTCGAGTTGCCCGCGGTCGGAAAAGGTGAGGTTGCCGTGCGGGTCAAGTTCGCGGCGATCAATCCTATTGACTGGAAGCTGCGCGCTGGCCAAATGAAGATCGTCACCGGCAGAACCTTTCCCCGCGCCATGGGAATGGACTTCTCAGGGATAGTCACTGCGATCGGCTCCGACGTTACGCGGCTCAAGATCGGCGACGCGGTGTTCGGTCTTGCCAAGTTCAAGGAAAGCGGTGCGTTCGGACAAGCCGTGGTGACAAAGGATACGTTCCTCGCTCGAAAGCCGGATAGTGTTTCTTTCGAGGATGCCGCATGCCTTGGCACACCAGGCGTCACGGCTTGGAACGGGCTTATCGATAAGGCAAAGCTGCGGCCTGGCCAGCATGTGTTTATCAACGGTTGCGCCGGTGCTGTCGGCGAAGCAGCCGTGCAGATCGCCCAGCTCTTCGGCGCCATCGTTTCGGGGAGTTGCAGCGCGCACGACATGGAGCGTGCCAGATCGCTTGGCGTAAAGACGGTCTATGACTATCGTATCACCGATCTGTCCAAGATTGCTGATCGCTTCGACGTCGTCTACGATACGGCGGCGACGCTGACACTTTCCGACGGAATGAGTATGCTGAGCAAAGGTGGCGTATTCCTGGATTTAAAGCCTGGGCTCGGCAAGTTCATTCGCGCAGCCTTTGATCGCCGGCTGAAGCCCATCATTGGTTCTCCCCGGGCCGAAATCCTGGAAAAAGTTGCCGAAGCAGCGGGCGCAGGCAAGTTCAAAATCCCAATTGGAGAAATTGTTTCACTGAGCAGCGCGATCCCACTCATTAGCGAGCTTGAGAGAGGCCGCAAACTAGGTGGCAAGGGCGTCATGGCAATGGAGTAGAAATGGCAAGAAGTCATCGACTGTTCGACCTGATGCAAGTCCTTCGCAGACATCGCGCGACGGTGTCGGGCCATACACTTGCGAACGAACTCGGCGTGTCTCTGCGCACCATACGCAGAGATGTGGCCACCCTGCAGGACATGGGCGCAGACATCGATGGTGAGGCAGGTGTCGGCTATATCTTGCAGCCCGGCTTCCTTCTCCCACCGCTGTCGTTTACGGACGAGGAAGTCCAGGCGC
>Ga0307510_10008038_pt1 | contig 12556 bp, 16 predicted proteins | sample 12_EM_MG_FD_207224 | JGI IMG/M metagenome (GOLD analysis project Ga0307510, IMG submission 207224) | Populus trichocarpa ectomycorrhiza microbial communities from riparian zone in the Pacific Northwest, United States - 12_EM | ecosystem: Host-associated > Plants > Roots > Unclassified | place... | reverse complement strand
TTCCCAGTGGGAGAATCTCCCTGGTTGCCCTTCCGCCTCGCCCCCAACGAGGCCCAGCTTGCCATCCACTCCCTCCCCATTGCCTTCCTCCCCGAAGACCCGAACGAACTTTTCCCCTGCCTTGCGGAGGCGATCCTCAACTCCAAGGATATACGCATCCTCGCCGCCAGATACCTCAACCCTGACACCCAATCCCGGGTGGGAAAGACTGCCACCTCCGTTATCGTCTCCGTCCACCCGGTCACGTCCCAGCAATGGGCTCCTCCATACGCCTTTTCTCCTGTTCTAGGACGGTCGAACGCGCATACTCCTCTAATAGGTACACGCAGTCTACGAACTGCTAGGGCTTCGGACACGTCACCCCAAGATGTGCCTCCGCCGACCCTGTCTGCCCTATTTCTTCCCTCAACCACACTCGTGCCACGCACCGATGCCCCAACCCCAGGTGCCCTGGAGGTGGCAACATTAAGGCTACACCTGGCTGTTGCTCTTCCTCACCACCGCGATGCGCCAACTGCGGAGGCGCCCACACTGCGACTCACAGGGATTGTGACTCCCGCCCGGCTCCGCCCCCTCTCTGGCGTTCCACCGCTGCCGAAACGATTGTTCTCCCGCCGCCCGTTGGCAACTCGATGGACACAGCCGCCGACGATGATGACCTCTCGCCCCCCGCTTCACCCACCCGCTCCCTCCAGTCAGCGTTCGAGATGGCTACTCCGAGAGCCAGAACCTCGATGATACTTCCGGCCCCAGTAAGGCCCGCCCAAGGCGACCGGTCACTCCCTCCCGTGGAGCCCGCCAGCCCCTCTCCCGTGAGCAGAACTCCATTGGGCCTGGCCCGTTAATGCAGTACAACCGGCCACCATGGGGCGGTGAGCAGGACTCCCCTCCCCCTCCGAAACCCTTCACACTCGTTCAACACAACTGCCGCGGGAGCTGGGATGTCTTCCTTTCCTTGTTCCTGTCCTTTACACAGTTGGCCCTCCCTCCTTCGATTGTTGCCCTACAGGACCCTCGTGTCTATAGGGGCAAACTCCCTTGTTTTAATTGATTTACTGTTATTTCCCTGCCCACCGACCGTGGCTGTAAGCCCCGCGTCGCTTTTTACATAGATAATTCCTTTTTGGCTACGGTTTCCCTCCTGCCCCGCTTCTTCAGAAGGGGTGATGTTATGGCACAGGACCTCTTCACCCCTGACGGCTTTTTTAACCCCTCCACGACTGGTTTTACGATCATTAACTCCTACAGCACGAAGGGTCGTCTCAACAATACCCGCTCCGTTCCCCCGGATATAATATTTCCTGTGTCCCCTCTCGCCACGTTAACACTAGGGGACCTCAACATTCATCACCCCACGGCCGACCCCCTTAGGACTTTCAAGGAGGATGAGATAGCTACCTCGTCCCCATACTTCGACAGGGCCACAGAGCTGGGGTTTACTCTCCTTAACGTCCCGGGTGTTTTTACTCGGTTTTCTATGTCTCTCATTGGGCGCCCCGGTGTTATAGACCTTGCCTTTGCGTGCCCCCTCCTTGCCCCCTACTTCACCGAATGGACCGACCCCCTCCCCTCTACAGGCTCCGACCATATTCCGATCCTCCTCCGTTTGGAAGCCCCACTCTTTCGGGCGCCCCCCCCTACGCCAAATTGGGCCCTGAGAGACTGGCCTACACTTGAATCCTCACTCAAAGCAACCTGTATCTCGCCTGTCCCTCCCATCGCGACCACCCTTTCAATGGACATCTGGTTCCGGAGCAACCCGGACAGGAGCACGGCCGTGCTGGCCCACCACACCCCTGTCCAACGGGTGACGTTCCGGTCGAAACCTTGGTGGACCGACCTCCTCTCTCAGCTCAGGAGAGCTTATAACTCCGCCCTCCGCTCCTCCAAGACAGACAGGTTCGATGCGGCACTCCTTGCATCGGCAAGAGCCGCTAGGACAGCCTACTTTAAAGCAATCAAGAAAGCCAAGAGGGACCACTGGTCCGCGTTCCTGGCCACTGCAACCCCGCAGACGGTATGGACGGCGAAGAAATTCGCAGTGGGCCGCCCCCCCCCTCGTTTCCCTGAGCTCCCAGGTGCTACAACACCGCCGGAGCTTAACAAAGCCCTCCTCGACCATTTTTTCACTGGCGACACAGTCAGGACTCCCAACTCCATCCTGCTCCCGTTCACGGACTGCCCGGTGTTAGCGGCAGACGAGATTGGCAGGGCCCTGGCCCGTGCATCACCATCCTCCGCCCCGGGCCCTGACATGACCCCCAAACGAGTTTGGAAGAGGGTGCATCGGGTGGCCCCGCACCTGATCCAGGACCTCCTCGCCCCACTGGTGGCCGATGGCTCCCACCCTCCAGCCCTCAAGATGGCCAACGGTATTGTGCTCAACAAACCGGGGAAGCCCTCCTACGACTCGCCCTCCTCCTTCCGCGTTATCGTGTTGCTATAGACTTTTTCTAAGATCCTGGAAAGGATCATGAACTCAAGACTCTCCTGCGTGGCCCGCATCGCCGGCCTCCTTGACCCCCACCAATGCGGCTCGCTGGCAGGTTTATCGACCTCCGACGCGACCACAACTCTGACCCACGAGGTGAGGACCCTTCAGATGGCCGAGAGAAAAGTTTCAACGCTTTTCTTGGACATCAAGGGAGGGTTCGACAATGTGAACTCTTCAACTCTGTGCAGCATGCTTAGGGCAAAGGCTGTCAACCCGTACCTCGTCTCCTGGACCAGGTCCTTCCTTACTGGTAGGACGTGCCGCCTCCGATACCAGGGCTCGCCAAGAGTATTTGCCCCAGTAGCGGTGGGCACTCCGCAGGGCTGCCCCGTCTCCCCGCTGTTATTTGTTATTTATGTGTCCGGACTTCACTGCGAGATCCCCCAAGGTCTCACCCTCTCCTATGTCGACGACTTTGGTCTGACAGTTTCCTCTACATCCTATCGGCGTAACATCCAGTCCCTGCAAAGGTGATACGCGGTGCTGAAAGCCAGGGGTGCCCGGCAGGGCGTTGGCTTCTCAATCCCAAAAACTGAACTCATCCACTGGAAGACAAACAGAGACAGAGGGCCTGTCTCCCGCTGCCCAATACACCTAGACGGCTCAATCTTCCCCCCCAAAGATGAGGTCCGATGGCTTGGATATTGGTTCATGCCCTCGATCTCGACTACCACGCACTTCACCAAAAGGCTGGTGAAGGCCCAAGCGGCTTTCGTGGCCGTTAACAGGCTCTGCCCCCCAGGGAGGGGCCTCCCCCCTTTCCTGTGCCATAGGTTGGCATCCTCGCTCCTTTTCCCGATCCTCAGTTATGGCGCGGACGTGTTCAGACCGACTGTTCATATGACAAGAAAACTATCGGCCTTCTGGCATAAGGTCCAGAGGTGGTCGAGAAACTGTTTCGCGTGCACCCCTACCGACATCCTGGCCATTGAGGCCTGCCTTCCCCCTCTTGACCTCCTCCTCCCATACAAACGCCGCCTAGCCAGCCTCAGGGTGATGTGTTCCCCCCCAGAGATAAACCCGGCAACAGCCAGACTTCCAGCCTCCCTCGAGACACCATCGCTAAGCCGCCATGCCCCTGACCATAGGGCCCTTTACCGCAAGAATGCCGGCAGCCGCCAGCCGCTACCCTGGCTCCAACCGAGACCCCGCCAAAAAATAGGGCCCACCTCCGCCTGGACGCCCTCCCCCACTCGATGGTCTTCCTCCTTGGCCCCGACGGCCACGCCCCCCTTCCGGTCACCTCCCAGCACCTGCTAGGCGAGACATACCCCACTCCCCCCCCGGGCCGCACATACCCGCAGCTTAAGGTCCTCTACAGGAAACTCCTTATGGAGGAGTGGGAAATGGCCGCGCCGGACCCTACGAGATACGCGTACCGCCCCTCATTCAAACCCCATCCGTTCATGGGCCTCCCCAAGTTCGAGGCAGGTCGCCTTCACCAGATGAGGTCTGCGAAGAGCTACCTTCGCGCCCACCCATCCTGGGACGATGATGGCCCCACCACCTGCCCCAGCTGCTCTGAGGCCCCCGAGACCTTCAACCACGCCATCCTCCGCTGCCCAGCGAAGGAACCCGCCAGGACCCGCCACCTGCAGGGGGTCGCTGAGCTCGGTCCCGACGCCCCTGTTTGGTCCTCAGCTGCCCTCCTGGGCGCACTCGCACGCTTCGTAAGGTCTACGGCCACTGCCTTCCCACCAGGCATGTTTTCTCGCCCGGCTTCTCCCACTGGCTCTGTTTCTTCCCTCTCATCTAATGTAGTTTCCGTTGGCTACTTGATGTCATCTCAGGAGAGCTAGGTTTATGTTTTGTTTTTCATGCTGTCGGCTGGTTTAAGGAGGATTTCCTTTGATTTACTTGTTTTAATGTCGTGCCCGTGTGTGGGCCTGGGACCGGTACGGACCCCAGATGAAGAGAGTAGTTCCGGATATCTCCTTTGTTAGTTCGTTTTGGCTTTTGGGTTTTGTTTTCGCCATAGCTAGCGCTCCATGCGATTTCTTGTACCTTAACAACAAATATAGGATATAAAAAAAAAATGAGAAAAGAAAAAGGCCTCCCATATCCTCTCATCTTTCTCGTCTGCTCCACCTCCAGGGATTGAAATCTCAACACCATGAGGGATCATCGTGAGAGTGTCCTCTGCCTCTGGACTCCCCCGATGGCTTCTGCCTAGGAGTGCCACGCACCCGTCTTTCCCTTTCCTCTCTCTGGGGTCTTTGGGCTCCACTCCCACGGGGTGCTTGATTCTCTCTTCGTTCGTGGCATGCACGCGTTGATGTTTCTCTCCCTTACCCCGCACTTCGCGACGCGTCTCGCTTAGCGATATGCACGGTCGGCGAGCCTCCTTCCATCGTCAATACACGGTCGCTAGTTTCGGGCTATCGGTGAAGTAGTTGCTCTGGTGGCCCTGCTCTCTGGTATTGCACTCTCGCCGGAGTTGCTCGGTCGGTACGGTTGGCTTTCGAAAAATCGTGACCTTGTCTCCGTCCTCCGTGTTCGTACTTCTTGGTTCTCGGCAGACCTTCCCTCTCCCGCTTCCCACGAGTTAGATCCGCTTGCACCGTACTGCTGCATCTAGCTGGCACCTTACGGCCTCCTCCTCTTACCTCCTCCTCGGGTCTCCCCCTTGTCCGGGATCCCTTCCGGTAGTGACGTTCTCTCTCCTGTAACAAGGGACCACGCGAGAGAAGCGGTAATATCGTCCGGTCGGCCCTTGGTCTATCCCCTGTGGCTGGCATCCCCTCTACTGAGTGGCTCCCCTCGCCGGGTGGCTCCCCTCGGCTTCTTCCCCCGCTACGCGATTTACTCTACGGTCGCAACTGGTGTTGGTTACGGTATTCCATCGCATTGCACCCTCTCCTTGGATGTTCCTAAAGTCCGGCGCGCGCCGATTACCGGGCACTCCACCTGTGTCTCCGTCTTGCCCCTAAGCCGCTGGGTTCGGGGAAATCACTTAGGCAACAGGCATCAGTAGTTTTATCCTTCCCACTCCGTCGGCCCCGAGCTGTAAGATTCTTTTCTTTTGTTTTGGGGAGCCTGCTGAAGGGTTTCTTTGCTCCGGTACATCTTTATGTTGGTTTTCTTCGTGTTTGGCTTTCCTATGCTTTCCTCCCCATTAGTTTAGGCTGGTGGCTGGTGTGCGGTTAGGCCCATAGCATAGGGTCTTGGCAGTACGGTTTCGGTCTTCATGTTTGATTGCTTGCCTACGGGTGGGGGGTATTTGTTTGTCCCATAACGAGGTGAAGCAGGCCATTGGATTGTTTCCATAGTTTTGTTTCGGCCATAGCTAGCGCTCCATGCTGTTGTTTGTACTTAACAACCAATACATGATATTAAAAAAAAAGAAAAAAAAAAAAGAAAAAAAGCCTCCTATATCCGCTCATCTTTCTCGTCCGCTCCACCTCCAGCGATTGAAATCTCAACACCATGGGAAATCATCGTGAGAGTGTCCTCCGGCTCTGGACTCCCTTGATGGCTTCTGCCTAGGAGTGCCACGCACGCGTCTTTCCCTTTCCTCTCTCTGGGGTCTCTGGCCTCCCCTCCCACGGGGTTCTTGACTCGTCTGCGTTGAGCACGCTTGGGTTGATGTTTCTCCCCCTTACCCCGCACTTTGCGACGCGTTTCGCTTAGCGATTTGCACGGTCGGCATCCCTCTTTCCATCGTCAACACAAGGTCGCAGTCTCGGGCTATCGGTGAAGTCGTTGCCCTGGTGGCCCTGCTCTCTGGTATTGCACTCTCTCCTGAGTTGCTCGGTCGCTAAGGTCGGCTTTCGAAAAATCGTGACCCTGTCTCGGTCCTCCGTGTTCGTACTTCTTGGTTACTGGCGAGCCTTCCCTCTCCCGCTTCCCACGAGTTAGATCTGCTTGCACCGTACTGCTGCATCTAGCTGGCAACTTACTGCCTCCTCCTCTCACCTCCTCCTCGGGTCTCCCCCTCGTCCGGGATCCTTTCCGGTAGTGACGTTCTCTCTCCTGTAACAATGGACCACGCGAGAGAAGCGGTAATATCGTCCGGTCGGCCCTTGGTCTATCCGCTGTGGCTGGCATCCCCTCTACTGAGTGGCTTTCCTCCCCGGGTGGCTCCCCTCGCCTTCTTCCCCAGCTACGCGATTTACTCTACCGTCGCAACTCGTGTCGGTTACGGTATTTCATGGTATTGCACCGTCTCCTTGGATGTTCCTAAAGTCTGGCGCGCGCCGATTACTGGGCACTCCACCCATGTCTCTGTCTTGCCCCTAAGCCGTTGGGTTCGCGGAAATCACTTAGGCAACAGGCATCAGTAGTTTTATCCTTCCCGCTCCGTCGGCCCTGGGCCGTAAGATTCTTTTCTCATGTTTTGGGGAGCCTGCTGAAGGGTTTCTTTGCTCCTGTACATCTTTATGTTGGTTTTCTTCGTGTTTGGCTTTCTTATGCTTTCCTCCCCCTTAGTTTAGGCTGGTTGCTGGTGTGCAGTTAGCTCCATACCATAGGGTCTTGGCAGTACAGTTTCGGTTTTCGTGTTTGATTGCTTGCCAACGGGTGGGGGGTATTTGTTTGTCCCATGACGAGATGAAGCGGGCCGTTGGATTGTTTCCATAGTTTTGTTTCGCCCATAGCTAGCGCTCCATGCTGGTTCTTGTACTTAATAACGAATACCTGATATTAAAAAAAAGAATAAGAAAAAAAAAAGAATAAAAAAAACCCTCCTATATCCTCTTCCCCCATCCTCAGCTATGGCGCAGACGCCTTTTTTCCCACCGTCCACATGATAAGGAAGCTTGCCGTCTTCTGGCACAAGGTCCAGAGATGGACAACCAACTGTTTCGTGTGCACCCCCACTGAGATCCTGGCCATCGAGGCCTGTCTCCCGCCTCTGGACCTCCTCCTTAGGTATAAGCGCCGCCTGGCCTCCCTTAGGATACTATGCTCCCCCCCTGAGATTAACCCCGCGGCCGCTAGGCTTCCACCCTCCCTGCAGACTCCTTCTCTCCACCGCCACTCTCCCCACCACAGAAGGCTGTCAGCGAAGAACGCGGGCAGTCGCCTGCCCCTGCCGTGGCTTCAACCCAGACCTCCCTCCAAGAACAGGGCCCACCTTCCCCTGGATGCCCTACCCCACTCAATGCTTTTTCTCCTCGGCCTGGACGGCCATGCCCCCCTCACAGTCACCTCCCAGCACCTGCTCTGCGAACTCTACCCTGCGCCCCCCCCTTTCCGCTCATACCCCCAGCTCAAGCTCAAATGCAAGAACCACCTCATGGAGGAATGAGACGAAGCCGCGCTATGTGTGGCCAGGTACCCATACCGCCCCTCACTCAAGCCCTATCCGTTCATGGGCCTAGACAGGTTTTCCACGGGCCGCCTCCACCAGATGAGATCTGGTAAGTGCTACCTCCGCGCCGACCCTTCCTGGGCCGACGACGGTCCCGCCACCTGCCCCAGGTGCCAGAGCGCCCCTGAGACGTTCGAGCACGCCATCCTCCGCTGTCCGGCAAAAGAGCCCGCCAGGACGCGGCACCTTCAGGGGGTTCTCGACATTGGCCCTGATGCCCCCGTCTGGTCCTCGGTAGCCCTCTTGGGGTCCCTCGCCCGCTTCATCAAGGCTACAGCCACATCCTTCCCACCGGGCATGTTTTCCCGCCCATCGTCCGCTGTTTCCTCTGTTTCTTCCCACTCGTCTAATGTAGTTACTTTTGGTTACTTTATGTCGTCACAGGAAAGCTAGGTTTATGATTTGGTTTTTCATGCTGTCCGCTGGTTGAAGGAGGGTTTCCTTTGAAGTACTTGTTTTAATTTCGCGCCCTTGTGTCGGCCTGGGACCGGTGCGGACCCCAGTTGAAGAGAGTTGTTACGGATATTTCCTTTGTTAGTACGTTTTGGTTTTTGGGTTTTGTTTTCGCCATAGCTAGCGCTCCAGGCGATTTCTTGTACCTTAACAACGAATATATGATATAAAAAAAAGAAAAAAGAATGAAAAAAAAAAAGAAAAGCCTCCTATATCCTCTCATCTTTCTCGTCCGCTCCACCTCCAGCGATTGAAAGCTCAACACCGTGGGAAATCATCGTGAGAGCGTCCTCTGCCTCTGGACTCCCCCGATGGCTTCTGCCTAGGAGTGTCACGCACCAGTCTTCCCTTTCCTCTCTCTGGGGTCTCTGGCCTCCCCTCCCACGGGGTTCTTGACTCGTCTTCCTTAGGCACGCTTGCGTTGATGTTTCTCCCCCTTACTCCGCACTTCGTGACGCGCTTCACTCAGCGATTTGCACGGTCGGCAACCCTCTTTCCATCGTCAACACACAGTCGCAGTCTCGGACTATCGGTGAAGTAGTTGCCCTGGTGGCCCTGCTCTCTGGTATTGCAGTCTCTCCTGAATTGCGCGGTCGGTACGGTCGGCTTTCAAAAAATGGTGACCTTGTCTCGGTCCTCCGTGTTCGTACTTCTTGGTTACTGGCGAGCCTTCCCTCTCCCGCTTCCCACGCGTTAGATCCGCTTGCACCGTACTGCTACCTCTAGCTAGCACCTTACTGCCTCCTGCTCTTACCTCCTCCTCGGGTCTCCCCCTCGTCCGGGATCCTTACCGGTAGTGACGTTCTCTCTCTTATAACAAGGGACCACGCGAGAGAAACGGTAATATCGTCCGGTCGGCCCTAGGTCTACCCGCTGTGGCTGGCATCCCCTCTGCCGAGTGGCTCTCCTCGCTGTGTGGCTCCCCTCGCCTTCTTCACCGGTCTGCGATTTACTCGACCGTCGGTACTCGTGTCGGTTACGGTATTCCCTGGTATTGCACCGTCTCCTTGGATGTTCCTACGGCCCTCGGGTGCCGATTACCGGCCACTCCACCCGTGTCTCCGTCGTGCCCCTTAGCCGTTAGGATTGGGGTATTCCCTTAGGCAGCAGGCAACAGTAGTTTTACCTTTCCGCTCCGTCGGCCTCGGGCCGCAAGATTCTTTTCTTTTGTTTTGGGGGGCCTGCTGAAGGGTTTCTTTGCTCCTCTCCGTCTTTATGTTGGGTTTCTTCGTAGTTGGCTTTCCTATGCTTTCCTCCCCCTTAGTTTAGGCTGGTGGCTGGTGTGCGGTTAGGCCCATACGATAGGGTCTTGGGAGTACGGTTTCGGTCTTCGCGTTTCATTTCTTTCCTACGGGCCTGGGGTATTTGTTTGTCCTATGACGAGGTGTAGCGGGCCGTTGGATTGTTTTATGGTTTTGTTTCTGCCATAGCTAGCGCACCATGTAGTTTCTTGTACCTTAACAACGAATACTTGATTTTAAAAAAAAGAAATAAAAAAGAAAAAAAAAAACCGCCTCCTATATCCTCTCACGCTCCAAGCCCTCTACACCTCCAGTCATTGAAAGCACAACTTCACGTTCTTCAGTGCACGATCCCCCCTCTCCCCCTAACTCCTCCTGCTTTCCAGGCTTCGCGTCCCTGGCGCACCATCGTCACGATGGAAGACCTCCCCCCTCTCCCTTCCTCGAGGAACTCGTCCAGAGCCCCCTCGGCACAGTCTTCTTTTCCCGAGCTCCATGAGTCCCATCTCTACATACCCGACTTCCTACGCGAGACCCGTCAGAGGCTGAACTTTACCTCGACTCAACTCCCTATCCTCGACGATCACCAGCTCTCCGGCTTGTCGGACGGCGAGACGATCCTCGTCCCCCTTTCCTGCTCCGCCCTCAACGCGCTCCCCTCCATGACGCGTCAGCTGGACACCATTACAACCCAGTTAGGGACTCCCCAAGCCTCCATCTACACCATGCCCACCTGGACAGCCCTCTAGGGTCCTCTCGAGCCGATCAATGCAGCCATTCGTGACCTGTCACATAGGGTGGCTGCGCCCCCTCCCCAAGCGCCTGCCCCCACTAGGCCTTGTGTTCCCCCGACCGGTGCAACCACATGTCAGACCGATGCCCCCACTCGGCCCCCTGTTCTTCCACCTGGTGCACCAGCACTTCCTCTCCCCAGGCCCAGAACACGGGCTCCCCCCCCAAACAAGACCCCCACACCCTCCTTTGACCCGGACATACCCAGATATGATGTGGGCACCTGATCCTTTTACGGCGACCCCAGGACGTACGCGGACAAGTTCCCGGACTGGTGGGAAGCGAACACGTCTCGTCAAGGGAAGTACCCCGACCCTAGCACCTTCATCGCGGGGCACCTCGCCCCCAACTACACCAAGCCGCAACAATCGTATGCCAAGGCCTCCTCTGCTGGCGCTCCCAAGGGCAAGAAGAACAAAAGCTCCCTCACGGCCGCCCAGGTCCCGTCAGCCAGCAACAGCGTGCCTGCCACTAAGCCACCGAAGTCGCTCCCTACGGCCGAGAGAAGATTCTACGCTCCCCGTTCTTCCCCCTCCGAGCACCAACAAGCTTCCCTGATAGCTGCCACCTTCCCTGACATAGCTGCGCGCGTCCTTAGGGATGGAAACTGTATCCTCCCCCTTGCGGTCACGACCAAGGTCAACGATCGCCCGTCCCTCACCCAGCTCGTCACCGACCCTGCCACCCCCGCTGCCGCCTTCGCACCCTACTTCGACGCACTCTCCGCCCAGCTCAACAAGTCTTTCCCAGTGGGAGAATCTCCCTGGTTGCCCTTCCGCCTCGCCCCCAACGAAGCGCAGCTTGCCATCCACTCCCTCCCCATTGCCTTCCTCCCCGAAGACCCGCACGAACTTTTCCCCTGCCTTGCGGAGTCAATCCTCAACTCCAAGGACATGCGCATCCTCGCCGCCAGATACCTCAACACTGACGCCCAATCCAGGGTGGGAAAGACTGCCACCTCCGTTATCGTCTCCGTCCACCCCAGTGATGTCCCAGCAATGGGCTCCTCCATACGCCTTTCCTCCAGTTCTAGGACGGTCGAACGCGCATACTCCTCTAATAGGTACACGCAGTGTAAGAACTGCGGGGGTTTCGGACACGTTGCCCCTAGATGCCCCTCTGTCGTCCCCGTCTGCCCTATCTGCTCCATCAGTCACACCCGTGCCATGCACCGGTGTCCGAACCCTACCTGCCCTGGAAGTGGCAACACTAAGCCTACTCCTGGCTGTTGTTCTTCCTCACCACCGTGATGCGCCAACAGCGGAGGCGCCCACACTGCGACTCACAGGGATTGTGACTCCCGCCCGACTCCGCCCCCTCTCCGGTGTTCCACCGCTGCCGAAACCATTGTTCTCCCGCCGCCCGTTAGAGACGCGATGGACACCGCCGCCGACGATGATGACCTCTCGCCCCCCGCTTCACCCACCCGCTCCCTCCAGTCAGCGTTCATGAGGGCTACTCCGAGAGCCAGAAGCTCAACGATACTTCCGGCTCCAGTAGGGCCCGCCCAAGGCAGTCGGTCACTCCCTCCCGTGGAGCCCGCCAGCCCCTCTCCCATGAGCAGAACTCCATCGGGCCTGGCCCGTTAATGCAGCACAACCGGTCACCGTGGGGCGGTGAGCTGGACTCCCCTCCCCCTCGGAAACCCTTCACACCCGTTCAACACAACTGCCTAGGGAGCTCGGATGTGTTCCTTTCCTTGTTCGGGTCCTTTACATAGTTGGCCCTCCTTCCTTCCACTGTTGCCCTACAGGACCCTCCGGTCTATAGGGGCAAACTCTCTTGTTTTAATGCGTTTATAGTGTTTTCCCCGCCCACCGACAGTGGCTGCAAGCCCCGCGTCGCTTTTTGCGTGTATAATTCCGTTTTGGCTACGGTTTCCCTCCTGCCCCGCTTTTGCGGAAGGCGTGATGTTATGGCACTAGGCCTCTTCACCCCTGACGGCTTCTTTAACCCCTCCACGACTGGTTTTACTATCATTAACTCCTACAGCACGAAGGGTCGTCTCAACAATACCCGCTCCTTTCCCCCAGATATTATATTTCCTGTTTCCCCTCTCCCCACAGTAACGCTAGGAGACCTCAACATTTGTCACCCCACGGCAGACCCCCTTAGGATTTTCAAGGAGGATGAGATAGCTACCTCGTCCCCCTACTTCGACAGGGCCACAGAGCTGAGGTTCACTCTCCTTAACGTCACGGGGGTTTTTACTCGGTTTTCCATGGCCCTCAGTGGGCGCCCTGGCGTCATAGACCTTGCCTTTGC
>Ga0307510_10008037_pt1 | contig 12557 bp, 6 predicted proteins | sample 12_EM_MG_FD_207224 | JGI IMG/M metagenome (GOLD analysis project Ga0307510, IMG submission 207224) | Populus trichocarpa ectomycorrhiza microbial communities from riparian zone in the Pacific Northwest, United States - 12_EM | ecosystem: Host-associated > Plants > Roots > Unclassified | place... | reverse complement strand
TTTAGGATTATTTTGGCAAGGGTTTTTTACAAAACCAATTTGGTCATAATGTTTTAAATACCGCCATGGGATCACTTATGAGGTTCAATTTTATGAGTCTCAAAAGGGTAGGAATTGCCTCTTAGTGAGTTTTATGGCACACCTTAGGGTTCAAATATTTTTACCTGTATATTTATCCAATCGCAGACAATAATAAAATGCTAAATATTACCTCCACAAAAACATCTCTTGATTTCAAAACAATAAAAAGATTAAAAAAAAAAAACAAGGCATATTTCTTTAAAAATATGTGATCTGATCCCAAAACAAAATGCAGAAAAGAAAAGTTCCATAACAATAAGATTGACAAATGCCACACTTTTTTCTTAGGTAAGATTCTCCAAAAACATATGTTTTTTATTAGTGTATACCAACCACTTATTATGTTAAAGATGATGTGGTGACAATGTAGTAGGTACCATTATTATTTCCATCATAATTCTAGAGCTCATTGATAGACCTTTGATTTTTCATGCTTTGATACTTTGTTCAACCTTTTCGGCCATAATCACTATGACAGTAATGTGTCGGGTTGTGTTTCTAACCAGTAACACAAAGTAAGGTGTCTTGAAAGTGTTGGTAAACAAAATGACCATCTTTGTTTCTAGCAGTGGAGAATTTACCTGAGCAGTTACTCCATGCCACCTCTAGGTGTACTCTTAGATAGATTCCTTATCACTCACTTTTATATCTTATAGGCTTATTTGGTGAATCATTGGGCACTACATACTGGTGTATTTAGCAAATTCTGACACTTTAAACTTTTTGGGGACCTCTATGTTTGGAACCAGGTACGTTTCACCGATTTTTATACAAATAAGTTCCTTCAATAGCCCTTAATCTCTCTTTAATAGCAGACAACTTATCAAAATGTCCATTTGTTATCATATTTGCCTTTAGGTTTCAATATTTAGGTACACAGTTTATGCTATTTAAGAAAATGAAAAGGGTGTAGTGAACTAGGCCTCCGGTGAGGTGCAAATTGCCTAAAACATATGTGGAATGAAGGTGAAGGGAGTTGTTTATATGGGTGCGAGTTTGACAGTAACTGCATGGTGGATAAAAGCTCATTCTCCAGATCTGGATCTTAGGATTTGTTCGAGTAAAACCGATAAACTTAGCAATATCATCCTTTATATTTTTCATCTCCCTTTTTAGGATTCCAACTATACCTTTTCTTCGTTCTCCATGAGCCTTTTTTCTAAGTTAAGTGTTTTTAGATTTCAAGGGTTTAACTTGTAGGGGTGGGCCTATATGTCACCTGTAATTGAAAACCATGCGAGTTTGTAAAGAAAATAAATATGTGATGCTTGCGGAAAACAAAAGGTAAATTGAATACGGGTTCGTCCTTCAAGGGTGACAATGGTCATCATCTATAGATTCAAGAACCTAATGTCATCATTACATTGACTACATAATCAATATCCATCTCAGTCAATTTGTAATAGCCCAGTGTAAAACCCCGTGTAAATAAAGAAAACTAAACAAGTAATATCACGATGAGCAATGAAAACTCAAGATGAAAAAAATGATTAAGCAAAATAAATAAAAGAGAATATGATGTGAAATGAAGAGAATTGTCTCAATGATTAAATATAAAAGTATGGATAAGGTTCCTACAGATATCATGAATTTTAGTTTAAAATTCATAATGATGGTAAAACTGGTATGGACCCTTTGGTAATTTCCAAAAATTTCAAGCCAAAAGCCAAACCGGAAATTACCAAAGGGTCCAAGAACAACTACCTTCATTATCGCTGTCCTTGAATGAGATGTACCAGAAGCTATTAAGCATCGGGCAGGTAGCTCCCAAACCTCTAGCGCCTTTACAGCCACCTTACCCTAGCTGGTACAAGCCAGAGCTCACTTGCGAATACCATGCTGGTGTTGCCAGACATAGCATCCATACTTGCAACGCCTTCAAGAGGAAGCTTTTGTAATTAATCAAGACAAGTTGGATAACATTCAAAGACACTCCTAACATGAATACAAACCCTCTACATAATCATGTTTAAAGTGGTAGATCAGAAATACACTACGATAGAATGTCCGGGAAATCTAAAAGCACCGATGGTCCAGATAGGGTACGAAAAAGACAACATAAATTTTGAATGACTCGAATTTCGACCCAAGTTTTTTGTCCCCATCAAAAGTTGTTGTGGGGAGGCTAGCCTAATAGGAGATTTACCAAAATAGAGGGATGAAGCCTGCCCTATTATTATCTTTTGTTTGATCATGTATGTTTTAACTTGTTTCAGTCTTGTTGGTATTTTGGCTCATAACGCCACAAGACTTTCTTTATCAAATGAGCCCTTCTTGTTAAAAAAAAATCATGTGTTTTCTTGTGTTCATGATGTGCCTTTATTTTTGTGATTGTTTTATACCTACATAAGCACACTCTTTACTCACGAAACCATTGCACCAAGAATTATTCGTTGTTTCCAAAACCATGCATGATCTCACATGTTCACAAGGATTTTTAGGAATTCAAAGTTTTAGTACAAGACAGAAATCATGATGGTGTTTGTCCAAACAAACAAGTTCTGAAAATTCAAGTAATCCCTTAGAAAGGTAACCAAACACCTAGAAAACCTGAAGGAGAACCCAAAACTTCAAAGCTGAGCTTCAGTGAGAAACCATTTTACATATTCACATGAAGGCAAGACTTACTGATCCTAAGTGTAAACATTTGAAGAGAGTAAGGGTCATCTTTGATAATCCTTTCACGAGGTAAAATACATCATTTGCAATTCCCTTTTGGGCCTAACAGTTTTTTTTTAGAAAAATAACCTTGGCTAGGATCACACCCCATACTGGGAGGCAATTATGAGAGATATACAAAAATTCTCAATAATTAGAAGTGCCCAAACAACACTAGGGGGCATAAAAAAAATTCTCAATGGTCAAAGGTGCCCAAACAAAGTCGTAGGGGCATGAAGAAAAAAATCCAAAAGGCCCAAAAGATTTGAGTTTACCAAAATAACTGATAGGATGATGCTCAACCAAGTGAAGAAAGGAAAAAAAAGCCCAAGCCCGACACTGAGGGGCACGATAAAACATTTTGGAAATAAATTCAAATAACAAAAGGTAAGGGAACAAGCACTAGTGATCCTTAGTCTTGCCTTAAACACCTTTTGGGCCTACAAATATTCTTTTCTTCATAAACCAATAGTCAAAGCCTATGTTATGTGCCTAATCAAGCCCTTTCTGATCAAGGGCAAGCAATCTGGATTGGTAGGCAATGTTTTCCCACGCGAAACAAGCTTTATTATTCATGCAAATAAAATGAATGCTTTGAAGACTGGTTCTTTGAAACCCTCGGATTGAATCTTGAACCCTTTTTGACCAACAAAACATCACTATGCATTTTCACCAAAAGGAAAACAAAGATTATTTCATCACTTATGAAAACCTGTCCATATGAATCACTTGAATTTCTTCAGAATGAGTTTGCTTTAAACCAATGTCAAATTTATTTATGTGTAGCTTTGAAATTCTAAAAAAAAAACCTGCATGAAAACGAACTCCTTGTAAAAGACCAAATCTTCCTTCATATAGCTCCATCCCTAAAGAAAACTCAAATTGAACACTTGGGGGCATGATCAAGCTGGGGGGGTAACCCAAAAACACATGATAGGGCTGACTCCATGATTTCCTTTCTAAGAAAACAAAATGTAGGGCAAAGCTATTGACCTTTGAGGTAAAGGTCAGGACAAAGAAGTATGAGGATATCAAGCCATTTCTAGAGGTCAAGATCATAAGATGTGACTCTAGTAATCAAGAGCGAAAAGGTCATTAAAGTTTACTACCAAGACTCAAACTTTTGAGAAAAGGAAGACTTCATGAAGAAAGGAGGGACCTATATTTCTCAGGTAAGTGTACATGCATATCGATCATCATGCATTGCTTTCATCATTGACATATCAGTGTTTCACCATCACTTCTTGGGTAGTGCGTTTTCTAATCCTACCTCCTTTCAGTGCGCCTTTGAGCCCTACCTCTTTTTTTAGTGTGCTTTTGAGCCACCATCTCTTGGGTAGTGCATTTTGCAACCCTATCTTCTTTCGAGTGCGTCTTTGAGCCCTCACCTCTCAAGTAGTGCATTTTCTAACCCTACCTCCTTTCAAGAGCGTCTTTGAGCCCTTATCTTTCAGGTAGTGCATTTCCTAACCCTACCTTATTTCGAGTGCACCTTTGAGCCCTCATCTCCCTTCAAGCCTTATCATGTCATCAAGACATCACATTCTTCCACCTGGGTAGGTCACCCATTATAATGAGACCATTCTTCCCCTTTTTCATTTGGGTAGGTCACCCATTACAATGAGACCATCATTTTTCTGGGTAGGTCACCCATTACAATGAGACCATTATCCATATTTTATTTTTTACTGGGTAGGTCACCCATTATAATGAGGTCATTCTTCCACCTGGGTAGGTCACTCATTACAATGAGACCATTCTTCTCCTTTTCCAATTGGGTAGGTCACCCATTACAATGAGACCATCATTGTTTTGGGTAGGTCACCCATTACAATGAGACCATTCTCTGCATTTTATGTTTACCTGGGTAGGTCACCCATTACAATGAGGTCATTCATTCACCTGGGTAGGTCACCCATTACAATTAGACCACTCTTCTATTTTTTCACTTGGGTAGGTCACCCATTACAATGAGACCATTCTTCCACCTAGGTAGGTCACCCATTACAATGAGACCACTCTTCCCTTTTTTCCACTTGGGTAGGTCACCCATTACAATTCGACCATTTCAAAAATCCTTGAATTTCACCAGGAAAATCTTTCGACCATTTGAGTGCGCTTTCTAGCCCTCAAATGCTTTCAAAACAATTCATCATATGGTGAGTCCGTTATCTTTTTCTTTTTCTTCTTTACAAAGCTTACTATCTAAAATCTCTTACGAGACTTTCTATCGTAAGCATTGTAAAGAGGGGGGCAACTGTCATAACCTATTTTTGGGTTATTCCCCAAATTCACTTTTTCTCTTCCAAAAATCAAAAAATATATTCGGATTAAAAACAAAACAAATCCAAAAATAATAATAGTGAGAAGAGGATGTCAGAGGGCCTAGAAAATGACTAGAAATTGGTTGAGAAGGCTAAAAAATTCAAAGATTAAAATTTAACAGTATATTTTTTACAGATGAAGAGCCCTGTTGACAAAGAAAATTCAATTTGAAGAAGAAAGGTCCAAAAACAAATATTTATAGACTCAATTAAATTTTATTGGAGGTTTAATTGAAATTATGAAGGGTTTGATTGCAAGAAATGTTGATTTTTAAGTCAATTTGGGCTTTAATTGGAAGAAATTAAAGTTCTGGGGTTCAATTAGAATTTTTAAGACTTGATTTGGTCAAATCAGGGGCTTAATTGCATTAATATTGAAGTTTTATGGCCAATTAAGGACTTGATTGAAGAAATCCAAAACCAAGGACCAAAAGGGAAATAGGCGCTGAAATCTGGGGCTTGAATTGAAGTTCTTCAAGGGTGAAATTGAATAGAATTAAAAGTTTGAAGCCAATCAGGGGTGTAATTAGAGATAAGTCACAAATTGAAGGACTAAAGTGTAATTAGCAGAAAAGTTACTATTCATCTTCTTCTCTAGCGAGGCTACCTGAGGGGCCTCATTCCCAAGGGGTTTAAGGCCTCGTTTCTTCCCCAAATTAGATGAAAACTGCACGAAAACAATCCTGTGATACTTTACTACACGCTAGTGTAAACCGTTTGGATTTATCGAGGCTGCAGAGGCAGCGACACCGCCCCAAAGTAGCCAACCCGACCAGCCATTTTCCTGCACAAAACTGGCAGTTCATTATTACTTCTTTAAAGCAATAATTAGAGTGCTTTCAGGCCGAACCAAGGGCCGACATTTAGCACTAGAAGAGACAAAATATCCCTCTTTCACCACCTATAAATAGATGTGATTTGCATGCTCCAAGGGGAGAGAAATTTTGGTCGAAAGACAACAAAAAAACCAACCTCCAACACCCGGTTTCTGCTGCCAGTAGAACCTCTCTCTCTCTCCACCGCGGCGTTCAGCCACCAACATCGTCACCACCGGCTTGTACACCTCCATCTCCATCACAAGAAACTGCCTGACCACCTCATATAGTGAGCACGCAGCTGAGCCTCTCTCCTTTGCAACTTTTCTTCTTCCTTCACCAGCAACCGATATCGACCACCATTCCCTCTACCGAAGCCTACTAAGCCACCGACTGAACCTCCTCGTCGTAACCAAGCTTCCACCACAGGTCAACCTCCTTCCCCTTCCTTTTCTTCTTCTTCTTCTTCTTCTTCGGCGGGTGCATGTATTTTGGCTTTAATAACAAGTTTATTAGAGCCATGAGAACTAGGCCAATATTTAAAAAATTCCAAAAAAATATTTTTGTTTTCTTTTAGTATCTGGGATTATGAATTTATACGTAAAACGTATTCCTGATATTAAAAAGGTAGTTTTTTTATAGACATTAGAACAGATAGGCTTTTACCCGATAAGATAAGGATCTTCTTACGGAGAAGGACTTTTCTTAAACCTTAGATAAACCAACAATTAGAAATACAATAACACCTTAGCTTTTTCTCAGACAATCAAACAATGCAGCTTACCTTAGGTAAGGCGTATTTGGGGTGCTAATACCTTCCCTTTACGCAACCAGTCCCCATACTCGATCTTTGAGACAAACTAGGGTTCCTGGTGACCAAAATACTAGGTGGCGACTCCCTTTCCCGCTTTCCACTAATTAAAGACAAGGAATCATTGTCTCCCCATATTTCTCGATTTCCAAATACTTACCTGAAAGTGGAACATTCGCCGCGACGCTGCACATGTACGACAACTGTCAAACAAATCTGACATTTTGCATGGAGCCTCCTAACATGTTGTCTTACCTAGGTTAAATTATAGAAATTTTGGCTTTTAGAAAGGACTTGTTATTTCGGTCAAAAGTTGGTATTTTACACAAAAATCACCTAAAGGATTATATGAAGGGCATTTCAGTCAATAAAGAAAAATTTCATCCTCCCCCATTAAAAGTTTCAGCCTGGTTTGGTAAAGGGAGAGATGAGGGTTTTTATCATTTTTATCCAAAATTTTAAGGATTTAGCTTTCAAACTGAGAAAATCATGAGTGATTTGAGAGATATGTTGATTAAAACACAAGATTTTGATGGAGAGAGAGAGAGAGAGAGAGAGAGAGAGAGAGAAATGGTGAAGAAAATAGGAAAGTTGAAAGCTGAAGAGGGGAAGAGAAGAAAATGAAGAAAAGCTTGGATTGTCTACCATTCTTTCTTTGATTCCTTGTGATTAAGAGGTAAGAAATATTGACTAAAGCTCAATTTGAGGTTTTGACATGAAATTGATTTGATTGTGTTGTAAAGTGTGTTATGGAAGTTTTGAAATTGTATGAAGGGATATTGAGTTTGTTGATATTATGTTAGATATATGTTTTTAGGCATGAAAAAAGATTGGGTCTAGTGGTAATTCAAAGAAAACTTGAAGAAAATTATATCCTCCATTTATTACAAAGTTTGGGCCAAACCTAACTTAAAGGGTTTGGAATTGTTGCTTGAAATTAACATGAAAATTGTGTAATAATTAGATAAATAGGAGTGTTTAATGTGTGGTTAAGGGATTAAATTGCATAAAAGTTGAAGAAAAAAACCTCATGGCCATCCTAAGGGTAGTTTCGGCCTAAACATATCAATGATGGGATAAGTTTAATTGTTTTAATTGCTATGAAATTTGAGCTGAATGAGGTTAGAATATATATGAAAATGAATGGGTAAAGGTTTAATTGGAATAATAAAAAATAAAACCATCCCCCACCATGAATGAAGGCATTCGGCAAAATGAAGAAGAAATAAGTAGATGACATTTCGATTCATTTGATAGGTAAATTATGTATGGATGTATTATGTGTATAGAAAAAATTAGGTCGAGTGTCAATTGGAAGAATTTTAAAAGAATCTTAATCACCATCATAATATGGAATTCGACCAAAATGGAAATCTTGAACTTGAGTTTATTCAATTTAATGTTATGGGGATTATATGGGTTTGTGATTTGTTGGATGCCAAATGAATTGGGTAATGTTCAAAATAATAGATAAATGTGAGGAAAATTCCATTTTTCTTTGGAATTTTAAGTTTGTCCAAATGGATAATAAAAGGGGAGAAAAATGTTAAATTAAGGTGTGCGTGTGGAATTATGATGAAAACATGTTGTTAAATTTACTTAAGATTTAGTAAAGGAAAATGAATTAGTTTCAATAGTATAAATAAATGTAAGGATGTGAAGTTACTAAAGTTGTACATGATGGGTTGAATAGATAAAATAAAAATATGGTTAGGCTATATTTAAGGATATTCAGCCTGAAAAGACAAGTAATGAAAGCAAATAAAAAAATTATTCAAATGCATGTGTTATGTGATGTTAAATTTAAATGAGTTTTAAAATGGAATTTCCAATTATGGTGGAGCCATGTTTGATGTGTATCTTTAATGATGCATGAGAGATAACAGGATTTGTCCAATAGTATGAGATTTTTACGCGAGTTTAGGCATTATATAGATGCCTTGCACCTCGAACTTTTGTTTTTACAATACTTGTTAGAGTTAAATAAATGGTATCTTCTATAAATATAATTGTGGATGTGTATGTCAAGGAAAATGTAATGGTGGCAATATACTGACTGTCGAGTTAGAGGTGTAATAACGAAAATGATGTGATGACTATAGGGTGATAATTTAATGGTATATTGTGATTAAATTATTAATGCTTAATTTATACATGTATGTTGATGATGTGTATGTGTTTAAATAATTTTGTGAAGGAAGTAGGTGCCTAGCACCATAAATATTTTAATTGACATGGTCTAAATTTTTATTATGTCGTGGAATTATTTTGATTATTATTTGAATTATAATATATAGATTATGTTGATTAGTATTCATGTTGGATGGAATTTGGTGTCCGGGTTGGGCTATTAACTAGTATTCCTGTTGGATGGGATCTAGTGCCCGAGTTGGGCTGTTGACTAGTATTCTTGTTGGATGGAATACTGATAATTCCTTTTGGATGGAATTTGGTGTCTAGGTTGGGCTATTGACTAGTATTTCTATTGGATGGAATGCTGATGATTCCTATTGGATGGAGTGTGGTGCTTGGTTTGGGATATGGATAGTATTCCTGTTGGAAGAAATTTGGTGCCTAGTTTGGGATATGGGCAGTATTCCTATTGGATGAAATATTGGTGATTCCTGTTGGATGGAATCTGGTGCCTGGATTGGGTTGTTGACTAGTATTCTTGTTGGATAAAATATTGGTGATTCCTGTTGGATGGAATCTGGTGCCCGGTTTGGGCTGTGGGCTAGCATTCATGTTAGATGGAATACTGGCGATTCTTGTTGGATGGAATCTGGTGCCCAATTTGGGCTATAGGCTAGTATTCTTGTTGGAAAGAATTCAGGCGATTCCTGTTGGATGGAATCTGGTGCCCCGTTCGGGCTGTGGGCTAGTATTCTTGTTGGAGGGAATCTGGTACCTAGTTTAAGCAATGATGGCTAGTGCCCTGGTGAATGGGCTAAGAAAAAAACTTATGATTTGGTAAGTAGGTTAATTTTAGAGCTAGTTACCTAGTTTTGGTGCTAGCAGTGTCAAAAGCATTGATGACTAAGGAATGTGTGGTTAGATTAGTGGCTTGTGTGAAAGTGAAAATGCATGAGTTATGGACTCGTCAAGTTATTAATGAAACATTGTATAATATTAAATTGTTATGATAAAACTCTGGTTGTGAAATTATGTTTTTGGTATTAATTATGAATTATTGAAGTTGAATTGGTAAAAAGCTAGTCCTCGTGAAGGATGAAGATGAAGATTTTGTCATCAAGAAATAATGCATTGGATGGTAGTTAAACTAGTAAATCCAACAAGTGAAAGGACAAACAGCCTCTATAACAAAAAGGATGATATTATAATTTAAAGGTTCGAATTAGATATCTTGAATAAAAGTTGATTGATCGTTAGGATACGGTACTGTTGAGGTTATGGATGGTATGTATCTATTGTATTTTAAATTGATATGAAAAAAATGTAATTAATATTATTTGTGAATCATGTATTATGTAAATAGATAATGCCGATGAATTTATTATAAATAATGAAAGTGTGATTAAAAGGGGGATCATATGTACTAATGTGATATACTTTTTATGGCAAGTATAATCGTAAAATGAAATTCTATTAGCAATAATGGACTATGTATAGCCAATGACGATAAGTTGTTTTTGTCCAATGTAAAAGAGTGAAGAGAAATTGGCATGGACATTGGATGCATGAGGAAAAAAAGATTTTGTTATAATGTTGTAAAACCATGGTAAATAAACTATTAAGACCGAAATTCAAAACATGTTAGATATGCGAATTTTCGGTGGCAAGAAAGTTTGTTAGCATTTAATTAATTGTGAGATTTATAAGGGAATTGTTAGCTAAGGATTATAATTTGCTGACCCAAACGGATATAAAGTAAAAGATAGTATTTTGATGTTAAATGCATTGACAGATAACATATAAAAGGATAATTAAAAGATTGAATCCTCGAATTATTCTTAAAATACTGCATTGTGCTATATATATATGGCCTCAAACGTAAGGCATGAAAAGTAAGGCAAAGTATTGTTAATGGAAAGGATGGTGATATAGTATATAAAATGTAGTTTAAAAGCAATGGATAATTTATGGAACTATTCAACAGTTACTATTATTATTAAATTAATATGATTTGGACTTTCCCATAAAGATGGAAATAATGATTAATACTAATATGAATTTCTTGCAGGACATGTACTAATATGTTTTACTCGAGTCATGAAAGATTATGAATGTAAGGTAAAATTTCAAGATTGAATTAAGCATTATAATCAATTCATTAATCAGATCATTTTGTTACGATTATATAGTTAAAATGAAAATAAATTGTTACTATGGATAAAAATATGTGATGACATTCTCAATTAAGTTGGTAAACAAAACAAGAAATTACCTCGTTTTTCTCTTGGTTCAAAGCTCATAGTTCTAAATTGACATATGGATTTTCAGTTCGTTATACCCAAACTATTGTAGAATCTATGTGATGACCATTTACCAATTCAGGATTCTACATGTCGGATAAACACACCCTAAAAATATGTTCTATTCATTAAGGGAGTATAGGTAGGTTTTCAACCTTATCTCAAAAAGGATATTAGTTTTGTCCAATGACAATCATCGTAAAGACAATATGGAGGCATTGCAAGATATGGTTAAGGCATGCATGTCCATCATTACCAAGCAAGCACTTAAATCTGAGTTAGGTGTTCCACGAATATAAACCCTGACTGATAGTTATACGGCAAATCGATAATCCCCCACCTAACCTAGAAGCTTGTGTGAAATCTCAAAAATTAAAGCATGTGATACATGAAGGTATTAATCTATTATATACAATGCATGAGTAATATGTACAAAATGCATGTTAAAAATAAATACACTAACCAATCAAATTAAAACACAATAAAACATATAAACAACAAAGCTTAGTCCACAGGTAAAAGTCCACAATAAAGTTACCATTAAATTGCAGGTGTGTGGCATTGCAACAACCATCCTTCCAAATCAGGTTTAAAGGGATGGAAAGAGCAAGGGTTTCTTGTCCTTTTATAGTTAGAGGTTTAGAGTCGCCACCTAGTGTTTGGGTCACTAGAAATCCTAACTAGTCTATACAGTATAGATAAGTGAATACAATATCAAACCTAATATTCCCTACATAAGGTAAGTTACACTGTTTATTTGTCTAATTATTACTAAGGCTCTGTTGTGTTTATCTAACCATTGGTTTGTCCATTAGTTTAAAGTGAATCCATCTCAGTAAGGCAACCCATTACTTTATAGGTCAAACCTAACAATTCTAAAGTCAAATAAAATTTTACTATATCTTTATTTTTGTTTTTTAATACTAGGAATACGTTTTACATATAAGTTCATAATTTTAAAATATTAAAAGTAAACAAAAAGTGAGAGAGAATGAGATTTTTATTTATATATTTATTTTGCCTTTTTTACTTGTTAAAAATACATTTTATGTATAAGTTCATAAATTCTAAAATATTAAAAATAAATAAATTTTATTTTTTGTATTTTTTAAATTTAGGTCAAATTCTTCATGGGCTTAATAAACTTTTTATTAAGTCCATGATGCAAGTAAAATATAAAAAAAATATTTTTCTGAATTTTTGATATTTTCAATAAATGTTAAATCATGCAATATATATTTTTTTGGTTTCTTTCTTTTTCTTTCATAGTTTTTTATTACAAATGCATACATGATTTTTTTGGAGAAACTTGGCCATAATGAAAAATAAAAAAAGGTTGTTAAGGTTTTTTAGGTTTTTCCTTTTTTTTTCTTTTTTTTATCCATTTATCTAACACATGCTAAAAAAAAAAAAAAAAACTATGCATGTCTCTCTC
>Ga0307510_10008036_pt1 | contig 12558 bp, 10 predicted proteins | sample 12_EM_MG_FD_207224 | JGI IMG/M metagenome (GOLD analysis project Ga0307510, IMG submission 207224) | Populus trichocarpa ectomycorrhiza microbial communities from riparian zone in the Pacific Northwest, United States - 12_EM | ecosystem: Host-associated > Plants > Roots > Unclassified | place... | reverse complement strand
TGCCATTTGGAATGCACGTGTAATGCTTCCTCTTTTCTGATTTATGAGAGATGGTATAATAAGTGTGAAAGTAGATCGTCACCATCTCCTTCGCCTTATCCTTTACGGATTCCAAAGACTTCCTCTCTCCTTGATCCTTACGGCCAGGATGTTAGTTTCCTTCATCTGGACGATCTGCCTGGCCCGGTACGCTCCCTTCAAGTCAAAGACTGCCCGAAATTCGGTAGTTGCTCTCATCTTCCTTCATAGCACTACTGACAGCTTCCGCTCGCCTGGCGTGTTGGTCTTCTACAGGGTCGAGGTTCTTCCTAACCAACTCTGCGCTAAAAATTCCATGTTGGTGAACTGGAATGTCCAAGCTGCTCTCATCTTCAACCAATATGTCGGTTCGGTCAGTCTTGATAACCTCAGATTGAAATAGTATCTCTTCCGCTACGTCTACTTTGCAGCTGAATTGATTGTTGCTCACCTGTGTATGAACCACCCATAACAAAGCAGCCAGTCTAGCTGAAATCAAGTATCGGGCTCTCGGGAAGACTGCCAACGTCCTCAACGGTGCCTACGCAGAAGCCGCCCTCATGAACTCAATTGGGGTCGTTTGGTAAGTATACATACAGCGGCCAAAACACACCAAAATTGCAGGTTTTCGGGCTATCATTACCCAGCCACCATAGGTGGGAACGGCATAGAAAAAAAAAACTCTAAAAACAATTTGCTATAATGGCACCCACAGAGGGAAATGTAGGGGTTTGTCCTTCAATTCTTCTGGAGTAGTAAGGAGTGGAGTGTCCTTTCCCACAAGTACCTGCCAAGACCAGGGCTTTTGTATGGGAAAGACATATAGCAATACATCTTACACAGTTCATGTGCCCACTACTCTGTACAAGCTACAGACAAAAACCTGAAATAAATATATACTATACTTCAGGTATGCTATATTTTTTGAAAAGATTTCCGTATTCAAGTTTCAGGATATCTGTGGAAATAGAGTGGCTCAAAAACCTGCAATTTTGGTCTGTTTTGGCCTCTGTATACTTACTAAACGAGCTCGATCGACAGTATATTAAGGAAAGCAGCCAGGTCTTATGCCCAGATCTCGCCCCATCAACAGCAAGCCGCAATGGCCAGAAATCAGAAAATCTTCTCATTGAATGACCACAGTCTGAGCTGTTATCTCGTTTTGTTTTCTTAAATATTCATTTCTCATATGTTTGCTATTTGCATACATGGTATCATACATGAGTACTAGGAGGATGTCTTATATGCTTGCATTGCTGGTATTATTTATGGCTTCCTAGAAATATAGAATTCATTAAACGTACAATTCTTAATGCTTTTAAGTGCCTTCGAGTCATGGTTAGTGATTATAGATCTTTTTAATTCCGATGCTCAGTTTGTGGATATTAAAGCTAGCTATTTTCTCCTGGTATTCGCACTGCTGCACTTCGTTTTTCAACGATTGTCAACTCAATCAAATAGTACCTTTTTTTTTGAGAGATAGTTCCTGAGGCGATTTTTGGGGAATCGAGGAAACCAATGCCTAAGAAGATGTCTACAGTTTTAGAAGTAAAGGGAGTTATACAAGGTATTAACTACTATTCTTTCCTTTGATTTGTATTTTTGTTATTTAATTTGTACTCCTTTTATTCTACTATCCTCATGTTCTTGACCCCTGGCCAAATTAACCAGAATGAAAATAGAGTACTGAGTGGCAATAGGATGGATGGCCTTCATCATTTCTTATCTTGTTTGCTGGACTAAGGCAGCGAACTGTATGGAAAGAATAACCAAGTAATCTTTCCATAGATCACCACTCATGTATGCTTTCTCCCACTCGCGTTCTCAATTACTTGCTTACCACAGTGACAACGAGAGGAAGAAACGTTCTGTATAATTAAATTTTCTTACAAAATACATGCTTAATAAGAACTACCGTTTTCAAGTGCCCCTGCTTCAAGTGCCGGCCCCTTGTTATGCCTCCATCTCTATAGCCTTGATGCTTTCCCTTGAGTGTCTATACCTTCAGAGTCAGCAGATAAAAATAAAGTAATTTTGTTTGTTCTGGAGTTGAAAGGATTGAAGGAGATGCTTTATTGTCATGTTTTTCCTCATACGGTAGGTTTCTTCGTTGACAAAGCAGCCCGCCACCCCTCTCACGACACGGCCCTATGGCGCCATCACAATTAAACAGGTCTTACTCGAGTACCTCATGAACACTTATGACAAGTGATTGTACTTGAGTACTTACCTATCCCTTCATCCGTACTGAATTTTACCCCTTTTCACACGGTGGGAAACAAGGCTATACTTCTAATTTTTTCGAATCTGGCCTATCAGAGGAAGAGGCTCACTGGCCAAAAGCTGACCTAACCAACCAACGAACTTGGCCTTCCTCTAACTAAAGATGAACAACCGTGTGTAACCTTTAGAGCTAGGGGGTGGAACAAAACTGGTGCCTGAAAAAGGGTTAAGGGATTGATCTACCAGCGGTAGTGCTGGGTTGTCAGCCGAGAGAGTAAGGATTTATGGGGGGCACCCGAGGAAATACCGTATATTTTAATGGCGAACCGGTTTCCGAGAAATGTCCTAGTGGCTCAATGGGCATGTAATAGAGTCAAAAGGGCCATGTGAACAGATCCCTCAATTCAGAACTCGGATATTTTCCTTCACTTCCTCAATGTTTCCCATTTTTCTAGTATCTGCCCGTGCTTCCGGGGTGTCTCACAGTTCTATCCCGTCGGTTGTCAACAATGTGACAGCAATCTTAGGATTTATAACCCATTTTTGAGTCACTCTAACTCACTATTGAACGTCTACAGTGTCCTACAAAAAACTGGATGGCCATTGCCAGTTAGCCCTTGGAATGAGTTAAGCCTCTGGATACTGCAGCGAGTTGTAGAATTAAACCTGAAAACAAAGATGAGATAGTATGTTACTGGTCGGGTAAGGGCCGATAACCGCCCCCCATTGAAATAGCCTGGAGATTGGTTACTAAGTACAAGAGGTAACGCCACATGCTCAGGAGCCTACGGAATGCACCCAACTCACTGGTAGGGCGAGATAGCCGTAGCTACAAGTATTATCGTCTCACACCAAAGAGTTCGGTAGGGGTGGGAATGGGTGTTATGATATATCTCGTTGTATTGATACATATTGGTTAGGATGTGGTTCCCAGTAGGCGGTTTGGATGAGGGGATTGCTTTTCCACCTGCAACAAGGCCATGACACCCTCGTTCTCTCCAAGACTCCGTATCAGTGGCCTATAATGGAGGACTGTGTGGAGAGGAGTGTACCTTTTCACAACACGCTTTACCGGCGAGGAATGCACGAATGATTATCTACTACCAAACTCCGGCCTTGCTCTCCTTGTAACATTTCATCCGGGTCTCCGCCACTGGCTTGGTACTTTCTGCAAATGTTTTTCCGGAGGTGATGCTCTCCCTGGAATTTCCTGGATGGCACACCGCAAAACTGGTATGGAGTAGGATAACCACTGGGGACCGCTTAGTAGTAGTGAGAGGAATATGCCAGGGAGATATACCGGCTACTTATGAGCCTAGGGCGGGTGTATTCCAGCTTACTATCTATTCCTACCAAATTGCCTGTAACGAGCCGGACTATATGATACACTACATACTGTCCACAGAACCCAAGACAAATACCAACATAACGAATAATCGGAATGAAAGACAAGAACAGCGCCAGTCGAACCGGGACTCTAACAGAGAAGGGAGAAGAAGGAAAAGGACACGGGGGTTGGTAAAAAGAAAATCGCTAGCGGCAACCGGGAAACCACCCTTATCAAAGTATATTTACATATAAATCCACAGAGGCCTTGCCTACACCAATCCTTTACTCGGCAAGTATTTACGGAAGGAGAATATATCCAGTGACGAAGAAGGAAGGATGTAAAGGAGAAAAGCGAAAAGGCGGATAAAGGAGGCGATGATAAAGGGCCGGTCGACGGTAGGTGAGAGGGTTGATTGAATGTTAAGATGGGCGTCAGTTTCCGCGGAGGGTACCAGAGCGCTAGGGGCCAGACGGAAAGATACCGAGGCCACCGGGACGATTGAGTTGAGGGGGCGTTATCTGCGGGCTTGGAAACGAGGTCCCCGAGGTCCGATAACTTTGGCTGTTCATGGTGGGTTGTCGGCAGGGGCACAAGTTCGCCATTAGGGTCGATCATAGGGTTTGGATTGTGAGATAGAAATTGCATATCCACCACGCGCTCGTCCGGAGTCACAGTGGAGGGTAGGAGGGATGTTAGGCCACCAGGACCTACTGTAGTGTAATTAACAATGCAACGCCCCGGAGGATACTCACGACTGCATCATGCCATTCGGGGAGGTAACAACTATGGGGTTTGGCTCCTACTACCCGGCACAGCGGTACAGATATCTTTCCGTCCCATAATCATCTTTACCATCCTCCCATGCCGTCTCTTGGCCACTCGCCGGAATGGCGCCCGGCCAGGCTCGGTGCCTGCCCGGCCGAGATGGCGTCCTTCCGTTCCAAAAGTATCTTTACAATTCCCTTATACCCTCCCTTAGCCGCCCATCAGAGTGGTGTTTGGCCGTATATGGTGTCTCCCTGACAGGATTGAGGTCCTCTCGTTCCAAAAGCATCCTTGCTATTCCTTACGTCCATTCTTAGTCGCCCACGAGAGTGGCGTCCGGCCACCTTCGTTGCCCGCCGAGTCAGGATTTGTTCGAAATCGTGGGATGCTCGGCATGCTCACATGATAATCCCTTTAGATAGTTTCTGGGAGCGCCCTTGTCTGGTGTGCGGCATCGGGAACGGCTTTTGGTTTTGGGGGAATTATTTTGGTTGCAGGAATGCGCTCGAGTTTTGGATAGGTGCATCTACCAAAAAGCGGGCGAGAAAAGTTGTAAAGAAGTGAAAGAGCCGGATACTCGGATGTTGGATGATGCCCGGAGGCTATGAACAGTAGGAGTTTGTCTTTCTTTTGTTAGATCGGGAGTTTGCAAAGTGAAGGGGAGGCATACGTGTAAGAGCGTGGATATGGGCGGTGGTCCATGGAAGGATAGGAGGACTTTGTTTGGTTGAGACGGTATATACTCCTATCTTTACCGTTGCTTAGCCGTGAGCGTGAGGGCGAGCAGTTGAATGAGAAGTTCCCCACTCTAAGTTGTGCATTGGCGATCAAAGTCTTTTGTGGGCTTAGCTCTTGGAGCTTCGTTTTAGTTGTCGCCGTTTCGGTTCGCAGTTTCGCCGTTCAGCCGTCGCCGTTTGGAAGGATTGACGTCCTCTTGTTCCGGAAGCATCTTTACTGTTGCCTCATACCGTCCCCTAGCCGGCCGAATAGGTGGTGTCTGGCCATAAAAGGTGTCTTCCTGTTCGGGATTGAAGTCCTCTAGTTCCAAGGGCCTTTTTACTACCCCCTCGCGCCCATTCTCAGGCGCCCACGAGGGCGGTGTCCGGCCGCATTTGGTATCTGCCCGGTCAGGATTGACGTCCCCCCGCTCCAAAAGCATTTTTACTGCCGGCTCATGCCCGTTCTCGGTCGCCCACGAGAGCGGTGTCCGGCCAGATTCGGTGTCTGGCTGGTCGGGATTGACGTCCTCTCGCTCCAAAAGCATCCTTATTACCGTTACATTCCCCTCCCCAGCCGCCCATGAGAGCGGTGTCCGACCAGATTCGGTGTCCGGTTGGTCGGGATTGACGCCCTCTCGTTCCAAAAGCATCTTTACTACCCCGTCATGCCCCTTTCCGGCCGCCCACGAGAGTGGTGTCCGGCCAGATTCGGCGTCCGGTTGGTCGGGATTGACATCTTTTCGTTCCAAAAGCATCTTTACTATCCCCTCATGGCCTTCCTCAGCCGCCCACGAGAGTGGCGTTTGGCCACATTCGTCGTCCACCTGGTCGGGATCGACGTCCTCTCGTTGCAAAAGCATCATTACTATTTCCTCATGTCCTTCCTCAGCCGCATACGAAAGTGGTGTCCTGCCAGATTCGGTGTCTGCCAGGTTGGGGTTGACATCCTTTCGTTCCAAAAGGATCTTGACTATTCCCTCATGTCCGTTTTGAACTGCCCAGAAGAGTGGTGTGTGACCACATCCGGTGTCTGCCCGGTCGGGATTAATGCCCTCTAGTTCCAAAAGCATCTTCAATACCCCCTCATGCCCGCCCCCAGCCGCATACGAGACTGGCGTCCTGCCAGATTCGGTGTCTGCCAGGTCGGGATTGACGTCCTTTCGTTCCAAAAGCATCTTCACTACCTCTTCATGCCCGTTCCCAGCCGCCCACGAGAGTGGCGTTAAGCCATACTCCGTGTCTATCTGGTTGGGATCAATGCCCTCTTGTCCCAAAAGAATTTTTACTACTCCCTCATGACCATTCTCTGCCGCCCATGAGAGGGGCGTCCGGCCGGATTCGGTGTCTGCCTGGTGAGGATTGACATCCTCTCGTTCCAAAAGCATCTTTACGGCCTCCTCATTCCCTTTTATAGATGCCCAAGCCAGAGCTGTCACCCCCACGCAATCGCATGCATCAACGTCCCATTCCTTCATCTCCAATACGGCGGAAACCATCCCCACGATCCCGAGAAATGCTACTCCGTGGAGTCCCGTAAATCCTCTGGGGCCCCCCGCGCCGTCAAAATACGGCCCACCGCCGGGCTGTCGACTATGATGTAATAGCAGTAGTCGAGCAGATATATGCTCATCAAACGTATCGAAGAGCCTCAGTGCGAGCATTTTAGTATTTTCCGTCATCTCCATTCTTGTATGCCTCCCCCAGTAAACAGAAGCATATTCAAGAAGGGGAGTTGTTTCAGGGGCCGGGTCGAGAGTTGGCGAAAGATGTCTGATACATTCAAAATTGAGGTATGTCAAGCAAACCTCGGCAATTTCTGAGTGAGGACTTTGGAAGAGGGTCGGGTCACCAGAGAGATGCTCCTGAAGAGTAAAGTGCACCAGTCGGACTGTAGACGAAGACGCCTCGACCGTGACAAGACCCAGGCAAGATGATACGAGTGCTCGTAACGCAGGAACGTTTTCCGGATCTTGATCCTCAGTTCCTATCTCCACTGCTAAGGCATCGCGGAGCTCCTGGACACTTAACGGCCGCTCCGAATACATCACCCACATTAGGACCTTCAGTCCGAGTATTGATTTATATCCTTTCTGGGCTTTCAGTCGCGCCAGAGTCGCCACGTAGGCATCACTTAATCCATTGCCAAGTGCCATCTCTTCAAGTTTCTTTCTTCTCTGGCGAATTGTCACTTCTCCCAGAATGGCGTCGATGTTGAGCGAAACGAGGAGGAATCTACACACAAGCGTTGGTAAGTGCACATCGTTGACAAGGTGTAAATGCGAAATGGCCCGACGCACATATCAGATATCTTCTCCAGGATAACTCTCACAATATCCGCCCGTAAACTATTGCTCATCGCCTCCGGGTCGGGATCCCTGCCTAGCCTTATCTCCACATAATTCCTGATATCGTCCGGGTTAGGGGTGATGGGTACCTCGACCATCTCGGTGAAACATTTTTGAATATCTCCCCTGACATGGGGTCTCCCGGTGAGGAATATTCTCGTGCTAGGGGACTCCCGAACAATATCCCCCAGAGATTTGAGGAGCTCTGGTAGAAATTTGGGTAAACATTCGTCTAAGGCATCCACACAGATGAAAACATGGGGTAGCGAGGCAATAACAGTCTTCAACATCCCCATCAAATCCGCCAGCCGTAGCCCTCTACCACCGAACTCTCTTTTCCCTTCTTCAAACGCCTCGCGTAGGTAACTCGGGATGCCGCCTCTGCCTACCAGCTGCTTGAGGATAGCACCCATGATGTTGGTGATGGTCTGCTCTTGTTGGGAAGCGAAATCGCAGTACAAGCCTGCAACGGCGATATTTTCCTCCTTTGCCTGATCGCACAGGCTGTCGATCACTAAGGAACTAGTTTTCTAGCCGTTAGTGGTATTCGCTTCTGTGAAGGAATCCCGCCTCTTACCTTAGATATGTCTTGCCGACCCCCGGATTCCCGGAGCAAAACAAGACAGCCTTATCGGCTCCACCCTCACTCCCCCTCCACTCCCGAAACTCTCCCGTTTCCAAAAACCAATCCCCTATACCGTCGAACCGTTCGGTTCGCACGCCTTGGTGTCTATTTCTTGGCACTAGCGGAGAGAGCCATCGCATAATTTGCTCATCCTCGTCGGACTTATAGAAGGTGTTGAAACTATTTATTATGTTGCCGCAGTCGACGCTACCGTCGCCGACGCGGACTGAATATGACGTTTGGGCCATGATGTTCTATCCAAAGTGTTGGTTGGACGTAAATATGGTGCAGCGTTTTATAGGGGGTCGAAGACTGGTTATAAACATTCTATCCTCATAGCTGACTGGGGGATTGGGGATGATGAGGCTTGTTGTGGCGCAATTCCTACCCAATCACATCCCTCTAGTGATGGTGCATAACTAATACTAAATGGGTCTCACAAAAGCAACCACCCAAAATCTACTCACGTGAGTATGATTCCTTAGATAATCCGCTGATCTTCAACTTAGTTTTCGAATAAGCGGTGCGCCTTATTTATGGGATCTTACGGTACGGTACTGTAAGAACAGTGCTCCTCTTGGCCATCTCCACCTTCATAATAACCACCTCCCTTAGTCCTAGAAGAGTCTCCTATCATACATGTTCTAGCGCATATTGTGGCCCTATGAACCCGGAGGGACGTTGATAATACGGTAACATTGGAGTTCTAGGGATCTATTATATACAAGGCCAGAGAGCCACGGTGAAGTGATGCCGATTGGGAACGTGCAACCTGACCTCAAAATGGAGCCGAAATACCATGTAAGTATCCATCGCTTCGTTTTTTGACCTGTGTGATAGTGAAATGTAAAGTCAGTAGCTGTCAAGTATTCATTTGGCCGCGTGCCATCCTAAGGCGGTTCTTGAGACCTTGGGCATTACTAAACTCGACACTCGGTTCAAGATTAACGGGGGCTGTGGATTTGGAATGTAAGTTATGTGCTCCCCCTTCCCGAGCATGAGCGATAGTCTAATAAGGGAAGAAAGTGGATTATTACCATCTACTCCGCCATATCCACAAACCTATCTAGTGGGCTTCTTGATTATTACTGCTGGAATGTTCGCTTCCTTCGTGATTTAGACAACTTGCCTGGCCTGCTGCGCCCTCTACAAGTCTACCCTTTCCGGAAAAGGAGTTATTGGTCTCATCTCCCTTCCCAATGCCACCTACCACTTTCACTCGCCTAGTGTGTTAGTCACTTATTGAGTCGAGTAATATCCTAACTACAGTAGAGTAACTTACCTCCACATCAAGAGTACCATTTCAATATACCGGGCTGTCCAAGCGGCTCTCGTCTTCGATGAAGATCCACTACCGCACCTTCTCAAGTTTTCACATCGCAATGAACAAAGTATCTGCCCATGTCCACACATTCCCTGACTTTTTATTCCTCGGACGATGCGAAAATATTCTAAAGATCCTATAAAAAATGAAGAATGACTTGAGGCCTGCTGGTTCCTTTCCAAATTTCCTCTAGAATAATTTTAACATAAACTGGGTGATAGGTTATTTATACTAGGTTGAAGACAGTGTAGTTCTTTGCACAGGTTTCACTTTTTTGATGGCTTGTGCGTGGACAAAATTAACCGATCAACGAACGCTCGTAATTTTCACTGTCATGTTGTCAACCTCCTCCATACAACCACCCCAACCTAACCAACAAAAATAAATTGGATGCCTGGCAGTAATTAGCACTTAGTATACCATCCATCAGCCTCAATAAAAAGAGAGAAGGTACGATATTATGAGATGCCTGTTGAGTGGTAATGATTTTTGTGGGGACCGGAAGCGATGGGTTGCCAAGCTCACCCGGGTGATCGGTTAATTTTGTCCACTCACAAGCATATTTCTCAGTCAATAGTTATCCGGAAAGGTTTCTCACCAGGAACATAGCATTAAAAAGGTTCACCTGTGTTTGGTGTTGCTTCAGTCTTAGGCCCTGTTTGGTTGTGCTGGGCCCATTCCGCTTCCACATACAAACGACCGTTCCCCTTCCATTCCAAAATGGGAGAACGAAATGGGCGTTTGGCAACGGTAAAGGCATCCACCATCCCATTTCCAAACAGCCCCAACAAAACAGTTGCCATCTAGAAAGATCATAAGCAAATAATTATACCAATAAAATAGTTATTGTCTTGTAGGATAACTCCTTTGTAGTATAATATTAATAATACATCTTTGATTCTTATTTTTATTTCTAATAATTCGATGAGTACTCCAGCAGATAATAGCAGCGGGGGGGAGAAGGAGCGGGAGAAGGAGCTGGATCCACAAGTCAGAGCCGGAAACCGCAGGTGGGGAGTCGGAACCAGGAGCAGAAGTTGTGAATTCAAGAAGGCTGTAGGTAGAGCGTCGAAGGTTTAAATTTGAGAAGGATTAGAAGCACTAGTAAAATTTCTTCATGAGGCTCTAAGGTGGAAGTGATTGTCAGAAGCAAATGGTACCAAATTGGCAACCGTTCCTACAGGTCCGACCGTTTCCCACCGGAACGGTCCTGAATGGGCCCAGCACAACCAAACAGGGCCTTAGCCTTTCGTTTTACCGTCGCTATTTCACTGTTTCGCCACTATTTGAAACCTACTAAGTCAGTGGTCCCCGTGCTAGGACTATGAGGAGTGGACCCGTTCTTGCAACACGGTTCACTGAGGAATGAGCGAATGCCTATCTGATGGAGGCGTTATCAATCGTGTGCTCGTGTGTTGACGGGTGGATTCAATATCTCTTTACTATGTAACGGTTGACGGGTGGAGGGGTTCTAGTGTGTATTCTCTATGGAGGTTGCTAGCTACAGTTCACCTTAAGCAGTGAAAACTCTGCTCGTACATGTGATAGCCCTATGTCTCCGCATATGCCCCATACATCCGTTCATGCCCTAGAGCGTTCCCGATGTCCACACTTCGGTGTTCCTTCATACATGTGAGCGCTCCCTTTTTGCCTCTGCTATCTCTGCTCCCATAAAGTGCTCCACTACTGGGATTATTATGCCATCATAAAAACTTGACAACAACTATTACGATGCCATATCAAAGGGTTTGGTCGAGCTGGAAATGGATGTCGTAATTTACCTACCTTCTCCGGAATTTAGCTGTCCTGCAAATCCTCCTGCAGTAGCAGGCAGGATCACAATACCCTCATGGTTGCCAAGACTCCGTATCAGTGGTCTCCTATGTGAGAACTCCGCGGAGAGGACCCGCTCTACAACTCGGTTAACCGGGGGGGAATCAGCGAATGCGTATTCGCTCGTGGATTCCGCCTTGCTCTTCGTGTGGCCTTTCAACACTGGAAGCTCCTACGTAGGGGAGGACGTCTCCTTAACTTTAACATCGCCCTCATGGGGAAACCGGAATCCTTGTATACATAAATCTGAAAACCCCCTGTCTTCTTCCTTTCTCATCCTCTTTCCTCTCGATCACACCCGCCATTCCCCTTCACTCCCCGCCCAACCTCAACTAATCTCTTCTCTTCCATTATCTTCCTTTCAATCTCTTCCTCTGTCCTCGCTTCGCTTCTCTTCCTTTCACCCCGAGTTGTTTCCTTTTTTCTCGGCTCCCACTTCTCCCACTTCAAGCTTATTCTTGTTTGTCCTTTATGCAAGAGAGAATTAATTCCAGATATATAGCCGTTTTTACCGATGTGGAAAATTCAGACTGTCGATTACATCACTACGCGCCAGCGATTCAGGATCTCACCAGGGCCCCATGACTGGCTTCATAGTTACCGCAATGTTTCCAAGAGTGTTTCTTCCCAAGGAATTTTCAGGATCCGAGATTGCATGGAGGGACTCAAAAGCCTAGCCCCATAGACCTCGGGTAACGTATTTGACCTAGTAATGGGACACTCACTAGATATGGGACACTTGGCAATTACAGTGTCCCACATACTAAAATAGGAATACCTCAACCAAAACTAAATCTATTGATCTCTAAATCTATCTATAGATAGCTAATATATCTTTAAATATGCTCTAGCAATATTACTCTTACATTGGGAAAACTGATTAAGCAATAGTATAAAGTGTAGAGAAATAACCAATTAGCTATATAGTGAGTAATGTATTTTATATAAAATTGGTAAAAAATGGTAAAATTATTCTAACTGCTGGAGAAGGTAGAAGCACATCTTCTCCTGAGCCTGCATGTTGTAGAAAGTTGATTGAATATCTACAAAGTTCAAGTCGTTGATTTCAATCAGTTCAACCTTTGACAATCACAATATCACTCACTTTTTATCATAAAACTATTAAGACCTCCATCAATACTTAATTAAAACAGCTGAAAAATGTTTCATAAATACCTGATAAGCCAATAATAATGCTCTATAATAAATATTATGCATTTAGGCTTTAAAGATAATATTTGCTAACTCTTGTAGAAAAATGTCCTAATTTACAATATATTGACTATTTTATATTTGATACAATTGATAGAAAATCATAAACTTATGCTATTTACTGAAGACTACTAGGAAAGTATATCTTTTCATATTACCTATTA
>Ga0307510_10008035_pt1 | contig 12560 bp, 10 predicted proteins | sample 12_EM_MG_FD_207224 | JGI IMG/M metagenome (GOLD analysis project Ga0307510, IMG submission 207224) | Populus trichocarpa ectomycorrhiza microbial communities from riparian zone in the Pacific Northwest, United States - 12_EM | ecosystem: Host-associated > Plants > Roots > Unclassified | place... | reverse complement strand
TCTGAGTCATAGACAGACCACCGGTTAGGAATCTATAAACACATTTAAACCACAAATAGACCACACAATGCAGTTTATCTCAAGTAAGGTGCGTTAGGGGTCTTAATACCTTTCCTATCCATAATTAGTCCCTTACCCTGAAATTCCAAATAATAATTGGGTCTCCTAGTTACCCTAAACCAAACAAATAGATAGCGACTCTTTAACCCTGACATCCCATCACACCATGCGTGCACATGCGACAACATCAGCGCCTTTACTCTTTTATTAGAAATTAACTTGATTTCCTAACTGCAGATGTAACATAACTTTTTTTTAAGACTAGGCAAACGAGCTAAGCTTTTCGAGTCTAGAGCGTCTGGCCTTTCATTTTTTTTGTTTAATTATTTTATTTTTTATCTTAAAATAAAATTCTTTTTAACTAAGATTATTACAACTAAATTTAAAAAATCATCCAATTATCTTTTACATTTCAACTACGATTCTAGCTTCTAAAGGTAATGTTGTCAATTCATTTATTAAACAATTACATAAATTTAATATGCAAATTTGTTTTCAATTTGTTCATGAATATAAAAAAAAAAAAATTACGTGTTTTTTGTCCCAAAAAAAGGCATTGATATGAAGATCAAAATTTACTTAAAAAGTATTTTTTTTTATTTATAATTTTAATCATTCAAATTTTAAAAACATATATTATAATTATCATAAAATTAAATAAAAAGAAGTTTGGCAAATCATCTGCAATAGCGAGCAGGCACGCCTTTAGTTTGCTCGAAGAGAATATCCTCCCTTCCACAGATGGTAAAGCCTTGCACAGTAGTATCAGTTATGCAACTGATCATAATTCGAGAGTCCATATCACCGCCATCATCTGGTATAGTGTCAGGTAGTGCAGCTAGCAGATCAGTTGTCAAAACAATGCATTAGAAATTAACCAAATACTCGATCTAAGGTCATGAGCTTGCCTCCATTATTAAAGAATCCACTCGATATTTCAGAATTCTACATCATGAAAATTAAAAGAAATATTAAGATTTTTATCAAATAAATTTGTGGTATAAAGAGGTATGTGTGGTTTTTTCTTTTTCTTTTTACAAAACAAAGCTTCGAATTTGAAATCTTTTAGAAAAAAGAGAAAACATTAATGTTTGTTGAGATATAATTGCTTGACAAATATATATATATATATATATATGTATGCATGCTCATGCAGCAAATAAATTCCAGAAATGTCCACATACTTCATTTTTCTTCCATCAATAGCTAGCCAACTGACGTAGAAGAGGGTAAATTTCTAGAAAACATGGATATATATATTTCGTAGATAGTGTTTGTTTAGTACAAGGTTAAAAAAATGGAAGTAAATTGTGAAAGGAATAATAATCACAGAAGATGTAGAAGTTGATTTTTAAGAATGTTTGGTATATTTATAAATTAAACGATTAAATATTAGTGAAGACAGGTAAAATAATTAAATTCCTAGTAATAATTATTGAGAGACAATTAAAAATTAATTTGATTAATTTTTTAATATTAAAAAAGAGAAAAAGAGAAAATATATATATTGCTTGGAGGGTAATAGTTACCCTTCAAAAACGTGTAGTACCCTAATTTCTAATAATTAACACCCTAAAACAAATTTGGACTATGCTATAGATAAGATTTTAAATTAATTTCTAATGTAAAATATGCATGTGTCAATGTTATTAATGCTTTTTTAATATCATGAGATTTCTTAATTGAGAATTAGAAATACGATGTTAGTGCTTTATAAAATAAATTAAAAATATATAAACTGATAAATTATAGAAAGAATTATTAATATTAATTAAATATTAAACTGAAAAGTTGATATGGGAGAGCCAAAAAAAAAAAGAGCTAAAAATTAAAAAAATATATAGTTTTTTAGCTTTTCTTTCTTGATATTGCAGCTCCAATGATAAAACCAAAATAATTTTTCTCTTGAATAAAAGTTAAAATAGATGTCTATCAAGAGCCAAAACATTAAAATTGATTATTTAAAGTTTCATTCTTTCATCAATTCAACTTCTTTTTCAGTTTTTCTCAAAAAAAACCAAAAGTATTAATATTTGATATATTAAAATACAAATGGGTTGTTATAATGGCTTTTTAAATTGGAGTGCATAGAAGAAAAAATATATATTTATACTATTCAAAAAATCATATCAACCATTTGGTTTTTCTAAAATTCTTTTTTTATTAGAGATGCTTAGAAAAGCAAAAAATAAATGCAATTTGATCTCGTAAAGGGAACTTTTTTAAATATATTTTTATTTAATTATATAAATATTAAAATAGATATTCATAAGAGAGTAAATAATTAAAAATCTAGAGGAAAAATATATTTAGGAAAACTTGTCTTGGGACAATAACATGTATTTTTATTTGCAGCATAATTTATTGGAAAAAAAACTAATGACAAATAAAAAAAATATTTATCAAAATTCCAATAACTTCAATCAAAAAGACATAAACTAATATTTTTAATAAAACAAAAACACTATTTTCTTGTTCATGTATTTATTTTTATGTTTTGAAAGTAACATTTTCTTTTTATATATATATATCAAAAACATTGTTTTTTTAAATAAAAATATAATATAATCGTGAAAATATGTCTCGGGAAAAAAAAATATCATGAAATGATCATTTTTACACACTTTTATATATATATATATGAGTAACAAAATAGGTATTGTATTCTTCTTGAATATAAATGAGGAAATTTTCAAATAAACTGTGTTATTATATACGAATTTATAAAGTAACTGTAAATATTACCATAAAAAGCTTTAATGTTCTTGAAAGTTATGGAATAATTGAATCATTGTTTAAATATAATTTTAATATATTGATTTGAAGACAGTTTTATTCTAAAAATATTCTAAAAAAAAAGTAAAGATAGATTAAAATACAAGTTTGGCTTTTTTTCTTTCTTTCTAAAATTGGATAACAGATTGCACATCATTGTTTTTTCTAAAATAGGCGATGCATCGTCTATTTAGGTAGATGACGCGTTGTCAACTAGTTCGAATTTTGGCCATCAAAAATTTATTTTTGATTTTTGAGACCCTAAAAATCTATTTTTGAACTTGTTTTTTCTTGTAAGCATCTAAAAGAACATCCTATGAACCTCATGAAACTTATTTTAATCCAAAAACACTCTACAATTTGTCTAAACACAAGAAACTAAACCGAATAAAAAAACTTTCACGAGCTCCGATCTATTTTTTCTAACTAGATGAAAAATCAAAACCACCCTATGGAAGTCCTCTTTTTAGTATGAACTCATTGACACCAATATTGATCTTTTTCATGAACATAATGTGCACAACTGATATTTTTCATGAACATAAGTTTGCCATATCTTTTAAACAGTGGGTATTGTTGTTATTTATTTATTTTGGTCCTTCATTTATTTTATTTTTTAACGATAATCTAAAATTTTATTTCACAAAATCAACCTTTAATTTAATGCAAAATGTTCTTTACCTAAAATATATATTATTACTTTTTACCTAAAATATGATTCAATAGCCCAAATCAAGCATTTGTATAAAAATGTATTTTAATATATAAATGTTTCCCTTCAAAAACTGCTAAACAATTCAAAAACTTCTTGAACTAAGTCATATTGATTTACACTCCTTAATTATTATTCTTAATTGCAACACTCAATATATTAGTAGTATTTGATTATTGTTTCGGGATTGAAGAGATGAAGACAATGCAGACAAAAATATATTTGTTTGAAGGGATAAAAACATAAAAATAAATATATTTGTATAAAAAAATTTAAAGTTAATCTTTATACCTCCATAATAGAAGGTATTTATCCTAAACTTATTAAGATTTTTTTTTCTAATATAAGAATTAGTATGGAACCTAGAATAATTAGTAGTTTGCAAGATAAACCTATTAAATTTAATTATAATACATTAGCTGAAATTTTAGGTATTTCTAATGAAAGACCTGGAGTGTTTGAATTGAAGATTATATCTACTATATAAGGCTTTGTGTATGATGAAGTAGTTGTATTGTATACAGGTAGGCATGACTTTGCTCTAGGTGCTAAAATTAAGAGCCAAGATTTGCTTTTACGACCTAGGATTTCCATAAAATCATAACACTTAACATTTTGCCAAAGAAAGAGCATTATGATGAGGTTCCATTTATGGATATGTTCTTGATAGATTATATAATTAGAGGTCACCAAATAAATCTTTTATACATTATGATTAGAAATATGATCATGGCACATAATCAAAAGCAGAAATCTCTTTCCTATGGTCAGTGTCTAACTTCTATTTTCAAACACTTTGAGATATTGCTAACAGGTATGGATAGAACACTATATTCTCAATTAATGGAAATAGACAACATAACCCTTAGCAAGATGAAATATATGTTGAATGAAGATGGTGTTTGGGTATCTAAAGATTAGACCGGGGCTCATGATAAGGAAGAAAATGATAAGGAAGAAGAATAGTGTGTGGGTAGTGATGTTGAGTTTGAAACAATGTTTAAGATACCACCGCCTGCTTCCTCGCCTGAAGAAGCTACAACGAGTACTTAGTCTACTAAGATATAAAGTTGTTTATAACAGCTAGAGATATATGTGCATTACATTAGAGAAACACAATCACACATCATCGATGACTTATCACATGTGTGTGCCACTCAAGAGGATATGGCTGGAGATTTAGAGATACTAAGAATGTATACTCAGCGTTAAACACCTAGGAATTCTACAAGAACTGGTTGACCAATTGGCTTAATCAATATGAACCAGTAGACTGTTTTAACTGTCATTGGGCTATAACAACTATGAAAGCTATTTTTTTGCAATATATATATATATATATCTTGTCTAATTATAAAATTAGCAAGAGAATCCGAACATATATTATATACAAGCTATTTTAAGAGCAAAACAACTTCAAAATCATTAATCCTTAATTATACTCATATTTGTGTAATAAAACCTTCACAATCTAACACGAGAGTATACATTCTCATTCTCACTGCACTTAAATATTTTCTAATCTTATAAGTGTTATCTAGTGAGATATAGAGATACTTAGATTTTCAATTGTAATATGCACTCTATCAAGAGGGTAATTTCATGATAACATAAATCACATTTGTAAAACCTTGAGAGTTAGGGAAAAACTCTTGGTATTGGTGAGGTATATTCACCAAAGAAAATTCTTGAAGAGTGCATATCTTTAGATGGGAGAAAAATCTTGGTATGGATTCATCAAGTTGTTAATGTACTCTATACCTTGGACAAGTAAAAGGATACAATACTCAAATAGAGTTTGGTACTTAAGGTGTGGATGGAGGCCTGCTGAACCACATTAAAAATCAAGTTTGCAAATTCTTTTCCTTACCTATTTATTTTAATCACTTTAATTATATTATTGGTTATTATGTTTATTATGCTTATTTGAATTAATTTGCATTATTTATCAATATTAGTGATACACCTAATTCACCCCCCCTCTTAAGTCTTATAGTTGTCTTAATCCTAGAATAATAAAATTGACTCAGTCAGACCTAGTTAAGAACCCTGCTCGAGTCGTGCCCCAAGGTTAAACTTGGGTCCAAAATATGTTGACATTTCTTTTGGAATTTGTTTTGGAAAATAATGATGTCATTTTGATAGTTTAAAAACAATTAGAGTTAACCTAGCTTCATCGACCCTCCTCGACCTTGCTCTAGGTCGGGTTTCAAAACTATGATAATAATTTATTTTTTCATTACATGCTTTAGTTGGACAATTTTTAAATTAAGAATTTTTTACATTGATATTTTATTTCATGTAAATAAAGTGCTCCAACCCATATGTTCAAAAATTGAATCAATACCAAAGGCACACAAATCATTTCCTTAACCTCTTGCTATAACAATTGACCTAATTGAAAAAAAGCTTAGGAATCTTTGAATCTTATCACCTTGGTAAGAAGTTGGATCATTGGCTCTCTTGCTCCTTGTTTTGACCTCTCTTGGAAATTTTCTATGTGCCATGTATCTTTAATCTTCGAGAAACAACCCAGAAAATATGATAGATTTGGTGGGATTTGGTAGCAATTTGAAAAAGAATCGGTTTAGGGTTTATATTTGGGGGCTTTCTAATTTTGGTCAAATCCCACCAAATCTATCATATTTTCTAGGTTGTTTCTTGAAGATTAAAGATACATGGTCGACTAGTTACTTTGGGTTAAGTTCAACCGGTCGGTCGGTTGAAACCCAAACTGAGCATTTAAAAAAAAGCTTTTTCCATCCTTTCTTTGCATTAAAAATGAAGCCTTTTTATGTAAAAATTTTGTCCAAAATACATAGAAATCAAGGGGTGAAATTTTTAAAATCTAGGCAGTAGCCTCAGTGTCATTCCTCTAGCTCAATCAGTCGACTGATTAATCTAATTGTATAAATTGGTTGACTGGTGCACACAAAAACCATGATTTTCTGAATTTTATCTTTCACAAGTGTTTTATGAGTCAAATACACCTTTTTGTCTAATTTATAGACTCAAAAGGTGAGTCGAAGTCAATTCCAAAAAAGTTATTATTCATCCAATAGATGTCCTTTGTTTCTATAGCTCAATCGGTCAATTGGTTGAACTGACTTCAACAAACTAGTCGACTGGTTCGTATTAGACCTGGACAGACAATGAATTTTGCATCAGAACATATATTTTAAGATTTTCATCTAAAAAGGTATTCATTTTATTACTTAAACATATCTAACTTATTTCCAGTAATGTATACTAAAAAACAAAACAATAAACATTTTTAGCATGAATAAAGCTTAAATTTCTTCTTATTTTGCAAAAGTGATCTTCACTTAAAGGCTTTGTAAAAATATATTCTAATTGGTGTTGTATGCCCATAAACTCAGTTACAATATCTTCTTTCATTGTGTGATCTCTTAGGAAGTGGCGTCTCATTTCTATGTATTTTGTACGTAAGTGTTGTATAATATTCTTAGAAAGACTTATTGCACTAGTGCTATCACACTTAATGAGTACACGATCAAACTTAATTTCATAAACTTAATTTCATAGTCTTCTAAGGTTTGTTCATCCATAATATTTGAGCACAACAACTACTCGCTGTAATATATTTTATTTCAGTTGTTGATAGGGCTATAAATGTTTGTTTCTTACTAGCCCAAGATACCAGTGAGGATTTTAAAAAGTGACATGTTCCACTATTACTTTTTCTATCAACCTTGCATCCGGTAAAATCAACATTCAAATAGTTAGTCAAACTTAACTACCTTTATTTTGGATACCCCAACTCTAAATCAACTGTATCATGCAAATAACAAAATATACATTTAACAACACTAACATGAGATTCTTTAGGACAAGCTTGAAAACATGCGTATAGACATACACAAAACATAATTTTTGGTCTACTTATAGTTAAATATAAGAGTGAACCGATTATACCTTAATAATTGGTGATGTTTACATTCTTTCCATTTTCTTTCATATCAAGCTTTGTTGATGTCTCCATGGGTGTATTGGCTTCTTTGAGATGTTCCATTCCAAATCTTTTTAAAAGATCCATAATATACTTGCTTTAATTGATAAAGATGTTATTCTTTATTTGTTTGATTTGCAATCCAAGGGAAAAGTTTAACTCTTCCATCATGCTCATTTTCAAATTCATCTTGAATGCCAAAATCTTTACAAAGAGATTAATTAGTGAGACTAAATATAATATCCTCGACTTAAATTTACACAATCAAGATATCTTTACCTTTTCTTTTTGTAAAGAAGGTGGTGTTAGTTTTGCCATATTGAAACCATTTTTAATAAGAAATGTCTTAAGTCTATCATATCATGTCCTGGGTCCTTATTTTAAACCATACAAGGTTTTTTTTAGTTTAAAAACATGGTTGGGAAAATTAAAATTTTCAAAATCTCAAGGTTGCTCAACATACACTTTTTTCATGATAAAACCATTTAAAAATGCACTTTTAACATCTATTTGAAAAGGTGTCAAGTTGATATGACAAGCATAGGCTAAAAACATCCTCATTAATTCTAATCTAGCTACGGATACAAAGGTTTCTTTATAATAAATACCTTCTTCTTGATTATATCCTTTAGCAACTTGTCTAGTTTAGTTTCTTACTATTGTCACATGTTCATTAACTTTGTTCCTAAACACCCATTTAGTTCTAATAATTGATTGATTGTATAATGACCACTTATGTTTCTAAAAGATGATAACTCGTTGTTACTACATCATCTGGCTTTATTTTGGCAGTCTCATCCTGTTTAACAACACTATTAAAGGTTGATTTAGATGCTAAGATTTGTTTTTGTAAATTAATTGTGTGTATTTGTTGTGAGTTTTTTTTATAAGAATTGTAAAAGTGGGTGTGTGAGTAGATTAGTAAAAACATGTGTTTGTGATGCATGATTTTATTTTTTAGCATGTGTTAGAATAATAACATAAAAATAAAAATAAAAGAATAAAAATATCATAAAGCATTTTTATTAATCATTTTTAAAATTTGCATCTAACCAAGTCCTAAAAAAACATGAAAAATGAATCTATATTAACTTGTGATTTCTTAGAATAAAAAAGACCTCGAAAATATTTTTGCAAGTTTTAGTATGTTTTATAAAATTATTGTTTTATCATTTTTTGATAGAAGAAAGTATTTTGTTTGCATATGGACTTCATAACAAGTTTATAAAGCCTATTAGAACTTGGCCCAAATAAAATGGCTCATTAGGCATATATATAAAATACCAAAAACTCATCTTTTTAAAGGGATCCAAAGCCTACTTTTATCATTCTTGTGGGTTCAATGACCATTTAAAAACTCAATTTATAAGTGTTTGAGGTAAATAGATTCACGACGAGTATCAATCCTGGTATTTATTGTCGTTAGAGTAAAAAATATCAACATCAATATTTATTGACGCCAGAGTCATACATATTATAGACAAATCATTGATAACATAGCACAACAACCTATAGCAATTTAAGACAAAAGTAGCAATGTAGTCTGCCTAATATAGGATGCTTTAGGGGTGATAATATCATCCATTTAGCGTAACTAGTCCCTTTCCATAGAATCTCTGAAAATTACAAAGTGACCATAAGAATAAAATGCCAAATATTTGTTCTTTTTTTACAAGATTACAAAGTGTTTAAGTGTAGTGAGAATGAGAAAGTGATATATTATGAAGGTTTGATTGCACAAATATAAGTATAATTAAGTATTGATGATTTTGAAGTTGTTTTGCTCTTAAAATAGCTTGTATATGATATATATTTGGATTCTCTTATTGGTTTTACAATTAGATAAGATATATAGTTGTTACGGCCCCACTAGTAGTTAAAACAGTCAATCGGTTCATATTGGTCAAGTTATCAGGCAACCGGTTCCTGGAAAATTCCCAGGTGTTTATCACTGATAAATAAGCAGTCGACTAGTTCATTTAATATCACCAAATGATCGAATACAAATTTCCAATTTAATTTATTAGTTTTAACATGGTGAATTTTTATAACCGTCTATCAGGTATTTAATCAATCCTTTTAAATGCATGCATAGTAAAGTGTGTGCATTTTATTAGTTCAATTTTTATTTTAAAGTTATCATCAAAATATATTTAAAAACATAAATGTATGACTTAAAGGTCAACAAATCTTTCCTCAAGTTTTTTAAACCCAAATCGATCCAAGACTGTGGTCAACCCAGGTCCTGGGTTGACCTACCGGGTTGGTCTGAATTTTATAACTAAGGTTATTGTATAATTATTAATTTCAAAACTCAATATAAATTAAAGTAAAAAAAATCTAATTATTTTTTAAAATAATTTGATTGTAATACATATTAATGGTAAAATAATTTTTTCATAGTTTACTCTTTCTTATCCACCATCAACTAAACAAGATACAAACACAATCAGTATGTCATATACACCACTACCAAACACAATCTTATATTTGTCTTCTGTTTTGTCTTGTCTCTTTTGTATCCACTGTCTTAATCTTTTATTGTCCAGGGAAAGTAACCAAACGTTACGTAGGTGTTCAAATTGATATTTAATTTAGTTGTTAAATATTGCATGCAAGTCATATATTTTTCTTAAAAAATACTAAAAATCATAGACTATCTAGGTTTAGACCCCATTTGGAATTGAGGTTGAACTTTATTTTCATCAAAATTTGAATTGTTTTTGCTTCAAATTAAATTTTTTTTTATGTTTTTGGATCGTTTTGATATGCTAATATCAAAAATAAATTTTTTAATATATATATTATTTTAATGTATTTTTAAATAAAAGAATTTTGAAAAACAACATCTGTGACACTATGAAACACCATTGGCTTCATTACAATAATTTTATAATATTGTATATATATTATTTTTACAATAATTTTGAATGAACGACAAAGAACCATCGACGCCCTCTAAAAGAAAACTTGTGCCCAGAATCTCTCATCTCTCCCACGCTTGTCCAATAAGAACAAGAGGGGACACTGACATTCTATATTTGCAAAACACAATCTGCACATGAATTTGTTCATTTCAAAATAATGAGTTTATTTGGATTATTTATCTTTGTCAACAAAATGAGTCGGTGATGGGTTGTCTACGGGCTATAGCTGCATAGGCCTCTATATATAGTCATATCAGAATCAAATCAATAACAGCAGTAGCACGAACAGAAACCCAATTCATTTTTTGGGTCATTGCAGAGTTCTTTTATTTAATATTTACAATCAAAGAGGTGTTAATTTTCTCTGCCTGGAATTTTCTCTGCCTGGAATTTTACTGTCCCAGATCACACCAGCTCTTGAATCATGCCAATTATTGATGATAGAGTTGATTTAGCCTAGAAGCAATATTATTGGACCCCTTGTGGATTTATGCTGGCATATCCTAGGGGATTGACAATTCTTATAGCCGAAAGATTATCGAATTAACTATAGAATTAATTAGTTTGATATGATTTAAACGGCTACTCTATTGTGTCATCTTTCTAGAAAAACTAATCTATTTGGCTGGTTTCTTCTCTCGCTTTTGGGAACTTTTGTCATCTGCCTTTAATTTCCCCCTTTTGTTTAATATATATATATCAAATCATGCACATAAGAAAAATCTAACAAAGTGTGGAAGATGGACTAATGGATCCTTCCTCAATCTATGACATCATTTGTGTGCGTAGAAATTAGTTTGTATATGTTCTAAGAATGTGTTTAGCCTGAAAAAATATTAAATCGATGTTTTTTTTAGTATTTTTTAAAGATATTGATATCCTTATATAAAAAAAATAATTTTAATATATTTTCAAGTTGTAAAGAACAAATTTAACTCAATAACTTAAACTTTTAGGTAAGTTTCCAAGATATGATTTATATTATTCTTTAACCCACCCTCTTAAATGATGCATTACTATTATTATATTTATATAAAAATCTAACCAATTCTTTAGATGCATTAGTATTATTGTATTTATATAAAAATCTAATAGGCATAGTAAAATCATTATGTATAGAGTCACAAATCACTATTTACTTTTAATGGTAAAAGAAGTCTTTGATGTGGGGGTAATTTAATCTTTTTTGATGTTCTATTAATCATTAAATAATTATTTAGAGGTACATCTATCATTTCAATTTTTTTAAAATAGTAAAATAACTTATTTATCATTAAAGACAAAAATATCATAAATGTAGATTAAGGATATTTCTATCTTTTTATTTTTTTGTAATTAGCTAAAAGAAGTTTTTGCCCTACGAATAAGAAAACAATAAGGCATACATACCGTGGAATTTTCATCTTTTCTAAAATGGTTTTTTGTTAATTTCATATTCATAGAGGATATTTTAATCTTTTTATGATGAATAACTAATTTTAAAACTCAAAATAATGTTGGCGCATGTTATTCATGCTCTAGTGCCTGAAAAGCGCCAACACTAGTTGAGAGGTACGTGCGACACCTCTCGATGGCCAAACCTACATTCCATCGTGTCGTTGGAAGAGTCTCCACATCCTCTTCCTCATGGTGCAACATGTGTTGATGGAGAATTGGTGATTCATCACTTGCGACCATTTTTTCTGTTTCTTTTCTCTCTCTTCCCCTATAAGTTCATGTTTGTCCACTTTGTTTTTGATATTTCAATTTTAATCCTTATTCTTTTCATTTCTAATCTTTTTTTAGTCATTTTATGACAGTTTTATTTTTTTTCTTCAATATAGTACTTCAATTATAATTTGTAGTATATTATTTTATTCAATTCACTCCTTATTCTTTTGATTTTTAATTTATATCCTTGGTCCTTTTATTAAAATTTTATTGATTTTCAATCTCATCTTTCAATCAAAGTTTATGGTGTATTTTTTTTAATTTGGTCCTCATTCTTTTGTTTTTTTTTTTTCATTTTGTTAAAGCTTTTTATCTTTTCAATTTAACCCTCCAATAAAAAAAAGATTTTTTTTCCATCTCATTCTTTTAATATATATATTATTTTAGATCCTTTTGTGTAATTGAG
>Ga0307510_10008034_pt1 | contig 12560 bp, 9 predicted proteins | sample 12_EM_MG_FD_207224 | JGI IMG/M metagenome (GOLD analysis project Ga0307510, IMG submission 207224) | Populus trichocarpa ectomycorrhiza microbial communities from riparian zone in the Pacific Northwest, United States - 12_EM | ecosystem: Host-associated > Plants > Roots > Unclassified | place... | reverse complement strand
TGGATTCGCTATCTTACTTGTCTAGAATGAACAACGTGGTATTCTCTGGTTCCTTAAACTTCAAAGACAGCTTCTTCAAGAAACCTGGCTTGTCTTCACCCTCATAAACAATTGGCACTGGTTTCTTTCTCAAACCCCTGATATCAGGACTGCCCACTTGTCTAAACTCCACTGGTGCTCTTATATCAAGCAATTGAGCATTTGCGTCAACACCCAACGCTGCATACGCCTTTTTTGCAGACTCTACACCCCAGGACTTTGACTTGTTTAGCACCAGAGACAGAACTAGTGGAACTGCCAAAACTGTAACACTACCTGCTACGATTGTTGGGTTTTCCGTTCCAAATTTGATGACACTATCTAGGACACCGTTTGCATCAGATGAGAAGGAGCGCGCAGACTGTTCCAGTGCTTCTTGATATGTTAAAGCTCTAGCTAGCCCATTACCAAGAACTGAAGATAGTAGCACTATACCACCATGTAAAGTCCTTGATAGACACTCTTGTGTAGTTGATCGGCTCGTGCTTGTAGAGAAAGAATGAGAGATTTTGAGTGGTGAAACTGTAGGGAGTGATAAAGATTTTCTGGATTCTGATCTTCTCTCGCAGAGAACTGATAATGGTGTCGAGCTTGCTGCATTGAAGGCCTCCATGGCATAATTCTTTGTCGCAGACAAACTATGGTCTCTTACAGAAATGATGCAGAAGCTTGAATCGTCATGTTAATAGAGCTTTATGCAGATATTGTTTCTTTTAGGATGATTGAATGAAAGGTAAGCAGAGGATGAAAAGCTTTGTCTTCATTCAATGCAAGTTGCTGGTGTCCTTTGAATGGGAGACGTGCTGGCGTGGCATGGGGGTGGATTTCTTTGGCACTCATTGCATGACACGTAGAAGAGAATTGGTGATCACATGGCTTGATGACTTTCTTTACATGAGATCGGTATTTCGTTGTTTATCCTTTTACTATTTACCACGATATAGATAACTGTGAATTACAGCAGTTTAATAATATAATTGTTCTTTTCAAAGAAATTTATTAAGCATAGAGTTAGAGGTGAGGTTATTTTTTGCATGAAATATATTTGACATTAAAAAGATAATTAGAAATAAAATAGTTTGTTTGGGTTTTTTAGAATGCAGTATAAATACTAATTTGTTTTTCAAGGTATAAAATTTTAATTTTTTAGCTGGGAACTTCTTGTGTTTTCAAGAAAAATAAATATGATTCTCAGATTCAAGGATTCGAGGAATGACATGGTTGTCAGACACTTGGTACTAGAATCAAATATGTTTGCCAGATCTCAGGCGCTCGAGTCTGGTAAGGCAACTATACCCCATGCGCTTAGGTCAGGCATGATTGTCAAATCTCAGCACCTTCTAGAATGTTATGGGTTTGACAAAAACACCAAAACCATATTAAATGGGTTAGGCAGGGAATGTCATATCTAAAACTTTGGGTTTGACTCTAACAAACTCAAGTAACTTGGGTATAGCAAAGAGTGCATTAAAATACATAGAAACGACACTACTTTTGTGCATTGTCATGTAAATTCTTTGGTAGTGTCATTAAACTCGACTTGGTGGATCAACTTTGGAATATCCTGACTCGAGTCCTTGCCTCACCTAGGTTTCAAACTGTGTTGAGGTTGATCTCATGTGACTATGTCGACTCGACAGGTCAAAAGACAACATGGACACCCGATCAAAAATATGTTTTGACTTCAAAAAATCAAGACAACATTGTCTTTTAAAAATAACAAGACAATAACATATTAGATCGATTCGATTGAGATTAATCTATCAGGCTTGTAATTCAGATTATGGCATTGATTAAATCTAATAACTTTATTTTTTTAAAACTATTGTTATTTAAAAATACAATAAAAAAATAGATGCTTGCAACAAAGTAGCCGATTGAAATTAAAAGTAAATAAAATAAGATAAATTATATAAAAAAATGATTGCTAATATTAAATAAAGATTTTTATAATCTTATTTGAAAACAAAGAAAAAATCAAATAGTACTCAATAAAATAATATTTAAATACATTCTTAATTAATTTTATATTTTAATAAAATAACATAAATAATATATTTATAATTAATTATGTTTTAATAAAATCACATCTAAATTGTTGTGAAAATATTAAAAACAGGTAAAACATGCAAGCCTGCGTGGCCCATTATACCTAATCCATTAAAAACTTGTCTTTTTTATTAGAAGCATATTTTTAAATAAGAAATTAACATAATTTGAAAAGCAATTTTCGATGGAAAAATAAAAAAAAATCTCTTTATGTCTTGCATGGTTTTATGAAAAAATAAAATACTATTTAATTTGAGAAAACAATATAAAATAATAAAATATTTTCATTGAATATTTATAAAAAATTTATCTATAAAATCTTGCATATTAATTTCATGTATAAATTATTAATATTACCATAAAAGAACAACTTAATAATTTTTTGAAACAATCTGTTTAAATAGAATTTCATTATAAAATATAAAATAAATAAAATAATAGAGGCCAAAAGATTTAACCCTAGGCATGCTTGGTCTAGAAGGCGAGGCCTCAACAATTAATTTCTCAAACTCGAGAAAATGACATGTCTTGTATTTGAGTTTGTTTTTCTAAAACAATTGAATGACATGTTGCCATCAGAAAATCATGGTCATGGTAATTTGAATTTTAAATGTCAAGCTATTTGTTTTACCTAAAAACATTTTAAAAATACTTCATACAAATTTCAGTAATTTTATTTACAACTCAAAGTAGTTTAAAAATTCAAAATCAACCAAATCGTCAGTTTTAGTGTGTTATTTAAGGCCCAAATCACCTCTATCTAACATTAGTTTTAATTTGAATTTTTTTTTTCAATGATTTTTTCTCTCATCTCTTAACATTTAAAAACTAAAATATAAAAAATTAAAGTTTAAGGAGTGAAACTTCAATAAATTATGATGAGAGTTGAAAAAAATAAAAAATTGAAACAGTGAATGTGCTCTGTTTTACTTTTTAATTATGTCTGGGCTAAGGGTGCCTGGGCTACATAAGCCTTGCCCATGTGCTTGAAAAATATTTTTTTAAAAAAAAACTCGACCATCGCATTATTTGCTGTAATTATTTCCGCGACATCACGATCATTGAAAAATCATGGTTGCTGGATTTGCCCCCAAAACCTAATTTTGGAAGTAAGCTGAACGCTAAAAATAAAATGTTATGTTACACTGTATTGAGAAGTCGACTCTTATAAGAGATTAAAAAAGTAATCCAAACCTTGCCCAATTTCCCAGATTGAGATTCCAACTCCCTGCAGCCGAGCTTCTTCTAGCCGAATAGAAATTGACATCAATGACGGGTAGAACACTGCATGATTGATATGCTCATCGTCAACGTAGAGAAAAAAATGTTCCCCGCTGTTCTTTTCCCATTGCAATTCAGGCTTGTGCTTCTCCAGTAAAGAGAGGTATTCCCTTCCTGTGATTGCTCCACCACCCTCAGAACCTGCAGTTTTATGACTAATTTAACAATCTCCAACGCAAAGCATTTAGAAAGGGAAGGGTGTAGCCACAAAAACACACTTTTATTATACTTGAATGCAATACATGGACCTCATGCAACCAAGAAACAACTAAAATTTCCTAGCAAAATGCTGCCCACGGATTGCAGAAAAGCACCCACAAGCTCACTTAATTTTCTCTCAACTCACTACCTGTAACATAGAGCACTCACATCGTGAACCCTACACGGTTTGGAAACATGCATACATGGAGCCAACGTTTCCTGTTTACACTAGTTTAAGGATGGTTATTGGTTTGCATGCCAAGCTGTTAAGAAGAAGCTGTATAAATTTTGTTCAAAGAAGATTCTTCCTATTGGCAAGTTTGTCTTCATGGTTGGCTTCAAAAAATACCATGGATGGCTCCATATAATACTTGGTTAGCTTGAGAAAGCAAATTTAAATTCACTTCTTCAAGTGTTGAGTCAGTTGTTCCCTTCAACAACAACTCTGTTATTGTCATTCCAAGTCGTGGTTAGAACTCAATAAACTTGCTACCATTGAGTTCCTTGATGAACAGATTGGCCACTATGCCCTCCATACCAATTCGTTGCTGAAGTAACGGTCCTTGTAAAACCTTCTCTCTCACAACTGATAAAGCACTTCACCAGGCTTCTTTCTTGCATGAAATGCATAATTTCTGTAGAAAGAATATCTTATGGACTGTCCCAGTATCACTTTATGAGAAAAAAAGTGTTGCAGGGAAGAACAGCAACAAATTGGCATGAAGGACCAAATTTTGATATTCTTTATCAAGCCAACTGTGTATTGCACAAGGACAGCTATTGTGTTATCAAGCCCAGTTAAGTTTCAATTTTCCTCACGTAGCATAAGAGTTTTTTTGACCATGAGATGTGCACATCTTCATACACAACAGTTGCCACCGATGTAGGAAAATCAGTTTCTCGTTTAATGCACTGACTAGAAAATTTAAGAAAATCAGCAGATCCTCTAATCTATTGTTAGTTTGTCCAGACCCATTCCTTCAAGAGTTGTTTTAAAAGATGTTTATGAATCCTTCACTCTCCCAGGAGTTGGAATCTCCAACAGTCTTGGAGAAAATTGATTGGCCTTACTACAGTCCAAAGCCACACACTGAAATGGGAAGACAAAAGGGGAAGAAACCCAAGGCTGCTAGCCAAATGCTTATATGCTTATTGCCATCTTGTCCAAAGTTATTGAAGTCAAACTAGAATATATCCAGAATGAATCACAAAAAATTATAGAAAAAAAAAGTGAAGGAGATAAATGAAAGAAAAATAAAGAGAAGTACCTTCAGAAATCACGAAATCATTTCCATAAAAATTGATGCCCAGAAATATCTTATTGGCCAGGGCCCGAGCACCACTGTTGCCAAGGAGAATCTGCAGAGTGAAACGGATCCACTTCAAAGGTGCATTTGGACCTGGGTTATGAGGACTTGAGAAGTCATATGTCATGAACGAGAAACCATCTACATCATCACTTAAGCTCTGAAGATCCTCTGGACCAAAGTCATGAGGTTGAAGCTTCTCTGAATATGGTGGACCGATAACGTAGACCAATTGTAAATATTGCTTCCCATTCCTTGATGAGCTTACTGAATGCATTGCATGCCCAAGTTGTTTTATAAACTGCAGTGCCTAGGCTTGCAAACCAGGAAACATTCCTCAGAATCTCACAAGTTTGAAACACCACAGTATAAATCAGAAAAAATTATCTACTGGCAAATGGATTGGGAAGACTTGGATTACAGATTATAAAATCAGGAAAAAATAATATATTTTAGGAGTTACAATGGTTACACGAACCTATTGATCACATATCAAAGTGAGAAAAGTTACAGTGCAATATTTTATACACTAACAGTTTTCTACTCATCACTTTGTTTTATTAATAAGACACTAAGAAAAATAAAACGATATATAGCCACACAATATTTCAGTAGGTTTTAATAAAAATCAGATCCTCAAAAAAATGAGCTCTAAAAGTAGCCTCATATAAGTCAATAGTTACCTTATTCCTCATTTCAGGATCATGCAAAATACCATAAGCTGCCCACCTTGACCAGGATTCAAGCACAATGCCGTCATATTCCATTTCCCTACAATAAAGGAGAATCAACAGGCAACCTGAACTAAAGCAAAGCCAAATGGATGCTTTTTTTGACCTAAGCATGGTCAGAGACTGTAAAAATTTTGAACACCTGAGGATCCATATACAGACATGACAATAATGTCCACAATTTATTGAAACATTTGGTATTCACAATTATAAGAAATCAGATCTTAAGAGCTTTTCACGAGTATGAATGAACTATCTTCATGGCCATTCTGGAGATGGCTGAAGGAATCTTAACTCATTTCATTTACATAAGTGATTCTCCAAAATATAGATTCAAGTGATCAGTGTTTAGACAGTTTCAAAATATATTTTAGATTTAAACAACATGTAGCATTGGTTAGTTTAAAATATCCATCCACATTTTTTAATTTTCTTTGATAGAGAGAGCTAAGCATGACCTTGGATGCATCTGATAAGGCTTTCAGAAAAAAATGCCCAGGTCATATATCTAAGTTGTTGACAACATTTTTGAGTGTGCTTAATAAATAGGCTACATTGACTTGAGTAGTTTCGAATTGAAAATCATAAACCGTGAACAAAATCAAATGCAATTGCCGCTGGTTATAAAGCATTCCATGAGACAAAGAAGTAGGATAGACTCTAGTTTTCTTCCCGCAATACTAAGTAATCCTAGGAACGTATCTGAATAAGAACAAAAAAGATGGTAAAACAAGGATCAGTTCTTTACTGTTAATATGGCCTTATTTTAAACATGGCATCATGAAAATACATGGAGGCTTACTTGCACTCTGATATTATCAGGTCAATAGCTTTATCTCTAAGTTTCTTCTTCTTAAGCAGCTCCTTTGGAAATGCTTCCAGAACAACTCTAGGTAATACCTACAATCAAAATACTAGTTCACCTTACCAAAATATCAAAGGATCCATGCAGGTTGACACAAGATTAACATTAAATTTAACCATAAAATACAAGTGAGGAAAAATTTACAATGACTGATAACAAATTGCTGTAACTTTGGAAGTAATACTATCTAGAATAGGAAAGCACGGGGTTTGGCCATAGAATTATAAGTGGAAGTCCCCTAAAACTAGTGACTGCTCTGTCGAAATTGTTCATGTCCAATTCCACACGATTAGGGATAATGTTACTTGGATCAATTATCAGACAGCAATCTGATTACATTTCATTTACACCTTCAAATAGCAAATCCACACATGTCTCAATTACAAAATCAGTGAGAGGAAAATGAAAAATAAACACTTTGTATTTACCAGAGCATTCCCATTCCTTCTGAGCTCTGAAATCCATCCCATATCAGCATTATGTCTCCCCTCCAGAACTAGTCCAGTACCTTGACTGGTAACAAAAAAAAAAAAAAAAAGAGTCAGTTCTCCCTCCATCTCTTTCTTCCTTTTTATGTTTGATCTAAATACCAAAATCGAAAAATACACACCTCTTCAGATCATACCAAACAGGAGATAATATCGTAAACTTATTAGTAAACCGCTTCGCCATTTCATATCCCTTCGAATTCCTATTAAAGCAATCAGAACACCGTACTAGTAACTAATTCATAAAAAAAAAAACCAAAACACAAACACATACCATGGAGTAATGTAGGCCAACACAGGATATGTGTAATGCCGGTGAGATTCATTCTTCAAAACCTTCGAATTCTCCTACACCATTTCACCACGATTTCGAATTTGAAACTTTTTTTTTACTATTTCTGCTATCAAGTCAATGCAGTGATTAAGAGCAAGTGAAAGTACTTACGTCGAGTATTTCTTGGTAATCCACGTCGGTTTTAACGAGTCCGTCTTCCTGAAACTGTGGATATGACGAGTCCTTATTTGGAGCGTATTTGATACGGTACACGAGTACAGATACTGCAGGAATTACGACGAAGAAGACGATAAATATGGTTATCAGCTTGCGATCAGAAGCTGCTGACTCGCTGAATTGGTCCGGTCGAGTGGACGTCTTGGCTCCTGTTTCATGATGATCCGAACTCGGCGCTACTCGGCGGCCTCGCTTCCTCGCCATTTCATTGATCGAGACGACGCCCGCTGCTAAGTGCTTCGTGCCTTGTGGCCACTGGAGTCTGGAGCTGGCTAGTCAATACCCAACTACCAAACGACTTGCCGTTTCACTTCAATTTGGGCTCTAGAAAAGGCAGTAGTTAGGCCCAAATGGAACGCAATATGACATTTTTGTCCTTGTTCTTTTGCTTAAGTACAAGAAAGTACAGGAAAAGGATAAAAAAAATATCTGATTCAAGACAGCAATGAGAGAAGAAAAGGGTTTTTGCCCTTTGTAGATAAACCCCGGGGAGAGGGAGTCCAAACTCGGCTATCTTATATCTACAGCTCGAACGCTCCATAGCCTGACCATATCTTGGTCTTTGATGAAAGCAGGTAACTCTAATTCTCTTCTTTTATTCACTTACCTCTTTCCCTTTTACGTTTTGTTTGTCTGAGCTTGACTAAGCTTAAATATGGAGCTTAAGCTCTTGTTATCCTCTTCCAGTGCTTCCCTGCCTACTTCTTTACCTCTTTTTCTCTCACAAAAATCTTCTTATTTCCTCGAAAGACCCAAATTTTCTGTCAGAACCCATCTCTCTGCATCACCATTTCAATTAGAAAAGTCGCAGTTTTTAGGTAATGGTTTGGTTTTTGAAGAGAAAGCTGGGTCTTTTACTGGTAAATTAAGAACTCATGTCCCATTTGAGCCCATTAGAGCTGCTGGCGTAAAGTGGAGAAAGGAGCGTCCTTTTGATAATGTGATTGACAGGGACAAGAAACTGAAATTAGTTATGAAGATAAGGAAGATTTTGGCTAACCAGCCTGATAGAATTATGTCAATTAGGGAATTGGGCAAGTTTAGAAGAGAATTAGGTCTTACGAAAAACCGTCGATTCATTGCTTTGTTGAAGAAATTCCCTGCTGTATTTGAGATTGTGGAAGAGGGAGCTTATTCATTGCAGTTCAGATTGACGCCTGAGGCTGAAAGGCTTTATTTAGAGGAGTTGAATGTTAAGAATGAGATGGAGGATCTGTTGGTTCTTAAGTTGAGGAAATTGTTGATGATGTCCATGGATAAGCGGATTTTGTTGGAGAAAATAGCCCATTTGAAAACTGATTTTGGGTTGCCTTTAGAATTTCGGGATACGATTTGTCATAGATATCCACAATACTTTAGAGTTGTTGCAACTGGAAGGGGTCCTGCATTAGAACTAACTCATTGGGATCCTGAGCTTGCAGTATCGGCAGCTGAATTAGCTGAAGAGGAGAATCGGGCCAAAGAGCTACAAGAGAAAGATTTGATTATTGATAGACCGCTAAAGTTTAACAGAGTCAAGCTGCCAAAGGGTCTCCAACTTTCCAAGAGTGAAATGAGAAGGATTTGCCAGTTTCGAGACATACCTTATATATCTCCTTATTCAGACTTTACCCATCTGAGATCGGGTTCGAAGGAGAAGGAAAAGCATGCTTGTGGGGTTGTTCATGAGATTTTGAGTCTCACTGTCGAGAAGAGGACCCTTGTTGATCACCTTACTCATTTTCGAGAGGAGTTTAGATTCTCTCAGCAGCTGAGGGGGATGCTAATAAGACATCCTGATTTGTTTTACGTGTCTTTGAAAGGGGAAAGAGATTCGATTTTCCTCAGGGAAGCATATTCTGATTCTCATTTGGTAGAGAAGGACCGGCTGTTGAACATCAAAGAAAAACTTTGTTCTCTTGTTATGGTTCCTAGATTCCCTAGGAGAGGTGCTCCAAGGACAGAAGCAGCAGGAGGAGAAGATGGAACTTCTGGGCAAGAAGATGGAAGTGATGAGGAGGCTGAAGATTGGTCTGATGTTGATAGTTACGTGAGTGGTGATGAGCTTGATGATGATTATGAAGACGATTGGGATGATGAAGATGATGATACACCCCCAGATTTTGATGACGATGATGGAACTGTGAAAATTCATTTGAGCAAATCAGCCAGCCAGCCAGATACCGCAACAAATAACAAAGAGAAGGTGCTCGCTCCAGTGTTTCCTGATGGCCGACCAAGAGATCGTTGGTAAATTAGATGCAAATCTGCTTGATGCATCAATATCCATGCCCTGGTGTAGAGATACTGCTCCAAGGGGCTATCGTCATAGCATTGCTACAGAAAGTGATTTTTATGGATGAAGAACATAGATTTCACAAGGTTATGCAAAATTATGGGGCCTGAACCTTGTTCTCCAGTTTGAAGTCTCAGGAAGCACCTTGCGAAAGGAGACATGTAGCAATAGCGTGTGTTTTCTTCTCTTCAAACTTGCGCAAAAAACTTTAGAGATGGCTTTGAAACCATCAAATTAAAAGAAAACTATTTTGCACGGATAATAGATCCCCGTATCCTGTTTTCACTACGTAATATTTTATGCGGTCTGTTAAATATAATTGACCTAATGGTTTATTCAAATTCATAGGCATAAAATCTTTGTCTATTTAAATCTTTAAGCTGGTCATCTCATGAATCGTGGAGCAGCCTCAAATGATAAATCTTGATAGTTGAAATCTGTGACAGTGGTTCTCATATATAGAAACAGATGTTTCTGACCAAAACCAGGATCGGATGGGTTGATGGCCTCTAACTTTCATCTCTGGAGTATCATTCGTTTTCGTTCTGTGATTTTGTAAATTAACCTGCCAGCTGCAACTGCATGCTGTTTGCAAATTGAGTCCACCACCTCGGATATTGATTTTAGGGCTTGACGATGCCTCTCAATTCAGATTCACAAGCTAATTTATTGATTCATCGTGGATAATCTCGATTTCGAACTCTGTTCATCCACTGCAATGAGATGCTAGTTGCTATGTTTTATAGTAATATGTTTATTCAGAACCATCATCAAACTCGTTTGCCAGTGCTTGGGTATCGCTGGAGGCCCGGGCTCCCAGTTTTAGAGCAAGTGCAGCAGATAAGCAGTGGATGCTACAAGTCCTCCCAGTGAAAGCTACCAAGCTATTTTTTTCCCGGTTGAATCACAATAATTTCCTCCATTTAACTGCCTTTTTGACGTAGATTTTCAACTTTCAAGCTTAACCTTGTGTAAGGATGAGCTGAAATTATCCAGGCTGGGGTATGTGAACAGTAGAATGTCTGGATTCATACGCTCTCGAACACATCTCAAATTCTGCGTCATTTTCATATGCAGAACTCTTCACGTCGCTTTTGTTTATCAGTGACCTTGCGTTTTATAAAAATCAAGAATTCCAAGATGATATATATGTGTAGCTAAATCAATGTGATAAATCAACTAAAAAGAATCTTCAGCATCATTTTATCAATTATATTCGGAGCATCACTATCATGCTTTGTCGAAAGCACATCACTTTGTTCTACATCATGGATAGAATAGGTTCCTATAGCCATATAGGTAAGGTTATAACGGTGATAGAAGATAGAAAATGGGGTTAGTGGCCGGATTTAATAAGCTTAAGCATAATCAGTCTTTATTCCTAAATCACCCACTTTTTTTTTTTTCCTTTCCAGTTAGTTTCAACTTTCAAGTCGCAAGGCTGGGAGCGGGATGTGGCCTAGTGTGCAGCGTTTGCAAAAAAATAAAATCTAGTATCATTCATCTCTGTTAGCTGTTTGTTATCTCGTTGGCTTTTACTTTTTAATATATTTGTCAATTTTTTTAGTATTATATGTTTTTTTATAATTTTAATACGGTAATGTTAAAAATAAAATAAAAATATTATTTTAATATATTTTTAATTAAAAATCACTAACTTTTAACTTTAGGAGGGGAAATTTTCCATGGTCTTTGGAAAGTTTACACTAAACAGCTTCTCCCGAATTGGTACAGTCGAGGGCCTTATTATTGGGAGAACAAAGATAGAATTTGTTTTTGTATGTTTTTTTTAATTTAATTTTTTATTTTAAATTAATATTTTTTAATGTTTTTATATCATTTTAATATTTTGATGTCAAAAATAATTTTTTAAAAATAAAAATATATATTATTTTAATATATTTTTTAACAAAAAAAAATATTTTAAAAAAACTGCTATTGATACTCTCAAACATCCCAATAAAAAAAATCAAATATAATATATTAAAAAAGATTATTATATATCCCAACTTTTGATATCTTACGTTTTATAAAATATTTGAGGTTGTATCTGTTTTTATTTTAAATCTATTTTTGATGTTTTAAATAATATTTTTGATTTAAAAAATTAATATTTTTAGTGTTTTATGTTTTATTATTTTAATATACTTATAACAAAAATAAAAAATATTTTAATATATTTTTAAATAAAATTATTTTAATATATTTTTAAATAAAATTATTTTAAAAAACATTTTATATCAACGGTTCCAAACACCAATAAAGCTGCTTTATTGTTGTTCGGGGGGGCCACTAATGTCACGTGTCACATAGGATAGTCGCCACGAATTTTTCTCTCACGAACAAATTTGTTCTGACGCGTGAGAAGGTCACTGGCTCAGCTTCTGATAAGGGCTAAAAGGAACAGAAAATTCCTGAATTTTTTATTGTTTTGATTTATATTCTTGTAGTTTTTTATTTTTTATTTGAGTGCATGAATTAGTGGGTATTAAAAACAAAATCGCCTTGTCACAATTTATCACTGAAATTTCAAGATTTTAACCACCAAAACGATTCTTTTAACCTAGCAAACAACATTCCAAAAAAAAAAAAAACCATTTTAAAACTCAAATTAAATACAAGATTTTCAAGTTTTAAAACGCACAAATCTATTAATGGTTTAGTAAGATTTTTATAAATGAATTCGTGGTAGCAAAATCGTTAACGTGGTTTCGATCGTCACCAATAATAATAGGATTCTAACAAAGAAGTCTCAATCCAAACATCTAACAATTTATATATATATAGGAAATGTAAATTAATTAAAACGGAGA
>Ga0307510_10008033_pt1 | contig 12562 bp, 9 predicted proteins | sample 12_EM_MG_FD_207224 | JGI IMG/M metagenome (GOLD analysis project Ga0307510, IMG submission 207224) | Populus trichocarpa ectomycorrhiza microbial communities from riparian zone in the Pacific Northwest, United States - 12_EM | ecosystem: Host-associated > Plants > Roots > Unclassified | place... | reverse complement strand
TTTAAATAAGACATAGAAGTTACTATTTGGGATTTTTATTTATTTTTCTAGTTATATTTGGATTTTTTAATTCTATTTAGCTTTGAACTTTTAACTTAATTATGATTTTACTAATTAGAATATTTTTCTTCTATTTAAATAACTTCGTAGGCTATTTTATGGAATTAGAGATTTTTTTCCTAAACATATCAAAGTTTTCTATGTAATGTTTAGGGCCGTACTCTTATGGTGTGTTTGGGAACGTGGTGCAAATCATGTTCTTAAAAGTTTTGAATTTTTTTTGTTTAAAATGATTTTTTTTATGTTTTCAGTTTGTTTTGATGTGTTGATGTCAAAAATAATTTTTAAAAAATAAAATAACTTTATTTTGATGTATTTCTAAATGAAAAACACTTTGAACCATCACCGTTAATACAATCCTAAACAAACATTAGAGTTTGAATCCTGAATTTTTCTCATGCTATATGCCTCATATTAAAAAAAAAAAAATATTCTTGCAACGCATATGTTTTCAACTTGATATCAAATTATAAAACTTGGTTCGGATTTCCCTTGTTGATCCGAGATCTAAATTATACAAGGTTAATAAAAATTATATATTTTTAAAACAATAACATATATCTTTTTAAATTCAAATTAATTCAATTTAATTCCCCAGATCCATGACGCGAACTGTATTGCAGGCTAACCTGACTCAAATCCGGTAACCATGCTTTAACATCAACAGCAAACATGGGCAGATATCTATGCATCATGCCACATCGTGTAAGAACCCATCACTTTTAGAGACCGCCAGGACCAGTCAAAAAATAATAATAAAAAGTCAAAAACGACGCCGATAAAATTAAACCAAAAAGAAAAATAATTCAAAACCCTTTTAAATTTATCTGATCACTCCTTTTTCTTCCTCGTAAAAATCCCAGATTTTTCAAAACTTTCTGGAGAGAGAAGAAAATCCCCAATCCAAGCACACACAAAATCGTAAATTATCAATGAACTTATTAAAACTAGTTGCTCTATTTACACTATTCTCGTTGAATCTAATAAGCTATACATGTCTCGCTGCTTCGATTCAGAGATCGCAGAGAACAGAGGAGGCTTACGTTACGTTGTTATACGGAGATGAGTTTTTATTGGGAGTTAGGGTTTTGGGGAAATCAATTAGAGATACTGGATCCACCAAAGATATTGTCGTTTTAGTCTCTGATGGTGTCTCTGATTATGCCAAGAAGCTTTTACTGGTAATTTTTCTTTATTTATTTTTTTATATTTGTTTGGTTTCTGAGAAAATTCAGCTTTGGAAATGGGATTTTGGTGAATTAATTAAGTAAAGAGTGGATCCATTCCTGGTGGAGAAAGTGGATAAAATAAAGGAAATCGTTTTTTAGTTAATATATTTGATTTGGTGAGTAATAAGGAAAAACGATTTAAATAAGGTAGAGTATGAAGTTTTTAGCTTTACGTTGTTATAACTCTGTTTTGATTAATAAAGTTGATTACTTCAAGAAAAAAAGATGATGGGATTTGTTTTTTATTTATCTTTTAGAATTCTTGGTTGCGTTAGATTTAGGTTTTGCTTCTTTTTTTTTGAAGTTGTTTAATTTATTTATTTTTGTTCTGTTTTGGGGTTTCGAATGAATATTGTTGTGCAGGCTGATGGGTGGATAGTGGAGAAAATCAGCTTATTGGCGAATCCTAATCAAGTTCGGCCGAAGAGGTTTTGGGGTGTATATACTAAACTAAAAATCTTTAACATGACTAACTACAAAAAAGGTATAATTTCTACCCTTTTTGTTTTTAAGTTTCGACTCCAATCATAATATTGTTGATTGCTTAGATTGTACTTGCATTTGTTGTTTGGGGTTTATATTTTTATAATGTTAAGTTTTTCCAATGAAAGTAGGGATAAAAGAAGAGTTTTTCCCCATCCATCTAAAACGGTGGTGGATTGTGATGGGATCTTTTCAAGTTTGTGTTTTACCACCATTTGCGTGTTCTTGGAGAATAAATGCTAAACATTTTTTCTGAGTGTTATCTATTATAAACGTAAAGTTTCACAATCTCTCAGGTCCGCTCATCTCCGAAAAGAGAGAAGCATAATTATATGGTCATGTTGTTTTAGTTGTCTCAGGTTTTGTTAAAATTTAAAAATCTCAAATCTGATTTTGTTGCATGGTAAGAAATCTCAGGCTTTATACTTATGCTTTTCTGTGGGCTCTGAGAACTCAAAATTGTGGTTCTGGTTTTCCCCATTTCTTTTCTTTTAGATTGACATGAGCCGAACAACATATATTTTAGTAATTGTGCTGATTACCTCCTGGTGACTTTTTCATGCAGTTGTATATCTTGATGCGGATACTATTGTGGTCAAAAGCATTGAGGATCTTTTCAAGTGTGCGAAATTCTGTGCCAATCTGAAGCATTCAGAAAGGTTAAATTCAGGAGTCATGGTGGTGGAACCATCTGAAACAGTTTTCAATAACATGATGAGCAAAGTAACCACTTTGCCCTCTTACACGGGAGGTGAAGTGTCTCTTTCTTATCATTTGTAACTATAATCAAGTGCCTACTTTTCATCAATGCCTGCTTCTTTCATGTAAATATAATTGTGTTCATTGCTGTTGGTTGGGTGTTAAAACTTGGATTATTGTGATTTTTTTATCAAAGAATACACTCAATTGCTGTATTTGATCTAATGATTTTGAAGGAAACTTAGCTCTGTCTAACAATGTTGATACCACTAAGTTAGGCGGTCTTTGATAATTCCACTAAGTTAGGCGGTCTTTGATAATTTATGTGCCTAGTTATGCTTTCTCATCAGTTAATAAATATTACTCATAACTCTTACAATTCTCTTTCAATCAAGGCTTGAGCTAATTTTAGTGAAATTAAATTTAGTAGTTAAATTATACATTACCTCGCATTGACTTCTACTAGAAAATTATCTTGCAGTCTAGTTGATTTTATTACCTTTACCAAATTCTCTATCCTCTTTCTTTCATTCTGTATGGATATTGTCATCCAGCTGTTTATTTTTCTGATATTCTGTCTCATATGTTTTTTTCCAATAACAGGAGATCAGGGGTTTCTCAACTCCTATTATGAAGAATTTCCAAATGCACATGTTTTCCAACCTGGTTTACCTGAGGAAGTACGGAAAAGTAGACCTGTACCTGATATGGAGCGGCTCTCTACTTTATATAATGCAGATGTTGGTCTTTACATGCTTGCTAACAAGGTACTATGTGAACAGAGAATAAGATGATTCTTATTTATGCTGATAGTGCAGATTGACTGCCTCTATAACTGCTGATGCTTCTTTCTTTTGCTTTTTCTCTAATAAGGGGAGCAGAGTATCATATGCTCAACCTCTGCTTTCTTGTCAATTTTTGTAAATCTAACAATTTCAACATGCTAGTTCACATCAAATCTGCCTGGTTTAACTAACTTTGAATGGGACTTTAAGTCTTTTGACTAGCTGTAAGCATGAACAGATATTGAGCTACAAAGTCCTTGGTTCACGGTTTGCACATTCGATTGTGGTGTGTGCTGTGCTTCTGATAAATTTTTCATTCCATATCCTCAATTGCTAGGGTCCTTTGTTCAAAACAATAAATTGATAATTCTTGGGTAATGTTTAATTTATATTTGCTCGTCATTTGATTGTTAAATGGTGTTAACTTCTATATTTCAATGCAGTGGATGGTAGATGAGAATGAACTCCGTGTTATTCACTATACACTTGGGCCCCTCAAACCTTGGGACTGGTGGACATCTTGGCTTTTAAAACCTGTTGATGTCTGGCAGGTATTAACTATTTCTTTAATCAAATTAGCTGCAGCTTTATGACCTTCATGATCTATTTCTCCAACCCCCCCCTCAAAAAAAAAAAAAAAAAAAAGTTTTCTGAGGAGAAGGCCTGGGTTATTTCCTTTCCTTGGTGGATGTGGGTGTCTTGGGGGTTGGCATTCAGTTTTGCTTGTGGGCAAGCTTTTGCATTTGTATTTCTTGGGTGTAGCAGTTGGCATTTTGTTTTATTTGCAGGCAAGCTTGTATTTCTCTTGCTGTTTTTTCAAAACCGTGACTATGAAAACTCAATTCCAACCACACTCTTGGAGTGTAAATAATTGCAGATTAAATAACTCTGGTAATGTTGCAGAGAGTCAGGGAACAGCTTGATGAGTCCCTTCCTGGAACTGGAGGTGGAAAAAATCCAAAAGATGAACTTCTTGTCAAAGTTCTTTTCTTGTTACCATTATGTCTTGTACTTCTCTGTTACTACCGCTCTTTTCTTCAGGTAAGCTGTTCTACAATTGTTTTCCTCAAATGGTAATTGAGGGGATCTATTTTCATCTCTAATGCAATCATTGGTACAGACAAGGGCATTCTGTAGAGGTTCATTATGTGATCATATTAGACACCTCTATTACAAAATAAGATCAAACGGACCACTTGCTTACACTGGTATTTCTTCATCATCTGCTGGCAATTCCACCTATCAAGTTAGTTCCCTCCTACCTTTCTTCTAAGTTTGATGGTCAATAGTGAAATGGCCATATGTAGCTGCACTACTTGTTGACTTGATTGGCGCAAGTTACAGTTTTTTTTGTGATGCTAAACAGTTCTCCAATGACGCACAGTCCAAGGTGCCAGCGTATTTGGGTGGAGTTTCCATCTTCATGTGTTTTATGGCTCTTTTGATCGCCCTCGGGTTTGGTCTTTCAATTGTGCCTCGGCAAGTGATGCCCTGGACTGGTTTGCTCTTGATGTATGAGTGGACATTCACAATCTTCTTCCTTTTATTTGGAGGCTTTCTCCACTTGATCTATCTATGGGGAAAGAGGATGGCAACTCAAGCTGCATCACTTTCTCCTCATTCTGAATCTTTGGCATATGATTCTAGAAAAGGTTTGTAGACTTTGGTTGCATATCCGTGCTAAGTGCTTTCTTTTTGAATTTAAAATTAGTTTATAATTCCTGTTTCTGCCGCAGGTCATCGGCAGGGGTCAACTTGCGATGTTGCTGCATGGTACTATGGTTTAGGGATGGCTTTGTTGGCTGTTGGTGCCCCTTCATTACCTTGTATTTTTGGTGTTACTGCTCTATTTTTGAGGTAATTTGCATTATCAGGTTTTATATTGAGATGTCAGTTAGTAGCCCTCCATGTGAAGGGAGTGAAATTAACAAGTAGTATGTGATTTCTTTGCAGGTTAGGGTTGATGGTTGCTGGAGGCCTGGTTTTAGCATCTTTCATGACGTATGCTTCAGAACATCTTGCAATCAGATCATTTTTGAAAGGCTTTGAAGACCGGGACACAGCACGAGCTAGGAACGAATGTTTCTTATTTTGACCGGTGGCTTAAAATGTTGATGTAAGTGTACGTTCCCTTTGATTTGTAATCTACTCAACATTGCAATTGATTTGTAACTGTATAGAGATTTTCCTCTTCCCAGGTCTTGTAATATTCTTTCAGGAACAGTTTGATTGGACTTGACAGTAAGGCACACACCCAATTTTGTATGATCCAACTAATGAAATTTGGTGATGTAAATGGTTGAATTATTCACCTTCTCAAGGTAATAATATGTTAGAAGTACCAAGATTTTTCTATTGATTTTGAATGATAAAACATTTTATTAGTTGACTTAAATTTGTAACTTCTTGTTCTGCAATGAATCATGTACACTTAGCTCTGCCTTTGTGCTGAGCTCTTCTCTTTCATGGTATTTCTACCTTTTTTCTCGTCAAAGCGTTTTTTCTAAAAAGAAGAAACTGCTACAGAGTGTTTCATTGAAGTGGTCCAAAATTTGTGACAATTATTATGTCTGTATGTATGTATTTAGTATTGAAAAATTATAATTATGTTATTGATTATGAATAATTAGTAATTTATTCTATGTTTTAAGAAAGCTTAACTTTTACCATGACATTGAGATTTGTTTCATATTAGGATGGTGCTTGTGACTATTGCTATGAATGGATGTTGTGTGGTTTAAGGATGTTTTTAAGTACAAAACCTATTTAATTATTATTATATTCTTCTATTATTTATGTTCTTGTTAATTTGTGATTACTTAAATTAATCCTTTTACATAGGTTTCTTTTTCTTTAAAAGTAAAATAGATGGTTAATAATGAGTCAAATAATTATGTTTATAAAAGACTCACAGCTAATAATTATGTTTATGGTCGAGCCCTAAACCGTAACCATTTGGTCAGCTCTGTTTATGGTCGAGCCCTAAACCGGACTGTTTAATGTGCACAGATGCATTTGCCTTTGGAAGCAAATAATTAAAATAAAATAAAAACAAAAACAAAATTCTGTAACATGCTTTTTAAAGGGAAACCCTTTGGGTCTTTCGAACCGACCACAGTTTCTGAACGTATACCAAGCTTTTTGGTTCTGCAGACATGGCAACAAGCCAATCCACCATAGAAATCTGAGTATGATATCAGCTTTGGCACTAGAGAATGGAGGAGGTTATCGGAAAAGGCAGAAACAAGATCGTAATTAATTGATAGTGGAAGGTTTCTAGTGTTGCGTTTGCTTATTTGATGTTTGAATCTTCTTCAATTTTAGTGAACTGTCGTTGAACTAACCCACCATTATTAATGATTATATTAGCTTTTCCTTGAGTCCTTGATGACTCATTAACCAATAGAAAAATGCTAATTGATATAGAATTACTTTTTGCTTGTCATTTCCCACTAATCAAGACACATGGCGACTTGCCCAGAAAAATTAAAAATTAAAGATTAAAAAAAGGAAAAGCAGATTTTGAAAGGTGGGACTTTGTTGAATCATCATCCTTATCCTAAAGGCTGTATAGTTCATGACAACTCCTGTTAATTTAACTTTAAAGTTGCAGAAAGCTACAAACTTTGTTTGTGCCGCTATAATGTGACTTTTTTCATCGAAAGAAAGGTGGCTGCAAAGAGTGCATGGTCCATTGAAGGGACATGGATATCTTCAATATGAAGTTACCTTACCACCTGTGTGAGCATCATTATTTGAGGTTAAGATCGTGAAAAGATGGAAAGCAACACTTCGTCTAATTAACCACAAGCAAGCTGATCATGGTCTGAAAGGTAAATCTTGAGATTAATTCCTCTTAGTTTAGTTCACAGGGGCATGGATTGGGCATGTATATATGAGGTTGCTTGTTTGCTAGTTATAGTACAAACTTGGAGAACATGCATTTCTGATGCCTAACGTCTGCAATTTCAGGAAGTTCTCATATTTTAGAGTATTTTACTACATTATCTTCTTTCTCATGTATTTGGAACAAATTCTGCTTCTCCTCCGGCCAGTACTCCAGCTTTGCAGGCACGAAGAGCTTGCCTCACTTGTGTTTGGAATGGATCACAGTTTAGATCTCCATCAAGATTGTGAGATTTATGATTGGTTTGGTGAGTAAATTTGACTGGACAGGATAAGAGAAGATGAAAGTAGATGCAACCGAATAAGATGAGCATTTCCCATGATAGGAGATGGGAAAAAAATTCGGCTATGGGTGGCATGTACGCTCACCAAATATTATAGCACAATTAGTACTGAAATTGAGTGAAAACTATCTCAACGTACATTCTCAGAAGTAACATAACATGATATTTGACATGATCGTGTGTGTTCCATAGCTTTATTTGAAACTTTCCTAGATTTGCATGCACCAATTAAGACTTCTTCGAGGTAGACAGGCTACAATGTTGCGTGAGCATGGTGGGTATGTCACTGTGTCACTATAAATGCTTTGACATTTCCCTTGTACCTGTAATTCCACGCTGGTGACAATCATGAAGGACAGCTAATGTCTGGCAATTTAAATTCTGAAAGCACCATATATATGGTGACATGGTCCGTGCCAATAATGTCTACCTACAATAATCAATCATGTGCTATTGTTCCTTCATGACTTCTTTAACTGAAACTTTGTTCCTTGTGATGAACCCTAGCTAGCATTTTCATAACCTATTTAACTCGTATAGGTTTGGAGTTTTAACTGCTGTTCGCTAACTCGTTTGAGACAATTTCTATGCAGTAATCGGTTTGTTGCTAGCTTCTGATAACAACAGTAGATGAACAGGTGCAAACACATAAAGTAATAGATGGGTGATTGAACGACAAAAACCAAGCTGAGCTGCGAAGTCTGCAATTTTAAATATTGTAAACGACCACAACGATTAAGAAATAAGGTAAAGATCTATGTTCTAAAATGACTAATTAATGGTTCCCTTTTCGGTGTTTAAGGATACAGAAGCGCTGAGAAAGTGGGAGAAAATTTGTTTGGTCGCCCGAAAGACGTAAGATAACAACTTCAAGAAATGAAATACTGGAATCTAATCGGGAGTTAAGATTCCATATATGTTTTATTATTTGTACTCTCTTCCATTTTCTTGGCAACCAAACATGGAAAAAACAAGAAGAAACGAAAAAGGAGAGGATAATTCAAAGCCAAGAATTAGACTTGCCTAGAGGTTCCATTCCCTCTGGTCATCATCTCTCTTTTGTATCTCAAGGCCACGGCTCCAAGGCTACTCCATTGTTATCAGCAAGTAATCCTTCAAACAATCTCCTCCTCTTCCTCCTCCTCAAAACTACCATGATGATCTCCTCCTTCGATAATGATAAACCCTGATGGGAGAAAAAACTGAAAAGGTAATTTGATCAAGAAAAAGAAGATGCCAGCATTTTCATCAAGTTCTTAGTTATTATATACACCCAAGGCTAAGGTGATGAGGTTTCTTGGCTCTTGGGTTTAAGGCGGATGATACAAGAAATAAAATAGAAGTAAAAGAAATTTATGTAGGCCACGTACGAGTGAGGGACAACTATGATATAATATTATAGTGAATGGAATATCTCATAAAGCAAATGAACCTATAGTTATACCATGGTGGGAATCTAGGTGAACCATCTAATTGTGGGGTCATCAAGGGAAAAGAAAAGAAAAAAACTCAACCATCATTAATTAATAAAGAAAGAAAAAATAAATAAAAGTGATTAAAGATGAATTTAGAACTCAGCAATTAAGCCTAGTTTGAGAGTTAAAAGGTTTGGTTCTTCTAATTCCCACTCTTAAGTTAGGGTTTTGGAATAATATTAAAAAAATATTACTTAGAATATATTAAATTGACATGAGATGTATATTTTAAGATTGTTCAGAAAAATAAAAAGTTGATCTAAAAATATTTTTTTATCATGAAAATAATAAAAAAAAAACCAAATTTGAGGCTAGAATATTAGCCACCATTAACTTAATCAATTTTCTTCAAGTTTAGCGCTATTAATTAATGAAGTTGGATTAAGTGAGGTAGACGCAATTAGTATACAAGTATAATTATAGATGAAATCTCTAGTAGATTTTGATATGAACCAAGACAGGTCAAATTTTTTTAAAGTAAAAAAAAATATTCAGGCAATGATAACCTAAATTAACCCGGGTTAATTTAACTAACATGTTACCTAAGATATGAGATTGGAATACCCTTGAAAAAAAAAAATCATAAAGCTCAAGGCCTAATAACCTAATATCAAATGATGAAATTAAAAATAATCAATTTAAAAAAAAACTCGAGTCAATCTGAGTTCACTATACTAAACCATAACTTGCGATATGAGAATGAGATAAAAAAATGCTTTTTAAAAAAAACCTAGAAAAGGGACCAAATTTAAATAAATAAATAAAAAACATTGAAAGCAACTCGAGTCAACTTAGGTTAACTTGACTAACCCGCGACTTGGGTCATTGAAAAAAGAACCCAGAAAGCTTAAGGTCTTATAATCTAATGTCAAAGATGAAATTGAAAAAAAAAAAGAGTAATTTCTTAAAAATGACCTGAAAAAAGAAAAATAAAGTTAAATAAAGTTAATTTTCAAAACCGGTGACCCGGGTTATGAAATCAAAATGATCCCATAGAAGACAAAAAAAAATAAGTATTATATTTGATATAAAAATCAAATAATAAATGATGCAATTAAAATAAAAACCAATCAAAAAATTAATCCAAAACAATAAAAGACTCATAAAAAAATAAAGATTAAAATTGAAAGACAAAATAAATAGGTTGACAAAGACAACTATAAATTATTGAAGAACCAATGCATGCGGATTTCGAGGAGATGAAAAGGAGAAGAAGGGGAAGGAGAAAAATATATAATCACTGCTGAACCATCATGATTATCACTACACGTGCCACTTCATGAGCTGCACCACCATTTTATGCATCAACAAACATGGTGGACAGGTATTTTTTACCACCGAATATCACCGCACGCACGCTAAATGGTTTTTTAACTTTTTTATTTTAAGAAAAATAAAGTTATTTTACTATTTAAAAATAAATAAACCTCACATACCCTTTTGGTTTCTAAGGGCATTTATATTTATATTTATATTATTTAACTGCGCCAAAAAACTTGACAGGTCATTATAACTCCGACCAGTTTTATAATAATAAATGAATCACATTGTAAAGACCATGAGTCTCTCTAGCCCTACATTAAAACAATGACGGGCTTTGCTGTATTTTTTATTTATTTTTAATTTAATTTAATTTTAATATTGATTTAATTTCAACGCGAAATGGCTTCATATACACGTATTGGTTTTGACGTTGAAAACTAAGGCATCGAGCTGTAACAATACCTGCGGTCGGGTCCGAACTTTCTGATCATGATTTGACCGGATTTCTTAAAAATCCGGTTCAGGTCAACCATAATTTAATTCCCAAAAAAAAATAATCAAATTTCAACATCATTCCAAAATTTTATGTCCCATTGAAGATATTATAGAAGACGTTTCGAGATCCTGGATGTCTATTTATTTATTTATTTAACTTAATATATTTTTTATTATTATTACAAAGATTATAAAAATCCTGGATCCTGGTTTTGAGGGTGAGATTGGCCTTTGGAGTTTTTTACTTTTTAACCCCAAAAAACGAGCTTGAGTTAGAGTGTTGTCGGGTAGAAGTGAGGCCTAGACAGGTCCTGCATCTAAAATGTCAAATCTAGCTTTTGATGCTAATTGAAATGTAGTGCTGAACTCGACATATTTACAAGTGGCTGGCTCATTGAATCAAGAGTTTTCTTTTAGCACGTTAAGAAAATAATAAAGTAATATAGTCGAAAATATAATTAGAAAATTAAGATATTTTCATGGTTCGGAGATGATATATGCCACTTATATTTCACAATGATATATGAACACGAGAGTAGAAGATGACATTTATGATTTCATAGAATCAAGACCCTTTCTTTGCTCCTCTCTCTCCTCCTCTCTCTCTCTCTAAAGCCACAGCTCATCTCTCTCTATCTCTAGCTCTACTCGCGGCAACATCTCTCTACCAACGACATGTTCTCACTTTTCCAGCCAAAATAGCCACCACTAGTCACCTTCACCACCCACATTTCATATTTAGAGGTATATTGAAAACTTCCTCTCGACTAGTGTTAATTTAATTTAATTGAATGTTAGGGTTTTGAATTAAGAATTGGGTTAATTAGATGTAATATAAGTTGTTAATTAGATATAATTATGTTATTTTGTTAAATAATCAATTATTTTAGGTTGTTGTTGATTGTTAATTAACAAAATTATGTGTTTGAAATATTAGTGTTGATTTAGGTTAAATTATAGATTATGTTAATTACATATATTTTTAGTTGGTGGTAGGTTATTTTGTTAAATAATCAATGTTTTATTTTTTTTTTTGTTGATTGTGAATTAACAAAATTATATAATGGAAGAGTTAGCGTTGCTTTAAGTTAAATCATGAATTATACCGAATTACATATAAAATAATAATACTAACTATGAAATACATGAATTTAATTGATAATTTTGTTATGGTAGCAGAATTTGATGAATATAAGTGTTCGCTGATTAATTTAGGTTTTTTTTATATAATTGAAGCACTTTAATTAACCCAAAGATTTTAATAAATTAGAATCGTGTTGTGTTGTTTGACAGAATATCTAATAATTTAAGGATGTTATGCTTCCATGATGGTATCATTGTCAATACCAACAATGATATCACTTATAATGGAGGAAGCTATGATTTCCTAATTGTTACGTCAGACATGTCCCTTAACGAATTATCGAGAATGTTATGTGATCAACTTGCTTGGAATGATATTGGTTCTCCTCACATCTACATGGATATTACAGACCCGTCCTCGAGTTGGACAAGTTGTGGTGATACCCCAGATAATAATTAGATATAGTTCCATGTTATTATATGTTATAAGAATTATAAATAGATGTATAGTTAATTTAATTTTTAGTAAAACATTGTGTTGTGTTAATCGTCAGTCTAAATTTTTTATTTATGATTAAATATGTTATGTGTTGTTTATGTGAATTGTGTTTTGATGCTGGAAACTGGTTATTTAAATTGTGCGAATTACTGTTTTTTTGGGCAGGGAGTTGATGACAGAATAAATTGCCCCATGATGAGTCTGTTATAGGAATCACATATACCATTTGTGACACTCTCAACTATGTTAGATCCCTAAATATTTTCCCGTCTGTGTTACTTTACAAAATACTTTTTTTTAA
>Ga0307510_10008032_pt1 | contig 12562 bp, 9 predicted proteins | sample 12_EM_MG_FD_207224 | JGI IMG/M metagenome (GOLD analysis project Ga0307510, IMG submission 207224) | Populus trichocarpa ectomycorrhiza microbial communities from riparian zone in the Pacific Northwest, United States - 12_EM | ecosystem: Host-associated > Plants > Roots > Unclassified | place... | reverse complement strand
AGATAAGTATATAAAAAATTTCAAAGAGTTAGTTTAATATTCAAAAAAGTTTACTTACTTTTTTTAATTTTCTAGTTTGAATTATAGGGTTAATACGGGGAAGAAATTATTAAAAATTTTAATATATCAAAGTGATATAAGGAGTGTATCCCTTAAACTATTTTAAGGAAGATTTAGTCTTAATTAACTTGTAAACTAATTATAAAACATCTATATCATGGAATAAAAGATACAAGCATTAGGTAATGTTTATAAATTTTAAGAACAAGAAAAACACAGAAACTAAAACTTCATACAAAATGGATCACGTCATTATTTGAGAATGGAGCCCATTGGGCTCCTTCAAGCCCACGCTCAATTTTTAATAACCAAAGCATGAAGCTGTTTTTTTTTTCATTATTTTTTTTTGAAAAAATTAATTTAATCAATATTCAAAAGTAGAGAAAACCCATTACGACTCTCATGCAAAGGAAAGGGAATGAAAGTTATATCCAATAGATTATAGTTTCCATTCCAAATAGCTTATTTAGGCTTCTTTTCGTATATTTTTTTTTAATATATCATAATCTCTAGAATAAATGGTCATCACAAATGAAAGAAATATGATTTGTTCAATTGGAAATGATGAATTTTTTAATTTATATTGACTTTGAAAAACATCCTCATAGTTTTTCAATATAATTTTTTCACTTTTTTTCAAATTAAAAAAAAACATGAATATAAATTTAATATAAATATTTTTTTAGTTATTGTCATGATAAATTTTAATTTGAATGAAATAAAATTAATATTCTACCGTTAGATTATCACAAATACAAAATATTTAGATAAATATTATAAATTATGATTTTTATTTTAATAAAAAATAATTGTAATCTTGATTTATTTCTTTTTTAAAAAAAAAATTCATTCATTCAATGAATTATTAATTTGGACTTTTCAGTAAACCCTTTATTAGTGGTTGGAAATGACCCATTTTTCATGAACTTGACTCTTTTCTATAGACCGGGGAAAGAGTTCTCTACTTCGATTCCTAGGAGCAAAGAAAGTGACTCTATACTTTGTTTTTAACATGTTTTTTAATATTTTTATTAGAGAAAAATGAAAAGAGAATAAAAAAGAAAAAGGGAAAAATACTTTCTATTACTAAACACATTCTTGCTATCTCCACATATATGTGTGTTTGTGTTTTTAGATTTTTTTTAATAATGACATATTTTTATTTATTTAATCATATATATATTATACTTTTAATTATCTGTTTATTCTTTAGTAAATTATTTTATTACAATGTGACATATAACTTAACAAAATTAACGGAAGTAAATGGTTTATAATTTTAATCTCTTAGACCATATGTAATATCTTAAGAACATGCTCTAAGAACATGTGATAAATACGGGTTGTTGGAAATAATTATAGGGTTTGATATATATCTTGCTAGATGGCAGCACATTTTTTTTTATTATTATTAATATGGTTGTTTGGGTTAGCTTGCATGTACCTCGACTAATCTCGCATGCCAAGAAATTAATGACCATGTAAGTTTTCAGTGGTCTTGAGATTTGTGAGACTCGAATTGGTTACTTTTAAGAAACAAACCTAGAATCTAACCAGTTGAGCTACACGAATGAGAATTGAAGACAACAAATTCTTAAAATGCAGTAGTAGGATAGTGTTTATGCATATTTGTTCAAAAAAAATTTTAATTTTTTTTTCAAAATATATTTTTAATATTTTTGGATCGATTTAATTTGCTAATATTAAAAATAAAATTTTAAAAATAAAAAAAATTATTTTAATATATTTATATACAGAAAAAACTTTAAAAAATAAAAAACAACCCCCAAGATCTCAACATAACACCAAATATTATATATATATATATATATATATATATATATATATATATATATATATATATCAAACACAGATAGGTTAACAGGAATGTTATAGGCAAGTTATTTTATACACAAATGTTTTCAATAATTGTTTTGAATAAAATGTTTTACATGAAAATTAATTAATTTAAAATATTTTGTAATCAGTCTAATTTACATAAAATTTGGTGCATAAAAAATGAAATATAGAACAAAACACACTCCCAGACTCCAAACAAACCTGTAAGAATAGAGCAACAGACCGTGTGCTGGATGGATATCCTATCACACTCCTGAAAGAAAAATCCCACAAACTTAGCTTTCAACCACCCCCATCACAACCCAATCATCCATCGCCATCATAGCACCTGTCATTTCTCTACTGCCAGTCCTAACATATTAAATCACAAGCGTCGTAACTTTACCAATCACCTCTAAGTCCCCACCAAAAAAATTAAAATTAAAATTCAAGTATAAATACTCTCTCTATCTTGAACCACTTTTTGTTATCACTCCCTCTCTCTTTCATAGTTTCATTTTCTCTTTCTTTCTTTTTTTTTCTTTTTATTTTTTTTTCTCTTTTCTCCGACTGATTGATCGATCGATCGATCGAGACCTCCCCTTTCCTTTCTTCTCTTCGAACCCTAAACCACACCAAAATCTGAGAGAAAATACTTTTGAAAGAAGCAAGCAAGACCGAATTTTTATTTTCTCGACAAACTAACAATAAGGCCTGATTTTTTCTCTTTCTTAAAGGAAAACGAAAGAAAAAATGCAACAACAGAGGCTTAAACAGCAACAACAAGCACTGATGCAACAGGCTCTTCTTCAACAACAGTCTCTTCTTCAACAACAGTCTCTTTACCATCCTGGCCTCCTCGCTCCTCCTCAGGTACTTCCAATTTTTGGAAGCTTTTCCTTTTTTTTTTATTGGTTCTTATTCTGCCGATTGCAATTTTCGTTATTGGATTTCTAGAGCTATCTAGGCTAAGGTTCTAGGAGCTCGGGAGGAGGTTTTAGGTTTTCTTTTCCTTTTTTGACAAAAAATTATGGTTTAGTGTTAGTGTGTTGGCCTTGTTATTGAAATTTTAGGGTTTTCTATTTCCTATTATTGTTACGAGCTTTGCCTCTCTCTCTTTTTTTTTTTGGTTTTTGGGGTTTTGTTAGAAATGAATGAAAAATTAATTAATTTTTTGAAATGTGTTGTTCTCTAGATTATTTGAGGGCATTTAGTGAATTTGATCAATTTCTTTTTTGTTTTGGTTTCTTTTATTCTGCTACTGTTTGTAATGTTAAAGTTAGAAATCCGAGGAAAAATTTGGGCAGTTGTTTTCTGTGTTAGGAAGCTTCACTTAGTCGTGCCTTATCTATCTTATCAAAAGAACATCACCTTGATTATGGGTCTTCTTCACACGGTTTTAGTTGATGCGTCTTCGCCAACTTGACAACTTATTTTTGTGTGTCTGGTCATTTCTAAATCACGGTCTTCCTCTCTGTGTTTATCCGTGTTTATGCATATGTGTTCAACTCGTGCGGGAGTGAATTACAAATGTCCATGTTAAGTTTCACAGTGGGTTTTTATGCCCTGTTTATTTGTTAGCCTGGGAATGCTCCAAACTTTTGTAAAATGCAATTTCAGTGTTCTTGAATAGCGCAGGGTTTCATGTCATTTTCAGTGAAATGCAGCAGAGTTTGGGTCCATTTTCTTTACCACGTTATAATCTAGATAGCAGTTGTTTCACTTGGTGTGATTATTTCTTTACCATTGTCATCACAAAACCCCCTCAACTGATGGTTCTTGCTTTAATTAAAGGAAAAATAGGACAAAATTTCCATTTTTATACTCTCTGTTATAGGAAGCTAGAAAAGATTGGCACAGGAAGGAGTGATGGGTTTTGAACCGAAGCTTCCATCTGGGAATTAACTTTGTACTGAGGATTCAACAAATATTGAGATTAAGAATCAAGACATGGGCGATATCTTTATATAGTTTTGTTCTCTTAACATGACCAGTACATTTAAGAAGATAAAAAGAAATAATAATAATTAGAATGTGAAAGCTTTAACTATAGTATATTTTTGTTTTTTGGTGTCTTGTTTGTATCTGCATTAGTCATCCAGCCAATCCTTTAGGTCTACTTTAAGAACTATTTTATCTTCCCGTTTTATAGGCTTGTTCTGTCCAGACCTTTTGCAAGCTGTGCTGTTCTGGATTGAAATATTTTAGATTCGGGTAGATTGAGAAGAGGCCTTTTTTTATATTAAATTTTGTTTTCTTCCCTTTTCTTTTCGTTTTCACTTTTTTATTTTGCAGATTGAGCCAATTCCAAGTGGAAATCTGCCTCCTGGTTTTGATCCAAGTACTTGCCGCAGTGTGTGAGTGTTTTTCTAGACATTTTTCCTTTTTAATTCTATTTCTTTTGTTTTTCTTACTTGTTTTCTGTTTCACATGCATGCTCATGCAACTGCCCCCCGCTTCTATTTTCCTGACTGAATTTCTTCTTAATTGATAATAGTACTACTTATTCATGCTTTCCTTCAATTTTCACTTAAAATGCACCAATAATTTGATGACCAATTGTCTGCTATATTTTATTTTTGCTAATTGAGGAAGGTTACTTACAGGTTTATTTATTTCCCTCTATTTTCTTCTTTTTTTAAAACTTCTTTCTTTATTTTTTGTGAAAAATGCAGGTATGTGGGAAACATCCACACTCAGGTAACTGAACCCCTTCTCCAAGAGGTTTTTGCGAGTACTGGTCCTGTTGAAGGATGCAAGCTTATCAGAAAAGAAAAGGTAAATCTGAGAGATCGTATGCTATATGGAAAGGATCTAATTGTTGTATGTTGCTACTTTTTACCAGTTCACTTAGTCAGTTTGTTAGCTTGTAAGCTATTTTTGACATCTCTGTTGTCTCCAATTCTGCAGTCGTCCTATGGATTTATTCACTACTTTGATCGTCGAGCAGCTGCTCTTGCAATATTATCTCTTAATGGAAGGCATCTGTGAGTAGCTTGCTTTTGATTGTGAATTGTTTTACTCTTGTACTGATCCTCCAAGCTCTACCTTAAATTTGTGTCAGCACCTTATTACTGCACTCTTGGCAGATTTGGGCAGCCTATTAAAGTTAACTGGGCATATGCTAGTGGTCAGAGAGAAGATACATCAGGTTGGTTCTCTCTCTCTCTCTCTGTTTTTTTTATGTTTTAAATTTTATCCCTAACTCAGATGTACTGGCATGTATAAGCATGGACACCATTTTAATGCGCAGGTCACTTCAACATTTTTGTTGGAGATCTTAGTCCTGAGGTTACTGATGCAACATTGTATGCCTGCTTTTCTGTTTATCCCAGTTGTTCGTAAGTTTCTCCTCCCTCACCCTCTCTCTCTCTGCATGTGTCCACCTTGGTTGAATTCAGTGTGTTTTCAATGTCTGAAGTTGTGGAAAACATAGAGTTAAAAAGTTGGAAATGCTATCTTGGTGGTTTATTATCTTATTAGGTTGGTGTTATTAAGCTGAGCACTGTATCTAAGCATGTTCTGGTTTCAGAGATGCAAGGGTTATGTGGGATCAGAAGACTGGGCGTTCAAGAGGGTTTGGATTTGTTTCCTTTCGAAATCAACAGGTATTGAATTCATTTAGTGCCTTTCTTTTTCTGTAATCTTTTTATTCATCATGATTCTGACATTGTTTTCCTCTCAGGATGCCCAGAGTGCAATAAATGACCTAACAGGTATGGATGATGGGATTCACAAGGATTGTTTAATGGTTTTGGGGTGATTGTTTCTTAATTAAGGTTCATTGGAAAAAGCAATGTGTTATTTACACTCCCTCTATTCTTAACGTGCATTTCTACTTAATCAAATAGTGAATGACTGACAAATGGAAAGAAGCTGTGTTATATACACCTTTTTTTTTTTTTCACGTCTGTGTATACTTATGAGTTTGGGGGCTGCTGGGAAAGTTTAGCATTTTGAGATCACAATGCTGGTTTTTGCACTAGTTGCCATCCCTTCTTAGAAATGTCCTTTGCTGATATTGTCCCACTAAATTTGAGGTCCTAGGATTAGGAAGGAGAATTTGGTAATAGTCCTATGGCATTAGCATGAAATTGTGCACTTAAGACATGGATTGATACACTTGTGATTCTTGGGCTTTTTAGCATAGCCATAAGCATAAGCAAAAGTTGATTAGTATTCATCATTAGGGTGTACAATCTAGTGATGCAAGATTGATTTTGTAAAGTGGTGGAGTTCGTCGACCTGGATCATTACAATTTTGTTAGATTTGCTTGCTCACGTCTTATTCATGTTACAATAATGTAAATTCACATGCCTTTCAGGAAAGTGGCTTGGTAGTAGACAGATTCGGTGCAACTGGGCAGCTAAAGGTGCCAGTTCCAATGACGACAAGCAAAGCTCTGATTCAAAAAGTGTGGTGGAACTAACAAATGGCACGTCAGGTCAGTTGTACATGTTTTGAAATGATGAGAATCAGGATTAGATGTGAATAATGCAATGCTTTATTTTCAAAGATGGGTTTGGATCACCATTATTTTCTAATAGAATGTGGTGAATTGGCAATTAGCTTGTGGATCGTCGCAACATCTCATGCTCTTGTAACAAAAATAACCCATTTTGATTTGTTATCCTGTTTTCATGTTTGTCCACGGGTTGCAATGTGTTTTGTTATTCTTCTGTGTCTGTGGGAAACAACTAAGATGGAAAAACTTATATTTATAATTATCTTGTGCAGAGGATTGCAAGGAGGCAACAAATAATGAGGCTCCTGAAAACAATCCTCAATATACTACTGTTTATGTTGGCAATCTTGCTCCAGAGGCAAGAAACTTTTCTTCCCATCTGCCTGTTCTTGCTATTTGTACATTATTTGTGCATACATCTCCATATGTGATTCTTTTCCAAAATGCTTGCTGTATCTAATGTCTAGAAGAATGGTAGAATTTGGAATATCTTAGAAATATCTGATTTGTCTTATTTACAAGAACTACTTATCTTCAATCAATCTCCAGGTAGCACAGCCTGATCTCCATCGCCACTTCCATGCTCTTGGTGCTGGAGTTATTGAGGAGGTTCGTGTCCAGAGAGACAAAGGTTTTGGTTTTGTGAGGTTCAGTACTCATGCAGAGGCAGCTTTAGCTATTCAGATGGGAAACACCCAATCACTTTTTGGAAAACAGATGAAGGTATGTTGGATTATGTTGACCTCATTTACTATCTACGTAAAACCTTTGTGTTAGAGGTCATGTTATAAGGATGGAACAATAACAACATTTTTTTTCAACTTGGAAATTGACTTCTAAATTTTTTCACCATTCTTGTAGTGCTCATGGGGTAGCAAGCCTACTCCGCCGGGGACAAGCTCAAACCCACTCCCCCCACCTGCTGCTGCCCCTTTGCCTGGTCTCACAGCTACTGATATCTTGGCATATGAGAGGCAGCTAGCGATAAGCAAGATGGGTGGTATCCATGCCTTGATGCATCCTCAGGGGCAGCATCCTCTAAAACAAGCAACAATGGGAATGGGTGCTGCCGGAGCAAGCCAGGCAATATATGATGGTGGTTTCCAGAATGTTGCTGCTGCCCAGCAACTGATGTACTATCAGTAACAATAAGAGTTGACGCCACACCTTTATTTCCTGCCTTTGTGGGTGTTATTTAAGTTCCAAGCAATTAGGAAGCCATCTGTTTTCTCTTTATCCAGCCGTGAGGTGGTTACCTAACCGCATATTTATATCATATGCTTGCCATTTGTGTTGATGTATTATACATGTATGTTTTTCTGTTTTCGACCATGTAGGGATGAGCTATCTATCATGTAGGGATGAGCATGAGCGAATTGGTTGACAGAGGGAATGGGCAATTCAATATGACAGCAGTATGCCTTAAAACCCTTTGAGCATCTTGACCATTGTCTGTTGTATGAGAATTTAATTATTTTCGAGGCATGTGGATTTTCAGGCCTGGAATTTATTTTTATTTTTAATTTTTTTTAAAATTTTTGAAGGTCTTTGTTTGAACTTTCGCCACAAATGCTTTGCCTCTGTGAGAATATAGTGTTTTTGCAAGATGCTGTTTGCGAGACGATATACTTTTTAACAATATAGCAATGAAGGGTTTCGGCTTTTGAATGATGGTGGTTTCACTCCTTTTAACTAGAAATCTCCTGCGAATCCATGATGCTCTGAGACGTTTTAAAGATAGCCTTGCAACACCTGCTTATTAAAGAGAAACTTCAAAAACGCAATTCGGTGTTCCCCTTGGGAGGAGTTGTAATGTGATGAGAAAAAAAAAAAAAAAATTCAACAATCACAAATCATAGCTAGCTGAAAGACAACAGAACGATACAAAGCAAAAGATATGGAGACTACGCCAGTGGCAAAAATTAATGAACTAATCCACAACCTATGATGATGTCTAATGTTATTAAGATGAAACCGATCAGTCTGTTTCCAACCTTGCAATATATTTGTCATAAAATTTGGCAGCTTGCTCGAGATCACCAAGTTCAGTGTAGCAATCCGCTATTGCTCCATAAGCCTCCGTGTTTCCGGATTCCTCTCCTTCTCTCTTGGAGATTGCAAGAACCATTGAGTGATATTTAATAGCTTCTTGAAGTTTACCCTGCCTTTGCAGTGAGGCTCCTGAATCAAGCAGGTTTGTTTCAAATGAACTTCAATCAAACATGCATTTGTGAAGAAAAGCGGGACAAGCAATGTCAAGTTCATCTATCATCATAAATGAAGAAAAGAACTAAAATAGTGGATAATGATAACACCATAGCTAATAAAAGAGGATTTGATTTCTAAAGCTTAGAGAAACAAAGATGAGAAACTCATTAGAAGTTGAATGTAGTCATCATTAAGAGCATTCATCGATTGAACACATGAATTGAAGTCTATTTATTGTATAAAAGGACAGGAACTTGTATCCATCTTGACATGAGGCCATCAAAAGAAGTGCAATAGTGAGGGAGACAAAGATTCAATAGATCCATCATCCAGTCACTAGGGCAAGACGTGCACGGCCTAGCAGAACAACCAGCCTTTTGCTTTATTGCTTGGTTTTAAATCATTGATCATGTAGGTATAGGAGAAGAATTGCAGGTAAAATGTACATTTATTGAAAAGAGAAATGGGCAAAGGAATGAAAGTGAAACAAACCTAAACCTCTTACAGCCTTCTTCTCCTCTGTTGGATCCTTCAGGTTCTGAGCAAGCTCAAGAGCTGACTTAAACTCCACAAATGCCTTCTCTGGATCTTGATTCCGCAAAAAATTCTTTCCAACTTTCAATCGAGAAATCAAATCCTCCTTCCTTGGATCAACAATCACTTCACTCTCTAGTATTCTACTACCAACAGGAGCATAGCTCAAGGTGGGGGCATAGGACTCGATCTTGGCTTGCCTTCTTAGAGCTGCATTGATCTGGCGTAATTGCTCATTCAGCCGCTGCAATTCCCCTTTCCTCTGCCGTGCAAGCAACCCTGTCACATAAGCACTGAATTACTAGAGGAAGAATAGCATGCATCATATTGATTTAAGTGAACACTTCAAGAATGCAGTGGAATTTTTTCGAGAGCAAGGAAAAGCTATCAAACAAGCGCGGAAGAACATAAGAGGATTCTTGCACCAATCTTCAACTTGGTGGTCCTGGTCCAAATTCCAAGATCCTTGAGCCTTGAATTTCAAGCATTTACTTGCTCTCGCTTCAAACGAACTTAAAACATTATCTAATATATTTATATGCAAAGCTTTCACTGTTGAGCATAAAACCGGGGAACAAAGAAATTAGAGAAGAAGTGAAATAGAATCATACCTCCAACAGTGGCCCCTACAAGGGCCACAAATAACAGCAAAGGCATGTTGAAGATAGAGCTATCTGCCTCACATGTTTCAGCTAGAGCTTCAAAAGGGGTAGTCCACATCAAGGCATTAGTAACAAGAAAAGCCATTGCCGAGGATCTCAATTGCATGTTTCCCTGCAAAGACAAGAGTATTACCAATCAGATGGAAATTGAGTAGCCTGAAAAGGAAACCAAACTAATCCTTGCTGCAGAGAAACCAAAACATAAAGAGCACCTCAATCTGTCTTGAATTTCAAATGTTAAACAAATCAATGGATGTGATTTTTATCATGTTCCATTATGACATCATCGACCAAATGATGACTGTGGTAACCTACATCTCCTAATTATAAATTGCTTTTCAAGTCCACACAGAGAATTGACACAAAACCTAACCAAACCAACTCATTATCAAATCCATGACTTTTTGCTGAACATAGAAAGCAGCATGGCAGGTTCATTTGGCTTAGCAATAAAGATTACGCAGTAATGTTTTGATGGATGCACAAAACCACAAAGGGGTGTCCCCTGTGGCAACCCCCCATATTCATGCATCAGAAAAGCTGTGACTCTCTACAATACATGGTGGGTAGTTTTACATTCTTTTAAATCAAGTAAAGCCAGCCAAGAAAGAAAACAATATTTATTGGGGGAAAATAACAGGACAAACTCACCATCATACCTGATGAGCAGACAATAGTTCAAGAAATTTGTCACAAACAGGCGGTACTTGAACAGTGTTCAGATGCCCTTCTGATGCAGGCCTTATGTGCACACTTTCGCTGCCTGGCAACTTATGGCGAGAAGCAGATAGTATACTTGAAGCATCTCCAGATGATGGTGTAAACTTCCGTGCTCTAAACAGAAGAGAGGCCAATTTTCCTGGTTCAAAGGATCAAGAAATTACTTCAGATTTAAACATAAATACATAAGATTTCCACTATTCTTCGAGAAACGAAATAAAAATCTATCCACCACAATTCTGTATTTCTGATCAGTCAAAAATCTGCAAAGCTTTATGAACACGGACATAGAATAAATGCAAAACATTGAAGCTATATTTGTATGCTTGATAGTTAGGCATCAAAATTTTGAAATTTGGTAGTAGCCCTTAACTAGATATAGCATAAAAATCACATCCCCGGCAAAACAAGTTAAAATAAATCCAACCCAGCAACAATGACATAATAATACCTGAAATCCATTTCCATTTTCATTATTTCTCGAAAACCAAACATAAAAGGCGCGCAACTAGTGCATTACTCACATAATTCACGCTCAAGCAAAACAAAAAACTCAAGAGAGAGAGAGAGAGCACTGACCAGCTGGAAGATGGGGTTTGGGGGAGATGATGTGATCGGAGGAGGGTGGAGAAGAGAAGCAAGAGCTGCAGCGGATTATCACTGCCATTTTATTTTTATTATCGCTTTGGTGGTTTCAAAGAGGATAAAACGTTGGCTTCTGATGTTTCTGTTGGCTTTTTATGTCTCACTCAATCCCTTGGGAGTTGGCAGCATGAGATAAAACGTCGTTGGTGCTGCTGCCGAATCGCCATTGTTTTCTTTCTTTTTCTTTTTTTTTCATTTTTTAAACCAACAATAAATGCTGCCTCAGTTGAGACTCAGTTGATTTTTCTTTCAAGGTCAGAAAAAAAAATTCTTATTTTCAAACTCAATAATATAATAATATTGAAAATAATTGTTTTTATTTTTGTTTTTTTAATAATTATAAATGTTTAAATCAATTTATACATATTTCAATTAATTCTTTAATATTTTAAAATTAACAATTAAAAAAGCCTTTAATAATTTAAATTTATGGCAAGTATTTAATTTTTTTTTTATTACAAGTGGTGGTATGACATCTATAATGTATTATATGTATATTTTATGACAAAGTTTTTAATGGAATTTGCATTGATAAATTCATGGTTGATTATTTTTAATCGATCAATGGAATATTTCATTTTTTTATTTTTAGATTTTATCTTATAAATATAAAAAAATATTGAAATTTTTTCAGTAAATAAAAAAATTGTGTGTATATTTTTCTCGTTTTTTGAAAATTCTTAATATTGTTATTAACCAATTTGTATTTTTTTAATTAAATCCAATATAAAATACCAATCACATAATCTTATTTTATGGATAAATTGAAAGATTTCAACATTTTATTGCGCATAGTTTCTCATTTTATTATAGACAATATATTTTTTAATAAATAATGCTATTTTTTATTTTTTATTTTGATTACTAATTTGTTTTTCAATTTTATCTTTTTTTATGTGATGTTTGTTATATTTGATGTGTTGATGTTTTCTTATCCTTGCGTTTTCTCGACAATTCAATGTATTAGTAAATTTCATAATTGAATTAGGAGCCAATTTCATAAAATAAAATTTAAATATATAATGTTAAAAAACTTCAAAGTAAATGGACCAAAAAAAAAAATATTAATGAGGGTTTTTTAGATTTGCTCAAATAAGTTCGCTTTCCTCCAAATACTTTTCATTTACTCTTTTTTGATCTCTTCAGTTTTAAAATTTTAAATTTAAGCCTTAAGTTTTCAGAAATAAGAGAAAAATTGCTAGAAAATAAAGAATGAAAGAGAGTTATTGATTGGCTACATTATGGCATAAAAAATTGATCTTGGTATTATTTTATTTCTTTTTAATGAGAGGAGTATCATTGAAGTGTTTTTAAGATTTTATCTTGTCGAGAAAAAGAGTTCATGGCTAGGGAATATTTTTTTTTTACTTGGTTTAAATTTGAGTTTTTGATACAATTAGGCTTGTGGAAACTAAATATTCTGATCAT